>Ga0209080_1000028_pt1 | contig 114103 bp, 114 predicted proteins | sample JNZ110809AmetaG_FD_184123 | JGI IMG/M metagenome (GOLD analysis project Ga0209080, IMG submission 184123) | Hot spring microbial communities from Jinze hot spring, China to study Microbial Dark Matter (Phase II) - JNZ 110809A (SPAdes) (version 3) ...
CCAAGGCGTTAATCGCGATGGCGAGCAAAATGTATGTTATGGGCGGATTTTCGATCAAATACATCATCGTACTGCTTAAGGCGCTCTTCAAGGCTATGCTTGCCCACCCAACCTTTGGCATCACGAACATGACCTTAAACAGCTTTTGCTTCGGCATGACTACTACGGGTTCGTCGAGTACGCTATTTGCATCACCCTTCGTTACGAGTATGAACGTCCCACCAGAGCTCTTGACTTCAACTACTCTATGCGTTATCGGGGCATCAAGTCCAGATCTCCAGTACTGCACTATGTCGCCTTCTACGATTTTTTCTACAGGCATCTGCACTGCTACAATCACGTCGCCTACATCCATCGTTGGTCTCATGCTTCCACTAGCAACTACAGTCACTTGGCATCCAAGCATCCCAGTTGTGCTCCAAATCGTAATCATTAAAACTAAGCCTACCACTATGCTCAGTAGCTCCTTTGATTTTTGAGCTCGTACACTCTTCGTCTTCACACGCCTTACCTCCTCTCGCCTCATAACCCCCACAGCCATCATCTTCATGACAGGCATGCTCTCGCTTATTATGACCAGACCTATTGCAGGTATGAGTGTTGATATTAGCGCCTTCAACCCCCACGGTGGGTTTGGCAATATTGGTATCAGCCACTTAGAAGCCTCCAAGGTCCACATGTAGGCTATAGATGCTAATGGACCACCCATTAAAGCTAGGTACGTAGCTAACAGGCTCTGAGCTCCGGCTGGTATAACTTCCGAGGTCACAAACTTTATGGTGTCTGCAGAGCTTCTCTGAGCAATGAGGCTTGAGGTTGAAAGCCTAAGAAGTGTGAATAGCAACGTTACCAAGACTAGCCAAGCATACTTCTTACTTTTAGGCGCACACCTTATCGCATAAGCCCTAGCAGTCTCTTGAGCTAAGATGGGTGCTGTAAAGTACGCAATGTTAATGGCGACTCCCATTGGAGTGAAAGAATATGGGCTTCTCCCAAGCTCTGTGAAGAGGGCAATAAAGTACAAGCAGACTATCTGCATAGCAGCCGTCAAGAAAGCTATCAAGACAACGGGCCTATGGGTCCAGAGACTTAGCTGTTCTAAGCCACCCATTAGATGTAGTATCATCAGGAACGACGCCATCCACAAAGCAGAGGGGACTACGTAAGCAAGCATACCCCTAAGAACTAAGAAATTCATAGCGAGATAGACAGCAACCACTAAGATAAGTGACAAGACTACTCGGATACGATTATCGAGCAAATCACGGAGAGACATATTCAAGAAACCTCCCAACACATTAAATAAAAAGGAGGGTTTTGGCGTACTCAAGATTCTGATATCGATCCACCTATGGCATGTAGGTGTACGTTACTTCAATCACTGCTAAATCGTGGTACGTGTATGCTTCATCTCCATCAGTCGCCTGGAAGCGTATCTTCAAATTGTTTATTTCTTCAGCGGTATCGACGCCAAGTGCTTTCAAATCTATGATCTCAAGGTTGTCTTGCCCTGCTGTAGGTAGAGACAGATTGATTATACCCATCACCGTTGATCCAACATACACTATTATACTCGCGTTGTCAATAGCTTCTGGTCTCTGCCACTCAAATAGTAGCACAACGCTGTCTATTGATGCTCCAGCTGGTAATGTTATATCGTCGAACCATAGATCTAGCTTTTCACAATCAATATACATGAAAGCCCACATGCTAATAGTGCGGTACCTATCATCGTCGCTTTCTCTAAGCTTGTTGAGGTCTGAACTGTTCAGCCAGTGAGAGCTATCTGTAGTATCATAGCCATCATCTGGATACAAGCGCACGGTCTCAGTTACTGGCTGCTGAGCTGGCGGTATGTACTCGTTCCACTGTATTAATTCCATCTCTAAGGTGAACGTGTAAGAAGCATCTTGCTCAGCACATTGTTCAACGTGCAGCTTGATCACGACCGTTATCGTATCTCCTGGATGCAGCTGTCTCCCTACAGGAGCGTCGTGCGTAACATTTAGCCACACAGGTCCATCGTTTGCTCCATAGCTACTTGCTGGCGTCCAATCAATGGTGGTTACAACAGTCTTATTCACTATGGCGGGGACCGTCCCCGTGTATTCGTATACAGCTGTTATAGTTACGTTGTAGCATGGATATGTGTTATCGACTATCACGATAAGCGTATCTGTCCCCAAGCCATCGAACATTACGCTTCCAACGTCTTTATCGTAACCTGGATCTATGCCTCCATCATTCGACTCTGCAGAGATCCACATCCCTTCAACTGTCCCAGTCTCGATAGTGCCACTTATCATTATGTCTGCGCTCCACAACGCGTACACTAGGCTCATTAACAACATAACTGCCATGAAAATGGAGAAGGTATATGCAAGCTTTTTCACGTTGAGCTTCCTCCTTTAAGCACTTACTCTCCAAGTGAGCACTTAACCTCCAGACGGTAGGAATTCGTTCCACTGCACAAACAATATCGTGACTGTAAACGTGTACGTCTCACCTTGCTCAGCATAATTGTCTAAGTGGACGATCAAAGAACACTCTACTTCCTCTTCCGGCTCTATCTGATCTCCCACAGATATCCCGCTAACCGTGACCCATGCTGATGCATTACCCTCAATAGTTATGCTTTGAACTATAACAGGAATAGTTCCTGTATTCGTTACATTAAACTCTTGCGTGTAGGTTATGCATGGATAAGCATTGTTGATTGTGACGTACATTGTGTCTCCTTCAACGTAAGCCGATATGCAGCTGACATCTTTCTCTTCAGGTTCATTATCGTAACCATCGCCTGCTTCTATAGCTACAGATAAGGTCCCTGTGTTTACTACGCCGCTTACGTAGAGGTTCGCGGACCATAAAGCATAGCTTACACCTAGAACTAACATGACGACTAGCAACGATGTGACGATACCAGCAATCTTGCTCTTCACTTAAGCCACCTCCATATTTCATACGTGTTTTGGGACCTATCATCGCCTTACGGCTTTAACGGGGGCCACCCCACTTTAGTCCCCCGAGAGGACGCTCTACGCGTTCTCTGTAGGGGAGAGGCATGGAGACCGGCTTTTTAAGCATGTGAAATTACTGGTAAGAAAAACATGGTACCTACCTGCTAGTACATACTTACTAGCCATGTTCGATGTGGCATGTTCATGCGAGCTATGCCTTAAAGTATTTTGCGTGTAGACAGTGATAGTTCAACATGATTCCATCGTATGTGATGAGATGATAGGTCGCTTAGAGCCGTCTGAAAGTTAATTTTAGGTTTCATTCAGTCACGAGAATGTTCAATTGAAACTTTACTCTTCCTCTATTAATTTGAGAAGTTGCCTACCTTTCTCAGTTGTTCGATACATCTTTGAGCCGTTGATATTTTCAATGATTTCTAGAAGCTCCTTGTTAAGAAGGTACCGAACATAGACTTGAAACCTCTTGAAGTTAAGATTAGATTTGTAGATTACGTGAGTGGCCTTCTCGCCCCTCAAACATAATCTTAGTATCTCAGCAATTATATCGATACGGTTTCTACGCTTCTCCAAGAAATTACCTTCTAGAGTATTTTCACACGAAATTCTAACGGTAACTAACAGGTTTTCCTGAATTTAAAGATGTGTGAACCTATGTTTAGAGCAGGTCTATAGGTTAGGTAGCTAGGAGTATGTAACTCCAAGTCCATAATCTCTATAAGCCTTCGCGAAGAACATCACATAGTTAAAGGTTATAGTTTGAATGAGATCATGAAGGAATTTATTAGACTTATTCTTAGGCTGTTAAGTGATGGAGAATTCCACAGCATCGATGAATTATCTAGGAGACTGAATGTGCCATTCGAATTTGTTATGGAAGTCTCAAGGTTCCTAGAGAAGTGGAGCTTTGCAGAGCTTAATGAAGAAGGGCGACGTGTAAAGCTTAAGCCTGATTTTCTTAGGCTTCCCCAAGACTAAGGTTGCTTTGAAGCTTTCTTAGAGCTTCAATAAGCTTCTCCTCACCCTCTTTGAGACTTCTATAGTCTTTAAGAAACTCTAAGCCCTTCTTTGTGATGAAGTATTTCTTTGAAGAAAAGCTTTCACCAACCAGTATAAGGTTCCTTGACAGCAGGAAGTTTATGTAAATATTGACTCTTTTGAAGTTTAAATTCGCTTTATGCATAATCGCTGTTTTACTTTGACCTCCACCTTCAAGAACATGAAGTATACCAGCTATTATGTCCAAGCTATTTCTCCTTCTCTTTCTCCATCTAGACTCAATAATTGTTTTATTCCTCCTTCTTTCCGTTATACAACTTAAAGCTTATTGAAAACTAGGGCCTCAGTAACATTTGAGCTTACTAGTAGCCCTAGTTTGAGGAGAGAAAAGCTAGTGAGACTATATAACTCTTTCCAAAAAATTCCTTGATAAACAGAATAAAATAGCATCTTGATCTGATTCACTACGATTTCTAATGATATTGAAAAATATTGTAATTTAATAAAAAATTTATTGAATGACGTTACAAAGCCGTAAATAAAGGAGAGTTTAAGGACATAGCAGGGTATCGGTGATTTTTCCGTAATTCTCATTTATTCTTCTGCTAAACATAAAGCTATAGAAGAAGTATGCTTCGAAGCTTTTGAGGTCTTCTTCGATGCTCAAGTTTGAGGTTTACGTCGGCACTTCTGGTTGGCTTTACGATTGGAATGTTGATGGTAGTCTCAATTGGTATGTGAATGAATCTGGACTTAATGCTGTTGAGCTAAATGCCTCCTTCTATAGATTTCCGTTTCCAAGTCAGGTGGCTTCTTGGGCTAAGAGAGGTGGGAGGATTAAGTGGGCTATCAAGGTTACTAGGCTTATAACCCACGTTAAGAGGTTGAAGAAGGACTCGCTCCCTACTTGGAGTAAGTTTAGGAGGCTCTTTAGCTCGATGGACCACATAATCGACTTCTACTTGTTTCAGCTTCCACCAAACTTTAAGAAGACATGTGAAAACATTGAGAGGTTGAAGATTTACGCTGAAGAGACCAATCTAGGCCCTAGGTTTGCAGTAGAATTTAGAGATGATTCCTGGTTCAACAATGAAGTTGTGAAGCTTTGCGAAGAATTGGGGATAACAATCGTATCTATGGATTCCCCAATAGGCACATGGATAGCTAGAAGTAGCGATGCCATCTATCTTAGGATGCATGGGCGTGATGTTTGGTATGCCTATGACTACGATGAGCTTGAGCTTGAAGAAGTAGCTACTAAACTTGTATCTCTAAAGCCAAGGAGAGTATACGTCTTCTTTAATAATGATCACTGGATGCTTGATAACGCCAGAACCATGTTTAACATTCTTAGAAGGTTGCAGTAAATCCATGACCTTCAATCTTGCTGATACGAAATCTCAGTTAAATAGTGACTCTAGGAAGTTTTTTATGATTTTTCAAGTAAATTGTGCATGGGGAGTTCTGCGTGGGGCTTGACGTGATAATATTAGCAGGAGGCTTTGCAAAGAGATTGAGACCCATATCAGACGTTATGCCCAAGCCCCTACTACACATAAATGGAGTACCCCTGCTAAACCATGTTTTAGAGAAGATTCTGGAGATAGATTACAATAGGATAATAATTTCAACTAATAAGAAGTTTGAGGGATCATTTAGGTACTGGATGAAAACTCTTGAGACAGTCTACGAGAAAATTAAGATATTCTTGTCGGTTGAACCATCACAATCAGAAGAGGAAAAGTTTGGTGCTGTAGGTGGTCTCTCCTACACCATAAAGTTGTTTAACGTCGATAACTCTGGGCATGACCTCTTAGTCATCTTGGGAGATAACCTCTTCGACTTCGACTTGAAGGGGTTTGTGAGCTACGGAGCGAGATTAAATAGGATTGTTATAGGGGCTTACAACGTAAAAGACCCTGATGTAGCGAAAAAGTATGGCGTTATAGAAGTTGATGAAAACCGTAGGGTTACATCTTTCCTTGAGAAGCCTGAAAAACCCTCCTCAACACTGATATCGGTGGGGATATACTACGTACCCAACAGGTTCATACAGAAGATCGATGAGTTCCTAGGACTCCAGAAGTATAGAGATGCAGTAGGCAAGTTCTTTGAGTGGCTTTCTAAGAACACTGAGGTGTATGCATACGAGTTCACTGGTTACTGGGCTGACATAGGGACTCCAGAATCCTATTTAGAGGCGAATAGGTGGGCTAGTGAGAGGAACTTGGGGAGAAGATGGCAATGGCCTTAACTTAAGCCTAAATGCTTTTAAATCTACTACAGCAGTGATCATGGAGTGAACTTAAGCTTACTGAGCTCAGGGAGCTCGTAGACCCCAGCTTTAGGCTCGATGATTATCAGCTTGAAAGAGTCTACTTCCACTTGGTCTCTCAGTATTGGAGAGAGGAGGAGGCTTTGAGGAGTCTCATTAATTGTGGAACCACTAGCCAATGGCGAGAGGGCTGGCAGTACTATTACCGTGACGTTATTTAAGACGCCTTTTAAGAAGCACTTGAACTTCCTTTTAACTCCAAGGTTATCCTTAATTGCTATTGCTGGATGCTCATGTCCCATCAAGAGAACCTCAACGCTTTTAGGTACTTCTTCTAAAGGCTTGTGTCCGTGAACCATTGCGTAACGGTCTTCAATCATTATGGGATCGTGAAGCTCAGCCCCATACTTCTTCAGCATTGCTATTATGTAGTTGTCGTGGTTTCCTCTAACGACGTGAATCTTGAGATTGTTGCTTGAGAGCCACGTAAGCAAGTCCTTGACCTCGATCCACTCTTGACTTGATGGCACTCCAAATTCATGCTTGACGTCACCCAACACGATTATGCTCTCTGGTTTAACCTCTTCAATCATCTCATATATCATCTGCTTTGTCTTGACGTATGTGGACCTCGGTATGTAAACCCCCTGCTTCTGGAGGGCCTGCTCGTAGCCTATGTGTAGGTCTGTAATCACCAATACTCCTCTATCTCTTAAGTAAAGACCTGGTAGATCACTCACCACTTCAATGCTCTTTGACACCACGAAGCACACAATGAAGCACCCACGTAGCCAGCTGTAAAAGTAGATGTATTCAATACTATTATGCATTAATGAACATATGTTAAAGTAATCATGGAGTTCGAGTAGATAAGGTGGTAGATCGAGCATTTAGTGCTTAGAAATGTTGGTGAATAATGTTCTTAGAAAATTGTCATGCTTTCACAATAATTTGCTTATTGCGCTCATACTTCTCTCGGATTCTCCAAGCACACTCCCTTCCGGTACACACCTATTACGCACTACCAGTCAATTACAATTGCGGGCTAGTGTCAATGCAGTATCCATTTAGTCTTAGGTTTGGATAGTTAAGAAAGCTAAAGAGTAATATAAGGAATAGATAATACTGCTACGAACGCTACACTTAAATGCTTACTTTAATCACTTCAAACTTCATGAAAAACCAATGCTCTACGTCACTACACGTTCACGTCGGCAGCTTAGTTGTCGATAACTATACCCCTATAAAAAGTGTTAAAGGTTCTCTAAAAAGTGGGTATCCCTTAGGAGGCACATAAGTGCTACTAGATCCTGTTTCATCCTTAGTTCTGACCTTTTGCCTTCTAGGCTTCCTTCTTTACAAAAAGGTTAGCGTAGGCTTAGTGCTGGTGATAGCACCAATTCTCCTAGCTTTGCTAACCCTCAAGCCAGCAGATGCCTTAATGGTGCTTTATGATGTTATTGACCCATATAGTCAAAGCGGCTTATTCGCCTTACTAATTATGACGTCAACGTTCTTCATAGCATGGCTAAGTTACTTATATGATGATTGTGGAGAGGTAAGAAATCTTGGTGATAGCTTAAACAGGTTCACTAAAAGAACAGGTCTCCTCCTAGCCCTATCTCCAGCAATCATGAGTCTCCTTCCAATAGCTGGTGGTGCCTTGCTTTCAGCTCCCATAGTGAGCTCACTAATTAAGGACTCCAATTTGTGCCCCGCAAGAGGAAGCTACATAAACCTCTGGTTTAGACATGTTCCAGTTCTAGTCTATCCATTAGCTCAATCAATTATTCTTGCTTCAGCTCTAACCGGTACGCCACTCTTCATTGTAATATTGTTTCAGACACCGGTTGTAGTAGTAATGACTGTTGTGGGCTACTTCTTAGGCTTGAGGGGAGGCACATATAGAAAAGTTGAAGAATTAACGTGGAATCGCGGGGATGTAAAGATTCTCGTTAAGTCCATCTTACCGATAGCATCAGCTACAGCATTAGCCATAACTTTAAGCATTACGTGGAAGGGTCTGGTGCAGCAGGGCTTAAGTCTTCTTGTAGCGTCAGTCACTGGCATAATTGTGTTAATCACGATATCTCGTATGGCTCGCAAGATCATTGGAAAGTCTTTATTAAAGTGGGGCATATATGATGTGACGCTAGCGACTTATGGAGCCTTTCTCTTCCAAAACGTCATGACGATTGCTGGTATACCTAGCGTGCTCAAGCCATTAGCATTGAGTAGCACAAGCGAATTACCACTGCTAGCTTCAATGCCCCTTCTCCTCAGCTTCTTGATGGGCTCAGTCATCAGCTCACTAACAATATCGACGTCAATGCTCGCCGGTACCATAGAGTTTACGCCAAAGATGGTAATGCTCCTCTACACATCTTCCTTCTTAGGATATGTAATCTCACCGCTACACCTCTGCTTAGTTTTCACATTAAAGTACTTCAATACAACGCTATACGAATTCTATAAATATGCAATCCCATCAACAGTGATGACGTACTTAGCGACCCTTCTATTCTACTTCATCCTACCATAATCTATCAAGATTTATGCTTGATGTGAACTTGACTTAAAACCTAGAACTAGATGTTTAATGAGGCTCTACATGATGTTTGCTCTCTGGATCCTCTCCATGACTTGATCGTATAGTCTCTGCATTAACACTCTCCTATCGTCCATTAGGACCACGTCACTCAATCCTTGAAGCACCAAGCCGTGAGCGAATGGTGACGGTAGATCGTAGGTTGGCATCACATAGAACCTTCTAAGACCCAACTCAACTTCCCTAAGAACCTCCTCGGCCGTCTTGACGTCCATTAGGTCTTCAAGAACCTCTCTATAAGTCTCTTCTAGTACTGGGAAGTTCTCTATGTCCTCCACGACGTCCATGAGCACCTGCGCGTTAAAGATCTGCCTGCTTACTTTAACCTCTTTACCCTTGTAGTTCCTAAGTATCATGAAGGCTCTCGTAGCACAATGCCTAAACCTCCTTCTAACCATCTCAGTATACTTGACTGCTTTTCGAAGGGTCTCTCTTAAATTGCTGGAATTCACGGCGCTAAGTAGAAGCTCCACGTTGTGTAGCATTCTTCTAGGCAGCGTTAAGATGAAGCCTGTATCTCCAACTGTTACTGCAACGTTGACTCCAAGCATCTTCATGAGGGCGTAGGCGTAAGCCCTTGAGAGGGCGTCGTTAACTCTCCTACCAAAGACGCAGTGAAATATTATGTTCTGCCTGCTCTCAGGGTCTATATAGTCCTCGATTAGTATCACGTTGTTACTCGGTCTAACCTCTACCCTAAGCATCTTTAAGAATGATAGCATTGAAGTGAAGTACGTGTAAATCGAGTTCGCAGCCCTCTTATCGCACTTGTACTCCTCCATTAAATACTTCAAGGTCTTTGTCTTAGGCTCTTTCTCCACTAGCTGAAACATCTCCTCCCTAAACTTCCCTATGGCTTCTCCAAGATCGAAGCTTAATGGTAGCATTTCTGAGAACCACGATGGAACTGTAGGCTTAACACCCTCCTTGGGAGTAACGTATGCCTTAAGACCGATGGAGTACCTGAACTCATACGGCTTGCCTCCCAGTATGAAGACGTCACCTGGACTAAGTCTCTCAAGAAACTCCTCCTCTATTAAGCCCACCCACCTGCCATCAAGCGTGAAGACCTTAACCGCCACTTCATCGGGAATTGTCCCAACATTGGTGGAATATATGAGCCTTAACAAGGGCCCCCTCCTCCCGAAAACCTCCTCCTCGTCGTCGTACCATATCTTCCCGTAGACCTTATAGACCTCAAGCGTTGAGTACCATCCACTCAAGTACTTCAAGACCGATTGGAAGCTTTCATAAGGCAAGTTTCGATAGCAATAGCTCCTCTTAACTAGCTTGTAAGCTTCTTTAACTGACCACTTCTTCTCCAAAGCCATTCCAACTATGTGTTGAGCTAAGACGTCTAAGCAGTTCTCCGGTATGTAGACTCTATCGAGTCTCCCCTTGTAGGCCTCAGATACCATGACCGCATCTTCAACTAGATCGTCCATTTCCATGCCTATTAAAATGCCCTTTGAGACCTTATCAAGAGCATGTCCAGATCTACCCACTCTTTGTAGGCAACGAGAGATGGATTTTGGAGATCCTATTTGAGCTACCAGGTCTATGTAGCCTATGTCTATGCCTAGCTCGAGCGATGTGCTGCACACCACTGCCTTCATCTTGCCCTCCTTAAGCCTATCCTCAACACTCCTCCTAATTTCTCTTGAGAGACTACTATGGTGGGCTGCAAGTTCATCACCGTCCACAACTTTTAACTTTGAGAGGTGGTAGACGACTCTTTCAGTTCCACTTCGAGTATTAGTGAACACTAGTGTTGTCGTGTGGGACCTTATGAGCCTCTTGAGAAGATTATACATTCTACTTGTTGTGATAGATGCTGGAGCATGTATTAAATCGTCTACTGGGCACACGACTTTAAGGTCTATAGCCTTGACGAACCTAGTATCAACTACCACGCAATCTCTTGGAGTTCCATCATCGCTGTAGCCTACTAGAAACTGAGCTACGATCTCAAGTGGATGTATTGTTGCTGAAAGCCCTATCCTCACAAAGGGTCTTCCAACAAGCTCTTGAAGTCTCTCAAGGCTTAAAGTTAGGTGAACCCCTCTCTTTGAGCTGCAGAGCTCGTGTATCTCATCTACTATAACCCACTTAACGGTCTTAAGCTTCTGCCTAAACTTTGGAGCACACAATATTATTGCTAAACTTTCGGGGGTTGTGATGAGTATGTGAGGGGGTCTTCGAAGCATTGAAGCTCTTTCAGATTGAGTGGTATCTCCAGTTCTCACAGCAACCCTTATCTCGCCTACGTTCACTCCCTTAGCCTTAGCAAGCTCCTGTATCTCCTCTAGAGGCTTCTTGAGGTTCTTGTATATGTCGTAGTTTAAAGACCTTAAAGGAGAGACGTATACGCAGTAAACGCTGTCTTGAAGCTCTCCACTCCTAGCCATCTTGAAGAGCTCGCTTATGATGCTTATGAAAGCTGCCAGAGTCTTACCACTACCAGTTGGCGAAGCTATAAGCACGTTCTTTCCCTCGTATATGTGGACGATTGCGTACCTTTGAGGAGGCGTTATGTCTGGAAAGCGAGAAAACCACTCAGCAACTACGGGATCAAGTAGCTTGAGAACTTCCTCCTTAGTGTAGCTCCTAGTGGCTTTGATTATCAACTTTGACCCCGAGCTCACGATAGGTTAGTGATAGGTCTCTCTTAACCTTGCTGTATATGCTCGATGAGACGGGTTAAGAATTAAAGTGTTGAAACCTCCATTTCCATTGGACTGTGGAAAGTAGAGTTTACGCCTAACCTTTAAGCTATGGCCTTGCCACTTACATCATTTACACTTTTGCTGTACACTTTTACTTAAAGCAGCTTCAGATTTACTAAAGATCCTTTAAACCAGGTATAGAAATTGGAAGGTCACTTCTTCATGAGCCCTATTATTGCACCGACTACGAAGCCTATGCTTACAGGTCCTATGCTCATTAATCCTAGCACCACTGCGAGCTCCTTGACTGCCTGAAGTGCAGTACCAATAGTTTGCAAAGCTTGTGCAGGGGTTAGTCCAAGGCTCCATACTGATAAGAAGGTTCCTAGGACTAGGATTGCTATGAAGGCTAGTATGTACTTCAGAGCTTTAACTGATACATATCCTAATGCTAGACCTAGGAGGAACTGTACTGCCACAGCTGCTAGCACTTGGGGTTGTGAGAATATCAATGGTAAGTTTTCAAGTATGGACATAACTTTACACCTCCTAAGAGTGTCAAGAACGTGGATCTTATAAGCCTTGTTAAGAATATGATCGTGGAACTTCGTAGAACTTCTTACTAAAGCTTTATCTTTTAAGGGAAGCTTAGCTAAGCACGATAAATGAGCAATGACCCTCTAACCTGCATAACCTCGATCCCTAGGATGACTCACAGAAAAACCTTTTAAGACACCATCTTGCTGAAATCCCATATCCTTAAAGGTGAAGGCTATGAGTATTGAAAAGAAGTATGCTTTAGAGACGGTCAAAGAAGTAGTAAAGTGCTTAAGCGAAAACGTAAACAATGGTCTAAGTGACAATTGCAAGAAATGTAGTAAAAAAGAGCTGTGCGACTCTCTTTACGACCTCATTATATGCGGTTATCGTATGTGTAGTGATCTAATGCATGGGGCGGTAATGCACACAATACTCGAAATTGAGAGGACTGAGAGAGATTTAAAGGACCAGGCATCCTTATAAGTTCACTTTTTAAGTGCTCTCTCAACTCCGTAAGCTATGATTTCGGATGCTGACTGTACGTCTTTTAAATTCACAAGTTCAACGGTTGTGTGCATATACCTTAATGGTATTGATATGAGCATGGACTTCAAGCCTGTTCTCGCTAGCTGAAGAACATCTAGATCCGTTCTCGTTTTTCCAGCTTCAGGACCCACTTGAAATGGTGTACCTCTACTCTTAGCCTCATTCTCAAAGAGCATTGAGAGAGACCAAGGTATTGGAGGACCTCTCGATATTACAGGGCCATGTCCAAGCTTTATTGGGCACTCTTTCTCTTCCAGCCCGGGGTAACCGCCTGCATGCGTTACATCGACTGCTACAGCGAGCCCGACACCTTCTTGGTGAAGCTTATATCCAGCGACAGTAGCACCTCGAGCTCCAACTTCTTCTTGAGCTGTGAAGACTGCGTAATGCTCGACACCCAACTCAGTTAAAATCTTGGATGCTAGGATCACTGCTACGCAGCCAGCTCTATCATCGAAGCCTCTCGAAGCCATGATTGTTGACTTGCCTCTGGGTATTAGCACTAAGTCCTTACGTAAGTGAGCTGGGTCTCCTACCTTAATCAATTTCTCCACTTCATCTCTGCTATTCAAACCTACATCCACAAACATGTCCTGTATTTTAGGTGCCTTCTCCCTTTCTTCAGGTCTAAGGTAGTGAATGGGCTTTGAGCCTATAACTCCTAAGATAGCTCTATCCCTCCATTCCAATCCTTCAAGATCACTTCCACTACCGTAGATAACCACTACCTCACCGAGCAGTATCCTTTCATCCCACCCTCCAATAGGTTCAATATACACTAAGCCGTTCTCCACAACGCTCTTGACCGTGAAGCCCAGCTCATCCATGTGAGCTATAAGTGCTACCTTAGGCTTACCTCCAACCTTAACATAAAGGTTCCCGAGTTCGTCCACCTCAAATGATGCTTGAGGTATCATCACCTTAAACATTCCTTCTATCTCGCTCTTAATAGGATCTTCCCAACCAGAGACTCCAGGAGCTAGGGTTAAGGTTCGCAACATGCTTAGAGAGTCCATGCGTGGTCACCGATAAGTTCAAGTTAGTATTCAAGGCTATGTCTCCAATAGCTTAAATATTTTCAATGAGGATAGCTATTAAGCCTATGCCAACTAGCCTTCATAACGATTGTATCGTTGCTCAAGCTTTTAACTATGGTTAGACCTCTTTAAACCGCTAGCTATGAAGACGTATATTGAATCTTAAAAATGTCGATTAGATGAAGCCAGGTTCTAACTTTTCTACCTCTCGATACTCTTCAAGTCTAACACAGCCTAGCTTTATTACTCTGACCTGCTCTACATTTCTTAATGGCGTTGAGATCGAGACTCTCATAGCTTTAAAGTCTATGCTCTTCAATATCCCTATATCGAGAAAACTGCTCTTCTCACCTAGCAGTCCCACTACTAATCCACGCTCAAAACCCCTCACTGCAAACTTAACCGTCTTATCACTGAAAGCGCTCCTAACGCTTGCGTAGAAGTCCTTGCTTCTCGGCTTCTCTTCCAACACTAATACTACTGCATCTTGTGAAATCTCGCAGTACTCAACTCTGCAACCAGCAATAGACTCTATTACTTGAATTGTTTCAGGAGGAGCTCTACATCCACTACCCATGAACGAGCCCACTATCGCCACTTTGTCTAAGCTAATGGTGTGGTCCACCAAGCCCCTCTTTGCGAAGTAGTTGTAGAATGCTCTTTCACGCAGTGCTCTACGATCCTCACGATCACGCTGCCTAACCCAAGGAGAGGCTGGTAGCTCGAGTACGTCGTATCCCAAAGCTTTGAGCTGCTTAGTCAAGTGGCTAAGCTCATGGTTCCTCTGAAGAGCTACTATGACATCGGGGCTTATAGACTCAATTGCGTAGAGCTGATATGCTCTCGCTGGCCCTCCATGGACCATGCCCGGAGTGTCTACTAATATGGTACCTCCAACTCTCTTTGCGTGGCTCACGAGCTTCAACGTCCCCGTAATCATTGGTAGTAAGTGACCTGCAGGGGATGTTGAGCCCACGAAGTAAGCGGAAGTTAAGGGTGCACTTTCAAGGAAGGCAACTTGTTTGTCTAAAATGCTCAGCCCTATAGTTGTTGGAGGACCTATATCCGACTGACCTACATCGCAGTCTACTACTGAAACCTTGAAACCCTTACTGAGAAGTTTGTTTGCTGTGTAAGTAACGAAGAACGTCTTTCCAACGTCTATACAGCCTAAAGCGAAAACGAGAGAGTCTTTAGGTAAAGAGTCTATTAAGTTTAACCATTCTCTTGGTACAGTGGAAGCTTCTAGCTTATTTACAGTCCCACTACCTCTAAGTTCTATCTTAGCTCCACGAGGTGCTTCTATGAGGGTTGCCTTCGCCGTTGGTATGACGACTTCTTCGTTTACGTCAAGTCTCTTACCTGTAACCTCCATAAACCCCTCGATCAGCCTGATCTTCAAAGGCCCCTCCACAATGTAGTACCCGAGGAAGTTCTCAATTTTCACTAGACGTTCCATTGACGTGCCCTCTAATGTAATCATCGAGACTTATATATTAAGGATATCCAAATAGCCTTGAAAATTAACTTGATGATCTAAGAGCGTTGTAAGCTCAAGAAGCACTAAGCTCTTTCTTAAGACGTCTAGGCTCCGTATTGTGATGGCTTCTCAAGACAGCATCAACATAGTTGATGACAGTTTATGAAACGGATATCGAATGAATTCGATGTGGCATTTTGATGCTTAAAGGAAAGAAGAGTTGAAGCTTTAAGTGATTTGCGCGTCAAGCTTCATTTAGAAGAAATTTTTAAACTTCCTTCAATTAGCCGCTCATCGTGTGGTGGCTAAGCTTCGTTCTTCACGAAGCAGGGTTTAACCTGCTGTTGATATTGCTACCGCTCTACGTGATCTCTATCGGTGGATCACTCACTGATATAGGCATTATGTGTATGATAGGGCAGCTCGTAGCCATCCCAGCTTCAATGTTTTGGGGCTACGCCTGCGATAAAGCGAGGAGTTACAAGCCCTTCATTCTCTTATCCTTCTCATCCCTCTCAATAGCTATATACTCCTTAATAATCGCAACTAAAGTAAGTCACCTGATCTTCCTCTATATCATATTATCAATACTTCATTCAGCTCACGGTCCTCCACGAAATGTATTGATAGCAGAACTATATACTTACGAAGAGTGGAAAGAGAGCTTTGCGGTATTTGAGAAGTTCGCGGAAGTTGGACGGCTTACAGGGCTGCTTGCTGGCGCCTACATTTCATTCAGTGGAGCGAGTACCATCTCTCTAATATCTTTATGTGGTAGCCTACACATAGCTGCCTTCCTCTTATCCATCATCCTTATTAGAGACCCCATTTTGATTCTAGAGCGCCGTTTAGTATCCATAAAGAGGATGGTGGACTTGGTAGATAGAGGGACTTATGCTTTCTGTAAAGCTCTTGATGGATTCTCTAAAGTTTGTAGCCTTAAGAAAGTGAATGTAAAGGCTTTTTGTACTGGGTTAACCTTCTTCCAAGCAGCATCAACCATGCTCTTCACTCCAATGCCTATATTTCTCTCACGTGAACTAGCCCTCCAACAAGGCCTAGTCTTCACTATATATACCTTAAACTCCTTGGGTGTTGTTCTAGGTTACTTACACCTAATTTATCGATCTAGCGAAAATGTTGAGAAGACCTCTTTGCTTAAAGTCGTGCTACTAAGAAGTGTAACGGTCTTCTTAATGTTCATTGCACTATCATCGACCTTTAATGTAGTGATAATTACAGCGTTGCTAACCCTGCTAGGCTATCTCTATGCGCTATTCTACGTCTATGTGTTGACTATTTCTATGGAGCTTTTACCTCCTAAGAAAGTGGGGTTAATTGACGCCATAATAAACCTGGGCTCGGTTTATGGAGCCTTTATTGGACCGCTTATAGCCGATAAGGTGGGCTTTAACTACGTGTTCCTATTGAGTGGGCTAACATTCTTCGCTTCATTCATAGCGTTTAAAGTCTTCAATAGATAGTTGTTTGACCATAAAGCTACTAGCCTAGAAATATGTGTCTTTGATGTAAAATGCTGCTTTAAGAGAAGACCTGAGCAGCTCTAACTGTTCACACGGCAGTAAGCAACATTAATTAATGTACGCTTCCTCAAACTTCAAAATGCTTCGCAAGCACTTTAACTCTTGAGGCTTTAATTTGCACAAAAACCGTGGCTCCGGGTTTAACATTGAAATCGTCAAGATAATCCGGGTTAATCTCAGCTTTTAGGTTAACATTGCCTAAATCGACGTCAACCTTAACAGCTGATCCTTCCATATACATGCCTTTTACCCTTCCCACCAAGATGTTGCATTGGCAGCCTTTCCACTTCGACTTGACGATCTCCCTCGTAGGCGATAAAATGATATCTTGAGGTTTTATGACAACTATAACATCTTTAACTTTTTCTGGGAGGTTTCCACAACCCTCAGCATTCAAGATAGTGTCTCCAACATCGACAGAGATGCGTCCATCTTCGATTGAAATGACCTGCCCGTCAAGGACATTATAGCCTAAAAATTCTGCGATGAATTTTGAACTTGGATTTTCAAATATAGTCTCAATAGAGCCTATCTGCTCAATCCTTCCATCACTCATTATGGCTATTTTATCACCGACTGCTCTTGCTTCCAACAGGTCGTGAGTTGTATGTATGACTGAAGTGCCAAATTGACGAAAGGCCTCCTTAAGCATACCGCAGATTTCTCTTCTAAAAACTTCTCTTGTAGGTGGGTCCAGCGCTGAGCACGGTTCATCTAACAATAAAACGTCAGGTTTAGCTGCTAAGGCTCTCGCAATAGCTACTCTCTGTTTCTGCCCAGAACTCAGGGACTCGACACTTCTATTCATTAAATTCTCAATTTGAAGTAGGCGTATGATCCTTTGAAGATCATTTAATCCCATGCCCTTTGATTTCTTAAATGCAAGCTGAATATTCCGCTCAACAGTCATATTTGGGAACAACGCGTAATCAGCTGGTACATACCCGACTCTCCTCTTTTCTGGTGGAAGATCCGTGACGTCAATTCCGTTAATTATTATCTTTCCGGAATCGATCTTCTGAAGACCGGCTATGCATTCAAGCAGCGTCGTCTTTCCACATCCATTGGGGCCCATTAACGTAAGAATTGTGCCGCACTGAACTTCAAAGCTGATATCTGTTAAGAAGAAGGAGCCTCGTTGTGCATGCAAATTTAAAACAGTTATTATATAGCGAGCCCCCCGTACAAGAGCTTTCTAGTAGCTATTAATGCTAGGCAAGCTGTGAAGAGGAGAATAAATGACAAAGCAGCCACATTTCCTAAGTCTGCTGCAACGAGATTAAGATAGAGCGCGATGGGTAAGGTTTCAGTCTTGAATCTAGTAGCACCGGCAAGCATAAGTGTTGCGCCAAACTCTCCCAACGCTTTAGCCCAAGATATGAGGGCTGCTCCAAGAATGCCTCGCTTAGCAGCTGGCAACGTTACATATAGGAAAGTCTCCAACTCCGTGTATCCAAATGTCCGAGCAACTCTTTCATAGCGAGCAGGTACTCCATCGAAAGTCTCTTTTAGGAGCTTTATTGTTAAAGCGCTTATTACAGCTAATTGGGCTACGATGATCCCCGGGACCTCGAAGACAATCCTTACAACACTTTCATTTATGAACATACCTAGAGGATTTCTCGCGAAGAAAATAAGTAGCATAACTCCTAGTGCGACTGGAGGAACTGCTATAGGTACGTCTAGGAAGCCTTCAATCACGGTTTTCCCCCGAAATTCGAGACGAGATAGAGCGTAAGCTACTGGAATGCCGATGACTAGGGAGATTAAAGTTGAACATGTAGCGGTAAAGATTGAGAGGGAGAGAGCGAACCTTACTTCATCGGAGATAAAAGCATATGCGAGCTGCCAAGGATCAACAAAGATTGCTGGCGATGTAAAGACGCATATGAAGAATATCAAAATGAGTATTAAGAAGGAGAACACTACGACTCTGAACACATTGGGCTTCATGCTACCCAAGCTCCTCAATTATTGCATTTGGAGCATAGGCTCTAGCTTCCTCTAATGTCGAGAAGTATCCATACTTTGCCCAAACGCCATGCATGTCCTGTGAAGTTAAGAAGTCTAGAAACTTCTCGGCAAGAACTTTATTTTTACTATATGTTGACACTGCTCCAGCTATGTAGCCTATCTTCGGGATCTTATTTGGTTCGATCCACACGATGTCAGCCTTCTCGGGGTTCCAATAATGGAAAACGTGCCACCCGATTACGGCATCCACAGTACCAATGTAGATTAGCTGAGCCGTCGCCTCGCAGCTAGCCGCGTAAACAGCAATATTCTTACTAACAGCTTCCCAAAGCCCATTTATCTCTAAAAGCTCCTTAGCGTAAAGACCGACACAAACAGATTTAGGATCAGCTATTCCAACATGGATTCCAGGTTTTGCAAGATCCTCGATTGACGTGATGTTCTTCGGATTTCCTTTCTGAACAATGATTACTGGAACTAGATAAGCAAGTATTTTTGCTGGGTGCTCAGTAAGGTTAACAACATTCCTCTCATTTGCCAAAATAAGATATTCTGGCGAACCCGGAATATAGACGTCGCCTGTTCTTGCAATTTCCATAGACGACAGCAAACTCCCTGAGCCACCAAGCTTCAACTCAACTTTAATGCCATACTTCGATTCAAAAATGCCAGCAGCTTCCCTATAAACGGGAGCGGCGGCTGCACCAGCGAATACGACGATCGATTGATCTGCTGGGTTGCTACCATAGAACGTATAAATGACTACTCCAAGTGCAACTAATATGAGACCAATCAAAGGAGATATGCTCAAAAGTCTCAAATGAGACCTGCTTGGCTTCATCAATTATCGTCCTCTTATTGCTGAGAAGAGATGGTTATATCTTCAACCTTATAAGACCTACTGAAAACTAGTTTTAACTTTCTATAGTTAACAATTTAATTTAAATTCATAGTAATGGCGTAGAGCTTATGGTTTCTGGAGTAATGTTTATAAGCAAATTCATATCATTAGTGTTACGAACTGATAGTTAAGGTGTTACCATGCATATACCAGATGGTTTTCTAGATTTTACCACAGCTACCTTAACATATCTCGTAACCATCGGCTATGGCTATGTAGCTTGGAGGAGGTTCAAGGTCTCCTTTGCTCCTGAAAGAGTATCGCTTCTAGTTATCCTCTCAGTAGCAATATTTGTGGCTCAAATGTTGAATTGGCCTTTACCTGGAGGTACTAGCCTGCACTTTGTTGGTGGAGCATTAGCTGGAATGCTGCTTGGCCCTTTACTTGGCTTCATATCGTTAACGCTAGTTGTTGGTGTTCAATGCATCATCTTCCATGACGGTGGAATAACTACGCTTGGAGCCAACCTCTTAAACATGGCGATAATCGCGGTACTAGTAGGCTATGCAACATTCAAGTTTACCATCAAGCTCATAGGAGATAAGCGAAGCTCAAGAGCTATAGGTGCATTTGTAGGTGGATGGCTGAGTATCGTGCTAGCAGGTCTTGCGTGTGGTCTTGAGATAGGTTTGTCACCAGCATTTGGCTTTTACATTGACGTCACAGTCCCAGTAATGGTTGGATGGCATGCAATACTAGGTGTAGTGGAAGGTGTGACAACTTCTCTCGTGATCGACTTCATTTACATGAGATTACCTATGGTGATCTATAAGGGGTAGGGATAAAACATGAGCACCCTCATTAAGAGCAAGAAGACTTGGATAACGGTAATAGTACTGTTAATTCTAAGCCCAATATTTGGTGTAGTACTAGCTGATATTGTTGGCTATCATGAGCCTCTCGATCTAGCAGCTGAAGCTATAGGTCTTCGTGATATAAGCGAGGAGATAACTTGGACTCCATTCTTTGACTACAGCGTTCCCGGCTTGCCAGCTGAGATCGGCTATGTCATTAGCGGAGCTATAGGGGTTATTGCTATCACGGTAATAGGTTATGGGATCTTGAAAATGGCTGAAAAGAGAGAAGGAAGAAAGGTGTAATCTTTGCCTAAGAGCCTCTTATCATCGTTTTTAAACGGCATAGCCGATGTATTAGAGGTCTTTTCGTTTGAGAGGAAAGAAGATGCAAAGCTCTTCGATGATAGGTCTATCTCTATTTCACTCTTAATGTTAGCTATTGCTGTATCTTTCTCTAAGACCATATATTCTCCCCTAATATTGCTCTTACTAGTAGCTGTATTAACAAGACTCTTCAAGGTGAACGTTAGATACACGCTAAAAGTAGCAGGCGTAACAGCCATCTTCGTGATTGGAGTAACGCTCCCAATGGCTTTGTACCAAGCATACCTCAGCTGTGATGTTGAGGGGGGCTTGGGCGCAAACTTAATATCAATAGTAAGTGACGTTGCCATTCCACTAATTCTAAGAGCTGTTGCTGCAGCTACGGTCGTAACGCTCATGGCTCAATGCCTAGGGCTAACAAGATTAATGAAGGTGCTTAGAGGTCTAAGGTTCCCTCCAAAGCTACTCTTCATACTAATGCTATACATCAGGTACATACCCATAATGCTAAGGCAGTTAGTAAAATTGCTTTCAGCTCGTGAAGCACGCTTATTGAGCAAGAGCAAAGTGAAGAATTCTTGGTTTATGCTGTCAACGGTTACAGGAAGCTTACTCATAATTGGGTTTGAAAGAGCCTTTAGGCTACAAATGGCCCTTAAAGCTAGAGGGCTCCATTACGATTTAATTCCAACATATTCAGGCAAAATCAGCTTACCAGACTTAGTATTCATGACACTAATGCTTGGACTAGCTTTTGTGCTGGTGTTGATGTGAAATGGGTGGAAAGGAGACCCTAAAGCCACTAATAGAGCTTAAAGATGTGTCATACACGTACCCTGATGGAACCTGTGCGCTTAAGAGGGTTAGCATTAGAATACCAGAGAAAAGCATCATCGCGATAACTGGAGCTAATGGATCCGGTAAAAGCACCTTGCTCCTGATAATGGCCGGTCTACTAGATCCTCAAGAGGGCTGCGTCAGGTTTAGAGGTATAGACATGAAGGAGCTTGGATGCAAAGTTAGGCACGAAATAGGAATAGTCTTTCAAGACCCGGATGATCAGCTCTTCGCACCAACAGTCTACGATGACATAGCCTTCGGCTTAAGGCTTCTGAAGTTAAGCGAGAAAGAAGTTAGAGCACGCGTCTATGAAGTAGCACGTGAGCTGGGCATAGAGAGTTTACTAAGTAGACCTCCACATAGACTTAGTGGCGGTGAAAAGCGTAGGGTGGCTCTCGCCACAACTTTGGTCTTAAATCCACCAGTACTACTCCTTGACGAACCCTTCTCAGACTTAACTTCTTACGCAGCCGAGTATTTAATGAACTTAATTGTGAGACTCAGAGATTTTGGGAGGACAATAGTCTTTACGAGCCACGATGTAGACATCGTTGCTGAGTTATCCGATTACGTCTACATCTTAGCTAAAGGCCAGTTAGTAGCTCAAGGAAAGCCTAACGAGGTTCTATGCAACGACGAACTGTTGAGCAAAGCCGAGCTTAGACCTCCAACACCAACAATTATATATAGAGAGCTTATGGGCTACGGTGATAAATGTCCCATTAAGATGTCAGAGCTTCTGTCGATACTAAACAAGGTTACAGCCCTTCATTCACATAATGAGTAATAACTCCTAAACTTTAGTTAAACAGATGAATTGTCTACTATGAGGTCTTATTCTCAAGCTCGTAGCTAATTATCTCAAGGACCCAATTCTTCCAGTAACCCTCTTAGCCTTTGAGACCTTTATCCTCATCTTAAAGGTCAGTTCATCAATCACGAAGGTGTGGTACTCTCCTCTTTCACTGCACAAGTCGAAGCCTTTGAACTATCGAAGTTCTGTCAAGTTCTTTATGAAGCTTCCAAGCCCTATCAATAACGATATCTGCTATCCTCTCATTTACGCCAAGTGGTTTTGTATAGATTGTCTCTACCTCTACGCCATTCACCTCTTTATTGTAGTGCCTAGCTCCTCTAGGTACCTTAAGTGTGTTGGGTATGCTCCTCACAATGTGAGAACCTTCAGAAACGACGACTGAAATTGTAACAACCTTCCTACAACTCTTCTCAACGATTTTGTGAAGTATGTCACTTAGCTTGGACTAGTTCACCCTTATGAATGCGTAAAACGCCTCTTCAAATGCACCTTTGCTCTTAATTATCCTTGCAAGACCTTCTAAACCTCCTTCTGTGAGAGGTTTGTGCTTCCATGTTCTATTAGTAACGCTGCTACATTCTTCATAAGCATCGTATACTGAGATTTAACTGATAACAATTTGAAACTTTCCCCGATCTACCAGCTCTTCTTCTACCTTCACTCTAGTCTCCTTCTAACTCGAGACTTCATGATCACTTGACATCAACAATGAATTAATCTTATGACTTGGCTTAACGGCTTTCTTTTAGGCATCCCCGGCTTCTCAGCTGGATAACCCACTTCTACTATTGCTTGTGGTTCGTAGTCTTCTGGCAGCTTCAAAACCTCTTTAACCTCTTCTTGAGCAAATAATGGAGCGCATCTCCAGCATCCAGCTAATCCTAGGGCGTGTAGTGCCAATAAGAAGTTCTGTATTGCAGCTGCCACACTTTGAATTCCCATTATCCACTCAGCTCTCGATCTCGCTTCATCTGGATACTTTTCTAAGTCCTCCTTAGCTAAGCAGAACAGCACTAGTATAGGGGCTTTCATGAACCTCTCAGTTGAGCTTAGAATGATGTTTTCAGCTTCATCGCGTGGTACTCCATCATTCAACAGATCCCTCATGAACTTCTCGGACATGACGTTAATAAGTCTCTTTCTAACCTCACCCTTCCCGATAACTATGAACCTCCAAGGTTGAGAGTTGTGAGCTGATGGAGCCCAAGTAGCAGCCTCAAGAGCTCTAACCACTAGAGAAGTAGGGACATCGCGATCTTCAAAAACTCGAACGGTTCTTCTGGTCCTCAACAACTCAAATAAGCTCTCCACTCCCCGTACACCATAATTTCTTAATAAAGCCCTAAGATTCTAGCTTTCCCCTCTCACTAAGTCATTCTCTCAAATGTGGCGTCGTGTTGATCCATTAGGCTATCTAGGTCTCAACAAGTGATGTAATGTCCTTCTTTTGAGCTATGACTATGATGTGAGGGGCTGCTGAGGTACTTAATTCCCCTATCTCTTCTATGATAACTGGGATCGACGGTAATTCGATGGGAGGATGAGACACCCCGTAAACTCCTAATACTTCAAAGCCAACTTCAATTAATGTCGATCTTAGACTTTGAGGGTTAAAGCCTTGTGCCTCATGTGCCTCAATGAAGTAGCTACCAGTGCGTAAAGTTCCTATGATCGGTGTCGCAAGCTTCAATTGATCAGCTATAAAACGACTTGCACACCCCATGGTGTTCGGCGTCTCAATCATGATGATTCCTCCTCTCTTCAAAACCCTGAAGGCCTCTCTAAGCATGTGTTTGGGGTTGTTGAGGTGCTCTATCACCTCGAAGGCCGTAACCAAATCAAAGCTATCGTTGTTAAAGGGTAAAGGAGCTTCATCCAAGTTGCACTTCAAAGTCTTTACGCCTTTCCTGCTTGCTCTAGCTAAGGCGCCTTCATCAACGTCTACACCGTAAACCTTCGAAGCTTCTATTATGTCGGCTACCTTCATTGTTAAGTCGCCATCTCCACAACCTAAGTCTAAATAGCTCGGCTTGGAAGGCAGTAGCTCCCTTACCTTCTCAACTATAGCTCTTGGAACCCAAGACCCTAAGACCTCTGATATCATAATTAATGCTAACCCTCAACCCTCTTAACTCTTATCAATTGCTCGTCTTCTCTAAGTCCATAAGCTAAAATTACAAGGTCTCCAAGCTTAATTTCATTTATTTTCTTGAGGAACTTGAATGTCTCCTCTAGACCTTCATCGTAGTTAGATGCTTTAACTAAGTATCCTTTAACCCCCCATAGGACATTTAATTGCTTCAAAACCTTGAGATTCGGTGTTCCGACATAGAGGTCAACTGATGGTCTTAGTAGTGATGCTAGCCTTGCTGTATTACCGTGAATGCTATATATAATCAACTTGGCGCCCAAATCCTCTGCAAGAGATACTACTCCCTTAGTGAAGCTTGCCCATAAGCCTTTAACAGCTCGACGTCCAATCGTACGTACGTCTTCTTCAGCAGCCTTGATTATTCTCTTAAGCCACTTAACAGCTTCAACCGGATATTTACCGATGGCAGTTTCCCCGGTCAACATCAATGCATCAACGCCCTCAGAAACAGCTAAGCTCACGTCGACAACCTCAGCCCTCGTTGGTACAGGGTTTTCCGTCATGGACTCTAAGAGTTGAGTTGCTATTATTACAGGTCTCTCCATGTCCATTGCTTTGTCGACTATGAGTTGTTGGAAGTGTGGGATCTTCTCTAAACCAATTACCATCCCCAAGTCTCCACGAGCTACCAGAACAGCATCAGATGCCTCAATTATTCCTTCCAAGTTGTCTATAGCGGTCTTGGTCTCTATCTTAGCTATTATCTTGACGTCCTCGTAATTCCACCTCTTCAATAAGCTCCTCAAGGACTCTACATCCAGCGAAGTCCTTACACAGCTCAATCCAACGTAATCGACCTTATGCTCTAAAGCGAACTTTAGGTCCTCCAAGTCCTTGCTAGTTAATGATGGGATATTGAAATCCTTGCCGGGAATCGCTAGGGCCTTTCTGGACTTTATGACGACGTCTGTGAGAGCCATCAGCTCCACATGGTTTGACGTTGCGTCGATTACCTCAAGCTTAACCCTACCGTCATCCATGACTATTAAGTCTCCAACTTCTAAGGAATCATATACCTCTTTAAGTGGTAGTGGTACCTCGCGTTTCTCCGCTTCGCCTCTATCACTTAAGATAAGCTTTACCCTCTCTCCCTTCTTAACTTGAATAACTCCATTAATATCTCCCAGTCTAATCGAGGGGCCACGTAAGTCACCTATTAATGTTAATGGTCTCTTCAAGGTCTCTTCGACCTTTACGAGGGAGTCTATTAATGACGACCAGAAGAAGTGATCCCCATGAGCAAAGTTTATCCTGAAGCCCGAGGCACCTGCTTCAGCCATTCCATATATGATTTCAAAGCTGCTTGAAGAGGGTCCTAAAGAGGCTATGATCTTAGTTCTAACATCTCTAGTCATGGTGTTTATCATGAATTACTAAGATTGACTATACTATAAGTGTTCTCCAAAGCTTTCCGGACCTTCATCTTACGAAATTGATTAGAGAAAAGTTTATTTTAAAACTCAAAGTGAGCTCGTAGCGTTACCGGCGGGCTGAGCTCCGCCGTTACTCCAGATGCGGCGAAGCCTCGATGAGGGCTAGCCAAGGGAGAAATCAACCTCTCCCACGGAGTTGTGGGAGGTTGTCTGGTGAAGGTACTCGAATAATACTGGTATCAGTATTTACAGCATCTCTAATAGTAGCCAATATAACAGCATCGAAGATCATACAGCTTTGGTGGTTAACGTTTCCAGCCGGCACTTTAGCTTACTGCATCACATTTCTTTGTACAGACCTGTACACTGAGTTCTTTGGGAAACGTGAAACTGAACTTGTTGTTCTTGCAGGCTTCGTTGCCAACATCCTCATGGTTGTCTTAGTTCAAGCAGCCATAATGGCTCCCATAGCCCCCTTCCAAGAGGGTTATCAAGAGATTTATGCAAATGTCTTGGCTCCTACGTGGCGCATCGTACTAGCCAGTATGGTAGCTTACATAATATCACAGAGCCATGACGTCTGGGCCTTTCACTTTTGGGGTAAACTGACTAGAGGCAAGCACTTATGGATACGTAACAACGCCTCAACGATGGTTAGCCAAGCCATAGACACGCTAATCTTCACGTTCATAGCATTTTGGGGTGCCATCGATTTAGTCAACATATTGAACATGATGGCTACTCTCTATGTAATTAAGTGGGTCATAGCCGCACTTGACACCCCCTTCTGCTACCTAGGTGTACATCTAATACGCAAGATCACCAACTTAAAGCCCATATGGCTCAGAGGAGATGAGGTTTGAGGAAAGCAGTATCAATAGTTAGTGGAGGGCCTGATAGCATAAGCTATGCAGCTACGTGGAAAACTAGAGGTTACGTGATTTACCCGATCATATTCGATTACGGTCAAAAGGGGCGCAAAGAGATTGAGGTAGCAAAGAATATTAGCAAGATCTTAGGGTTCGAAGAGCCTCTTGTCCTAGACATCTCATCGATCAAGAACATATGGTTTGGAACACAGCTTTTAGATGAACGAGTGAGCGTTGAGAAGGACTATAGCCCTACCGTGGTAGTACCTATGAGGAATGTGATCTTCATAGTCATCGCTTGTGCCTATGCCTTAACCATTGGAGCTGAGGTTGTGATTTATGGAGCCCACCTTGACGACGTTGCTGCTCGAATAGATACAGGTGAACCACTCTACCCTGATTGTCATCCAAACATCGCCCTAATACTTGAGGAAGTAGTGAAAATGGCTCACTTCCCAGTGGGAGCTAAGAAGCTGGAGGTATGGAGCCCAGCAAGAGAGGGGCTTACTAAAGCTCAGAACCTAAGGAAGGGCTATGAGCTTCTAGGAGACTTGATATATGAGAGTTGGAGCTGTTACCTTAGTGACTCAGTTCACTGTGGTGCTTGTGAGTCTTGCTTCAATAGGCATAAAGCCTTCGTTGAAGCAGGAATTCAAGATAAGACTAGTTACCGAGAGCATCCTAGAGTTCATGAAAAGTGTTTTAACAAGAGTTGTGGTGTGGATTTCTAGCCAACTTTCCTCTTAGCTTTCCTTCTTGTCCTCTCCCTCTCTTCTACAACCTCCTCACCAGCTACGATGCCTACGCCCATAAGTCTCTTAAATGCTGAGTCTAGAAACTTTATGTAAGAACCTCTTTGACCAACAAAGGCTCCGAACTCTTCCTTCACCTTCACCATCAAATTCGGTCCAGCAAAGTCAACGTCAGTTATGTGTTTGTGAATCCACGAAACTGGATGTATAGCTCTCACGATTTCCGTGAAGTTCAACGTTAGCTCTACAGCTCTTAGCTTAAGTTGAGCATCCTGCTCAATCTTGTTTATCCTCTCACCACCTTTACCTATCAATCTAGCTAAGTAGCCCTCCTTGACTATTACGAGGGCGTCTGGTACATGCTCGGCGGTTATATCGAAAGCCCTCTTATCGTCCATTAAATCCAGGACAGTTATGACGTCAGCGTCTGGTGCATGTATTTTGGCGGAGTCCACAACACTTCTTTCAACGCTGCTTAAAGCCCTCTTTCTCATCTTCATTTCGAGAAGGAGTTTTATGCCTCTTTTCGCTCCGGGTCTAACTATGTCCTTTAACCCTAAGTCCACTACTTTAGCATTGTCCTCGCCTAATAGAACTTCTCTTAACGCTACTATCCCACTGGAACCCATGCCTAAGACGCTTTGTAAGACAGGATCCCCGGCAATTATGAGTTTGCTATTACGGCCAATCCTCATGAAGGCCTCTATAGCGCTTTCTGGCATTACTGCTTGAGCATCATCGACAAATATCACGGTTTCATCGAATGTCCTACCTCTTAAGTAGTGTGTGTCAGCGAAGAGAAGCTTACCATCTCTAATCAACTCCTCTACTTCTTGCCACTCTATCAAGCCTGTAAAAATGTCTTTGAGGTAAGCTGAAGCTAAGTCATAGTAGAGCTCTCCAGCATCGATGGTTGTAACCTCTCTTCCAGTCACGACATCTACAACAGGTCTAGCTATCACAAACCTCTTGTACTTTCCTCCCACAACACCATCAATACCATAAGAAGCACTCAACAAGCTCTTACCAGTGCCCGTAGGACCGAAAACTCCGACTACTTCGTAGGTATCGTCTTTAAGTGCTTGAAGTAACTCCTCCTGCCCAGGACTCATGGGCTTTATCTTTTCCAAAAGACCCATAGCTAAACCCCTAGCTGCTAGCCTTACTTACACAAGAACCGACGCTTAAACTTACGTTACAGTAAGTGAAGGTTAGGTCTAAGGAGCAAGGTTTAGGTAGCTGATACTAGTTAGGTATCTATCAAGGAGCTATGCCGATTATTACAATAGAGGTATCTGAGGAGACTTATAAGAAGCTAAAAGAGGATGCGCTATCCAGAGGTCTAACTGTAGATTTTTACGTGGCTTCATTGATTGAGGATCTCGTCGCTAGAAGTAGACCTGTTACTTCATTAAGTAAACCGAAACAGATGACAAAGAAGGGTATTCCAGACGATTTTTACAAAGCATTTAAGAAGTGGTGGCGGTTGAGAGATGAAATTTCGTTTGAAGAGTTCGTGAAGCAAGCCGTTCAAGAAGGCTTCGATGAAGGGGATGTTTACGAGTGGTCTTACAAGCTGTGGGATAAGTTTGAGGGGAAAGAATTAGAGATTGCAACTAAGTTGAGTGAGATGGTCAAGAGCTCTAAGGTACTGTTCTTAAGCGAGCTCAAGCCGAAGAACCCTAAAGAGTACGTGAGGATAGCTAAAAGCGCTGGTGTTAAGGTCTTAGAGGGGGTTAAGGACGTTGTTTTAGTTGAGAGCGACTTCTATAAGACGTTTCTTGAGAAGTTGAAGAAGTTATCGAGAGAAGTTAAGGGGTTGAGGGGGGCTGAAGAGAAGCTCCTGAAGTTCATGCAAGAGAATGGATTGGTGTACCTAGACGTCAATGGCCATTGGAAGCTCTGTTAACTCAAAGCTTTAATATTATCCTAGTAGGAATTTCTATAGAAGATGGTTAAGAAATTTAAGAAGTTCGTAAAGGTAGTCAAGGCAAAAACTCCTTGGCTAGAGCACGTGATCGAGGAGTTTGAAGATGCTTGCGACTTGAATCAAGTGGACTTAGTCATCAGGGCTCCACCAGGAAGCCTGTGCGTTTATTGTAAGGGCTCTAAGATGCTTTGTGGCAAGGCTCAGTGTCCAATACTCGTAAAAATCTACAGCATAGCAAGAGTTAGCTCGATCATAAGTTCATTAAACATCGTTGGTTCATCACCCCCAGCAATATTCATTGGTCGTCATGGATATCCATACGTTCAAGCAGGCCCTCTAGTACCACCTTTCACAGGAGACACAAGTATCCTTGACACACCGGAGCTCTGGCTCAAAGCAAGCATTCAAGATATAGTGGACTTCAGGGTGAAGCTGATACGTGGAAAAACTAGGTTCCATGTCAAAGACGCCAATGAGCCTCCTAGAATCTTAAGTGAAGTTCAATTAATGGCTATGGGGTCGAAGCCCGTCGACTCTGAAATGATCCTATTAAAGAAGCCTAGCGCAAGTATACTGCTTGACGATGAAGTTCAACCTATGGGGCCGTCAGCTCCAATAAAGGAGCTCAAGATAGGGAACGTCAGCTCCAATAAGCTCATCGAAAAGGCTATTAGCGATACAGATTTGAAGGCTAGAGACGCGATCCTCGAGCTTTACGAAGAAGGAGTCCCTGTATCACAAATCCAGAGAGTATTGAGTGCAGGCCTTCTTGGAGTTAAGGGTGTGAGGAAGCTTGTGCCTACAAGATGGAGTATAACCGCTGTAGACAGCACGATATCCAGGGTTTTGAGGGATGAGAAGGTTAAGGAAATGCCTGAGATAGATGAATATAGGGTCTACAGCCTTAACTTCATGGATAATAGATTCGTGATACTAATGTTTCCTGGGAAGTGGAGCTACGAATCCATAGAGGCTTGGTTCCCTGGAACCGCATGGAATCCCGGTGGGGAGTCCATAGCCTTCTGCGGTGATTGGGAGGGCTATTGGGGTAGAACAACTTACGCCAGCATGGGAGGATGCTACTACGCTGCAAGACTTGCTGTCACCGAGCATCTCGTTAAGATAGGTAAGCAAGCATCGGCTCTAGTACTTCGAGAGGCACATCCAGGCTACATAATGCCGGTTGGAGTCTGGATTGTTAGGGAGTGTGTCAGGAAGGCTCTTAATCAAGGGTATGAGAAGAGCAATGACTTAAAGGATGCCTTGAATATAGCCTTCAGCAAGTTATCGATAAGCTCAAGTATCTGGATGCAGGTAAGCAAGCTCCTCAATCACTACGTTAAGCAAGAGAGGTTGACAAAGTTTATTGATCATAGATTGAAAACGACGCCTTCAAACTTTGATGAGAGTCTCAATAGGTAATGAATTTTGTAGCAACCCCTTTAAGCAACAGTGTGGAACTAATATTGTGAGTAAAGATGTCCTATCGAGTTTCAGTAGTCAGTATCGAGAGGTGTATTGGCTGCTATAGCTGCATGTTTGCTTGCTCGCGATTTAGGTTTGGCGAGGTTAGCTTAGCTAAGAGCGCGATCCAGGTTAAGTCTGCTGGAGGCATAGAGAGGGGCTTCGTTATCGTGGTTTGTAGAGCCTGTGTAGATCCTCCCTGCGTTAAAAGCTGCCCAACTGGAGCCTTAACTCCCCGTCCAGGTGGAGGGGTAATATTTAATGAAGCTAAGTGCAACTCTTGCAAAAGCTGTTATGAGGCTTGCATAGTGAGAGCCGTTGTTTGGGATGAAGAGAAGGACAAGCCGATAATATGTAGATACTGTGGCTTTTGCACAAAGTTCTGCCCGCATAACGTGATAGTATTTGAGCCTATGGGGAGGGAACTATTGGTATGATTAATTCAAGCTTGTATAATGTTTTGTACATAGACTTAACCGAGAGGAAGTATGAAGTTCAAGAGAGGAGAGACCTCTTTGAAAAGTACTTGGGAGGAGCGGGGGTTGCAGTAAAGCTTCTTGAAGAAGAATGTCCCAAGGGCGTTGATCCCTTCTCACCTGATAATCCAATAATACTTGCTGTAGGCCCCTTGACTGGACTTTATCCACTAGCATCTAAGACTGTTGCTATGTTTAAGTCGCCTTTGACAGGAAATCTTGGCGAAAGCCATGCAGGCGGTAGATCAGCCGTAGCTATAAGGCTTGCAGGTTATGGAGCAATAGTCATTAAGGGTTCTTCGAGAACTCCGGTCTACATATCGATATTCAATGATCAGGTTAGGATAAAGGATGCTACCACTCTATGGGGCATGAGGTCTAGTTATGCTGTTGGTAGAGTGTTGAGAGAAATTGAGCCTGGTGCAGGTAAGAGAACCATAATGAGAATAGGGATTGCTGGAGAGAATCTTGTGAGATACGCTAACGTAGTGGTCGAAAGCTATAGGCACTTCGGTAGACTCGGGCTTGGAGCCGTCTTTGGAAGCAAGAAGCTAAAAGCAATAGTAATTGCCGGTACGAGAGGTGTAAAGGTCTATGACCTTAAGGCTTACATGAAGGTTTACGAGGAGATATTTAGAAGCATTACTGAAACAGGGGTCATGAGCAAGTACCATGTGCTTGGAACAGCTGAAAATGTCTTACCCCTAAACGCGATGGGTGCTCTCCCAACAAGAAACCTCATGCAAACGAGATTTGAACTCGCTGAAAACATATCAGGTGAGACTTTAGCGGAGAAGTATTTGGTAAGGAAGATTGCGTGTACTCACTGCCCAATAGGATGTATACATTTGGCATCACTGAGGATAGCGTTTGCTCCAGGATATGAGTATGAGACCCTCGTAATACCCTACGACTACGAGCCGATATACTCCTTGGGGTCAATGCTGGGGATAGGATCAGCTGAGGGGCTGCTTAGGTTGATAGAGAAGGTTGAGGGACTGGGGCTTGATGCTATAAGTGTTGGAGTCGCAATGGCATGGGCGACTGAAGCTTATCAGAGAGGTCTAGTAACTGACAAGGAGACTATGGGGCTAAGGCCTAACTGGGGTGAAGACGTTGAGGTCTACATAAGAATGGCAGAGAAGATAGCTAGGAGAGCTAATGAATTTTATAGCGCTCTAGCCGATGGAGTTGAAGTCGCAGCATCAAAGTACGGGGGCTTGGACTTCGCATTAACGTGCGGAGGCAATGAAGTTCCTGGCTACCACACTGGACCAGCTGCTATAGTGGGCTTTTTAACCGGTCCGAGACATTCTCACCTTGACAGTGCTGGCTACAGCATAGATCAAAAGGCTTTGAGGGGCCCGATGATCGAGGAGGAAATGGTAAAGCAGATAGTTGAAGAAGAGAAGTTTCGAAATGTTCTAACAAGCCTCGTCATATGCTTATTTGCTAGAGGTGAGTATAAACTAGAGAAAGTGGTTAGAGCACTTGAGCCATTAGGGATAAGGACGAGCCCTGAAGAGCTCATGAAACTTGGAGCCGAGATCCAGAGGGCAAAGGCTTCGTTTAAAGCAAGAGAGGGCTTTAATCCATATAATATGAGGATAGCTAAGAGGTTCCTTGAAACACCAACACCTCTTGGTAAGCTGAGTGAAGAGAGGTTAAGGGACATGATAAGGATGTACATCGAAATGGCAGGTTTAAAGAGCGTTTACGCGACATTAGATTGACTTAGCTTTCCACGGTAGGTTTCCTTTCTAACTAAACCCTCAGCTTCTCAACTATTTTTCGAAGATCATCAGCGACTTTTTCAGGTGGTGTTGTATTGATATATGCATTAGTAGTAAGCTCAAAGCCGCCGAGTTTCGCTGTTCTCGGATAAACCTCTATGTGCCAGTGATAGCTTTCACCCTTCCACTGTAAGGGAGCTACGTGAAAACCTAGGTTGTATGGAGGGTCATTTAAAACCTTCCTTAATGCTAGCAATGTTGTCTTAAGAACCCTAGATAAAGCCTTCCTCTCCTTCGGGTGAGTGTTTATGAATGATGGTTCGTGTCGCCTAGGTATTATCCAGAACTCGTAGGGAAGTATGCTGGCCCAAGGAGCTATAACCACGTAATATTCATCAGCGTAAACTAGCCTTGGCGAACCAACTTCAAACTCTATCATATCGCAGTACATGCATCCACCTCGATCCCTATTATATTTTTGTGCGGCCCTCACTTCTCTTCTCACTATTGGAGGGACTATCGGCAAAGCTATTACTTGACTATGTGGATGGGATATTGAGGCACCAGCTTCAAGCTTATAGTTTCTGAAGAGACACACATACTTCACATTCTTCTCATAGGATAGCTTAGTCATCACGTCAAAGTAAGCTTCCACTACAAGCTCAAGATCCTTTACACTATTGTTATGTGGATGAGCATTGTGATCTGGAGATTCGACTATAACCTCGTGATAGCCGAATCCACTGTACGACGTGGTAGTAAAGAAGCCTTCATCAAACTTCTCTTCAAAAGGTAAATCGCTCTTAAGGGCCGGGAACATGTTTGGGAAGCATCTGACAAGCCAGTTTCTAACCTTCTCATTTTCTCCATCAGCCAGCTTAACAAGCTTGCTTCCTACGCGAGAGTAGACAAGCCATGCGGGAGGAGTCATATGTTCATTTCCTGGACAAAAAGGGCACTGACTTAATGGGCTCTTCCCCTCTCTAGGTCTCTTCATTCTACAAGAAGCTATAATCACCCAGCGATTAGTGGTCTCTTCATGTCTAATCTCCGGTTCTTCCAAGATGCTTTCCATCCTCCTCCATACATAAACCTTTATAGTTAATACCAAAAAGCTCCTCTGCTCTTGCTTCTACATCGAAAAGTAGCATCTCTCTTTCCTCTATATATTGAGCCTTCTTCAGTTTAAGTCTCAATTTCACCGTTCCCAAGCTTCACCAAAGTAAGTTTTACGATTCTCCTCTTAATAAATGCTCTAGACTTATTAGCAGGCTCTATGTTTATAGCTAAAGACTCTAGACTCTATAACCTGGTGGCTTGCATGCTGATAGGGCTAATATCAGATACCCACGACAACTTGCCGGCGATAGTTAAGGCTGTCAAGACCTTCAACTCCTATAAAGTAGGTCTTGTTCTCCATGCAGGTGATTACGTGGCTCCTTTCACGTTCAAAGCTTATTCAGAGCTTAGTTGTAAGCTTATAGGAGTTTACGGTAACGTCGATGGGGATAGAAGTCTCCTACGTGAAAGATTCTCAAGCCTAGGCTTTAAGGTGGAGAGTGAGTTCGAAGAAGTTGAAGTTGAGGGGATTAGAATAGCACTACTTCATGGAGTTCATTCACAAATAGTTGATGCATTAGCTTTAAGTGGAAAGTACGACGTGGTGGTTCATGGCCACACGCACCTCAGGAGAAACCAGAGAATTGGAAAAACTCTGGTGGTGAACCCGGGTGAGACTTGTGGATACCTTTATGAAATTAAGTCAATAGCATTGCTCGATACAGCAACACTTAAAGTAGAGTTCATAAACTTGTGAGTGATGGGGTGCAAGAGATGAGTAATGAGGACATATGGTTGCAGATGAAGAAGCTTGAACTTCAGCGAAAGCTCTTGGCTATGACGGCTAAGAGGGCTGAAGAGAAGGAACAGAAAGCTAAGCCTAAAGATCCCTATGAATTAATAAGACCTTTACTAGAAGATAGGGCTGATGAAGTCCTTGAAGCTGCTAAAGCTCAGTTTCCAAGAGTTGCAAATGCCGTCATTGCTGAGCTGGCAAAACTAGTAGAAGCTGGTGCGATAAAGAGAATTACAGGACCATGGCTTATGGACCTCTTTACGAGGCTAGGCTATAGACCTAAACTTGAAACGAAGATATCAGTAGTCTCTGATGGCAAGATCTTAGACATAAAAGATAAGATAGCCAAATCTCTTCGAGAGGAGGAGTAGAAGCTTCGTTAAGGAAGATCTCTGTAAATTTATGCTAGCTCATTAACCTTCTTCAATCCCCATTCAAGTAATCTCTTAGTTAGCTCTGGCTTCTCTGATTCAGCGTAAACTCTAATTACAGGCTCAGTTCCCGATGGTCTTATGAGGAGCCAGCCTTTCTCCGTTATGAACTTCACGCCATCTATCTTACTAATTCTCTCAACGTGAAGGCCCTCTATGCTATCTGGCTCGAGCCCATCTAAGGCGTCTTTAAGCACTTGAAGTCTACGTTCATCGACGATACGAACCTTCCCCCTCAGACTATGCATTAATTTATGTTCTTTGCCAATCTCATCAATTAAGTCCTCAAGTCTTCTCTTTCCAGATAAAGCTAAAGCTTCAATTATGTAGAGACACGTTAATACTCCATCTTTCTCAGGAATATGCCACTTGTAGCCGAAGCCGCCGCTCTCCTCACCACCCATAATTGCTTCTCCCATCAGTAAGTAGGGTGCTATGTTTTTGAATCCTACAGGTACTTCATAAGTCTTCAAGCCATTCTTAGTAGCTACTTCATCGATCATATGAGTTGTAGCAACAGTCCTGACTACTCCCCCTCTAATTCCTTTTGTTAGCATGGACTTAAGTAATATGGGGAATAGCGTGTTGGGCGATATGTATGTTTTAGAGTAAGCTGAAGCTCTATCTCCATCACCATCAGTTGCTAAACCGACATTCACATCCTGCATGAAGAATATCATGTCGTCGATCATTTCGGGTAACGTCGGGTCCGGCGTTTTACCACCAAAGAAGTAGTCCTTCTCGCACCTCATACGCTTGACTTCGCACCCAGCTCTTACCAAAGCTTCATCCAAGAAGCCTATTGTGGAGCCATGAAGGGGGTTGACTAGAACTTTAAGATTAGCTCTCCTAATCGCATCCACATCTATTAACGATAGAATCCAGCCGATATACTCCTCCTTAAAGTCCACGTATGCTATTAAGCCTTTCTTGTCAGCATCACTAATACTGATAGAACTTACCTTCACCCTCGAAATCTGCTCTTCGATCTCTTGAGTTATCTCAGTCGAGGCTGGACCACCATAGTGCGGTATGAACTTTATCCCATTGTACTCAGGCGGATTATGGGATGCAGTGATCATGATGGCTCCCCCGGCTCTTAGTTTAACGGTCGCGAAAGCAACTACTGGTGTTGGCGTATCACGAGTCATCACGTATGCAGGGATACAGTTTCCAGCAAGAACTTCCACGCATGCTTTAGCATACTGCTCAGAGCCTTTTCGAGAATCATATCCAATAACTATGCCATACCTAGCAAGCCCCCTACTAATGACATACTCAGCAATTGCTTGAGCAACCATCTTGACCCTATCGATTGTGAAGTCCTTATCCATTACCCCCCTCCAACCATCAGTGCCAAACCTTATGGTCAAGCCGGTCACCACACGAAGTTGACAACAAGAGTTCAATGAGTAATTGAGATTTATGAGGGTATAAAAAGTAATTTGTAGTGGATCTTGAAAGTAAAGTGAATAATAACATCAAATATTCAAACCTCATCACGATGTTTGATGCTCGGTAACTCTTAAAGGGGTCTCTTAAGGGGGCTAGGAAATCTTCGTTCTTAAACAGGGGGCGATAAGATAAGTAACGCCGAGAGCTTAACCTCCGTAGTCAATTATTATATATGAAGATTTCTAAAATTAGTTATTACTATCTGTGACCATCAATATTCCTTAATTCTACTTCTCCACGTACTTTTTAGCTCACTAACTTTATCTACAAACCAGACACTTCTTCCACTTATTACTCTATGATGAAACTCGCTCTTGAAGCGCATGATTTCATTCTTGTATTCATCAAACCTCTTGAAGACTCTAACCTCGGTTTCTCTTCTCCGAACTTTATTCTTGCATATTGGACATTGATATATCTTAGTTAAAGTGAAGAACTTTGAACCGCAGTTGCCACAGTTGTATTCGTGGATTTTTATGACGTAGTTCACGGTACCACCTTGATCGAGGTAGTACACCTGAATGAAACTTAGTAATGAGAGGTTTTTGGCTTTGCGTGAAAACTTCATTTAAAAACTTCAAAAGGTTTGCAACCGGTTTTCTCAATAAACTCTGCAATCGTCGAAAAATAGTTATTGAGAGAACCTTATTGAGAAGATAATGAGAATTCACGAACTCCAGCAGAAAGCTATTTTTAAGATTCTTAGTTCTGCCGGAAATCGCAGAGTGAATCGTAATAAGCTAAAAAATTTACGTCTCTTAGAGATAGCTTCTTACTCAATTGCTTTGCGTATCGACATTTTGACCTTCATTACAGTACTAGCTAATATATTAGCTTCGTTTCCTCAATGAAGTTCTCGAGCGAAGTCGCATTAAGCTATGGAAGTTCATGTCCTCTATTGACTCACGATGAACCTCCTTTTTTAAGAGCTCCCGTAAAGCGGTCCTTATCACCTCGCTTCTTGACGGATAAATCCCTGCTTTGACGAGATCATCTAATTCTCTAAGGTATGCTTCAGGTATCTTAACTGTTATTATCCTCATCTAATCACCCATAACGTAGAAGTAGATCGCCAAATAAAAGGATAAGTTAAATTCTCGACTTACATATCAATGATCATTCTTAAAGCCGGCTTTAAACAATCCTCACAATGGAGAGGTCAATGATTATCGTCGAAGTCATGTGATCACGCACTAACAAATTATTAGAATCTTAAACTGGTTATTTAAGAGACTCCGAAACAGAGACTACCCAAGATCATTTATCATTATTTTCTCAGATAAGCTTATAATGAGCTAAGAGTTGTGTTAGGCTAGTCTCGGTGAAATTTGTTGAGACCTATAAAGAAGACTAAGAGCTTGTGTCCCGAGTGCCTTCAAGTAATAGAGGCTCTTGTGTATGAGGAGAATAATTGTGTGTACATCTCTAAATCATGTCCTCAACATGGTGATTACGTGGACATTTACTGGAGCGACTATGAGCTTTATCGTAGATCTGAGAAATGGAATATTGTAGGCAGTGGAGTATTGAATTTCCAAAAGAAGAGGGAGAAGGGATGCCCCTATGATTGTGGATTATGTGAGAACCATAAGACTTGCACCGTACTGGGCATAATAGACGTTACGAACCGTTGCAATCTTAACTGCCCCATATGCTTCGCTCATGCAGGAGCAGTTGGTTACCTCTACGAACCCAGTAAGGACCAGATAAGGCATATGTTGAGGAATCTTAGAGAATTAAAACCCATACCACCAACAGCTCTTCAATACTCTGGCGGAGAGCCAACCGTTAGAAGAGATTTACCTGAACTTGTCGCCATGGCGAAGGAGGAGGGATTTAGGCACGTAGAGGTTAACAGCAATGGCATTCTATTGGCTAAAGACCTAGAATTCTACAAGAGCTTGCTTGACGCGGGCATGTCAACCATATACCTACAATTTGATGGTCTAACCGACGACATTTACATAAAGACGAGGGGGGTCCCGCTTTTAGATGTAAAAATGAGGGTTATAGAGAATGCTAGGAAATTAAAGCATGACTCCGTAGTCCTCGTGGTAACCTTAGTGAGAGGGGTAAACGATCATCAAATTGGTGACATAATAAGGTTTGCAGCTAAGAACTGCGATGTTGTTAGGGGGATTAATGTCCAGCCAGTCTCAATAACTGGTAGGATCAATAGAGCGGAGAGGGAGAGAATGAGGATAACCATCCCAGACTTCATGAAGTTATGTGAGGAGCAGACGAATGGAGCCATTAAGATCTCAGACTTTAGGCCAGTGCCATGGCCAGTAGCCTTAGCTAGAGCTGTTGGCTTGCTTAAAGGTAAGGGCTATCCAGAGTTCACAGCTCACCCACACTGTGGAGTTGCTACATTCTTCCTAGTTGAGGACGATGATATAGTACCGATCACAAGGTACGCTGATGTCGACAAGTTAGAGGAAGATTTTTGGGAAGTCTATAAGCTTGCATCCAGCGGTAAGAAGTTTAAAGCATATCTAAAATTGATTAGAGCTAGTGGTCGCGTAAGAGGTAAGCTCAGGAGATACTTGTTAAGCGTTCTGATTAGAGGGTCTTACAGCGCATTAGGAGAGCTTATGAGGAGAATGGTGTTACTGGGCTGCATGCACTTCATGGATCCCTACAACTTCGATCTTGAGAGAGTTGAGAGATGCTGCATCCACTATGCCCTACCTGATGGAACCATAAGACCTTTCTGCTCTTACAACAGCATTCATAGGCAAACGGTAGAGAGAGCTTTAAGCATACCTTATCCAATTAAGGTTGAAAGCCGAGCCGTTTAACATGACTAAGAGAAGCTTGCTGCAAGAGTTAGCCAAGAATTTTGTACCACCAAACTTATTAAACCTAGTACCCAAGGGCTTCGAAGTAATAGGAGGCATCGCCATCTTAAACCTACCAAGAGAGTTAGAGGAGCATAAGTTTGAGATAGCTGAAGCACTTCTCAATTACTTAAAGCCTAGAATTAGACTTGTCGTTAGAAGAAGTTCTCCAGCAAGAGACCCTGAAAGAGTCCATAGCTACGAGGTCTTAGCTGGATCCGGCGGCTTCGAGACGCTTCACAGAGAGAGCGGGTGCACCTTCAAAGTTGACGTATCAAAGGTATTCTTCACCTCTAGGCTTCAATACGAGAGGTTAAGAATAGCGAACCTCGTTAAGCCGGGTGAAACCATAATTAACATGTTCGCGGGAGTTGGCCCCTTCTCAATAGTGATTGCGAAGAAGGTTCCTGGAGTAAAGGTGTATTCAATAGACATAAACCCTGAGGCTTACAAGCTCATGGTGGAGAACGTGAAGTTAAATAAAGTAGAGGATAAAGTCATACCTCTATTGGGGGACGCAGGAGAAGTTATAGATCAATATGATCTTAAAGGCATAGCAGATAGAGTTTTAATGCCTTCTCCAGAACACGCCATCAACTACTTAAGCAAAGCCGTCGAAGCCTTGAAAGTTAAAGGTGTTGTACATTACTATGATGTAGCTTGTCAAGTGAAAAGTCTCAACGATCACCTTACGAGTAGGATTTCATCGATTCTTAATGGTGCGGGCATTAAATGGGAGGTGAGGACCATCAGAGTAATAAGATCCGTGGCTCCTTTAAAGATCTATTTATGTGCTGATGTACACCTAGATAAAGGGCTCAAGTTGATAGCTAAACAGCCCTTTTAGTTTTGTAAACTGTAACTTGATCGATGCTCCTTATAGCTGCACTATTTTGGGATATTATTCTAACTACTTCATCAAAGTCTATGTTGGTGCCCACTATGGTTATTTTGACGGTCTCAGTCTTTGCATCGACCTCCGTCACGATAACGTCAACTTCTTTAACCCCCTTAGCTGCACATATAGCCTTCGATAATTCAGTTATTGGTACCTCCCTTGGCTTTAGAGCATCTATCAGAACCTTCCTTATCGATATGGACATGGTCCATCCCCAACACTATATGTATGCTCCTAACAGAACTATAACAATTGCTGATGTCACGCCAGCGAGCATCATGTACAACATGTATCCTAAAGGTCTCTTCTTAGCTATCCTGCCCAAGAAGAAGCCTAACAGGCCTAAAACGATTATACCCACCAATAGTGAGACGAGAGACGCTACGGTGAAACTAAAATTAAACAATTGGGAGAGCATTAAGGGGACGCTAAGTGCAATGCAAGCTATCAATGGTGAAATACCGTCAATAATTGAGACCACCAGAACAGCTAACTTCGACAACCGTTCATAGAGGGATCCCTTCATGTCTTGAAACATAGCCTCTTCAAGCTCACGAATTTTCCTCTCCCTCTCAGCTTTTTCGGTCAGATACGCTCCCAGCGACCCCGAAAAGAACATTGCTAAGCCGGCTGCAAGAACAGTCTTAATGGCTACTCTCGGATCATCTACACCTGAAACCCACATACCAATTATTACTCCCAGAGCTGCTAAAGTGCCATCAAACATATTCATGACGAAGTACCTTCTACATATTTCAGCAACGCCACTTATAGTCAACATGTTCTTGATGCTAGTGCCACTAAATTTACGACGTAGTAGCCGAATTGGTAGGGTGATACTGAGGAATTTTGACTTTACATTTAACGCTTTAATAACTAACCTATCCTTCCCATCTTCATTCATACGTAATAGCGCGAGATCATCTTACGCAAGGACTTTTAAGCTTTTCCTGACACATTGTCAGCTAAAATATCAGAAAATTTATTAGCCTTTAAGTGAAAAAGGTGTAGGCTTGTGGAGGTTCAGCGTATGGGTGGTCGTCAAATCAAAGTTTATTGAAATTTACGATACAACACTTAGAGACGGAGCTCAAGGAATGAGAGTGAACTTCTCGCTTCAAGACAAAATAAGCTTAACTTTAAAGCTTGACGAGTTTGGAATTCCCTTCATTGAAGGAGGTTGGCCCTTTTCCAATCCGAAGGATGAAGAGTACTTCAAGGCTATGAAGGAATATCCTTTAAGGCAAGCAAAGATAGTTGCTTTTGGAAGCACAAGGAGGAAGAATGTAAAGGCTGAGAACGACGAGAACCTCAACGCCATAATAAAATGCGACGTTGAGTATGCGGCGATAGTAGGCAAGTCGTGGATACTTCACGTTAAAGAAGTCTTGAGAGCTAAGCGTCGCGAAAACCTAGATATGATTTACGATTCAATAAGCTACTTGAGGTCTCATGGGATAAAAGTAATTTTCGATGCTGAGCACTTCTACGATGGCTACAAAGAGGATCCAGAATACGCAGTTAAAGTCCTAGAAGCTGCTAGAGAAGCTGGAGCTGAGAGATTAGTTCTATGTGACACCAATGGAGGAGCCTTAACTCACGAGATCTACGAAATAACCAAGAAGATACGTGAAAAATTTGGAGATATCATAGGAGTACACTGTCACAACGACTCTGGCTTAGCTGTAGCTAACAGCTTAATGGCAGTGATGGCAGGGGCCATGCATGTTCAGGGAACATTTAACGGTATTGGAGAAAGATGTGGAAATGCAGACCTATGCCAGATAATACCTGCTCTAGAGATCAAAATGGGCTATAAGGCCTTGAATTCCACATCTAACAGCCTCAAGGATCTCAAGAGACTATCAACCTTCGTGTATAACCTAATGGGGATGGAGCCTAACCCTTACCAACCATATACTGGGCAGTACGCGTTCGCCCATAAAGCTGGTCTTCACAGCGATGGAGTAATGAAGGTGTCAAGAGCGTACGAACATATCGATCCAGAGCTTGTAGGCAACGAGAGGTTCATAGCTGTATCGGAAGTCTCAGGTAGATCTGCTATCGCTTATAGAGCTAAGAAGCTAGGTCTAAGCTTAGATGAAAATGACGCTATTGTTCTTAAGGTATTGAGGATGGTTAAGGAGCTCGAAGCTGCAGGCAAGATATTTGATGAAGCTGATGGCTCGCTTTACCTATTGATCTTGAAGACGATGAATAAATACAAGCCACACTTTGAAGTGCTATCCTGGATCGTGACCAGTAGAGCAAGCAAGGCTGGTGTAAGATCCATATGCGATGTGAAGCTCAAGGTTAAAGATAAGATTGTTACCAGTATAGCTGAAGGAGTAGGGCCAGTGCACGCACAAGACTTAGCGTTAATTAAAGCGTTAAAGTCAGAGTATCCAGATCTTGAGAAGATTAGCTTAATAAACTATAGGGTATCGATAGTTGGTAAAAGCATGGGGACGGCCTCTGTCGTTAGAGTGCTCATAGAGTTCAAAGGAGATGGGGAGTATTGGACAACGATAGGATCTTCAGCTAACATACTCGAAGCAAGCATGGAAGCTTTAACAGAAGGATACGAGTACTACCTTCATAGACGTGAGACTTCGTGAAGTAATGTAAGCAAACCCCACCTTTAATCGGCGGTCTTAAGGTTTATAAGTTGTAGGCTATCTAATAACAAACTTTGGATGCACCTTGTTTCGAGAGCCTAAAAACTCTTAGGATTAAGGCTCTCACAGAGAAGATGTCTGTAGAGGACGTGATGCGATGTCTCTTAGGTTTAAGTAGAGATGAAGTGAAGACATACTTCATGCTCCTCAACAACTCCATGACTATTGACGAAATAGCTGAAGTTCTCGGTAAAAGCAAGCCTACTGCTTACAGGATAGCCGTTAAGCTTACTAAAATGGGGCTATTGGTGAGAAAGCCTCACATAATGGAGAAGGGAGGCTACTACTACAAGTATGAAGCAGTAGAGCCTGAAACGATTAAGAGGGGGATTCAAGAAGTACTAAATGTAGTATGCAAGAAGGTCTTAGAGGCTTTAAGCCAAGACTTTGCAGAAGTTAAGAGAAAACTTCACGAATCAACAAGTAGGTAATTGTAGATAGTTTGAGGCTCGACAAACACTTAACTAGTTGTCTGATAAGTTGCTAAAGAGCTAGTGGGAGATAGGCTTTGTCGAGTAGGATTTCTCCTCTACAAGTCTACAAATTCCTGCCGGGACTAAATTGCAAGAAGTGTGGCACGACGTGCATGGGCTTTGCGGTCAAGCTAATAAGCCGACAAGCAAAAATTGAAGACTGTCCTCCACTGGTTAACGATCCTAAGTACTCCGATAAACTTACTAAGTTGAGGGACCTATTAGCTCCATTAACTTCAGCTACTGAAACATTAGTTCAAATAGATTCCGATAAGTGTATTGGATGCGGTAACTGCATCGTGGCTTGTCCCGAGAACATCATTTTAGATCCTCCATCAGCTAGAGGCTGTAATTCTAAGAGTCCCAATGCTTTATGGACCGTGGAAGATGGAAAGATAAAAGTCTTGCATCTAGAGAAGTGTAGGCGTTACCCACCCTCAAGAATGAACTGTAACGTCTGCGAAATAGTTTGCTATAGTGGAGCGATTAAGGTTGTGGCTTAAAGATGATGATTGAGAATATTGTTTGTACAGGATGCTCACTGTTATGCAATGACGTTGACGTTGAGGTCCAAGCTTCTTCAATAAAAAGAACTAGAGGAGCTTGTAGCCATGGAGATTCTAGGCTTAAAGGCTTCCAACAGAATAGACTTCGAAGACCTTTAATTGATGGCACTCCAACCGACATTGACAAAGCCATTGAGGCTACTACTGAGAGACTTAAGTCGGCTAAGGCGCCTCTAATTTATGGGGGTGAGTGCTCAAGCAACAGAACCATAGAGTTAGCATTGAAGCTGGCTGAAAGATTGGAGGCGTACTACGATGCTCCGCCATCAATATGCAGGGTTGTTATACCGATTCAAGAAGAGCTTGAAATTAAAAGTTTCAGCTTAGATGAGGTTCTAGACGAAGCGGACTTCATAATATACTGGGGTGTGAGCGCTGCAGACACGCACTTACGACATGCTAGTCGGTATGCAGTCATGCCTAGAGGAAGCGTGGTAAAGATGGGAAGGGAAAGCAGAATCGTGGCTACCATAGATGCCAGAGAATCCATGACCATGAAGATATCTCAACACAAGATATTGATTGATCCGTGCTTCGATACTAGAATAGCGAAAGCCATAGCGGACTTAGTAGATGGATACAGTCCATCATTAGATGACGTTACGGCGAGGCAGATAGCTATCCTAGTATCAGATCTTAAGAGGGCCTCTTTCGTAGCCTTATTCCTAGGCTCTAACATTCTGAGATGTAATTATTGTGGAGAGACTGTTAGGGGGATCTTGGAGTCAGTGAGAAGGTTAAGCGCAAGGTATAAGTGCTCAGTTCACCCGATGGCTGAGAACGTTAACTCTTATGGTCAAGCAAAGATCATGTGGAAGACCTTGAAGACTTGCTCCCCCTATAGCTTTAAGGAAAAGAAGTCAGCAGAGCCCCTCCACGTCTTAGTTGCACGTCAAGCTATCGACTTCGTCTTAGCGATTAATAGTGACGTCTTGACTCAAATACCTCTTGAGGCCTCAAGAAGTCTTAGGATGAAGTTAGCCTGCACCACCGAGTTAAGGAGTATAACTCAAGAGAACTCAGTGATTGCAATGCCGATTAAAATCCTAGGAGTTGAAGCAGGAGGTGTCGTAACCAGAACAGATGGTGTGAATGTAGATCTTAAACCGTTCATAACTAATGACGAAGTCCCTAGCGAGGAGGAAGTCTTAAGTCGCTTACTAGCCAGTATTTGAGGGACTAAAATTGATTCAATGCGATGAAGGTGTATCAAATCAAAGGAGCTTAGGAAAGGATAAGGTACTACTCTTTGTATGTAGATGTGGTACGAACATAGCTGGGACTGTGAACATAGATGACGTGCTTAAGCACTTTTCTGGTAGAGAAGGAGTTGTTGTTAAAGAACATGAACATTGCTGCAGCGATGATGGGATTAAGAAGATAAGGGACTCTATAAGGGAAGTAGGAGCATTAAGGTTAGTAATAGCATGCTGCACTCCATCACTCCATGGAGAACTCTTTAAGAAAGTTGCTGAAGAAGCTGGCTTAAATCGAGGTTTTGTAGAGATAGTAAATATACGAGAGCAATGCTCATGGGTCCACTACCATGATCCTGAAAGAGCTACGAATAAAGCCATAGATCTCATAGAGATGGGCTTAGCTGCTATTCCCCATGCATTACCAGCTAAGCTGGTTAAAGTGCCTATTGAAAGGTCTGTTCTAGTGCTAGGTGGAGGTGTTGCTGGAGTAACTGTAGCTCTACTACTAGCAGAAATGGGCATAAAGGTGTACTTAGTAGAGAGGGAGGGCTTTATCGGAGGTCACATGGCTAAGTGGGATAAGGTGTATCCAACACTGGATTGTAGCATATGCGTCTTAGGTCCACAGCTCTCAAAAGTGTACAATCATCCAAACATAAAAGTCTTCACGCTCAGTGAGGTCAAGTCAGTAAGGGGAATTCTAGGCAATTACGAAGTTGAAATAGTGAAAAGGGCTAGGTACGTAGATGAGGGGTTATGCAATGGATGTAATAAGTGCCTTGATGTGTGCCCCATACAGCTTCCAAACGAATACAATTATGGCATTGGCTTCAGGTCCGCGATAGTTAAGCCATCACCAGAAGCCGTTCCGCCTGCACCTTACATAGATTTAAAGCATTGTATTGGTTGTTACTGCTGCGTCGGCGTTTGCGATCCTAAAGCAATAAACTTTAATGATGAGGACAAAACCATCAAACTCAAAGTTGGTGCAATAGTAGTTGCCACCGGCTTTAAGCCCTTCGATCCTCGAATACTTGAGGAGTATGGTTACGGAAGAATACCTGACGTAATCATCAGTGCTGAGTATGAAAGGATATTAAATAGCTCAGGACCAACTAAAGGGAAGATAATTAGGATATCTGATGGAAGAGAGCCTAGAAAGATCGCTTTCATACAATGCGTTGGCAGTAGAAGCGATAGATTGGGTCGTAGATATTGTAGTAGGGTCTGTTGTAACAACGCCATAAAGCAAGCTATTCAAACGAAGCTCATGATCCCAGATAGCGATATTAAGATTTTCTATGTTGATGTAAGGGCGACAGGAAAGCTGAGCGAAGAAGCTTATAGGCGAGCAATGGATATGGGCATCAGTTTTGTGAAAGCTAGAGTGAGCGAACTGAAGAAGACTAAGGATGGCAAAATAAGAATGTTTTATGAGGACGTCTTAAGCCAAGAGTTTGTGGAAGAAGACTTCGATCTAGTAGTCTTAAGCATTGGAATGGAACCTCCTGAAGGTATTAGAGATCTAGCTTCAATGCTTGGTATCCCTCTAAGTGAAGATGGCTTTCTTGCAGAGTATCATCTTAAGCTTAATCCAGCTGATACCTTCTGTAGAGGGATATACCTAGCTGGTGCTTGCTCTGGTCCTAAGGACATAACTGAGACCGTAACTCAAGCTGGACTAGCTGCTTCAAGAGTTGCAGAACTCTTAAGAAAAGGGGAGGTAGAGGTGGAGCTTCATGCTCCAGTGATTGACAAGTCTAAATGCATGTTGTGCTTAAATTGCGTTAGAGCATGCCCCTTCGGAACGTTGAAAGTAGGCGAGAAAGGCGTCGTCATTGATGAGGTTGCTTGTAGAGGTTGTGGAGCATGCATAGCAGCATGCCCATCAGGAGCCATATCTCCCTCAAGCTTCTTAAGCGATCACCAAATACTAGCCATGCTCAAAGCGTTACTTTCAAGGAAGAGCGAGTATCCTTTGATAGTTGCCTTTATGTGTATGTGGTGCGGCTATGCTGCAGCTGATAATGCTGGGTTAAATAAGGTGGTCTATCCAACGAACATCAGAATCATAAGGATCCCTTGTGCTGTTAGAGTTCCTCCAAATCACGTGCTAGAAGCCTTTAAGCTTGGAGCTGATGGAGTAATGATTTTGGGCTGCTACGAACAGGATTGCCACTATAGGTTCGGAAGAATTAAGGCAAACGAAAGAGTTGAGGTTCTCAAGGAGCTCTTAAAGGAGATCGGAGTGAATCCTGAGAGACTCGTAATCGATGGTGTTGCTGCATCTGAAGGTAAAAAGGTAGCTGAACTTGTAAGCTCCTTCGTTGAGAAAGTGGCTAAGCTTGGACCAATAGGCTCAGAGTTTGGAGCGTGAGAGAGCATTGCAGTCACTAAAACCAACTCTTGAAGTTGAAGTGGAGGAGAAGGCTCTAAACTATAGGTGGAGAGGACCAGTCCTAGAGAAGAAGCTTGTATACGACCTTGACAAGTGCTTTGGTTGTGGTCTATGTGAGATTGTGTGTCCAGTGAAAGCGATATCCATGGGGCCAATTAAGGAGATAGCCTCTGGTAGAATCAGCGCACCTTACATAATAATCGATGAGACGAGATGTGTAGTTTGCCCGCTCTGCTCATCGATTTGCCCTTCAGGAGCTCTAAAGCTCGAGCTACAATCAGACTTTGAGCACCCGAGAGTTAAAGGCCGCATAGAGGTAGACAAGAGTGAGTGCATTCCGTGTCTGCTATGCGAGAAGGTGTGCCCTAGAAAAGCCATCAAAGCTGAAGTCTCAGTTAAAAAGAAGAGTGAGCTCGTCAAGTACCTTGAGGAAGGTAATGCTTGGGGTAGAGGAAGAATAAGTATAGATGTTGACAAATGCTGTTTTTGCGGCTTATGTGAGCTTTTGTGCGATGCAGTGAAAATAGAATGGATTAACCCTCAACCACCAGACTTCAAGCTTGGAGTATCGATAAGAGTTAATGAAGAGAAGTGTGATTATTGTGGTCTATGCGAAAAGATATGTCCAGTAAGAGCAATCAAAGTTGAGTGCGTAGAATCTGCTCCTAGGGAAATCAAGGAACCAGTTATTGAGGGATCAATTAAGATAAGTGAAGACTGCATTTGGTGTGGGCTCTGTAGTAGCCTTTGCCCGGTAAAAGCGATCAAGGTCGAAAAGCCATTTGAAGGAGACGTCTACATGATCGAGCCAAACGATTGCGATCCTTCAGGGTGTAAAAACTGTATTAACATATGTCCTGCGAAGATAGTTTACGTGGCCAGACCTCCATCAAAGGAGAAAATGCTTTTCACGAAGAACTATTGTATATTTTGCGGTTCATGTGAAAGAGCATGCCCAGTTGATGCCATTAGAGTTGCTAGAAAAAGCATGAGAGTTGAAAGCTCAAAGTCTCCTTGGATGGATATGAGCAACGAGCAATTTAGAAAGGTGCTATATGGCTACAAGCACCCGAGACCAAGCATTTATCATAGAGTTGTAAAGTTAGAGGAAGCACCTATAGCGCTTCCACAGCCTCTAACTACACCACCAACACCTAAAGGCTTTAGCAGAGTCGTTGAGGGGATCGAGAGGGTCGAGAAGCTATTGTCGAGTGTGCTGGGAAGAGTCCTCTTTGAGCGACGTGAGGTCAGAAGATTGCTATCTAATTTAAGAGGTGAATAAAGTGGTTAAACTTGTGGGTTCTCCACTAGACTTAGAAACTGTTACTTTAATTATGGAAGGATGCTCATCGAGTCCTAAGAGGGCCATGGAGTATGGTGAAGGGGGCATGAAGGCTAGGCCCCTCCTAACGTCGCTTCTAACTCTTGCTCTAACCTTCACTGAACCATGCTTAGAGGATACTTCAACGATGTCGCCGTCCGATACTCCAAGAATCGAAGAATCCTCTTGGCTTAAGTATATGGTCGCTGATTCTCTACAATATTCATTGCTTAAAGAGCCTAAGCGTTTTGCCTTCTCGAAATCGTGTAAACCCTCAATCAGTAAGTTAAGCTCTAGTCTCATCATAGTCTCATAAGGGGTGAGTGATAATAAATACGTTTTCCTCTGATGTCAATAAGTGCATTCAGTGTGGAAGCTGTACATCAGCTTGCCCCGTTTCTAGAGCTACTAAGAGGTTTAACCCTCGATTAATAGTGCTTACTTTCAAGAGAAAAGCACCGCTTAAAAGCGAAGACCTGTGGTTATGCTTAAACTGCCATGTATGTGAGGCTCGATGCCCTAACGATGTTAAGGTCTCAAAGATGATTCTTGAAGAGAGGGGTAAGGCCTTAGAAGCTCATGGTGAGGATAGAGTCTTCGAGTTCTACTCAACCTGGATTAGAGCTCTACTTGATAGCGGCGTCATAGCTTTCGCAACCAACACTAAGGTAGAAGACTTCAAGGCTGAGAGTGGACTCAACATTCCAACGCTTACAGAGAGTGTAAAGCTTGAGCTTCGTAACTTTCTGAGAAGTATAAGCTTAGAAGCGAGGTTAAGGGAGGTAATGGGCTTTGAGAGGTAAAGATAAGGGAGGAGTTATACTTTATCCTGGCTGCGTCTCCCTTAATAAGTATCCTGGAATAGTTAGGTCAGCTATTGAAGTATTGAAGTTTCTAGGAGTAGAGTTTAGATTCCCCACTAACATGCTTTGTTGCTCACGTCCACTTGAGAGAATCGGAGTTTTAAAGGAAGAGTACACCAACGCTCTCGCCTACTTCAATTTAACTAGGCTCATGGATAATCCGAGCAGCGTCATTGTTGTGTGTAATGGATGTTATCTATCTTTCCGTAGAGCCTTAGAAGTTAACGAGCTTAGAAGCAGTTATGGAGTTGAAGCTGAGTGCTCTCACATAGCTGAGGTTATATGGCGGAATAGGCATGAGCTTGCCAGTCAAGCTAAGGTTAAGCTTAATAAGCTAAGAGTTGCTGTCCACGTTGGCTGTCACTACCTCTACTATCCGCATGGCGACATAATCAAGAGCGAGGATGGAGAAGACATTTTAGAAGACATAGCCTTAACGCTTAATGCTGAAGTGGTAGATTATGGAGAGAAGCGAACTTGTTGCGGAGGGACCATGGTCAAATGGTTTAGGAATGTAACCTTTGCGATAGCTCGAGAAAAGCTGAAGAGTATTGTAGAGAGCGATGCCAACGTTATTTTAACAATGTGCCCTTACTGCCTGAGAACTTTTAACAGAGCTCAGCAAAGGCTGAGAGGTCTTAAGGAAATCGAAAGAGTCATACCTGTAATACACGTATCTCAACTAGTCGCCCTAGCCTTAGGTTTTGACCCGGTGAAGATTGCAGGGTTGCATATGCAAATGCCAAATCAAGAGCTTGAGAGACTTTGTCAAGCTTTAACCTCCTAATCACTTTCACCTACTTGCTCCTCAACTTCTGATTGAAGTAGTGATGACAAGGCTATTATGGCGCTTGAAGCAGCGAAGTCCGTTGCTATCGTAACTCCAGGGCATAAGTCAACAACTGCTGAAGCATATCTAAAAACGCCCTTCGGTATTCCCTCTCTTGAGCCTACCAGGATGTTAACTCTCTTACCACTTAACAATAGCGATTTAAGCCTATCACTCATAGAGCCTATATAGTTCCCCTCAGGCTCAAAGACTATTATCACTTCATTAGACCTTTCCCTCACTAACTGAAAGAGATCCTGGACTAAGACTGGGACCTTATAGACCTCTCTACCATAAACTCTACGTTGCACCTCATACCTCGTCTTAATTCCTTCGTAGACTCCGTCTATGAAGTTGCGAAGTTGCTTAGCGTTCACAGATCCTATGATTGCTATGACTAGCTCACCGACCTCAAATGTTTGTACTGCTCGACCAATCCTTAGTCCCATAGTTTTAGAGGCTTCCTCATCTCCAAGATATGGTAGCTGAACTACTGAGAACCTCCTAAGGACCCTGAGAACGGACTTCTTCTGAGGTGTTAACTTCTTGTACTCCTCGCTTCCACGATACACTGCTATGTACGCTTTATCACCCACTATCTCTATAGCCACAACCTTGTCCGGTCTATCTAGATTAACCATAGCACCAGTCGATTCCTTGATTACCGCTCCAACTGCTACGTTGACGTCGACGCTCGTAAAGTTGTGCTTCCCACGTCTCGTAGTCCTAACAGCAAACGTTTCGTTGGGCCCTATTAATCCCTTAACAGCCTCAGCTGCTATTGACGCTATCTCTCTAAGCTCGGCTTTACACTCAGCTATGGACTTCATTACTCTCTCAGCTTCTACAACCTCCTTGTTTATCTTATCCAAAAGCTCATACTCGTTCGATGATTCGACCAATATCAATCCCATGAAGCCTTGAGGAGATACTTGAATCTTAGCTTCAGGACATAGCTCCTTAATTCTAGCTGCAGCTACCTTATCCATACCCAATAACGTCTTGACGATTATCACGACCTAAACCCCCAATCTTAATATGGTGGTCCTTGAAATGACTTATTGGGGCTGTGAGCGAGCATGCCGCGCCTGATGAGTGATGATGCCTTCAATATGTGAGCCCATTAATTCTATGCCATCAATTTTATACTTTTCTGGATAACTACCTCAAATGTTATACGATACAACTATAGCTATCTCCTTCATATCAGTGAGAGCCACTTGCTTCCTCCTTTTTGTAGGGTTCCAACAACGTTTATCTTCTCTCCACACTTAGGACATGTATTGTCAGCCTTGAGGTTCCACCTCAATATGTCGAAGGAGAAGCGCTCTATCAAAATCTCTTTGCAGCTTGGGCAGTAAGTGTGCTCAAGCCTATGTCCTGGAACGTTCCCTATGTAGACGTACTTCAACCCGACGTCCATGGCTATTTCAGCCGCCTTCTCTAAAGTCGATATGGGGGTTGAAGGTACCTCGTAAAGCTGATAGTCTGGGTGAAACCTCAATACGTGGAAGGGGACGTCTTTACCGAGGATCTCAACTATCCTTGATGCTAACTCTCTAAGCCCTCCTAAGTCATCTCCGTACTTAGTTACCAATAAGTTAGTGATTTCGATGAAGATTCCCACCCTCTTCATCTCTTTGAGGGTCTCAAATATGGGTTCAGGATCTGGAACAGCCATGAGCTCTCTGTAGAACTTGGGATCAGCAGAACCTTTGAAGTCAACTGTAGCCGCGTTAAGGTATTGGCTTATTGTCCTAACGGCTTCTGGGGTCATGTAGCCGTTGGTGACGAAAGTGTTGAACAGCCCCTTCTCTCGTGCCAGCTTAGCAGTATCATATGCGTATTCAAAGAATATCGTGGGCTCAGTGTATGTATAGCTTACCCCATGACAACCGTACTTCAATGACGATGAGATGACTTTCTCAGGCGGGAAGTCTAAACCCTCTATCTCTCTGCTTTGGCTTATGGTCCAGTTGTCACAAAACTTGCATCTGAAGTTGCAACCTATGGTTGCTATGCTCATAACTGCTGATCCAGGGTAATAATGGAAGAGAGGCTTCTTCTCTATTGGGTCGACGTTAGCTGCTATCGCTTTACCATAAACTAAACTGTAGAGCACACCATCAACGTTCTTCCTAACACTACAAAAGCCTATAGAACCTTTTGGTATTCGGCACCTCCTATGGCATAGCTCGCACTCAACACTACCATCAGATAGCTGAGAGTACAACATGGCTTCTTTCAATTACAGTCTCCCCAATAACCCCTGCGTAGAAGCTTTACTTCAAGTTTATCGTTATCCACAAATGGAGCTGTAATTCTCCTTTAGAGGGTAGGTTAAAATTTAAGGTTGATATATGATCTCACAAGTTTTGCGTTAAAACGACCTTCATGACGTGCTCTTGCCTCTTTGGAAAACCTCCGTACTTCTCTCTTAGCTCTCTGTAAAGTATCTTCCAACCGCCCATCTTCGGTAGACTATCAAGGAAGATGATGTAGCGTGGCACTTTGTAGCTAGCCATCCTCTCCTTACAGAACTCTATTATCTCCTCGCTGGTCGCCTTAACACCAGGCTTTAAGACTACAGCTGCAGCTGGAATCTCACCCCTCCTCTCATCGTACTTAGAGAAGACAGCTACCTCAGCTACCTTAGGGTGCTTGAGAAGTACGTTCTCAACCTCAGCTGGATATATCTTCCAGCCAGACATCACTATCACGTCCTTCTTCCTCGCTGTTATATAGAGGACACCTTCTTCATCCAAGTAGCCTAGATCACCTGTTAGGAACCAACCATCTTGTAGGAAGGCTTTTGCCGTCTCTTCTGAGTTTCTCCAGTAGCCTTTAGCTACTCCAGGACCTCTCAAAGCTATTTCGCCCACCTCTCCTGGCTTCAGTTCTATTAGCGGGTTTTCTGGATCGACTATCTTGACCTCACAGTAGCCTATTGGTGCTCCAATGCTTCTAAAGCCCTTCGATAAGTGTTGAAATTGATATGGTACTGCTGTTGCTGTCCCTACGACTATTGTCTCAGAAAGCCCGTAAGCGTTAACTACCTCAATATGGGGGTACTTCTCCGTGAACTTCCTCCAAAGTTCCTCTGGTGTTGGTGCTCCACCAGTTATTATGCACCTAGCGCTCTTGAGTTTGTCTTCAGAGCCTTGAGGTGCATGAACTAGCGAGTACAGTACTGGAGGCATTCCTGATAAGATGGTCGCTCCATACTCCTCCGCTAGGCTCAAGTACTCTTCTAAGTTGAAGCGCTCCATGATTACAAAGGTTGCCCCATACCTCAATGCTGTTATGCCCCAACTAACACCGACGTGGAAGTGCGGATAAATCCCGAGGTACACGTCGTTCTCTGTTAACCTTAAGACCCATCTCTCAGCCTCAACGGCCGCCATCCAGTTTCCATGAGTCAACATGGCGCCTTTAGGTCTTCCAGTGGTCCCAGATGTATACTGTATCTGGCATAAGTCGTCTAGTGAGCAGTTCTCGAGAGTGCGCTTAGCTGTTGAAGAGCTCATAACCTCGCTTAGACTTAAGGTGTTATTAACACCATTCAACGATATTACCTTCACCTTACTTAAATCAGCATCGACCTTCGGTAGCACGTTAAGACACACGTCGTCCAGCGCTATGATGGCTTTAGGCTCAGCATCGTTTATTATGATGGTCAACTCCTCAGACTTGAAGTCCGGGTTGACCGGAACTGCTATTGCTCCTATCCTCCAAATAGCGAAATAGCTTGTTATGGTCTCAGGCCTATTACCGGTGCACACTATTACTCTATCTCCCTTCTGAAGCCCTAAACCTCTCAATCCACTCGCAAGCTCATTAACCATATCTAAGAGCTCTTTGTATGTTATAACCTTCCTACCCTTTGGATAAATGATTGCTTGCTTAGCTCCATAGTATATGGCGTTGGAATCCAAGAATGATGTGAAATTAACCACGAGCATCACCCTAACGGCTCTAAGGCCTTACTAGAAGGCTTCTTAGTAAGTAAGCTGACTAGGAAGAATGATAGTAGTGAGGCTGCCAGTGCTGGAAATACTGTGTGTATGTATGTTGCCTTGTACAAGAACAAGTGCCAGTATAAACCAATAACCAGACCTGAAATCATCGATGCTATTGCACCAAACTTCGTGGCTCTCCTCCAATATAGCCCTATGGTTATGGGGCCTAAGAAGCAGACAAAGATTATGCCGAAGGCTGCTGCAACTATCTCAACTATTATCCCCTCCTGAATCAAAGTCAGTAGAAGCGATATTACAGCAAATGCTATTGGAACAACTCTCGCCAAAGCCACTAACTTCTCTTCACTTACCTTAGGCTTAAGTGATTGTACTACATCTCTCGTAAGGGTTGCAGATAAGACAATTAAAGTCACCGCTAGGGTTGACATAGAAGCTGCTACCGGAGCCGCTAATATCAAACCTCTTACACCGGATGGTGCTAGAATGCTCACGGTCTTGGGGATGACCCAATCAGGATCCTTCATCAATCTTGCAACCTCAGAAACTGTCAACTGATGATCGAGGATCACGTGGCAAAACGCTCCTAACGAGAAGACAGCTATAGCGTAAGCTGCTACTAACACTGGTCCCAAAAGCCTTCCTCCATCTATTACCTTCACATTCTTAGCTGCATAGAACTGCATAAGCAAGCTTGGTAGAGCTACTTGAGCCATGCTTATTGAGAACGTCACCCCCATTATTAAGTACGGAACCATGTCGATTTCCATTGCACGCGACGGACCCGCACCATTAAGCTTAAGCCATAAGGATCCAGGCATCTTATCCATTATCGTCATCTCTTGGAGACTCTTAATGCCTTCAAGTGGACCACCAACAGCTGACATTATGTAACCGAAAGCTAGGAAAGCTGCTAGAAGCATTAAGGAGCCCAAGAGGAGATTGTTGAGAACTGCAGCTCTAAGCCCGCCGAGACCAATGTACACCAGGACAGGAATTGTGAGAAGCATGAGACCTACTTCAAAGCTTGTGTTAAGAAATGTGGCAATTATTATCGCACCACCCTTATAGACGCTTGTTAAGTACAATGTGAATAGGAACATCATGACTATTGCTGAGACAGCTTTGGCTGCTCTACTCTCATATCTACGTTCTATGAAGTCTGGTATGCTGATTATGTTGGTTTTTGAGGCGTACCTGAATAGCCTTTCAGCGACGAGAATCCACATCAACACCACCCCAACTATGTGCCAAGCTGTAAGCCAAGCCCCAAAGCCAAGGTTGTAGAGGTAAGTTGCACCTCCACCTCCAAGGAACGATGCCGCACTAAAGTAGGTTGCCATGATCGAGAAGGCTAAAGCTATTGCACCGAGCTCCTTACCAGCTAGGAAGTAATTGACAAGTGACCTGCTATATTTAAAGCCTCTAGTACCTACGATTATTACTGCCAACATGATTACTGCTATTATGGATGCATCGAGAACATCGAATGTCATTTTCGCTCACCCTTCCTAGCTTTATAGAGTCCGTAGATCAACCCTATGAGTAGCACAATAACTGCGATTGCATAGCCGCTTAGGATCATCGGATCTAGAGTTATCATATGTCATTCCCTTCCTACAAGTGGACATTTTTGAATTTTTAAAGTCTTTCTAGTACATTTCTGTACAATGGAGAAAATCATATATTTTGGTTAAAGCAAAGAAATGATGTGCAATGAGGTTATGTGACTTACCTTGCAAAAGTGATCAGTTTAAAATTAGAGCTGAAGATCCCCTCACGACAGCAATTAATGCTTTAGCTCGAGGTCTTCATACACTCCTCGTAGTTGATGAGCATGATAGGCTTCGGGGTTTAATTACAGCTTCTAGAGTTCTAAGCTTAGTATCAGCGCTTGCAATGAACTCCAAGCTTCTCAGCTATCCTGTAAGCCTGTTTGTGGATGAAAGAGCTACAACAATGCACTATGAGTACCCAATAGAAGCAGCTCTTCAATTAATGGCTGAGGAGAGAAAGAGCCACTTAGTTATTGTGGATGGATTAAAGGTAGTAGGTTTGCTAACTCATCGATGCCTTCTAAGCTTAATTTCAGGTCTAGAAATAGACTTAAAGAAGCTGGCTTCAAAAGATGTTCCAACGCTCTTAACTCACAGTAGCTTAGCGGAAGCCCTTAAGGTCATGAGGAAGATAAACTATTATGAGGTTCCCATTTTGGAGGAAGAGGTTGTAGGGATAGTGAGACTAAGTGACGTTATAAGTGAAGTGATTGGTGGATGGTTTGAAAAGCTAAAACTTGTTAAAGTAATTGGTAAGAGCAAACTTATTAGTCGTGGAGTTCGAAGCTTTAGCGAAGCAATAGAACTTGCTCTTAAAGAGGACATAAACTTGTTACCTGTATTGAAGGATGATGGAAGTTACAGCTTCGTCAAGCTCGAAGACTTATTTGTGCACCTTGTAAAGGAACATGGAGCATTCAAGGTCGCTGAGACAGTTAAGCTAAATCTACGATCTCATCAAAAAGAAGGTTCATGGAGAGTGATGGTACCTCATGTCTCTTCAAGATAAAATAAAGATACTACTTCAACCACTAGGATTAGTCGAAAATGACTTAACATACTATGTCTCTTCAAGGCTTAATGAAGCGTTCAAATACCTTGAATTCGTCATTTCTCATAAGCACTTAGAGCTGCCAACTCACGCTTTAAATGAGAGTAGAAGACAATATAACTCTTCAGTAGTTCTAGATGAGTTATTAAGGCTATACAATAAAGGGCTCTTCGGTTATTATCAGAAGGTTGTTGGCTTGGCTGATGTCGATGCTTACGTGCTAGGCCTTAACTTTGTCTTTGGCGAGGCAATACTAGGAGGGCCTGTAGCAGTTGTGTACCTTGCTAGGCTTAGATCTGAGTTCTATGGAGAAATGCGCAATCGAGAAATCCTTGTGGAGAGAACGTGTAAGGAAGTTGTTCATGAGCTTGGGCACACATTTGGCTTGAGACATTGTCCTAATCCGAAGTGCGTCATGCACTTCAGCAACACGATCTTAGACGTAGACTTTAAAGAGATGCTATTCTGCTTAAGGTGCCAATCAACCTTAATGCACTCCTTCACATCTCTTACTATCTAGTGAGAACCTGATATCTTAGGATTTGGTGTGTAGGATGGGATCCTCGCACGTACCCTCTAAAGCTTACCTTGAGGTTATAGTAGATTCGCGAGAAGCCGTAACAGCCAAGCACATAGTTGATGAGCTAAAAAGGTTGGGAGTACTAGTTCGCATAGAGTTCCTCGAAGCTGGCGATTACGTAGTTTCGAAAGATGTAGCTATTGAACGTAAAACAATGAGCGACTTCATCTCAACGCTGACTAAGAGAAATCTGTTCGAACAATTGGACAAAATCAAAAAACACTTCAGTAAGCCAGTACTGATACTTGAAGGAGATATAAGCTCCATACCGGTGATAAGCTCAATAAGCATGAGCTCTGTGCTAGGAGCTCTTGCATCAATAGCAAGAAGTGGGATTTCGATTTTGCCATCACCATCCCCCTCTGTTACCACCAAGTTGATATTCTTGTTAGCTAAGCAGGAGAGAAAGACACGTGAACAAGCGAGAATTAGAGTTAAAATACCTAAAAAATGTGATGTGAATGAAGAGCAGATATTCTTCTTATGCGGACTTCCAATGATAGGGAAAGAGAGAGCTGAAGCAATACTGAGGGTTTATAGAACCCCTCTTGAGGCACTAAAAAGGGTTGATGGATGGTCGAAAATGGTTGAAGGTATCGGGGAAACCATAGTCAAGAGGGTAAAGGAGATATTAGAAACACCCTTTAAACAATAACTTGATGGTGTAAGCCAAGATTTTGCGCTTGTCCATGCCTAGTTCAATTCTAATTAATGCTAATCATGCAGCTCACTTTTGAGCTTAATACTGAGTAAGATGGAAAGGCTGTTTTTCTCACAAACTTGGCTTCTATAGCAAAAGAAGACCTGTTCCAAGACGATTACGCTCGCAGCACATAGAAACATGTTTAACTTATACGCTCTACGTTAGGTAGTAAAAGCCCCATCACTAAGTCGCTTTTAAGGAAGCCAAGCCTCTTGGCGGCTACGCCGATTCTGAGCATAGTCAGGCTGTCTCTGTAGGGGGTAAAATACATCTTCATAAAGGAGCCTATAACCATCCCGAGACATAAGGCTTTGACTATACACGTTGGTCCTGGATATAAGAGCCCAGCTCTCCTGTTATTAAGCATGTCATCGCATGATTGGAAGCCACAAGCTCCACAGTTCATCCCTGCAACTTCACCGCCATCTCTAAGACCTATTAAAAGGATAGCGTTCACTTTTCCAATCTCTTGTGCATCCATCTCGTATAGGGGATCTCTAAGCTCTTCAGCTAATTGATGCATATACTTCATAAGCTCTTTCTTCCGCTTGCTGTTAATGATAGACACATCAATGCCACTAACTTCCAATTCCCTTAAAATCTCTTGAACCATCCTTGCAACATCTTCTATGCGACTAGACGTCATACTCGAGCCCATAAGTTCTCTCGTAGCCCATTCTAATAACTCATACGTAGAGGATGCACTGAGCAAGCACCTTAAGATCCTTAAGTCGTCATGAGCTTTAAGCATACATCCTGTCTAAATCTCCTCTGATGATTATAAAGAGGCTCAGTATAGGAAATGATCTTAAAAGCTTCCTGCTTTGATTTACCATATTTTTGTGAGCTGTTTAGATATTATCGTATAAAAAGAGAGGAAAAAAGAAGTGTTATTGTGACGGTCTTGGTACAACCTTCGGTCTCGTAAGTAGTGAAATGACTATGCATACCACAATCGATGATATTAGTGCTGGAAGGAATGGGTTGAATGGTAGTGGAGCTACGAACCTTCCATAGTAGCCTAAAGAAAGCCCCACAACTAAGCCAACTATTAGAGCTGATGCTGCACCCACCTTCGTGATTAGCCTAGGTGCATGCAGCATGAGTACTAGCGTAACGCCAAGCGTACATCCAGCTAAGCCCTCAGAGGTCCATACCAGCCATGGTATGATTGCTGGAGGATTGAGCGCTATGATCAGTGCAATGATCCCTATAATCAATGCTGCTACTCTAGTCCAAAACACAAGCCTCTTCTCATCGGCAAGAGGGTTAATCAGCTTCTGATATATGTCTCGTGTAAAGAGTGAGGCTGATGTAACCATGAGTGAGTCTGCGGTGCTCATACATGCTGCAAAAAGCGCTGCTAAGAAGAAGCCAGCTATAGCTGGGTGAAAGCAATAGTAAACATAATATGGGAGAGCCCAGTCCGAAGTTGGTGGTGTAGGCATTGCTCCTTGCGTGACAGCTACCCTAGCACCTAGTGCCACGTACTTTGGAAGAAGGAAGGCTATAGCATAGCCAGCAATACAAGCTAATGGCAACCACTTAAAGTATTCTTCTCTCTTAGCACTATAAATCCTGTGAACCATTCTCGGGTGGCTTGGAAGCCCTATAAGCAAAACAGCAAAGTGTGTCAGTATGTACGGCCAAGAGAATGGAGGTGTTCCAGCAATAGGTGCCACAAGTGCTGGATTTATTCCACGAAGCTGGTTTATTAGTGAATCTATACCTCCAAATTGCATCATAGTTATCACGAATATGGTTATAGCACAGGTTGCAAAGACCAAGTATTGAATGAAGTCGGTCACCGCAACTCCCCAGACTCCCCCCGCTACAGTGTATGCTACCGTTATTGCTGTGCCCAGCAGAACCGCCAGCCAGTAGGGGACTCCCAACAGCAAGGTCATGCCTATTCCTACGGCCGTCCATTGTGCGACTAGTAGAATGACCGTCGTTATGAAGAGTACTATCACGGCTAGAACCCTCATAAACTTTGATCCACCAAAGTAGTGTTCGTAAAAATCTGGTATTGTTAAGAGATTATGTTTTCTAACGTACCTCCATAGTTTCGGCCCGAAGACTGTAGCTACTATGAGCGCCCCAAGAACTGGCCATAGCTCACCGAAGAACACTACACCGTATTGGTAATTCAAACCTGAAGCCCCTATTACTGACATTCCACTATAGAGCGTTGCTATAATGTGTGCAGCTATAATAGGTCCGGGTAGTGCACCGATGACCCAGTCTCTTAAGCTTGTCACGTATCGCTTCGTTAAAACTCCAACTATTGTTGTTATAACAAAGTATGCTATCACAATGCTCCATATGGTGAGTAGCTTCTCTTCCATCCCTCGCTACCCCTCTTCGGGCTTAAACTTGAAGAACCATATTATCGATATCAGTAGCCCTATTACTATCAGTACAAAGGCCCATAACGGCATCCCTAATATTAGCACCTCTTCTAGGGACATAGGGCTCCCTCGCCAATAATTTTTGGAAAAAGTTTTAAAACTTTTGCGAGAGCGATGGTCTCACGAAATCTCTCAGGTGGAGCGCGGTCAGCTGGCTTAGAGTGCGTCGATGACTTTTGGCTTCCAACAACTTCAAGTATAGCTGGAGGGCCCCATCATGGTTTATGCGCGGATTTTCATCACTATGTCAAACTTGAGATGACTCTTAAAACAATAGGTGAAGAAGGGTCTACAAGACACTCTTCGAGCTCTGTCAACTTAAAAGCCATTTCCTGACAATTCCTAGGCTCGCCGACAACTTGTAAGCTTTCTTAGCACAACGATGAACTTTCGATGTACACGTCGGGTCTATATTATTTAAACACTCAAGAGCTTTTCTCCTCGTTTTCCTCAGTTTTAAGGAACCCTTATTAAGTGCTCACGTACCTATATACGCTGCAGAACGAGAGAATGATCCAGCATGCTACCTTGACCCTCTGCAGTAAACGAAGTTTTGAGAAGTGATTGATGACCTTTCTTATCATGAAGACAGCTTACTAGTCTCCAACTCCTTCCCCTTAATAAGGGCTCTTAATTCTCTTTGATTTAAAATGTAAATGTAACGTTATCTTTATGTCACCAGTTTTAGCTACAAAATTGGGAATGCATAATACTAGCGATGCTGAAAGGATTTAATGGTTAGTTAACCTCGAGGTTCCTTCAAGATGAAAACAAAACTTCACGAGCTACTCATTATAGTAAGACCTTCAAAGTTCAGGAGTGCAAATGTCATGGCTGCGTTGACCTTACAATCTATAGCGCTAAGTCAAGACGTTAAGTGTGTGCTAGCAGATCTACCTCAAGGGTTTGAGGCTTTTCTTAAACAGTATGAGAAAGTTGAAGAGGCCTTAAAGATGGCTATAAAGCTTGGCTTACTTTACTGGCCTGAAAGCATAGTAAAGGCTTATGAACCTATAGTGTCCTGCTTAAGTCGACTGATGAGGGAGAACGTGAGAGTTGTGTGCTACTTGGACTCATCGGATCTTGAAAGAGAAAGGAGGCTGGCTTTTAAGATCTCGAGATTGGTGTTAAGGGCGTTGATTAAGAGGGTCGACAATCACGACCTTAGTGAGTGGGTTCAGGTCTTAAATGAGTACGCGTTCGGAGGTCGAATGACTTTCAATCGCTTAATTTATGAGTTGGAGGGCATTAATGAGCCTACCGTAGCTATCTTAGCTGGGCTGGAAGGCTTCCAGTACGCTAGGAAGCTTGAAAGTAAGCAGTTGAATGTGAGGGTTGAAGCCGTTGGGCTGCCGTACCTTCGAAACCCTCTCGAGGTCATGATCATCAAGCACTCAAGAGGGGAGCTAACCGTTGACGAGCTGAAAGCACTCGTAAAGGAGTACGCTGACTATGTGAGGAATTACGTAGTCAGGTGCGAGAGCTTGGAAGAGGCCCACGAAAGGTGGAGTCACGACAAGGCTCCATGGCTCAAGAGCCTGCTCGTACGAGAGGAAGGCGGTGAAGGCGGCTTAATAATGTCGTACCCTTAACCTATCGCCCGTACTCCCACTAGATCCACTAATAGCTTCACGTCGCTATCAGTCTTAGCAAATACGTGGACGTTACCTAGCTTCACGTTCTCAAGGCCCTTGTTCTTAGCCACGTAATAGGCAGCTACCATCTCGTAGATCGTAGGTGATCTAACGTTCTTCAGCTTGTACTCTGGAAAGAATGCGAGTATTGTGAAGGGGATCTGCTTATCGACGTTTGCTATTAACTCAGCTATCTTCGCTATCTGATCTAACTCAACCCAACCAGGTATGTAAAGTGTTAAGACTTCAAGCGTGAAGCCCATGTCAACTATTAATTCAGGAGCCTTCAAGATCCACTTATTTGTGGTGCCGCATAACTTTTTGTAAACGTCTTCGTAGTATGCTTTTATGTCGAGCCAGAAAGAGTCCACGCCACCACTTGCAAGGACTTCGAGATTCTTTGGCGTTAAACCGTAACCGTTAGTCTCAAGTAACACCCAAAGATCGCTACACTCCCTCTTTATCTTCTCAGCGGCTTGAGCGTAAAACTCAGCTCTACATGCAACGTCTCCTCCAGTAAAGGCGACTATGTTCCTAGCTGGACCCCAGCCTTGTGGGCTCAGGATCACTTGGTCTGGACTTAGCACGTTTGGGCATAGGGGGTGTCTCTCATCCCATAAAACGCACATTCCACAATGCCTGCAAAGATCGGTTGCATGCCACATAGTAGCTCTCCATTTAGGCTCCTTAACGGTCACTATCTCCGTATACTTCGCGGACATCCTTGCTATGTCGTCGGTTGACGTCCAAATACCACTAACCCTTTGAGTGAAGTACCAAGAGTGGCACTTGAGACATGTATGATTGCAGCCTGATTGGTATATGGAAAAGTAGTCTTCAGGTCGTGAAAGGTGAGCTGCTTCTATGAGCCTATACCACTTACCGCCCTCAAACTTAAGAGTTACCTGACAGGCTGGCTTAAGACCATCGGGACTTTCAGTCGCACAACTCCCTCTAGGATAGCCTTGAGTTTCCATGTTGCATTTTGGTGTGGCTTCCATACTAATTAAGTCTGCATATTTAGCAAAAAGTATAGCGACATATCGCAACTTCGTCCAAGATATATGGTGGGTTTATAAACGACGTGTCGTAAGTTTAAAGGTTTTGAACATTTTGTTCTTTAGCTCCTCGTCAATGGTTAAAAATCTTTTAATGAAGAAAGGAGCCCATCGCCAAAAGAAAAGTACAAGAATTCGTTGTTACTTAATAGTCTTCAGCAGCTTAGACTTTACATTTACCTAGCTTAATCGGTGATTTTATGGAAACCGTAGTTGAGCTTGTAGAGAAGCTTAGAGGATGCGAGGTCAAAGCTTCTGAATTAATAGAACTATGCCTTGAAAGGATAAGAAGATTAAACTCGAAGATAAATGCCTTCGTAATGTTAAGCCCAAAAGCCATCGAGGAGGCCAAGGAGGCCAAGGATAAGCCGCTTGGAGGCTTACCCATAGCAATAAAGGATAATACTAATGTGAAGGGCTTGAGAACTACCTACGGCTCTAAGTTATTCGAAAACTATGTCCCAGCTGAAGACTCTGTTATCGTTGAGAGGTTAAAGAAAGCTGGTGCTGTAGTATTAGGCAAGACCAATATGCCAGAGTTTGGGTTGATAGCTTACACAGACAACGTGCTCTTTGGCCCTACGAGGAACCCTTGGGACTTAAGTAGAACCGTTGGAGGCTCAAGTGGTGGAAGCGCTGCAGCAGTAGCTGCTGGAATGGTTCCAGTTGCGACCGGAAATGATGGTGGTGGTAGCATTAGGATACCAGCAAGCTTCTGTGGGCTCTACGGGCTAAAGCCAACCTTTGGCAGGATACCAATATATCCACGAATCCCCATATTTACTGAAATCGTTTGCGAAGGCTTCCTAACTAAAACCGTTGAAGACACAGCACTTCTCCTCGACATCGTGAAGGGTAGAGATGAGAGGGACATGTACTCGCTACCAGATGACGGTAGAAGCTATCTAAAGGAACTTGAAGAACCAATTGATAACGTGAAGATAGCCTTCTCCCCTAACTTAGGCTATGCCATTGTAGATCCAGAAGTCGAAGAAGTTGTGAGAAGAGCTGCCTTTAAGCTCGAAAAGTTTGGAGTAGTCGAGGAAGTCGAAGTGAGGATTCCATGCTTAGAGAACGAGTTAAGAGCCAAGGTTACGCTGGAGTTCACAACCTTTATATCAAGCATGCTTGAAAAGTGGAAGAAGGTTGCCTACCCACCTCATCTGAGACTCTTATCGTTAGCAGAGAGCTTGAACTACAAAGACTACATAATGATTGAAGCTAGGAAGCAGGAGTTATGGATTGCTTTGAAGAAAGTCTTTGACAAATACGACTTTCTCATAACGCCTACTACGGCAGTAAAACCATTCGAGATAGGAAGAACTTATCCCAAGGAAATCGCTGGAAGACCAGCGACACCTCTAAGCTGGATGCCCTTCACCTACCCCTTTAACTTCACTGGACAACCAGCAGCGTCAGTTCCAGCAGGCTTTAGTAGGGATGGTCTGCCTATAGGCATGCAGATAGTAGGCAGAAAGTTCGATGACGTTGGAGTCCTGAAGCTCTCTAAAGCCTTTCAAGACGTTAGCCCTTGGATTAAAGATTTAAAGAGCCTCTTCAATAAGCTCTTCAAAGAACGCCAAATTCAATCTTGAATACCTATTTACTCTCAAGCGATATCGCTGTTAACTGTAAGACGACTAAGCAACTTCGTATTGATCCCAGTAAGATGAGCTTCTTTAAATAACTGAGTAAAATCTAAAATTGCTTTTAATGAACCAATTTTGACGCTTAGAAAACTTGTTAATAGCTACATCAATTACTTTGGGTTATGTAATCAGTTACGAAAGCTGTATGTTTGAACCTAAAGCTTCTACTTTAAAAATTCTCTTTACATGAGGTTACCAGCTTTCTCTCATACTCTCTAAGTGCTAAGTACAACAAGTATATGGATTTCACGTTCTCGCTTAAGCACGTCTCAACCTTCTCTCTTAAGTACTTGGTAAAGTTCATCCAAGAACTTGGAGGCTTAGTGGCTATATTCCTCCTCGAGTTCTCAAACTCAAGGATGGTCTCGGCAATAGACATGGTCCTCTGCACGTTCACCACCTTCTCGACTTCCTCTAATGGCGCCACCGGCAATTCTAACACCTTCGTTGCCAAGTCCTTTACATCGATCACCCTGCCCTCTAAGGCTAGAGACTTAACCATTAGGGCTAAGGACTTTAGCCCACAGCTAATTAAGGACCTTTGAAGTTGCTCAAGTCCATAAACAAGTAGAGTGAAGTCCTCGTTAATCAGCGATGAAATGGCGAGCTCTATGCTTGGATCTGGATGTAGGAGACCAAAGTCCTTGTATATTGTTGAGCTCTTAACGTTCTCGCCATCGTATATCGCTAAGCTTAGCATTCCAGTATCTGCTTGATCCATGAGTTTGAGGAAAAGTGCGTCTATTGAAGCGATCTTCAGGGCTCTTGAGGGTTTTGGTATTGATAGGTATAAATCCTTAAACTTAAGTGTTATCCTCTGATCCAGCAACACGTACTCTACAGCTTTTACAGCGTAGCGCTTAGCTAGATCCCAGTTCAACCCAATGGTTATGAAATCGGAGTATGCGTATTCATCGAATGACTCCATCAAAACTTCGTCAAGTGGCTCAGGCTGGTACTCCTCAATTAGCTTCTTCACTTCAAGCCAGTCTAACTTCTCTATTAACCCAGCGCTCTCCGGCTCGTGGATTTCCATAAGCTTTTTCTCACCGACCGCTCCAAGGCTGTACATTAAGGTCTCGAAGGGTATCCTGAGCTTCTTCCTAAGAACTATCATTAAGAGAGCGAGACCTATCCTCATGAGAGTTAGGTCCTCAGCTGGATCTAGCTCGAAGAAGAAGCCGTAGGTGTAGTCACTATACTTCCCGTAGGTTGCAGTCGGCACCTCTATTACTCTATGATCCCTAAACGTTATGGTCCTCCCATCAACGGCCTTGAGCTTAGGCTTAGAGCTAACAATCCTCCACAAGACTCTGTTCGGGATCTTTAGGTACCTACCGAAGTCTCTCTTAGGCGGGTAGACGACGCATACTACCTCTGAGTGTAGCCTACCGTGGAGGTAGTCACTGAATATTGATGGTTCTTCGCTCCACTTAGCCTTAGCCTCCTCGTACTCTTCTAGAGCTAAAGCTAATGGCTCTCTCTGCCATAGGGTTGATGGACTTAACCTCTCTTCGACAACTGCGGTCACCATTCTACCAGTCCTTCCTCCAGTCTTTAGCTCGACGACGACTCCATCGGATGTGTAATCTATGCATCCCACTTGGAACTTCTCGACTAGGTCGCAGTGAGATATGCCTTCAAGGTATCGCTGTTCTCCATCTCCAACGAATATTCTGTTGACGGCATATGGAGGGGCGAACTCGTAGAAGTTCATGTTCATCCAGGCTTCCTTACCCCTAGTAGTGAGTTCACCATGTCTCACTAAGCCCAGCTTCTCTAGGAAATGATATTCCTCTTTGGCTAGAAAGGCCTTGAGTCGCGGGGACATGAACTTCAAGAGGGCTTTGAAGAACAAGGAATACTTATTGTCCGGGTTTATGATTACCTTCTCTATGGGCATGTTAAGCCAAGACTTCAAAGCATCGAGACCTCTCGACAACACATCTCTATCCCACTTGCCCGCTGGTAGGATTATGGTCTCTGAGAAGCTTACCTCCTCTCTCCTGCCCTTCCTACCTTCACGTTGATAGAACTCCCTCAAGCTCTCTGGCAGCCCAACGTGGACTATCCTTATCACCGTGCCTATGTCTATTCCTTGACTTAAGGTCCTAGGCGATATCAGGATCTTAACCAATCCCTGTCTAGCAGCTTCTTCTACAGAAGCTCTGTAGTCTTTGAAGGCTAAGTGGTGATGAGCTGCAATGCTGTCCCTATGAGCTAGGGGCAGTTCAGTTTTAAGCTTTCGAGCTAGCTCTTCAGCTTTGGCTATGCTCTTAGTGAAGACTAGGGTAACCCCTAAATCATTGACGTATGCTTTCAGTACATCTAGGGGGTCAAATTCTAAGCTTGGAACTTGCATCCCTATGGCCTTAGCCACTTCAACGATGTTGTAGACCTCTTCTTTAAATTGCTCAAAATCGTCTAGAGCCTCCACGACATCTCTTCCAACACCAGCCTTCTCGAAATCCTTCTTCCTAGCTTTCAAGTACTCCCAAAGAGCCTTTAGGTTCTTACCCAAAACCACGTAGACCCTGTTCTCAACTCGAAATGGCTTGCCCTCAATTATCCTAGTCTCTCTATCATTAATCTTAGTCAAGAAGGATGCGAACTCTTCGGGGTTCTCTATAGTTGCTGTGAGGATTGCTACTTGAAACTTAGACTTGAACATCAAGTTTACGATCTCGATGAGAGCTAGTAAGAGGGCTATTTCTCTAGGTCCATAGAAATCAACTTCATCTAAGACTAGGAGACCAAGCTTCGATAGGAAGCCGTCTAAGAGCGACTTACTGGTAGTCGCTGCCTTCTTCACTTCGTGAAGGAGGAATGCTGGATTAGTAACTAAGACGTCACAGCCAGTTATCATAGCTCTAAGCTTCGACCTACCCTTCTCCCTAACTAGCTGATCCCTCCTCAAAGCATCGATAACCTCAACTCGTATCTTAACAGCAGACGCATAATCCCTAATCCTTCGAATCTGGTCGTTAGCTAAGGCAAGCGTTGGATAAACAGCTAAAGTTGGGATTCCATGCTTGAGCGTGTAGAGAAGCCAAGCCTCAGTCTTACCTGACCCAGTACCAGACCTCAAAATGACGTTTGCCCCTGAAACCAATGCTTTGTAAGCTTCAAGTTGATGCTTGTAGAGTCTTCTTCCAGATATTGGGAAGCCTGATGAAAGTTGAGGAATCAAGTCTTCAAAGGTTACATCAACTTCATCAGGCTTAATAGCAGGCTCCACATAAGAGTAAAAATCGTAACCTAACTTTGATAAAACCTCAGATGAGTCAACCCTACCTAACAGCAAGGCTACTCTTAATATCTCTTCAATCCTCTTTTAATCAAGCTTTTGGTTATTATCTGGCTGAGGATGAAAACAAGCTAGTCGCATGTTGTTCTAATCGCTAAACTACCAACTCTATTAGGATGTAAGAGAAGAAAATTGTAGTTTCAAGACGCTACAGAATTCAGGAGTCATCTTGAGCATTGTCATTTAAACTTCTCTCACAACTCCTACAATAAAAAGAGACTTACCGGAGATGTATTGTACAAGTACCAAATCATAAATCAACACGATGATGCCATACAAACCTCCTACATCTACAACATAACATTATAACGTTCATAAATCACGACATCGCTAATTACGTCACACAACTATGTGGATTAAAGATGTGTGGCTAAACGTAATTTTTAAATGAGTGTAGAGCGAAGAAGTATCGAATTTGATATCGAAGGCGATATGTATGCTTAATGAGAGTGGAATCTACTTTCCGTCTCCGTTTTTTAGACGTTGGTTAAAGCACATAGCAGCAGTGCCGAAGGGCTTCTTACGTTATCAAGTGCTTGAGCTTCTTAGTGAGAAACCTCTTTCCGGTTCGGAGATTATGAGGGAGATCGAGAAGCGAACTAATGGTTGTTGGAAGCCTAGTCCAGGTTCTGTCTATCCTCTTCTGGCTTGGCTTCAAGATAATGGTTACATACGTGAAGTTCCGGCTGAGGAGAGTGGTGTAAGACGTTATACGTTGACTGAGGAGGGTAGGAGGTTTCTTGAGGATCAGCGAAAAGCGTACATGCACTTTTGCATGAGCAGGAGACATTACGTATCTCCGCTGTTAGGTCTTCTTTGGTTGCGGCTTCCATCGGAGAGAGTTGAGGAGATTAGAGGAGCTTTTAGGCATCTCTTTAGAGCTCTCTTTAATCTCGCAATGAGCTTAGAGGAGCGATTTTCTGAGGAGACCCTAAAAGAGACTTTGAAGGTCCTAAGAGAAGCAGCTCAAAAGATTGAAGAGATAGAAAGAGGGCTTCGCGGTGAGGGGCAATGAAGGAGGTCGTAGTAAGAGCTGAGAACTTGACGAAGATCTTTAATCGGAGCATTGTAGCTGTTGACCATATAAGCTTTAATGTATGGAAAGGTGAGATCTTCGGATTCCTAGGTCCAAATGGTGCTGGCAAGACTACCACGATAAACATGCTGATAACCGTGCTAAGACCAACAGAGGGTATTGCCTCAGTAATGGGCTACGACGTAGTCAAGCAAGCTAATGAGGTAAGGAAGATTATAGGCGTTGTGCCTCAAGAGTACACAGCCGATGAGGACTTAACTGGATACGAAAACGTAATGCTATGCGCAGATCTCTACGGTATTCCTCGCGACGTAGCAAAGAGACGAGCTCTAGAGCTATTAGATCTAGTGGATCTATTAGACTTCAAGGACAAGAGGGTTGAGACGTACTCTGGTGGAATGCGAAGGAGACTTGAACTTGCATGTGGTCTAATCAATAGACCGAGGGTCCTCTTCCTAGACGAGCCAACCTTGGGTCTAGATGTGCATACGCGAGCAGCCATATGGGATTACATAAAGCGCTTGAAGGAAGAGTACGACATGACGATATTCATGACTACACACTACTTAGAGGAGGCTGATGCTCTATGCGATAGAATAGCAATAATAGATCGCGGCAAGATAGTCGCCATGGGTTCTCCAGGTGAACTAAAGAATAGCTTAGGTGGAGACGTGATAACATTAGCATTAAAGGAGAATGCTGATGCAACCGAAGTAATTAAGAGCGTTGAAAATGTTAAGAATGTAAAGTACGAGAATGGGGTCTATAGAATCAAAGTTAATGATGGAGAAGTAACAGCACCGCTAATAATTGATGCCCTACGCAAAAGAGGATACACTGTAATCAGATTCTCACTTACAAAACCAACGCTTAACGAGGTCTTCTTAGAGTACACCGGTAGAAGTCTTCGCGACGTTGAAGAGTCTAAGGAGTCCTTCATAGCCCACCGAATAACTTTAATGAAGGCTCGGGGTAGGTGAGCGTGATGGACATGATAAATGAATATCGACCTAGTCTCATGAGAGGATTGAAGGCACTTCTTCATCGAGAATTAAAGAAGTGGCTCAAGGATCCGGTCATGGTAGTGATGTTCGTACTTCAACCTCTCATCTGGATGGGGCTTCTAGGTAAGTCGTTGAACATAGGGGGCTTATTCTCAAGTAACATCATAGACCTATCGCAGGTGATGAGCCTACCACAAGTGGTTCCCATTCCAGGTGATGTCATAATCAATCCGCCGGGGCTTCAAGTAGTACTTCTTAATGGTACAAAGCTCTCACAAGTAATGTTAGCCAACCTAAACTCGACGATTTCCAGCTTAAGTTCGATGGTTATGCAAAGCGCCTTCGGCGTTACAGACTACTTCAGCTTCATGTCCGTTGGTATGATATCAATGATAGTCGTGACTACCACTATGTTCAGCGGAGTGTCCATAGTCTGGGATCGCCGCCTAGGATTCTTAGGTAAAGTACTGTCAACCCCAGTTTCGCGAGCAGCCATCATATTCTCTAAGGTGCTGAACGCAACCTTAAGAGCTATGTTTCAAGCAACCGTAATCTTAGTGCTAGCCTATCTACTAGGACTACAGCTAAGCCCATCGTTCACCCCGATAAACCTCCTAGGAATCTACGCAGCAGTATTCCTATTGAGTGTAGGGCTATCATCAATATTCGTAGCCTTCTCGATAAGGTCCACAAGGATGGAGAGACCAATGCAGTTCATAACCTTAGTGACCATGCCGTTAATGTTCTCGAGTAACATATTCTTCCCGATTCAACTCATGCCGGAGTGGCTGCAAGTCGTAGCCAGCGTTAACCCTCTCACATACTTAACAGACGCTGTGAGATATTTGACTATATTGCCTACGGATCTTTCAGCCGTAATTATGGACTTCCTATATCTAGGTCTCTTTGCATCAATATTCTCAATCATCGGCATAATACTATCATGGCGATACCTAACGATGTAAATGTCAGATGAAGCATCAACGCAGGCCATGATTTAATTGCAAGGACAGGATCTCTATAACCTTTAAAGTACGTCTTGGTATTTAAAAGACTGAGGTGTCAGTATCTGAGTTCTCAGCATCAGGGGAAAATTCTTCGCGTTATGGAGTTAGGCAAGCCTAAGCCCAAGGTTGAACCGAATTATAGAAAAGAGTCGATGTCTTGGACGACGATGGTTATGATGGCTTTAATGGTGGGGTCAATAGCCCTGACAATTATTACTGGTCAAAACATTCTAACATCCATGGTGATAGGCGCATTGTTAGGTATGACCTCTGAGCTATTTAAGAGTATGAGTAGCTATGTTTTAGCTGTGAACTTCGTCAACTCAGCAAGTGTTGAAGAGTGGTCCTATAATAATGGAATTGCGGTAATGAGGTTGCCAGGTAATATTCTGGCGATTCTAGACACCAGGCTACCTAAGAGGAGACTATATCTATCACAAGAGTTTTCAGCTCAAAGCTATCCATTATTGGAGAGGCGAAGAGCGAAGTCTAGTATTAATTTCGTAACGTTCACTAAACCTAAGACCATTAACCTAGATGTTTCACATAAGTTTAAGAGCGTTAAGGTGTGGAAGGGGGTAATCGAGGTCCCCTCCATCAAGAAGAAGAGAGAAGTTATGAGAATTCTTGGAGCATTTTTAGAGATAGATCTTGAAAGCAAGTGTCTCAAAGAGTTAAGCACCTGCATCGAAGAGCTTGTTAAGATGTTGAAGAGTGTGAGTCTATAAGACGCAATTCTTGGTCATAATGGTTGTTTCACAAATTTACTTCAACAACCTTACTTTATTGTCTCTTCCTATGCGTTCTATACTTACGTAGCCCATCTTCTCAAGCTTCTTTACGTGTCTCCACACAGTAGCCTTAGGGAGACCGAGTTCTCTATAGAGAAGGCCCTGAAGGGCCTCACCGCCATGCTTGCGAAGCCTCTCAATTATCGCTTTATCGACTTCATCTAAGTACGTTGCTAAACGGCTTCCACGTTTCTTCTTCATAGCTACGATGGCTACAACTGCAGCAACTGCTATTGCCACGTAGAGAGCTACCTCAACCCCTATGAGGGGGGCTGGAATGATGGTTGGAGGAGCTGAGGGGGGTTTCAAAGTCTGGCCGTCCGCTTCTTCAGTAACTACGAAGCTTATTGTGCTAGGACCCTTGAACCTCAAGAACAGCCTATTGTCCCTTAAATAAGCATCCATTATGGTCAAGTTCTCTGGCAATAGGAGAATGTTAGGGGGCACTATTAGGGTAGCTTCTCTCATCGAGTTGTAGTAGAAGCTTGCTCTTCCATTCTCAAAAGTGACGTTAGCTATGTAGGTTATCCTCGCAGACCTATTGTCGTTAGAGACCACGAGAATACTATTGTTATAGTAGATAGCAGGGGCAACCTCACTGTCCATTAATACTTCAATGGTAGCAGAAATTGGTTCCACCGGACACTCGAAGGAGTTCACTCCTACCTCAACAGTGCCATTTATCTCAACGTACACAATGCCATCGGAGCCTATGGTGATCACAATGCTCGATACTTGTTGAGCACATGCATGAGGGCTTGTAATTACCAAGAGAGTGGCGAACAACATCGTTATTGCTAAGACAGTCTTCATAGCACTTGACACCTGGTTCGCCTAAAATAAGGAGAAAAAGATAAGAATTTCTTAAATCTTAAGCCTCTAAATAACCTTCTATTTCATTGATGTCTGTATGAGTCTTGGCTAATATATTCTCAACATCAGTTAACACATTCAGCAAGCCCTCAAAATCTCTAGCTTCTAGTTTGTTCCTAGTCTCCATTAATTTTGAGGCCACGGTATCCAACAGTTTTTCAACCATTCCACGGATGACCTCTTGCATCTTTCCTCTCAAGTTCTTAAATCTATTACTTAGATCATTGGTGGCTCTACTTAACTCCTTCGCTCAACCTTCAAGCTCTGAAATTCATGCCTTAAACTTGTTCAGAATCTCCTCCTTAACGCCTGGAAGTATCTTAGTTATCACGGTCACTTTTGCTCTTAGAACTGCTAGCTTATCAAGTATTTGGGCTAAATCCTCCACGCTAATAGTGCTCTCTAGCTTCACCACAATGGAACTGAGACCCCCTTTGAGATCAATTAATTCCTCTCTAAGTTCCGTTGCATTGAGCTTTCTTGCTATCTCTAAGAGTCTCTCGATTTCGCTTAGCAGTTCATTGGCCTCTGCCTTAGCTACAGTTGCAATCTCTTTAATCGTCTTGTTGAAATGCTCTCGAATAGCTTCGGGCTCTGGACTGGGTAAGGACTCCTTCAGACTTCTTATGACTTCCTTAGCATAGCTTGCACGCTCAATAGCTTCCTCAACAGCCCCTATGGCCGTTGAAGAAGCGTTCGTAGCCTTAAGGATCTCCAGTGTCTTACTGAGGGCTTCTTGAGCCTTGTCGAGAGCTCTATAGGCCACCTCAAGTCCTTGCACGTCTCCCTTCACGATGGCTTCCGACGTCCTATTCCTCAATTGCTCTACTATAGCATTAGCAAACTTATGACACTGCCTCTCGATTAATGCCTTATTAACTATTTTTAAAGCTTCGAATACCTCCCTCATGTTCCTACTTTGAGCGATGTCAGCGATCATCTCCTTTACCTCATCTTCTCCCATACCATAGTGCCTAGCTATGTTCCTCACTCTAGCTTCTATGGCCACTGCGAGTCCACGAGCATACTCCCCTAAGCTCTTCCCAACAGCGTTCCTTGCCCTCTCACAAATCTCAGCTAGAACCATATTGGCGTTTCGAACAAAGTTCCAAAGTTCTTGTGACGTCAGTTCAGAAATGTTCACGCTCGATAATGACTCTACTTGAAATCTTAACTGCTCAGACAAGTTTAGGTTTAGTCTCAGGGAATTATTGAGCATGTACTGTAGAGCTATAGCCTTAGCCCTAATCACCGTTAGGTCCTCGGTTTCTCCAGCTTCGGTTGCCTGCGCAGTCACAATTGGAATGACTGGTAGGAGCGCTAAGAATGCAAGTGCTACGATCGTTAGGCCAATCATCTTGGTTAAGCTACTCACTTTCTCAACACCTCGAAGGGAAAAGAGTTAACGTCTCTAATTAGAGACCTTGTGAAACGGTTATGAAACCGTCTTGGAACGATTAGAGAGCTGGCCCTCAAGCTTGAATGGGAGCTATCTTACGCTCTCCTCTAAAGCTTTATTGGCTAGCTCGTCGGCCCTCCTATTGTGCTTGCGATCCACGTGGTGATAGTAGACCTTTGAGAAGTGCTTCTCCTTATTCCTAACTTCTCTAAAAAGCTCCTTCAAGCTTTGGCTTCTAACATTGTATTGTCCAGTTAACTGCTTAACTAAAAGCTCTGAATCACTAAATACGTGAAGGATCCCCTTTGGGAACAGCGAAGAGCATATGTCCAGGGCCCTCATTAAAGCCATGTACTCTGCTTGGTTATTCGTAAAGTTCGAGCCCAGAAACTCGCTATGCTCTAAGAGTACTTTGTCGTCTTGATTAGCTACCACTATGCCTATCCCAGCTGGTCCTGGATTTCCTCGCGACGAGCCATCAACATAGACCTTGACTATTAGGGGCATTACTGGTTCCTCAACTTAAACTTCCTAATTCTTATGCCTGCATCCCTCAAAATCTTAGCCGACTCCTCATCCTCGTAGTCGGAGTCGTAGACTATCTCCTCTATCTCAGCGTTAACTAGCATCTTAGCACATATTATGCAAGGAAAGGTCGTGGTGTACAGCGTAGCTCCTTTCGTACTAACCCCAAAAACAGCTGCTTGAATTATCGCATTCTGCTCAGCATGTACCCCTCTACAGAGCTCATGCCTTTGACCTGATGGAACCCTCAACTCCTCTCTCAAGCAATTCTTACAGTGTGGTAGTCCCTTAGGAGCTCCATTGTATCCTGTAGCTAGAATCCTCTTGTCCTTGACTAGTAGAGCTCCAACCTTCCGCCTAAGACACGTAGATCTTGAGGATATGACGTGGGCTAGTCTCATGAAGTACTCGTCCCAACTAGGTCTCTCCTCAACCACTTCAGTCTCAACCTAGATTAAGGACTAGGAAGCCAAGTTTAAGCCTTGCTCAGCAAATCTTGAATTTAAACGGTCTCTACCACCTCTGCTTGAAGTGGGGTATCTCTCCCCCTCGAGCAATGAAGTCTTTGGGGGTAAATCTCCCGACATCTAGAACGACAGTCTTCCCAAGTAGGCCCCCAAAGTCCACCTCGTCTCCAGGCTTTGCACCTGGAACTGGAATGAGCCTTACTCCCAAGCACTTTCCATTGATAACACCTATCGAAAGCACGTCTGATATCAGTCCGGCGATGACCTCAACTGGAGTATCTCCCGGTATGCAGACCATATCTAAGCCTGTTGAACATATTGAGCATGAAGCTATCAGGGTCCATATGGATGCTGAGCCTCTCTTGAAGGCTTCGGTTAAGCCTAGATCCTCGCTTCCAGGAAGCATGACTCCACTAAAGCCTCCAACATTTGTAGCTGCCATTGAGCCAGCTCTCTTTAGAGCTTCTGTGAGGAGAGCTAATGATGTTAGCGTTCCTGGAGCTCCAAAGCTCTCAATACCCATAGCCTCAACTATGTCAGCAACTGAGTCTCCGATTTTCGGGCTGGGTGCTAACGATAGGTCTACTGTGCACAGCCTTATCCCCATCCTCCTCGCTATCTCTCTTCCAATGAACTCACCAGCTCTCGTTATCTTGAAGACGGCTCTCTTAATCTCCTCAAGCAACTCGGTTAAGCTCTTACCTTGACACCTAGATTTAATAGCGTACTCAAGGACTCCTGGCCCGCTTATCGCTATGTGTAATGCGAGCTCAGGCATGTTATGACCATGGTGAGCTGCTGGTAAGAAGGGAGCGTCTTCAGGCATGTTAGCGAAGACACCTAGCCTAGTACAACCGATGCCCTTAGGTGTTCTACCACTAAGCTCCTTGATTTGCTTTGAGACGTCGAGGATCGAATTAATGTTAATGCCTATCCCTGATTGAGCTGCGTTTACTGATGAGAATAGTCTCTCAGTTGAACTTATGACTTCAGCTATGGACGAGATTACAACCATGTCGCCCGGCGTTGTCCCCCTAGCCACGTAAGCTGAAAGCCCGCCGACGTAATTAATCCCGCACTCACGAGCTATGTTATCTATCAGTGAGGAGATCTCAAGGAGCACCTTCGTACCGTACTCTAAGCTAATGGAGGAGTAAGGTTCGATGAGGATGCTTAGAGGAGTTATTGATAGTCTCTTGTTAACTATTGGGACTTGATAGCGCTCAGCAACCTCATCAACTATGCTCACGAAGCTCGGTAGTATCCTCTTAAGCTTCTTCTCTATCTTACTCATCATATTTGAGGGGTTTGAGTCTACGCAGTCCATCAAGCTTAAGCTTAGAGTAGTAGCTCTAATGTCAAACTTCAAGTACCTTATCATCTCTATGGTTTCAAGTATCTCCGATGGATGAACTACGATCGGCATGCATCCGTCACCACTCGATACACCAAGCCTTTGAATTTAAACTTAAATAAAAATGTCTTGCTCAAAGTGGACAAGCACTTCCTCTCGTGGAAGCAATTTCGTTAGCATCTCAGAGATCTTAGGAAAGAGATAACCAAAATCCATCATACTCATGGTAATGGAACTACAGTTACTTCGGCTTAAGGAAGAAGGTCACCAAACCTTGTGCTGTAATGCACCTCAAACTAGAATTGGGTAGAGAGCGGTAGCGTGCTAGAACCTCTTGACGTTGACGTTAACTTCGTAAAATTGCTTGTGCCACTCATTATTTATGAAGTTTGCTTTACTTGTCTTTTAAAGATGGCTTCGTTGCTTTGAAGAAGCACAAACTCTACTATCTCCAAGACTCCATCTCCGTTGTCTCGATAAGCTATGTAGTCAGCCTTTTCCTTCAAGGATTGCTCAGCATTAGCTACAGTAGCTTTGAAGTCAGCTATTGCAAAAAGCTCTAGATCTATTTCCGAGTCTCCAATGACCATGATGTAGCCATCAACGTTTAAAAGCTTTAACGCTTCCTTTACCCCAAGCGCCTTACTTACCCCTTCAGGGAGGACAATTACGTATCCCTTGTTGTTTCTTAAGACCGTTTTCACCTCTAGCTTCGAGATTTCGGATTTAACTAAATCCATGCACTCAAGCTTGAAAGCTATGGTGTTTTCCTTCTCTTCGATGAATGGGAAGTGCGCTAACTTCTTCACACTTGCTACCCATCGTTCATCAGCGAAGCAGTAGTACACTCCGCTACTTGGTATATAAACTGAGAGACCTGCTTCAGTAACCCATGCATCGAAGATTCCTTTGAGGTCGGTTCTCTTCGATAAGTACCTTCTATCCCTACCAGTGGCGAGCACTAACGTCCAACCTTGGTTTCTTAAGTGCAATAACGACTCTTTGATGTACGGCTTTAGGGGGTCGTCGCCACCCCTTGTAAGGGTTTCGTCTAGATCCACGACTAAGATCTTACTCGACCTCAACCTCCAGCCCTCTTGAAGAGAAGCTCCTCGCCATCTTAGCTACCAGCCACCTCAGCTTCCTCACGTTAACTATTGGAATGCTTACGAGCGCTTCGACTTTGTTCTCCTTCTCGCTAATAGTTAAGACCTCAGGTTCTCCAAATAATTCAGGCTTTATCTCCATTAAAACCTCTTGAACAGCGTTTCTAACTTCTCCTATGCCCTTCCCATGAAAAGTTAATCTAAGCTCGACGTGCTTCACAATCGATTGCGACTTATTAATGATAGGATTCTTCAGGAAGTATGAATTAGGCACTATTACTAGGTCACCTTCATAAGTTATGATCTCGGTATCTAATGCCTTAATAGTTCGAACGGTGCCTTCCACGTCACCAACCTTTATTTGATCACCAACTTTAAACGGTCTCCTCAGAATTAGGTAGAACTCTGAGGTCAAGTTAAGGATTACATCTCTCAAACCAATGATCAGCAACACTACGATTATCACAGCAATTGCTGTGAGGATCGTAGTCTCTAAACTTAGAATGCTTATGGCAGCAACTACACCTATGAATATGATGAAGTACCGAAAGATCTCAGCTACTCTCTTAGCAAATTCTGCTCCGAACTTCGATAACACTCGTTCTAAGCTTGAGCGTGCATAGTTACTAATGAAGCATGCCAAGGCTACAGCTATAATAGCCATTACAATCCTTAGAAGGAGGTTTATCATTGGTTCTGAAAGCTCAAACAACTCTTATCCCTCCACAACTCTTAATAATCTCTTAATTTTCTCCTCATATCCAAGTACGTAAGCTCTCCATCCAACGTCGACCTCATCAATAGAGTTCGTTATCTCGCCTACTGGGGATACGAAGAGAGCAGTTAGGTCACGGTTTTTGGTCATCTCCTTCTTAAGTTGAGAAAGAAGTCGTCTATCACCCACCTTTATCGATACTACTTGAACTCCGATTCTATGAAAGCTGTACAAAATGTTTACCTTGGCGTCCAAGATCTCTGAAAGCTCTATTGGTATCATTTTGTAGGGATTAACTATGAAGGCTATCCCCTCTTTCAAGAAGATTTCAGCATTAAGTGGGTTGTTGATTATCGTTATTACTAGTGGAATGTTGCTCTCCTTAGCTACTTTGCAGTATCGAAGATTTAGTGAATCGCTTTCTGTAGCGGCTACGACTGCGTCTAGGATTCTTCCATTAGCTCTGATGTATTCCTCCACTTCATCGATATCTAGCTGAATTATCTCTGCAAAGGGGAATAGCTTTGAGAGAACGAAAACTTTTTCGCTCGTAAACTCAATTATCATGAGCTTCCCGCTAAGATCTATCCTCTTAATGGTTTCCGCTGCAAAGTAGGCTGAGTGTCCCCCTCCAATTAGTAAGACCCTCAAATGGATTCCCCATCAACTTCGGGCTTCAAGTCGAGACTCTTAACGCTCTTTAAGTACTTCTCGGCCCAGTAAGCATCTATTTTACGGTCCCTAATAGCTCTTTTCAGTATAGCTTCTGCAACCTCATAGGCCATATCCGTTAACGCGTGTAGGGGCTTCATCTCATGGTCCTTGTATCCAAGGTCCTTCTCAACGATCTTTGCTCCAAGCTTGTGAAAATCAATTAGCAAACCTACATCCACGCCCCACCCTCTTTCAAACTCTACCTTGTAGAACAACTTCCTTAATCCAGCAATCTCACCGCTTAAAGGCTGCTTGAACTTCGCCAGCTCAGGATAAAACATCCTTAAAAGAGGTTTAGCAACTAACTCCGTAACTCTCCCAGCAGCCCTATCAAAACACCCCTTCACAAAGGCTGCCCATCCATTGATTAATGGTTCAGCTAAACTTTCAATGAAATCTGGAGTCAGGTTCTTGATGTCTACATCTAGAAAGACTAAAATATCTCCTTCCGCAAGATAGGCTCCATCCCGCATGGCTATGCCCTTACCTGGATAAACCAAGTTGCTTTGAATTATGACCTTAGCGCCCTCTTTTCTGGAGACTTCAACTGTCCTATCACTGCTACCGCCATCAACAACTATCACTTCCATTACATGCTTTGCCTTAAAAGCTGTCTTTACAGCTCTCTTAACGTATTCCTCCCTATTCTTCACTGGAAAAATTACGGAGACGGCCATGATAACATCCTAAATAATATTATAAGTTAGGGATACATAAATTGCTACTTCAGGAAGCTCAAGTGCATGTACTAGAGTTTAGACGCACTTAACAGCATCATCTATGTTGCTCGTAGCTTTAACTAAAAAGTCTACTAATACAAGGTTTAAATATTCATAGTCATAATTCGTGAATTTGAGGTATTGACCAGGGTGAATTGATGAAGTATCAAGAGCTGACTTGCATCGTCTGTCCGCGTAGCTGTCTTTTAAGAGTTGTGATGAGTAATGAAAAGATCGTGGTTGAAGGCGCTAACTGTCAACGTGGTGTGGAGTATGCAGAGGAGGAAGTTTCTAATCCTAAACGAATCGTCTTCACCGTCATACCAGTTGAAGGCGGTGATCCACCCGTAGTATCTGTGAAAACCACTAAGCCAATACCAAAGTTAGCTATACGTGAGCTCGTAACTAGGTTGCTTAACGTGAAGCTTAAAGCTCCGGTACTTGAAGGACAAATTGTCTTAAAGAACTTTCATGGAGCAGATGTCGTAGTAACGAGGAGATCTTTACCTACACGTTCTAGACATAACTCTTAACTGGCAAGGCTAATTTAGCCTTTACGTGCCTTACCTCTATGTCGGGTGTGTCAGGTGCCTATCCTATCTTTGGCATTGAAGAACTTGATGATTGCTTGGGAAAACTTGTATAAGGCATTGTAATTGATGGGTGAAGCTGTCATGTACATTATAGCGATAGATAGTGGAACTACAGGTAGTCGTGTGGGGCTTTTTAATGAAGAGGGCAAGCCAGTAGCATGGTGCTATAGAGAGCATACACAAATATATCCACATCCTGGCTGGGTTGAGCATAACCCCATCGAAATATGGGAGAACGTTAAGTACTGCATTAAAGAGGTTATAGCTCGAAGCTATGTCAAGCCGAGCGAGATAGTTGGGATAGGTGTTACAAATCAAAGAGAGACTGTCGTAGCCTGGAACCCAAAGACTGGAATGGTTTATGGCAACGCCTTAGTATGGCAAGATAGGCGAACAGTAAAGTACGTTGAATACCTAAGAGAGAACTACTTAGAGATTATAAGAGCTAAAACGGGGCTCATACCGGATCCCTACTTCTCAAGCACCAAGATATGGTGGATGCTAGATAACATCGAAGGACTACGTGAAAGAGCGAAGCGAGGTGAAGTGATCTTCGGAACAATAGATACGTGGATCATATGGAACCTATCAAGAGGGTCTAGAGAGTGCTTAACTCCAGAGTTTAATGGAGCCTTCGTGACTGATTACAGTAATGCAAGTAGGACCATGCTGTTCAACATAAGAAGGCTTGAGTGGGATCCTGAGCTAGCAGAAGTACAGGGGATGATACCAATAGAATCTCTACCATTAACTAGACCCAGCGTAGATAGGGATTTTTATGGATACACAGGATCAGAGGTGAGATCGATCTTAGGCTCTGTTGAGATACCAATAGCAGGTGATGCAGGAGATCAACAAGCAGCTCTATTTGGACAAGCTTGCTTTAAGGAGGGAGATGTAAAGTGCACTTACGGTACAGGCAACTTCATACTACTGAACACTGGAGATGATGTAACGCTATCAGAGCATGGCCTTCTAACCACAGTATACTATAGTGATAAGCCCAAGTCAGCTTACTATGCTCTTGAAGGCAGTATATTCGTGACGGGTGCTGCTATTCAATGGCTTAGAGATGGTCTAAAGATTATAGAGGTTTCAGCTGAAGTGGATCCTCTAGCTGAAGCAGTTCAAGATACTGGTGGAGTATACTTTGTCCCAGCCTTCACAGGATTAGGTGCGCCTTACTGGGATCCATACGCTAGAGGGCTGATAATCGGTATAACTAGGGATACTACGAGGAAGCATATTGCGAGAGCTGTACTCGAATCGATAGCGTATTTAACTCGCGACGTAATCGAAGTAATGAAGTTAGATGCGAGGAAGGAGATAAGCAAGCTGAAAGCTGATGGTGGAGCTTCTAAGAGCAACTTTCTAATGCAGTTTCAAGCAGACATTCTTGGGATCAAAGTCGTTAGGCCAGTGATCTACGAGACTACCAGCTTAGGCGTGGCGTTCATGGCTGGGCTTGCGACAGGAATTTGGAGGTCATTAGAGGAATTATGTAGGATATGGAAGGCTGAGAAGGTTTTTGAACCGAAGATGCCACTTGAAGAGCGAGAGAGACTATACGGCAATTGGAAGGCAGCAGTTAAAAGAGCTCTCAACTGGGCTAGGGAAGTCTCTTAAACATCAGGAAGCTTGAAGAAGTGATGGTATTGAGGGTAATCATTGTAGGTGCTGGAGTGATTGGAGCTAGCATAGCTTACGTATTTTCCACGATCAAGAACGTGGAAGTCATCGTAGTAGAAAAGGAGCCTGATGTTTGTTGGGGTGTTAGTAAAGCCAACACGGGGATCATACATCCAGGTCACGAGGAAGATCCTAGGGCCCACCCTCTTAGAGCAAAGTTGTGTGTGGAAGGCAATAAAATTTGGAGGGAATGGTCGTCGTTAATGAACATACCCTTTGAAGAAAGAGGAGAACTCATGATATTCACAACACTAGAGGAAAGGAGAGAGGCTTTAAAGTATGTTGAGTTTGCTAAGCTAAACAATGTACCTGGAGTTTCCCTACTTGAGGGACAAGAAGTCCTGATGTTAGAGAGGGGTGTGGCACCAAGCGTGCTCGGTGCTGTGTATGCTAAGACAGCTGGCATCATAAGTCCTTTCGAAGCAACCATAACGCTAATCGAGAACTCTGTTGCTAATGGTGCAAAGCTTCTGGTTAACACCGAGGTTAAGAGAATCATCATTGAGAATGGAGAGGTAAGAGGTGTTGAAACCAATAGGGGCATCATAGATGGAGATGTCGTCGTAAATGCTGCAGGGCTCTACTCAGATAAGCTAGCACACACAGCTGGCGTAGAGCTAGACTTCAAGATAAGACCAAGGAGGGGACAATATATAGTTTTTGAGAGAGATGTTGAACCTAAGCCGAGGGTTATTCTTCACACAACGCCTACCCCCTTAACCAAGGGGGTTTACGTTGTGACGACAGTTCACGGAAACCTACTCATAGGACCTACAGCTGAAGATCTAGACTACGACGAGAAGGAGAACACTGCCACCACTGAGACTGGTTTAGAGCAGCTAATTAAGGAGGCTTCGAAGATATACAGGATACCGCCAAGATCAAAGGTTATAAGGTTCTTCAGCGGTTTAAGACCTGAACCACCTGATGGTAATTGGCTAATAAAAGCTTATGATGATCCATGGGGCTTGATTAGCGTAGCAGGAATTAGGTCTCCTGGACTAACTGCTGCTCCTGCAATAGCATACTACGTAAAGGAGATTGTCGAGGAGGTCTTCGACCTAAAGTTCGAAGGTAAGGAAGAGATTAAAGTGATAAAGAGCATGGAGAGAATGGCTGAGAAAAGCTACAAGGAGATTGACAAGCTGATACGACAAAACCCCGATTACGGTGAAGTGGTTTGCTACTGCAACGTGGTCTCAAAGGCTGAAGTGCTTGAAGCTTTACGAAGAACCCTTGAAATCGGGGCTGTACCCACGATTGATGGAGTAAAGTTTAGGACTACAGCTGGCTTTGGCAGGTGTCAAGGATCTAAATGTAGGATAAACGTTGCTCAAATAATTTCTGAAGTCACCGGTAAGCCTCTTCACGCCGTGATGTGGAGGAGGAGCCCGATTGGTATAGGTGATGTTAAGGTACTTTTGAGGCAAGAGATATGAAGAGGGTGAGCTACGACGTAGTTATATTGGGTGGAGGACCAGCAGGACTAGCAGCTGCTACAAAGCTGGCTAAAAGCGGCTTGAAGGTTTTACTAATAGAGAATAGGAAGCACCTCGGTGGAATACCAGTTCAATGCATTCATACAGGGTTTGGGCTCCTCTACTTCAAGAGGGATGTAGCTGGAACTGAGTTTGCACAAGAGCTAGTGGACATGTTCCTAAGCACTGAAGCAGATTACATGGTTAAAGCCCACGTCACCGAGATAAGAGAGAAATCTCATGGTGTCTACGAGCTCTTCGCTATAACTCGTAGCGGCGTTTGTAGGATAGAGTCGAAGGGCTTAATCTACGCTGCAGGTGCGCGTGAAAGAAGCATTTTCGAGATATGGGTGACCGGAGAGAGACCTGAGGGCGTTTACACAGCTGGAGAAGCTCAAGCGTTAATGGATCTATACGGCATAATGCCTGGAAGGGATGTGGTGATTATTGGAAGCGGCGATGTGGGCCTGATAATGGCTCGCAGGTTTGCTGTTGAAGGAGCAAATGTGAAGGCAGTTGTAGAGATCATGCCCTACCCCGGTGGGCTAATTAGGAACGTGGTGTGGTGCCTACAGGACTTCAATATACCACTCTTGCTTAGCCACATGGTGAGGAGGATTGAGGGTAGAAGTAGAGTTGAGAAAGTTGTTGTGTGTAGAGTGGACGAAGATCTAAATCCAATACCAGGCTCAGAGTTCGAGTTAAAGTGCGATACCGTGATAGTCTCAGCTGGCCTTAGACCTGACGTGGACCTACTAGCCAAGCTAGGTGTAGAATTAGAACCTACTACAGGTGGTCCAGTAGTAAACGACCTCCTTGAAGCAAGCAAACCAAGATTACATGTGGCTGGTAATGCACTACTCATAAATGACTTAGTAGATTACGCTGTGGAGCAGGGCGAGTGGGCTGCTGAAGGTCTCTTAGAGAGACTTAACGAAAAAGAAGTCTATAAAGCCGGTATTAAGGTTAAGGTTGGCGAAGGTCTAAGGTTCGTTGTACCCCACTACATTTCAGGATTAAGAGACGTGACGTTTTACATGAGGGCTCAAAAACCCATGAATGATGTGGTATTGGAGGTGGATGAGATAGGATTCCAAGTGGAGCTTTACAAGGCTAGACCTGCAGAGATTATTAGAATCAAGATTCCTGTAAGAGCGCTTGCAAGATCTAAGGAAGTGGGTACCATAACTTTTAATGCAAGAAGCACTTAGTTACCAGGTAATCGAGGTTATCGTTCTACAACGACTTAACACCACGTTAACTTTACGATAAGAAATATTAACTGTTAATTTGAGGTCAATAATTAGGTGTAGTCCATTGGCTTATTTCGAAGATTTTGTAAAGCTTCGAACAGGAGTTGAGGTTTACCATAGATGTTGGACGGCAACGAATAGTAAAGGGCTCATAGTTGGGGTTCATGGATTCGCAGAGCATGGTGGTAGGTACGAGCATGTGGGTAAGTTCTTTGCAGATAACTCTTACGACTTCTGTATAATGGATTTAAGGGGGCATGGGAGAACAGCTGAGAAGACCTTAAGGGGGTACGTGAGGAGGTTTGAGGATTACCTCGATGACCTAGAAGCATACATAGAATACATGTTATCGAGGACTGGGCATGAGAAAGTTCATCTATTAGGGCATAGCATGGGCGGTTTAATAGCAGTTCATTACGCTGGCTACGTAGGTAAGAGCGTGAAGACAATCATCACTAGTGGTGCTGGAGTGTACCTAGCTACTCCAGCTTTGCATAAGCTACTATTGATACTTCTTAGTGTTGTATTGCCTATGAAGAGGCTTGCTCTACCAATAGATCCAAGAGAGCTATCAACCGACCCAGAGGTAGGTAAGAGGTACGTGGAGGACCCGTTGGTGTTTAAGGATCCAACGATAAAGCTCTTAGCCGAACTTGTAGGAGCTTCTCGTAGAGTGTGGAGGTACATTGAGAAGATAGCTGTCCCAGCGTTAATACTGCATGGAGCTGACGACAAGATAGTACCTATAGAAGCATCAAAGAGGCTCTACAGTACTTTAAAGATCCAGGATAAGGTATTAAAGGTCTATCCCAACATGAAGCACGAGATTTTAAATGAAAGAGCAAAGCAGGAAGTCTTAAACGACATATTAAATTGGCTTCAAGACCACAGATAAATCATTCCTCTACTCAAACTACGTGAAGTTTCTTTAAGCAATCAATCAGATCAATTATTCGATTGGACATTGAGGTCGTGCTGTGTTGCAATCAACCTGTGTGCACTTTAAATTGATGAAACATCGGTTACTTAGTCACACTCTATGCATAGCTTTAAATATGTCGGAGTGCTGAACGAAGACCTCAACTCCTAGTTCCTTAGCTTTAACCTCAAGCTTTTCTCTAAGCTCATTTAGGCTGCACTTAGCCTTGCTCATATCGGCAACCATTATCATAGCGAAGAAGCCCCTCAAAACCGTCTGGCTTATGTCCTCAATGTTTACGTTAAAGCTAGCCAAGACACTTGTAATCCCAGCAACTATACCGGGCTTATCAACACCTATGACCGTGATCACTAGGAGATCCTTATCATGAGACTGCATAATTTACACCACAATAAGCAAATTAAGCATCTTTAAAATTTTTAAATGCTTTGAGAAGATAATGCTGAACGCAGCGAGACGAAGAGAAGATAATTAATGAAAATTCAGAGAACCTTAGTGCAATAGGGCTCATGTACTATATTATGAAATATTCTAACTGGATCTTAAAGTTTAAAAATTAGTATCATATAAAAGGATGCTGAAGAGAAAGGTGATTTGATGAAAAGGAATGTTGGAATACCCCTACTTATGATCTTCTTACTGACCTTCAACGTTTTCGCAACAGTGTCGATACCAGTTTTAGCTGAAAGCGGTCCAGCAACAGATATCATTGAATTTAGGAGAGTTCCTGTGGACTTGGCGGCTCAAGCATTAAAGGCTGGTGAGATAGACTACTACATTTTCGGGTTAAGGCCAGCTCAAGCTGAGGCATTGAAAGGCGATCCAGATGTAGTTGTATACTACGCACCTGCCGCTATGGTCAGCATCATACTGAATCCAGCACCAGCACCAAAAGGATCATTAAATCCATTTTCAATAAGAGAAGTAAGGTTCGCATTGAATTACCTAATTGATAGGGACTACGTCGTTAATCAAATATATAAAGGATTTGCAGCTCCAATGGTAACGTTCCTCTCTCAATACGATCCAGACTACGTAACGATTTACGATATCATAGCTAAGTACGACTTTAAGTACGATCCAGTGACCGCTGCCGCCATAATCGATAAAGCATTGACTAAGGCTGGAGCTAGTAAAGTTGAAGGAAAGTGGTACTACAACGGAAGTCCAATAGTCATAAACTTCATTATAAGAATAGAAGATGAAAGGAGAGAGATAGGTGACATGCTCGCCTCAGCACTCGAGAGCGTGGGCTTCACTGTTAACAGGCTTTACATGGCTTTTGGGCAAGCAATACCAATAGTATACGGCACTGACCCTGCGGAATTACAATGGCATCTATACACTGAGGGTTGGGGGAAGTCAGTCCCTGAAAAGTATGACTATTCAACCATCAGCCAATTTGGTGCACCATGGTACGGTTGGATGCCAGGTTGGCAAGAGGCCGGATATTGGCAATACGAGAATTCTACAATAGATGAGCTTGGAAAGAAGATTTACATGGGAATCTTCAATAGTAAGAATGAGAGAGATGAACTCTACAGAAAAGCCACAGAGATGATAATTCAAGAATCCGTAAGAATTTGGGTTGCTACAAGGCTTGAAGTACATCCAGCTAAGAAGGAGGTTAGCGGGTTAACAGAGGATGTGGGAACTGGACTTAGATCACCCCTTAATCCACGAGAAGTCTACATACCTGGTAAAACTACCGTGAAGATTGGTCACCTATGGATTCATACGGAAAGTAGCGCCTGGAATCCTATAGGTGGACACGACGATGTGTACAGCGTAGACATGTGGAGAGCTATACATGATCCATTTATGTGGAGACATCCATTTAGTGGGGCACCTATTCCATTCAGGTGGAATTACAAGGTTACAACGGCTGGACCAACAGGCTCTCTGCCAGTCCCAGAAGATGCCATAATATGGGATGCAGTCTCTGACACATGGAAGACTGTAGGTAAGGGTGTAACTGCGAAAAGCAAGGTCGTATTCGACTTATCAAAGTACGTGGGTTCAAAGTGGCACAATGGTCAGCCAATAACTTGGGCTGACGTTCTGTACGCAATATATCAAGCCTTTGAGATAGCTTATGATCCGGTGAAGAGCTCTATTGAGTCGTCTATAGCAGCAACACTTAGTGAAACACTTAAGCTCTTTAAAGGCTTTAGAATAGTGGATGAGAAGTACCTAGAGGTTTACGTGGACTATTGGCACTTTAGTGACGACTACATAGCCGAGTATGCTGTCATTCCAGGAGGACATTACCCGTGGGAATTACTTGCTGCCATGGACAAGGTAGTCTTCGAAGACAAAGCAGCCATGTACTCGCGGAGCGCCTCTAAGAGCTATGGCGTTCCATGGCTTTCAGTTAATTTAAAGTTGCACGCTGAGCTGGTTAAAACAGCATTAGAGAAAATGAAGTTCAGCGATTATGAAAAAATCTTTAATGTAAGAGGCAAGGCCTATGCAACCGAGACAGAGTTTGAGGCTAGAAGAGCAGCTGACGTTGCATGGTTCAACGATAAAGGTCACTTAGTTATCAGCGACGGGCCATTCTACTTGAATATATTCGACCCGATAGCGCAATACGCTCAACTCAAAGCTTTTAGAGATCCAAGCTACCCGTTCTCAAAGGGTGATTGGTTCTTTGGTAAACCAGAACCCCCCAAGGTAGTTAGTATGGGAGTGCCACTCGTTGTTCCTGGTGGAGCTGCATCAATAATCATAGAGGTTCAAGGACCACCACCTCTTGGAGTAAAGTACTTAATCAAAAACCCAATAACAGGAGACATAGTAAGTCTTGGAGATGCTGAAGCCTTAACAGCGTCGAAGTTTGTTATTAGGATGTCGCCGACGTTCACAGAAGCTTTAGAGCCAGGGCTATACGAGTTGATCATAGCTACGTATAGCGAGCAAGTTGCGTTTGTAGGCACATCTAAGACGTACTTCGACGTCTTTAATGTACGACCTTTAGAATCCACTTTCCGGGATGTTGGAACAGCATTGTCCCAAGAGATAGCGAAAGTAAGTAGTGCTCTAGACTCATTAGCTCAAAGTCTGAGCACCCTCTCAGCGCAAGCAAGTAACGTATTGATGATGCTCATCGTCGTAGCAGTACTCGTCATAGTGGGTATAGTGGTCAGTAGCATAAGTCTTCGAAGACGTTAAAAGTTTAACTCCTTTTTTATTTCATTCCTTTCTTTCCTTTTGTACTTAAAGAAAACTTTATATCTCAAATATGTTCGCAGAGCGCTATATAGTGCTGCACCTTAAGCATGACAAGGTGTTAATGCTTGGGGCTTAAGAGGGCTTTAACACTTAAAGCGGCAAGTCTAGTGGTTGTCTTACTATTCGTTCTACTGCTGACCACAATAATAATAGGTGCTACAGGAATCTCGGATAAGATATTAAATGGCATGGTCCAGGATAACTTAAGGGCTATTCGACAAGAGCTTGCCCGTGAGATAAGAAATCCAGAAGATTTAGAGAGAGCCTTAGAGAAAATTAAGGAGGACCTTATTAGAAGTTATGGCCTAGACAAACCATGGTACGTCAGAATGCCGGACATGATATGGAGGATAGTAACCCTCGACCTTGGCAACTCCAGGACAGTAGTTAGCTTCTCTGGAAGTAATAAAATCTCCGACATAATATTGGAGAGGTTACCTAACACCGTACTTCTCATGATTACGGTCTTAATCATAAACTTCGCCTTAAGTCTGATGATAGGGGTTAGGGTCGCTACAAAGCCTGGTTCTTTCCTTGATAGACTCATTTCAATGTACTCTGCAGTATCTTATGCCTTACCAACGTGGTGGTTGGGAATACTCATGATCCTAGTATTCGCTTTCTACCTCAAGATTTTCCCCTTTGGCGGCATGTATAGCACACCACCGCCGGTAGATCCTTTAGTTCGTAGCCTCGACCTAGTTTGGCATCTCTGTCTTCCAGTATTGACTTTGGTAATAGCAACATCAGGCTCGTGGATCTACATAACTAGGAGCATAGTCATAACGACAGCGCAAGAGGATTTCGTATCCATAGCTAGGGCTAAGGGTCTTTCAGAGAGAATAGTTCTGTGGAGATACATAATTCGACCTGCAGCACCTCCAATTTTAACTAACCTGATTTTAAGTCTAGCTGCTTACCTTGGTGGAGCCATTCTCACGGAAACCATCTTTTCATGGCCTGGGATGGGCCTTCTATACTTCGAAGCTATAATGTCTGTTGACGAAGCATTGATACTTGCCTTAACGTACATGTACACGCTAATATACGTTATTGCAAGGTTTGTTCTTGAAGTTCTATACGTCATAGTTGATCCGCGGGTGAGATATGCATGAGCAAGTATTTTATAGAAGGTTTAAGTGAATTTTGGGCTAGCAAAACTTCAAAGATGGGATTAGCCTTTCTGTTGATAATCATTATCATTTCGATGTACACGTTGTTCACATTCCCCTTAGATTATGGAACACGCTATTGGAACAACCCGAAGTATTGGGCTGACAATCCTAAGATAGCAATGCCCGAGTGGATCAACCTTTTTGTAGGAAATAAGTTTCTTGAACACAATATCCTATCCACTAGTACTATTCAAAAAATGTATCCCTCTGGAGCATATTACATCAAAACTTACGAAATCGTGTATGATCTCATGGCTGATCAATTCCCCACTTTCATCACATTAAAATTTGATAATGTAACCTTCTTTTCGAGACCCCCAACGATTGAAGTGCTTGTGATTAGACCCGATAATAGCACTATTAATCTGTATAAATTTGTAGTTGAGCCGCCTCTTTCTACGGAAGAGCCGCCGTATAGCAGGTACGTAGTTGAGCCGAAGAGAATAATGCTGAGTGGGGAGCCGCAGTTATCCCTAGTTCTCTCAAATTTTTTGCTGGATAAGTATAATTTGTCTATTGATCCAAAAGATGTGGCTGAGATTGGTTATGAAAAGGTTATTTTTGGGGAGCCTTACGAAAATGGCTTTAAACCACTAAAGGGTAAATACGTTTTCACGACTACTCTTTATGCAAGAGATGTTAGAGACCAAATAGGTACAGTCTCAATAGTTATTGGAGGGCAAGTCTACGGACTCATGGGGACAGATATCTTAGGAAGGGATCTATCACAAGGACTCCTCTTCGGGTTCCCAGTTGCTTTACTTATAGGAATTGTAGTCTCAGTTCTGACCACTATAATCGGTGCTACACTAGGAATCGTTAGTGGATATGTTGGAGGACGAGTAGATGAAATAATACAGCGTGTTTGCGATGTGATGAACAATATACCTCAACTTCCAATTCTCATATTCTTGACATTCATTTTTGGAGGAAAGCTCTGGATAATCGTGGTGATTTTAGTTCTCTTTGGATGGCCATCACTTGTAATAGTTGTCCGATCAATGGTGTTGCAAGCGAAGTCCTCCTCTTTCATTGAGGCGGCTATATCAGTAGGAGCATCGCGATGGCGCATAATGATCCGACACGTCTTTCCACAAGTAGCACCATACATCTTAGCTCAAATGATATTCTTCACACCTTCAGCAATACTTGCCGAAGCTGCTTTAAGCTTTCTAGGACTGGGAGATCCCTCAATACCAACTTGGGGGCAAATTCTTGAATATGGCTTCCGCAATGGAGCTGTTTTTCTAGGCTATTGGTGGTGGGTAGTACCTCCAGGCTTAATGATAGTTTTTTCTGCAATAACGTTCGTATTCATAGCCCTCGGCTTTGAACCTGTCATAAATCCGAGACTACGACGGTGGCGATGAATGTCTCTCCTTGATGTCCAAAAATTGATGCTCTATTACAAAACATCAAGGGGAACGCTTAGAGCAGTAGACGGAGTAAGCTTCTCCCTAGGAAAGGGGGAAACCTTAGGACTTGTAGGAGAATCAGGCTCTGGAAAATCAAGTACAGCTATAGCAATAATGCGTCTCCTACCGAGAAACGTTGAGCTATACGATGGAAGGATACTTCTAAACGGTGTTGATATATCAAAGCTTAGCGAGAAAGACTTTAGAGAGAAGATTAGATGGAAGAAAATTTCAATGGTTCCTCAAGGGGCTATGAGCTCTTTCAACCCAGTTTTAAAGATTGGCTTTCAAGTTGCTGAACCTCTGATGGTTCATCAAAATATGAGAAAACCCGAGACTTTGAAGAAGGTTAGAGAGTTGTTTAAGCTTGTAGGAATGCCACCGGATTATGTTGATAGATACCCGCACGAGCTAAGTGGTGGCATGAGACAACGAGCTGCCATTGCCATGGCTTTAATTCTCAATCCTGATATAGTAATCTTAGATGAGCCCACGTCAGCTTTAGACGTGAGCATTCAAGCACAAATAATGAACCTTTTGAAGAATCTAAAGAAGGAGTTAGGACTATCCATGATATTCATTACTCATGATATTGCTTTGGCAAGCGATATCTGCGATAAAATAGGTGTAATGTATGCTGGACAAATCGTTGAACTATCTTCAAGTGAAAATGTACTGCTAAATCCAAGACATCCTTATACGCAAAAGTTGATAGCCAGTATTCCACGATTAAGAGAAGAGAAAATGCCGGAATTCATACCCGGAGCTCCACCAGATCTTGTGAGCCCACCGTCGGGTTGTAGGTTTCATCCGAGATGCCCATATTCTGATGGAATGAAATGTGTTAAAGAAGAACCAGAGATGATAGAGGTTGAAGATGATCACTTTGTAAAATGTTGGCTCCATAGTGGTGGCTCAAAATGAGGGACTCTTTACTGGAACTCCAGGAGGTAAGGACTTATTTCTACGTTAGGAAAGGATTGTTTAAGACATTAGCCGTAAAGGCAGTTGATGGCGTGTCTCTCAGCATTAATAGAGGAGAAACAGTTGCCATAGTAGGCGAATCAGGAAGTGGAAAATCAACCCTTGGTAGGACCGCGCTTAAGCTTGTTGAACCCACTTCTGGCAAAATCATTTTTGAAGGTAAGGATATAACGAACCTCTCTTCTGAAGATCTAAAATGGTTTAGAAGAAAAGCTCAAATGATATTTCAAGATCCCTACACCTCGTTAAACCCGTTTATGACTATTAAACAAATCATAGAAGAGCCACTAGTAGTGCATGGATTTGATGCAAGAGAAAGAGAGGAAAGAGTAATTAAGGCTCTTGAAGATGTACGCTTATTACCTCCTGAGACCTTTCTTTCAAAGTACCCACACATGTTGTCTGGTGGTCAGAGACAAAGGGTGGGTATAGCAAGGTGTCTAGTGCTTGAGCCTGTCTTTATAGTTGCTGATGAGCCTGTCTCTATGATTGATGCTTCAAGCAGAGTAGAGATACTCCTCCTAATGCGCTCCTTACAAGGAAAGTACGGTATTGGTATGATGTACATAACTCACGATATAGCTACGACAAAATACTTCTCGGATAAAATAGCAGTTATGTATGCTGGAAAACTTCTTGAAATAGGTCCCTCGCAAAGAATTCTGAAAGAGCCACTTCACCCGTATACAGTAGCCTTAATTGATGCTGTTCCAGATCCTGATCCTCATAATAGATTTAGACTTAGAAGAGTTGTGACGGGTGAACCACCTAGCCCTCTAAATCCACCGTCGGGTTGTAGGTTTCATCCGAGATGCCCATATTCTGATGGAATGAAATGTGTTAAAGAAGAACCAGAGATGATAGAAGTCGACATGAACAGGAAAGTTGCATGTCACTACATAGAGAAGATTGCTGGAAAGTAGATTAAGGGCTTATGCATAGGGTATAAATTAATCCTTTTACTAAAATTTTGAGGAAATCGAAGACTAGCAATGTAAGGGTTTATAAAGTTTTATTAAGAGTTTATGAGGAGATGTAGAATCTTTAGTCGTCAAGAATTTAACTCGCTGTTCGCTCATGGCGTTAAAATTTTTAATCTCCCTGAACTCGCAATCTTAATAAAGGTCATAAGTAAGGGTGCTAGTGTTTAGCGTCTTAACATTGTTAGTTTAAGCTTTGCAACTTAACCTATTAGATTCGTCTACGAGATTATAGGGAGACATCAAAAACATAGAAAGCAAACCACTGCCTAAAAAGTGGAGGGTAAAGACGATAGTTTAAAGGATCATGCCGCACATCGGGCATTTGTACGTGTCTCGTCTCACGGACAAGTAAATTGTAGCTGGAATTATGCCTATGATCAGGACTAGTAACAATGTTGCTATTGATGTTGGTATCATAATCAGGAACAATGCTGTAATTAAAGCTTCCAAGTTGAAGGGCATTAAAGGGAGACCAGCTGTCATTGACCTTAAGAGTGAGGGTAAGGCTAGCATGTAGAGCACATTGAGCACTAGGAACAAAACGAATGGTATAAGCCCTATAATCAACAGGCCAGTAAAGGCAAGGCGAGAGAAGCGTTTCTTAGGCACAACCTTGTTGTGACAGTGAGGACATTCTATCTCGATCATACCTCCTTTGCTCACACACTTCACCTAAGAGATTATGTGCGACTTCAATAGTTAAATGCTTTTAACATATTCATTTAAATAGCACCTTTTAACAAGTCTTGAATTAAACTTTAACTTCGTTTGCCGTAAAAAGGGAAGTTGTCTTTAAATGGAAAGTATAATTTAATGTAGCCTTAAGGAAGGAACTTTTGGTTTGTGATGGACGTGAGTATGCTGTCCGCGTTTATGATCAGTTCGTAGAGATGGCAGCTTAAATAATGAGAAATCTTAATAGAGTATTACCATAAGGCTCTTGCATATGAAAGAGAATTACGGTAGCGAACGCTTCTTAAGGCTCCTTAATGAGCATCGTAGAGAAGGGATGCTGGTCAACCTGGACGTAGCTCGTAACATGAAAGAGGTGATCGAAGAGTTAGTAGCCATTAAGAGGTCATTGATTAGGAGACATCAAGGAAGTAATATGCTTATAAAGTTGGGATTAGCTTGCCTAGCTTTTCCGGAACCACTAATATCCAATATTATTGGAGGAACATTAGTGACTTTAGGGTATTACGTAGAGAAGGCTAGAGGATGTAATGATCTTAAAGGCTTGCTTGAAGCAGTTAGAGAGTTGAAGCCATTTCTAACATCTCACACTTAACATGCTACCACCTAACTCAACGTTGCAGGCTGTTGATTTCATAACAGGCTCTGTTCTTGCCTATCAGCTCTACCATTAGTTATTGCAAGCTCTCCTCCGATGTTAGCCTATAGTAAAAAGTTAAAGAATGTTAGGGTGTCATCAGTAAGGTATGAAGGCTAGGCCAAGTCCCATCGGTATGGCTGCTATCAGCATCAGTGCTATGCAGTAGCCAAAGATGTCTCTTGCTCTAGTTCCAGTTACACCTAGAAGCGCTATAGCCCAGAAGGGTGTGAAGAGGTTTGTCCACTGATCTCCAGCAGCGTATGCGATTATGGTTTTACCTATTGGTACGTTAAGTAGAGCTGAAGTCCTCGTTAAAAACTCTCCCGTAGCAGCCCATTGTCCTCCCCCTGACGGAATGAATATGTTTATTAATCCTGATAGCAACCAACATATGACCGGCCATGTAAATGGCGTTGCCGTCGCAGCTAGGCTTTGAGCAATAACAGCTGCTAGGTTGGGTCCCCCTGCAACGACCGAGGAGTACTTCATCACCCCCATTATCCCAGCGTAGAATGGGAATTGGATGATTATACCTGCTACGCCGGGTGCTGCTCTAGCTATAGCTCTCATGTAGGCTATGGGGTTTAGGTACAGTAGGAAGCCAGCTAAAATGAAGATGAAGTTCACCGAGTTCAGATCCAGTCCAGCGATGAAGCCCATCTTGTTGAACCAAAAGATCATGGATAGCAGGAATATCAATACTATTATTCCTGCAATTACCATGCTATTTTCAAGCTTGTCTGCCACCGTCCACTTTTCAAATCTCTTACCCTCCCTCCTTTCTCCTTCAAGCTCCTCTCTTAATACATGTGGAGCGACCACATCTATGCCCTTCATATGCTCAGGGCTCTTAGGTGCAAGAGCCCACATGATTATGACTGCTGACACAAACATTAAGGCACTGAGCGATAATGCATAAAGATGAAATATTGTTTCATCTAAAGGTACAAGTTCTCTACCAAAGAGGCTCTTAAACAGGCTTGCAAACACATGTCCTTTAGTGTTCGATAGCAATGGTGCTGAAGCTGAAAGGCCCCAATGCCATATTAGTCCTAGACCTGTATACCCCGCAGCGCATACTACAGGGTAATGTAGCGGCTTCCCTTGCTTATAGAACTCTACTCCTATTACTCGTGCTAGTACTGCTCCTATTATCAGTCCCAAACCCCAGTTTATCCATGAAAAGAACATGGCAATGGCTGTTGTCGCAATCACTGCTTGCTTTGTGTCTTTAACACGTCTGCTAAGTCCTCTTAAAGCTCTATACACCAATGGATGGTAGGCTATTGCATACCCAGTAACTAATATTAGGCACATTTGCATGGCGAAGGCAAGTAGTTCCCAGAAGCCTCCATACCAGCATTTTCTAAAAAGCCAGTCTAGAACATCTATTGGACCCATAACTTCGTAGGGCCTCATTACCACCAAAGCCATGACTATTGTTACTATCGACAGTATTAAAGCGAAGATTAGTGGATCTGGCATCCAGCTCTCAACGCTTCTTGAAAGTGCTAAGCCGAAACGCTCGATCCAGCTTTCTCTTACCTCTCTATTTTTCTCAGTCATTAAAGTCTTTTGTTATTCCTTTATCAATTAATAAGCCTTACTACCTATAACTGGAGGAGTTATTGAATTAGGCTGTGTATTTATCCTCGAAAAAGTTATATGTTGAAATAAGATTATCACTAAAATCTTGAGGGATGTACATGGAGATACTAGATGAAGGTAAAGGAGAATTGCTAGGCTGGGTTGATCCTGAAGAACACCGTGAGTGGGTTCGGAAAAACAAGTGTTTAAGCATGGAGGACAAGACCATGGATCTTCACGAAGCTATATCAAAGTTTGTGCGAGACGGAAGCTACATCGCGATGGGAGGGTTTGGGCATGTGAGGGTATCAATGGCAGCGATTTACGAGATCATTCGACAAAGAAAGAGAGATCTTATAGTCGCGGGGAAAACTGCAGTTCATGACCTAGACGTTCTCATAGCTGCTGATTGTGTAAGTAAAGTTGAGGTGGCTTATTCCTTTGGGCATGAACTGAGGGGGCTATCTCCTGCTTCTAGGAGAGCTGTTGAATCAGGACGTGTTAAAGTTGCTGCAGAATGGAGCAACGCAGCTTTTCAATGGAGATTCAAAGCTGCTGCATCAGGGCTCCCCTTCATTCCAGCGTACGTACTGCTAGGCACTGACACGTTTAAACGTAGTGCAGCGAAGGTAGTTAAAGATCCGTTTACCGGGAGGCCTATTTGCTTAATTCCAGCATGTTTCCCCGATGTAGCAATTATACATGTTCATCGTTGTGATAAGTATGGTAATTGTCAGATAGATGGCGCATTCGTCATGGACTATGAGCTCGCCAGAGCCGCAAAAAGGTTGATAATCACCACCGAAGAAATAGTTTCAACCGAGGAGATTAAGAAGGAGCCTTGGAGAACGTGCATACCGTACTTTTACGTTGACGCTGTTGTCGAAGTACCTTATGGCTGTCACCCGTGCAACATGCCTGGATGCTATTACTTTGATGAAGAACATATAGCTGAGTACCTAAGAATGACTCGAACGGAGGAAGGAACGAAGGAGTACTTTAACAAATACGTCTTCGGAGTTGAAGACTTTAACGATTACTTAGAGCTTGTAGGAGGCGTAGAGAAGCTCAATTACCTTAGGAGACTTGAGCAGGGGAGGGCAAAGTTCGTTTATCCATGGATAAGCTCCTAGAGGAGGATGAGTGGGTTGTCTAAAGTTAAGTATACGCAAACAGAGATGATGATAGTAGCCGCCTCAAGACTTTTAGAAGATGGTAAGACAGTGTTCACTGGAACCGGAATGCCGATACTAGCTGCACTTCTAGCCAAGAAGACTCATGCTCCAAGGCTAGCAATAATATATGAGGCTGGAGGCATGTGCCCAGAGATCCCTCCAACAATTCCCATATCTGTTGGAGATTCAATGACCACTTACAAGGCTATAATGGCTGCAAGCATGGACTACGTGATGAACTTCATTCAAGCTGGCTACGGAGAGTACGCCTTTCTGGGTGCAGCACAAATAGATATTTACGGAAACATAAATACAACTGTCATCGGCCCCTACGATAAACCTAAGGTCAGGCTTCCTGGAAGTGGCGGAGCGAATGACTTTGGTTCCCTTTGTTGGAGAATCATAGTCTTAATGAGACAGGACAAACAAAGGTTCGTTGAGAGAGTGGACTTCGTGACAACACCTGGCTACTTATCTGGTCCAGGAGCAAGGGAGAAAGCTGGCTTACCGCGCGGTACTGGTCCATGGCGAGTGATAACCCAACTCGGCATTTACGGTTTTGATGACCAAGACAAGAGGATGACGTTGCTATCAGTACATCCAGGTGTAAGTATTGAAGATGTTCAGAATAACAGTAGCTTCCCAATAAAGATTCCTAAGAAAGTTGAAGTTACGCCAGAACCTACAGATGAGGAATTAAAAGTTCTGAGAAGCTTAGATCCTTATGGCGTAGTTCTACGCAAATGATATGAAAGATTTCGGGAGGACATAGCTTCGTAGTGTTCAAAAATTCTATGATTCTACCTTCTCACCATTTTTGTCGAGCATCACTAGATTCTGATTTCAAAGCTCTGAAAGTGATAATCAACTCTGAACGTTCATCTTTAGGTGTTTAGCAAGCAGCTAAGTCAATGACGTGACTTGCTTTTTACGTTAATAAAATTTCAAAATTTCTTCTAACTTTTGCATTAGCTTCACATTAGCTCAACGGAGGAGCTTCATGTGTGGGCATAGTCGAAGAGCATGCGCTTAAGATTCTGCTTGGTATGACTTTCATCTTAGCCGCCATGCAGGTGCTCTTAAACCTAAAGGTCCTTTTAAGAAGTAGAGCCGCAGAACAGGAAGGTATAATTAAATTAAACATACATCCTCCCCTAAACTTCATGAAGATATCAACGTGTTACTAAGATAGTTGATTTCATCTAAAATTATCGACTAACGAGTTGGGAAGAAATTTAGACCACGCCATGAACAGTTTAACTATGCATTTAACACAAGTTAAGATGTTTTGGAGATTGTGCGGCGTTGCCGCAGTTGTGCTAGCTTGGCTAGTAATACTTCTATCTATTAATAGAAACCCTTGGTTCGATCTGTTTAAACACGCTTTAAGCGATCTTGGAGGACCTAGAGCTTTCGATCCTTGGATATACAATCTCGGTCTCTTAATTACTGGTGTGATCGCATTGATCTACGCACTTTATTTAGCTTACTTCTCCACGGGTAAAGTTGCATTGTATGCATCAGCCTTTGTTTTCATAGCTGGAATATTTCTAGCATTAATAGGGATCTTTCCAAGTGGAACACGTCCACATACCTTCGTATCATCTTGGTTCTTCGTGCAGATGTGGATGGCTATCTTGGCATCGTCAATAGACTTCCTAGCCAAGAAGAAAATGTTTTCAGGGATGATCCTCTTATCGATCTCAATAGCAGGTCCATTAATTGCACTCCTCATCGAGTGGCCTTCTGTGGCTTTGTTAGAAGTTTACGGCATAATCCTAATAGACGCATACATCGTGGTACTGACTGTTAATTATTGACTTGCAATAGAATGAAAGATATGGTATGACTGATGGTCAGAAATGTTAAATGACGTTTTTAGTCCATTACTATGCAATTTTCATCATAGTTCATGCCCCTGCTTGAAAGTTGAAGATTCTCATTTTAAGTAGAATGTATAATCCAACGGTTGCATAGTTACTAAAAAACTCATAACCAGTATTCGAGGAGCTAATCTTTTACTATGAGACCCATTATAGCTTAAGGTTATTGTGGAGACTAAGGTCATTCAGAGTAGGATCATAGCAGTTAACAGGGTTTAAGTTCACTACCCTTTCATTAAGGACTTTAATTAAGATCTTCTCGTGGGAGGCCATCTTCTTCCTCAAGGGCTTTGGATAGCGCCCTACCGCATCGCCGGATAAGTAAGTATTTGGAAGCTCCTTTACAAGTTCATCAAATTTAGGAACATAGCCCCTCCTCTTATAATACTTCCATGCTTCAAAGAGTGTGGGCCTTAAAACGTACTTCTCCCCATTTAACATGTACATTCCACAACAATCATCAGCCGTGTGGTAATCGTAAAGCCCTTCCTTGCATGTAGCAAACTTTATTCCATACTTATCGCAAAACTTCTTAACTCTTAAGTAGACGCTTCTTCTCCACTGCTCACTTGGACGGAGAACTCTCGGCTCCTCAGCTGAGGAGTAGGGTTCCCATTCATTCATATGCTCATATATTGTTTGATCATAGGCTAGACCTCGATAGAAGCCTAAACGCTCAGCCTCATCTCTAAGCGACTCTACGATTACATGTTTTACACCGCTACTATACGCCTTCTCGATTATCCCCTCAATCTCGTGATCGCTTATTCCAGGTATGAATGGCTGAAACCTAATAACCACTGGTATCCCTTCTTCTGATAGCTTTCGAGCAACATCAAATCTAGCCTCAGGTGCTGGAGCTTTGGGTTCAAGAGATTGCGCTAAACCTCTACTCGCTGTTGAGATTGATATTTGAGCGATCACTAACCCTTCGGCGTTTAGACAGCGTAGAATCGCTAGGTACTCGCTGCTCAACAACATGGTGGATTTGGTGTTTATTATCAGCGGTACGTCGTACTTAAGGCAGAGCTTCATTATCTTCATGCTGATTCTAAGCTTCTCCTCTCTCGGTTGAAATGGATCTACGAGGGTGGATAACCTGAAAGGGATGCTCTTTAAGTTAGCGTTCTTTAGAAGCCGAAGTAGCCTTTTGAAGCTCCACAGGACGTCATGCCATCTTTCGCCTTGCTCTCCCTTTCTATACCATCGTCCAAAGCAATAGACGCACTCATATTCGCAAGAAGAGTAGCTCTCTACTCTAAATATGGAGTAGCAGTACGGGCTAACTCTAATGCTTGGGTTCACCACAAATAGGCCTAGATCCACCTCCACTTACCACCTTAATGTTCGCAATGCCCCTCACCTTAGTTCCACCACAGTTTGAAAGCTTGTAGTTCTAGTCCCTTCACATTTCCCTTCTGAAGGCCTGTATCCCGGTGATGTACCTTCCTAATATGAGGGTGTGTATGTCATCGGTTCCCTCGTAAGTGTAAACGCTCTCTATATTAGCCATGTGCCTTATTGGTGAGTAATCGAGACTTATGCCATTTGCACCCAGAATCTCCCTAGCAGTTCTAGCACAAAATCTTGCCACTCGGACGTTGTTCCTCTTAGCGAATGATATCTGCTCCGGTGTAGCCTTCCCAGCATCCATAAGCCTACCTAAGCGCCATGCTACAAGCTGACCTTTAGTTATCTCTGTAAGCATTTCAACTAGCTTTTCCTGGATCAATTGGTATGAGGCTATTGGTGCTCCAAATTGCTTTCTATTCTTAGCGTACTCCAAAGCCGTCTTGTAGCAGTCAATAGCTGCCCCAATAGCGCCCCAAGCAATCCCAAACCTGGCTTGATCTAGACAGCTTAATGCTGCTCTTAACCCAGTAGCTTTTGGGAGTCTATTCTCCTCTGGAACCTTGCAGTCAGATAGATGAAGCTCTCCTACGTCTCCAGCCCTCATGGAGCCCTTCTTAATTATGGATGTCTGCTCAAAGCCTGGAGTCCCTCTCTCAACTATGAAGCCCTTTACCTTCTTGTCTTCAACGTCTTTAGCCCATACAATTGCTATGTCAGCGACTCCAGCCTCGCTTATCCAAGTCTTTGTTCCATTTAGTATCCATTCACCTCCTTGTCTCTTCGCTGTCGTCTCCATACTGGCAGGGTCACTTCCAACATTAGGCTCAGTCATGCCGAAGCAACCTATTATTTCTCCACGTGCAAGCTTTGGCAGGTACTTCCTTTTCTGTTCTTCACTTCCATACTGCCATATAGGGTACATGACTAAACCAGACGTAACGGCAACAAAGCTCCTAAGCGCGCTATCAATGCTCTCAACTTCTTGGCATATTAAGCCGAAAGATGTGTAGTTCATGCCTGGACATCCATAGTCTTGCGGTATGAAGCTTCCAAGCATTCCAAGCTCTCCGAACTTCTTAGCAATCATTCTCACGTCGAGAGGTTCCTCTTTATGCCACGCGTCTACTACTAGAGGTGCAATCTCCTTTCTAAGGAAGCTTCTCACGGTATCTCTTATCAAGCGCTCTTCCTCGCTTAAAAGTTCATCAACCATGTAAAAGTCTAGAGGCAACCATCAACCCCGATACAAAGTTAAACTAAGGAACAGTTAAAGTTTGCATATTCTAAGGAGTTCACTGATCATATACCATAATTTCTCTTCAAGTAATCGATGAAGATATTTGCAACCTCTTTGCTAATTATTTTGACTGATGCTTCTCGATTGTAGTAAAGCGCTGACTCACTCCAATTGTGTGATCCTATGTACACTACTTCATCGTCAATCAGCACGAGCTTTAAGTGATCTGTATCTGTCTCGTTGTCTAACTTAACGTAAACACCGTGAGATGTAAGGTAATCGTAAGCTGGGAGGTTGTCATTCATGTACCCGTAATACGTTCTGTACTCAATGACCACCCTAACATCTACACCTCTCTGTTTTGCATTTACGAGCTCTCTTATCAAGTCGTTAGCCCAGTCAAAGTGATCTTTCTCGTCGTAAATCATGGAGTACATGACGACCTTCACACTTTTAGTTGAATTCCTCAGATCAGCAAGTAATGAGTGGTAATAGTCTCTGTCTAAGAGCACGTGGATTTGTAATCCTGCCCCGCCACTATAGACCTCATGTGGTTGTTGAGGTACTTCGGAGACCGTTAAAGCGTAAATGAGCATTCCACAGATAAGCCCGGCTATGAAGATTACAATCTTCGACCATGCCTTTAAGATCCTCATAATCCTCACCCCTAGAGACTAAGACTATTACTTCTTAAGGTGCTCACTTCTCATTAATCCGATTAGTGCTAGCATTATTAAGTGAGTTTACCCTTTCCAGTCTTCACAGCCCACGATCCGCATGATCTTGAGATAATGTATTTTCAAGTCATGAAGGCTGATGCTATTGATTGTGGCTATTGAAATAATGGTGCTATTATCTTATGTTCTCTGATAACAATTGTTGGAACGCCATAAACTTCAAAGATCACCTCTGGCTTCAAAACCTCTTCAGGTCTCCCGACAGCGTACACTCTACCTCCCTTTAAGAGCAGGACTTTATCTGATATCCTAAATGCTTGAGTGAGGTCGTGTAGCGCAACTATTATCGTTAGACCTCTCGATCGCAACGACCTTATTAAATTCAGGACCTCGATTTGATATTTAAGGTCTAGGTTATTTGTAGGTTCATCTAGCAATAGAACTTCTGGCTCTCCAGCTAATGCTCTAGCAATGACGACTCTTTGAAGTTCTCCTCCACTTAATTCATCCAAACTTCTGTTAGCTAGCTCGAGGGCACCAACAACTTTCAGAGCCTCGTAAACTTTCTCTTCATCAATTTTTGTGGGAAATAGATTTATGTACGATCTTCTTCCAGTCATAACGAAGTCGTAGACTGATAGTAGCGTTGCTAAGTGTACTCTTTGAGGTACAATACCGATTCTCCTTGCTAATTCTCTTCTAGGAATTTTAAGTAAATTCTTATTGTCTATGTAGACAACACCCATCACAGGTCTTAAAACTCCATTGATTACCTTCAAAAGCGTACTCTTACCAGCACCATTAGGTCCTAGGATTGAAAGTACTTCACCTCCATTTACGCTTATTGAGACGCCGTCTAAGGCCTTAATGCTTCGATAATATACCTTAACGTCTCTAACGCTAATCTCTATAACCACGACCTCTCGCCCCAAGAAGGAGGTAGACGAGTAGAGGAGCTCCTATGAGGGACGTCATTATTCCAACAGGGATTACCGTTGGAGCTATAATAGCTCTACCAATGGTATCTGAGGAGGTTAAGAGTATTGAGCCGAATAGCATCGAAGCTGGTATTAAGTATCTATGGCCACTTCCAACGATTAGCCTAGCTACGTGAGGAGCGGCAAGACAAACAAAACCTATGACGCCTACAAACGATGTTGCGAGAGCGGTAGCTAAAGCAGCTACGATGATGGTCTCGAGCCTAAGTCTCTGAGGACTTACCCCCGACGACTTAGCTAATTCATCTCCACTTAAGATGAGGTCGTAATCCAAGCTCCTAAGTGTGAAGTAGGGGATGACTATCGTAAAGGCAACAACGCTCACAATATTGAGCTCAAGCCATGAAATCCTACCGAGATCCCCGAAGGTCCAAAAGATCACCGTAGACACCATGATCTCATTGAGGTAGAAGTATTGTATTAAATAGAGTATGGCTTGATAAGCGAAGGAAGTAGCAATAGCTGAGAGCACAAGAGAGCCCGCGCTAAGCCCAGCTTTGTAGGCCAGAGTTAGTACTAAAGCCACTTGAATTAAAGAGAATATGAAGGCGAACATTGAGACCACGAAGGGGTTGTAAATCGTGATTTGATACCTTTGAATACCTCCTCCATGCAGAGCTAGTAGAGCAATAGCAACCCCTAGAGAGGCTGCAAAGGATAAGCCGAAGGTGAAGGGAGAGGCCAGTGGATTTCTCATACAAGCTTGAATTGCTGTCCCAGCTCCACCTAGAATTGCTCCTATAATTATTCCAGCTAAAACCCTTCTAAGCCTTAAATCCCAGATTACAGTTGATAGCATGTCGTCGCTCGGCATTAGTAATGCGCGGATAACGTCCATAAATGAGGCCTTATATAAACCCAGGGAGATTGATGTTGGGATAAGGAGGAGAACAAAAAATGTTAAAGAGATTAAGATGAGCCGCTTGCCACTTTTCGATGTTACTAGGGGCAACGCTATGGCACCTTGAACAAGCCGGATAGGTTTCTGAAGCCCCCATACCCCTCTTTATACAGTTGATATATTGGCTTCCCAACGAAGACCGTAAATATCTCGTCAGCCTTCTTCTCTGGGTCAACACCTTCAAAGCTCTTTGGGTACAGAACCTTACCCATGTAGTAAGCGTTCGCTAAAGCTGTTGCTACGTTAGTGTGATAGTAGTTGTATGGTATGATCCCATAGACGTTACCATCTCTAAACGCTTTTAACTGTAAGTATTTAGATGGATCCTTTCCAAAGTCGCTAAGTACTGTAGCTAAGTTGCCCTGATCTATGAACACCACATCTGGTTGCTCAAGCAATATCGTCTCAAAGCTCCAGAATAGGACTCCAGGTTTATCTGAGTACTTGTCGGCAATCGATGGAGTGTGTAGCAGCTTAAGCGGCGGAAAAGCAACTTGAGTTGTAGTGAATGGTTGAGGACCTCTATAGGATATCGCGCCCACGTAGACCTTAGGTCTCTCCGCTATCTTCTCGGTTCTAGTGCTTAAATCCTCAACTATACTGTTCACATACCTTATCAGCTCTTCAGCTCTCTCGCTCCTATTCAACACCAAGCCAAGCATTCTCAGTGCTTTAGCCAACCCGTCAACGTCCAAGTAACCTGCTTCACCATAGTCTACCACGACGACTTTGGCTTTGGTCTCACTCTCAAGCCTATCTGGATCATACATCTCAGCGTAGGCCCGGCTCATGATTATGAGGTCCGGTTTTGCTTGCAGTATCAGTTCTGGATTTGGAGGTTTGCCAGGACCTCCAGGACCTATTATCTGAAGGCTCTCAAAGGCTTCTCCATAGGCCATGGCGTAGTCTCTCCCAACAAATCCCCACTTGATCTCACTTTCCTCAACTCCTACCAGCAGGTCGACAGCTTTTAAGTAACAGACTAATCGAAGTGCTCCAGGACCTATGGCTACTATGCGGGTTACGTTCTCCGGTATGGTCACGTTTCTACCCATGAAGTCGATTACGTAACTAGCTCTAGCTGGAGCCTGGTCGAATTGGTGAGTCGATGTGCTTGGACCTGTCGAATAGAGCTGGCTATTAAGACCAAAGGTGACCGTGAGAGCTATAGCTGCGACCATTATAATCATCAATGCTATGGCTTGAAGCTTGGTTATACCCCTCCTCATAGACATCACCTAGCATATGGGACCTTAAATCTCGAAATTATTCCTCTTCCAACAACGGCATTGCACTCACCTAAGCAGCTTAAGCACATAGCTTTCCCGTTAACGATCTCCACGCGGGTCTTCATGGCCAGCTCGCCACACTTTTCGCATCGAATGCTCTCAAAGATTGGCGCTCTTTCAACTTCAGTTACCTTAACCTCCTCTATCTTGAACTCCTCTTCAGGCATGTTGCTTAGAGAGTAAGCTATCTGGCTCCACATCTCCCGCAATCTCTTGACATCATCTGCTGTTCCCTCCCTCTTTACAACTACCTTCTCGAAGAGCTTCATCGCTTCTTCGTTGAAGTACTTAGCAAATAGTCTCTCTCCATCTACGTATACCCTCACACCTATCCAGTCACTCCTTCTAACCAGGGTGATTGCGTTCTTTCCTAGATCCAAGTAGATGAGACAGTTATTTCCTAGAGTACAGCCAGTTGCAACTTGAACGCCATCAGTAAAGCAGTTGTTGCACTCAACTATGGCTAAAAGATCTTCGCTAACAGTCTCAGACTCTCCAGCTCTTTCAACACCGAGCTTCTTCATAGCAATCTCAGAAGCTCTTAAGCCAAGAACTAAGAACGGACACACATGCCCGTGTAGGTTCTTAGCTTTCGCTATTAGGGCTTGATCCACCATAATTCCAGCCATTCCTATAATTTTCAGTTTTTAGTAATAACTTTTTTGGTGTTAAGTAACACCATTAATAGTAATAAAAAGATGCATGACCTTCACTTCATAATGCTCATGGGTTACTGGCTAGTTAAAAACGTGCTAAACATTATTGAAATGTTGTCGGAGCATTTGAGAGACTTGGAAGAGCTTTTAAGTGGAAGACGGTAGCTGTCTAGAAGATCTACCTACTTGAGAGGTTAGTCGGGAGTCTTCAGCTCAAAAAACTAATGACATCAAGTAGGCTCTTCGAGTAACATGATGCGTAGTAATGCTGTGAAGTTTGCGTACTGTCAATCTATTGACCTTCAGCTCGTATGCGTATCATTAATGTAGTCTCGTAAGTTGCTACAACTTCATCTCTTTGATTTTTCACATAGTTCCTAAACTTCACTATTCCCGCACCTGGCCTGCTCTTACTTGGTCTTGCCTCAATAAGCTCTGACTCAACCCTTATTGTATCACCTATGAATACGGGAGCTGTAAACCTCACATTATCCATTCCTAAGAACGCTATGACCTCTAGGGGCTCTCTTCGTGCTCGTAATGCCAATCCAGAAGCTACGCTCAAAGTTAGTAATCCATGAGCTATTCTTTGACCGAAGATCGTGTGCTTCATGTATTCAGCATTTGTATGAAGCTCTGTCCAATCACCTGAGAGAGCTGCAAACATTACTATATCAGTTTCCGTTATTGTCCTACCAGGTGAAACAACTTTTTCACCTATTTTGAAACTAGGAAGAGGTTCACTTTCACTCATAGAGTTTCCTGCTCCTCGTATAACGACTCAACCTTGCAATTTTGGTATTGAAGCTTGACCATATAAGTGTTTTGTGTTGAGTGTTTAGAACTCAGGAAGAATATGAAGCGCCTTAATAGCTATCATGGTGCTACTTACTAAGTCTTGAGAAGATATTGAGAATAAGTATTCCAAGAGTAGCAGCATTGAGCGTACAGTCAGGGTGTTGAAGAATGATGTCAAGTGGTTAAGGTGTTAAGGTGACTGGTCGTGCAAAAGCCTGGCTCATCTTAAACTAGCAAGTAATATCAGGGAAAGAAGTTCGAGGTAATGGTAATGGTTACGGTAGTCGTAACAACCTTAGAAGGAGGCATGCTAAGGGCTATCAATTTCTTCAAACAATTCTTGTACTAAAAGAGGAAGAGTTACTAAATCAGAGAGAACCTCGTTATCTCCCCTTAATTGCCGGTGGTTTCTTCTCAAGGAAAGCTTTTGATAGCTCTTTTTGATCCTCCGTGCTAAAGCATAGTCTAAACAGGTCTACTTCGCACTTTAACCCTTCAGTTAAGGTTGTCTCTAAAGCCTTGTTCACAGCCATTTTAGCGAAAGCTAGTATTATGGGGCTCTGCTTTAGAAGCTCATTGACCATGTTGTTCACCTCCTCCATTAACTTCTCTCTAGGAACTACCTTGTTAATCATGCCAAGTCTGTAAGCCTCTTGAGCTGATATAAACTTCCCGGTGAAGATCATTTCTTTCGCTATCTTCTCACCTACTAATCTTGGAAGGATTTGTGTACCTCCACCACCTGGTATGACTCCAACTCTCACTTCTGGTTGTCCAAATTGTGCGTCTTCCGATGCTATTACTATGTCGCATGACATTGCCAGCTCGCAACCTCCACCAAGTGCTAAGCCGTTAACAGCAGCTATCACCGGCTTTGGCATATTACGAATGAGCTCGTACGGCCTTATTATCTCAGCACGTTTTACTAAGTCAGCTGGAGTTAAGATAGGGAACTCGCTTATGTCAGCTCCTGCACTAAAAGCTCGACCTGCACCGGTTATTACCACTACGCGCACGTTATCGTCCTTCCAAGCATCTTCAAGCGCTCGTATCAATTCTCTCCGCATCTCAGTGTTCTGCGCGTTCAGCTTATCTGGACGATTGAGAGTTATCCAGGCCACATTCCCTCTCTTTTCGTAAATTATTGTTTTAAATTCGGACATGATCTCCCCCTTAACACATACTATGGAACGTGAAATCTTTAAGTATGTTGCGGACGCGTTAAAATGCAGCATCCAATAACACGACCAAGAGACCCTAATATAGTGGCTAATTTAGCGTTCGACGACCATCGATAGTGCTCGTTGAGGTCACGGTAAGGCTGCTGGATGCTCTTGAAGCTTGTGAGGAGCGAGCTCGAATAACTGATAGTTACACTTAAGTACTTGATGCTAAGCATCTTTAGGCTTATATAGCATTCCACATCCTCTCTAAGGATGCTAGCAGTGACTTTGGGTGTCGAGACATGAAGACCCTAACTGAGAAGATACTTAGCAGGGCCTCAGGAACCGACGTCTCGCCAGGTGATGTGATCGAAGTTGAGGTTGACCTAGTAGCTTTCCACGATCTAACAGGTTACCACGTAATAGAGGTCATGGATAAGGTTGGAGCAAGGAAGGTTAGCAAGCCTGAAAACCTCGTGGTAGCGTTCGATCACCTAGTGCCACCACCAGATGTTAAAAGCGCCGAAATACAGCAAGCAGTGAGGAGCTTTGCGAGAGAGCTTAAGCTACCAAACTTCCACGATGTAGGCTACGGAATTCTCCACCAAGTCCTAGTAGAAAGATATGTCATGCCAGGTCAAGTTGTTGTAGTCGCTGACAGCCACGCCTCAACGTCTGGAGCACTTGGAGCCTTCGCTCAAGGAATGGGTGCAAGTGACGTAGCCGCCATAGTCATGACTGGTAGAACTTGGCTAACGGTTCCCCAACCCTTCAAGCTTGTCCTGGATGGTGAGCCAAGGCAGTGGATAACAGGGAAGGAGGTTTCACTAGAGCTGCTTAGAGTGTTTAAGGCAGATTACTTCGTAGGTACGTCAATAGAAGTCTTTGTTAATGAACCCAGCAAATTCCCAATGGATTATAGGCTAACCGTGGCAAACATGGGCATTGAGATGAATGCTGACTCTCTAATCTTCATACCAGATGAAGTGACTCGAAGCTACATAGAATCTATGAGGAACGTGAAGTTATCTAAGGTCGAGAAGCCAGATCCAGGCGCGAAGTACGTTGATGAGTACACTCTCCAGCTAAACAATGTGGACTTCCTAGTGGCTGCACCGAGTAGCGTTGACAATGTCAAGAGCGTTCGAGAGCTCTCTAACGTTGAAGTCGACATGGTCTTCATAGGATCCTGCACCAATGGAAGGTTAAGCGACCTCGAGATAGCTGCTAAGATAATGAGGGGTAAGAAGGTTAAGACCAGGTGCATAGTCATACCGGCTTCCTGGAGCGTCTTCAAGAAGGCATTAGAGCTAGGATACATACAGACCCTCGTCGAAGCAGGTTGCGTAGTCACTTATGGAACCTGTGGACCCTGCATAGGAGGGCACTTTGGAGTAGCTGGACCAAACGAGGTTGTAGTTTCCACTTCAAATAGAAACTTCGTAGGTAGGATGGGTAGTCCACAGTCAAAAGTTTATTTGTCAGGTCCAGCTGTAGCTGCAGCTACAGCTATAGCTGGTAGAATAGCTGAGCCGGGTGAGGTGCTATGATAATCGAGGGCAAGGTAATCAAGTTGGGAGACAAGATAGACACCGACGTAATAATACCAGCTAAGTACTTGAAGTCGACGGACCCTCAATACCTAGCTCAACACGTTCTGGAATCAATAGATCCAGAATTCCACAAGAAAGCTCAGGGAGCAATAATAGTTGCTGGGAAGGTTTTTGGAATGGGCTCATCGAGAGAGCAGGCAGCCATAGCCATAAAGGCTGCTGGAGTAAGAGTTGTTGTAGCTGAGTCCTTTGCTAGGATATTCTACAGGAACGCGATAAATAACGGCTTACCGGCAATAGCATGTCCTGGAGTAACCAAGGAGGTGGAGGATGGGGACCTCATTTCAGTAAACGTGGAGACCGGGGAGATCAAGGTAGGATGTAGGGTCATTAAAGGCAAAGGAGTAAGTGGAATGGCCCTCGAAATACTAAAAGCTGGAGGACTCATAGATTATCTAAAAAAGAGATTGCAATAAGAGCAAAGGTTCTTTAACTATTCACCCTTTCGTCAAAGTTTATCAAGGTCCATGTTTAATACGTGTTTGCTATATTTGTAGTGTTATAGTGTGATTTAAACGTACGCAAGCATTATTTAGGGAAGTTTAAAATGATAAAGACATCTTCCTCAAACCTAACCCTGCCTATGCTTACTTCGCAAGAGTAAATGATGTTTGCTTGACTTCACTTCTTTAAATGCTCCATAATCTCTGATTCATTAAACCAAATTACGTAGACAACTTTAGCAATTCATGTACTATCTTCTAAACCATCTAATTCCAAATAACCTAGTTTGACTGCAAACACTTCTCTTGAAGGTAGCCTTAGTGGAGCTGTAGCTAGGAATAGTTCAGCTTTTATGTGCTCTGCCTTGATGATCTCTGATGTTCACTTAAATAGAACCTTTCCACGAGTCTCTTAGAGTAAGCTCTCTTCCCTAACGAGTAAGCTATTACTGCCATTAGAAGAGGGACGTGAACTGCAATTAAGATAGCTAACGAAAATATCTTAATCCAAAGGCTTGCAGGAGAGGAGAGAACTACGACATTGGCTAGCACCCCACATGCACTTACAACTATGAGAGTTGATGCAGCTGCTAGCTTCTCATCTACTCTCTTATTAAGAGTGGCAAGGACATCAAGTATTAAGGAGGTAGCTATAACTGCCGAAAACCATGCAAACAAGAGAGCTACGATATCACCTTCATAAAACTTTATGAGCATATAGCCTACGAAAAACACCAACAAGATGACTTGAGGAGATCTAAACTTACGCTTGTGAAGGTAAATAAATAGGAAGCCAATAGCCATAGCAGAAGTGAGCAGAGCCATTAATAACTCCAAAGACATGAGTGAGAACCTCTAGTGTGAGGTGCCCATGCTAATCAACTTATATTTTGTGGTTCAGGTAAAGGCAGCGTAACCCTCTAAAGCCTGAAAGCTTTAAAAGCGAATACTTCTAAGAGCGTATCGTGGAGTAATGGTTAGAGTTGCACTGTTTAGAGGGTCGAACCCTATTGAGGTTGTCGTTAAAGCTCTTGAGGCAATAGAGAGCGATTTGATGCCTCTCTTACATAGCAAGAGATCCATATTAGTGAAGCCAAATTACATAACCGCCGACCACCCCTCAACAGGGGTTACGACTGATGCAAGAGTGGTAGAAGGAGTTGTCAAGTTCTTCAAGGAGAGGGGAGTAGACGACATAGTGATAGGTGAGGGGAGCGGGTTCGCAGATACCTTTGAGGCCTTCAGAGTTGCTGGTGTAGATAAAGTAGCTGAGAGGTGGAACGTTAAGCTGGTGGACCTTAACAGAGATGAGTTCGTCGAAGTACGTCCTCCAAACCCCTTAGCCTTGAAGAGAGTTAAAGTGGCTAAGACGGCTCTCGAGAGGGCTATAGTCAGCGTTCCCAAGCTGAAGGTTCATAGGCTCGCCACGGTCACCTTAGGCTTGAAGAACGTGATGGGGGCCCTAGAGTCAAAGGGCGGCATGCACAATGGGAGGCTCCACGAGAACATAGCCGACTTAGCATCAGTCTTGAAGCCGGCCTTAACGGTCATAGACGGCATAATAGCGGGCGAGCTTCACGAGATGAGTAGGTGCCCCATCGAGATGAACGTGATCGTAGCTAGCACAGACCCCGTAGCTGCAGATGCTGTGGGATCCATGATAATGGGCATCGATCCCAAGGAGGTCAAACACCTCGTATTAGCTGAGAGAAAGGGGCTTGGAACTCTTCGCCTGGAAGAAATAGAGATAGTTGGAGAGCCAATAGAGAAGGTTGCAAGGAAGTTTCGTAGATCCCTCTTGTCAAAGTTCTTGTCGCTATTCTAAGATCGCCAAGTAGTAAGAGGACTGGTTGTGATGGAGGTTGAACTTGCTGTAGACATTAAGCTGAAGTCGTAGGGGGTACGCTTGAAACTATAAGCTCTATGGATCTAGCTTTTGACTGGTAAATCCATGCTTCTAATAGTCTTAACACCCAACTTCTCCGATACCCTTACGAGTTCGTCGTCATCGGTTACTAAGCTACAATTAAGATCTTTAGCTACTGATATGTATGATGTATCGTAGAACGTCAAGCCCACTCGCATTGATAGTAGCAAAACCTCAGCTCTGTGCTCATACCTTGAAAGATCAACGATCCTCATTAGATTGAGGAGGGCGCTTACGAAGTTGAAGGCTTTGAGTGCATCGTTTACACTGATCCTCTTCAGCAAGTAAGCTTCCTTCCATAGAGCATTTCCTACCTCGTATTGAGCTAGAGACAAGGTGTAGCACTCGTTCCCCTCAATGAAGTCGACTATGTCTTCACGGTGATAGCGTATCGAGTTCAATATCGCGCTAGCGTCGAAGAGGAACCTCAACCCCTCACCCTATCCTCCCTAACGATCCTCACTATATCCTCTGCAGGCACCTTGGATAGAATGAGTGAAACCTCTTGAGCCATACCTTTAAGATGCTCCCTCTCTCTCCTCCTGACCTCCTCCTCAAGAGCCCTCCTTATTAATTGGTTGACATTAATCCCAAACTTGGCTGCCTTTTCTCTAAGCTCACGAGGAACCTTAGCTGAGACCGTCACGTACCGACTCATGAGGGAAGCACCAAGTAAAGTACTATGATGTATGGTAGTATAAATAAATTTCGTATATCTAATGGTACTACTTGTAGTCGATATGTGATTTACAAAAACACTCCATAATTTGCAGCTAACTTAACGATATTCCTTGAGCCTAAAGAAGCTT
>Ga0209080_1000029_pt1 | contig 110861 bp, 107 predicted proteins | sample JNZ110809AmetaG_FD_184123 | JGI IMG/M metagenome (GOLD analysis project Ga0209080, IMG submission 184123) | Hot spring microbial communities from Jinze hot spring, China to study Microbial Dark Matter (Phase II) - JNZ 110809A (SPAdes) (version 3) ...
CTGAGCTACGGGCCCTATCCATGCTTGACACGATCTTATATTGGTTTACACGTTTATTACTTTGGCGTCTTCAACTTGCTTATCCATAGTCGCCATTCTCTGTGCACTAGGCTTAAGTGATTAGTAGGAACTTTAAGGGTAATAGCGAGCCTCGGCGTGGTCGAGTTTTTTATGATTAAGCTAACGGAGCTTGGTGGTGTTCGTCGAGCAGTTATAGTCGAGAGACTAAATAGGTTTGTGGTTCTAGTTGAGCTTGATGGCGAGTTTGTTAAGGTTCACAACACTAATACTGGTAGGCTTCACGACGTCCTTGTTAAGGGCTTTAGGGCGATAGTTACTTCGATAAGTGGTAGGAAGCTTAAGTATAGACTTGTTGGTGTTGAGCATAGGGATGGACTCTACGGTATAGTTGACACCATCACTCAAGAGGAGGCCTTCAGAAAGGCTTTGGAGCTAAGCTTAATCCCATATCTTAGAGGTTACGTGTTAGCCAAGAGGAATCCTAGGGTTAATGGTGTTGTCCACGACTACTTGTTAAAGCGTGGTGACGAGTATGCAGTGATTGAGATCAAGAGTGCTGAGTTTAGGGGTAAACGTGATGAAGCTATGTACCCTGACTGCCCCACGATTAGAGGAAGAAGGCACATAATGAACCTGATAAGGCTCTCTAAGGAGCTGAACGTTAAGACCTACCTCATATTCTTGGCAGCAATGCCAAGACCGAGGTGCTTCATGCCCTTTAGAGAGGCTGACCCGGTAGTGGACGAGCTAGTTAGGGAGGCTTTGAGGAGTGGAGTTGAAGTGAGGTCGGTAGCCATGTTCATGGATCAGCAAGGTCGTATATACCTCGAGGACCCGGATCTACCAATATGTAGTGAGTGGTTAAAAGCTAGTAACGTGCAAGCTGCTTCGAGCTCATAATGTTCATTAAGCTCTTAGCGTATAGAAAGTTCTTGAGTTTGTCATTGAGTCTCCAGATTAAAGATGAAGAAGTAAAGAGGGGCTGGTGAGATGGCTATGGTTCTTAGGTATTGACTTGAGGAAGCTTCATTTTATGGTCTCTAGGGAGTAGTAGCGTTGATATGAACGCTATTGATACAGGCAGGGTTATGTACGTGAAGTAGAGACTTGCATGACTTATGAAGTACATTGCCCCTAAAGTCAATGCAACAGAGATGACTCTACTAGTTAGACCAACAAAGCCTGTAGCACTCCCTTGAACCTCTCTTGCACAGAATTTCCCGATCCAATCCATTATTATGGGGTATGCTGGTAGCATGAGAAGGCCGCTTGTGCCTATGAAGGCGAATATCATTAGGTCGTTTATCGTGAATATCATGGTTGCAAAGAGCACTGCAATTATTGGAGTTATGAGTCTCAAGTAAATGGTCCTGGTGTTTTTCTTTGCTATTCTATCTGGGATTAAGGCTACACCTATTAGACCAAGTATTATTGCAAGAGCAACTGCATCTCCAGCAATTCCTCCTAATCCAACGCTTTCCAGTGCAGGCTCAAGCCATGTTGCAAGGTTGTCAAACGTTGCTATCCCGAATCCTAGTATTGCACCGATCACCCAGAGGTCTCTCCTCTTCACTACCGCTCTAAACTCCTTTATAACGAACTTCTCAGTTACGTGAAACCTTACTCTGCCAATCGATGTTAAGATGCATAGTATACCTATTGTGGCGATGGCTGCTGTCGGTAGGAAGAGTGTCTGTAGCTTACCTATGCCGTAAAGCTCGAGCCCCACGGCTAGCGCGAAGACCGTTCCAAGGTACATTGAGAGACTAAGTATTGAAATGATCATTGTCCTCCTCTCTTCGTAGAGCTGTGAGGCGTAAGGAACAAAAGCGTTTAACAGGAATGGCTGCCCAATAGCTCCAGATAGCTGACATACAAGGAGCCAGTAGTAATTGAAGCTTAGGAACCTACCAACTGCTGCAAAGAATGTAGTCGTTGCACCGAAGAGAAACCATAACCTGAAGTTCTTGTCTAAGAGCATTCCACTAGGAATAGTCAAGATTAAGAAGAAGATGGGGTACGTTATTGCGAGGAAGCCGAGCATCTCAACTGGGACACCTATCTCCTGAGAAACTTGGGTTAGTACTGGTGAGAAGGTTACCCAAACTGCTTGAGATGCGAAGACTATTAGGATGAAGCCTAATGTGAGTAGCCACTTCATTGCTTAAACCACTCCACGACTATGCTCTTAATAAGTTCCACAGCCACTTCTTCTGGAATAGTCTCGAGAATCTTGGGGATTATGCTTGAATCGATAACTCCCTCCTGCAGCCACTTCACTAATTGATCGAACTCGCCTCTCTCAACCATTGCATAGACTCGTGCTGCGTCTATCTCCGGCTTCATCTCAAGAGCTTTGACTACATCGTTAAGGAAGTCATTTACTACGTTAGCATGTATTGGGCTTATGACTAAGTGAATGTTGTCAGGTATTGCGTACTCCCTCAAGCCCCTTTGCAAGCTGAGGTGCCAGCCAAGCTTCCTCATATTGCTAACAAAGCTTATCAAGTCGATGTTGGCGTTGTAAAGGGCCATAACGCTGCTCTCTACCCTTCCTATGCTCTCGAAGCCCAGCTTCTTCATGCCTTGGTAAATAGAGTTCCTAGCGTAGAGGACCTTCTTCGCCAACTTCTTGTAGCCTTCAACTCCAAGGTACTTTATTACGGCAAATGCTGCAGCCAGCGGTCCTTCAGGTCTCGATGATAGAACTGCTTGATTAACGAAGACGTAGCCTGGAGAAGATACGTCTACGAACATTGAGTACTTCTTAAGCTCAGGGTTCCTAAAGAGTACGATAGAAGCTCCTTTAGGAGCATAACCGTACTTGTGAACGTCTAGAGAGATGGAGGTTACTCCTTCAATCCTAAAGTCAAATTTGGGAACAGTTTCTCCAAGCATCTCGAAGAATGGCAGTATGAAGCCTCCTAGACACGCATCAACGTGTAAGGGGATGTTCATGTCTAAAGCTATCTCAGCTATTTCTTCTACTGGATCAATGGTTCCGAAGGGCCAGTTTGGGGCTGAAAGAGCAATCAGTGCGGTTTCTTTGTCAATTGCTTCCGCGAAGGCATTGACGTCAGCTTTGGCATCTTTTATCGGGAGCCTTACGACCTTTAAGCCTAGGTAATCAGCTGCTTTTAAGAAGGCAGGGTGAATTGTCAATGGAGCTAAGATTTTAGGTACGGTTGCTGCTCCCTCCCTCTTCTTGTAGTGGTCTCTAGCAGCCTTCACTGCCAACATTATGCTCTCAGTACCTCCAAAGGTGAAGGAGCCCACAACGTCAGTATCCCCATGCATTAACCTTTTAGCGAAGCCGATAACTTCTCTTTCAAAGAAGATTGCACTTTTGAAGACTGTGAAATCCAGTAGGTTCTTCTCTGCAAACTGTGTGAGAGCTTTCAATGCAATTCTCCTTAAGTTCTCATCACCAGCTTCATAGACGTAAGCGAATAATCTTCCTGTCCGAGGGTCAGGATCTTCAGATCCCACTTTCTCTAGCAGCGAGAGAAGTTCGTCAATGGACGAATTGGTACAGTCACTATGTAAAGTATTTGATGGTTTCATCTACATCACCATAAATTCATTGCTGCTTAGAAGAGCTACGTATAATTGATTATTGGTCATTACTATTTAAGAGTTTGTTTAAGAATTACATTGCACAATGCACAAATCTCAGCAGTTAGTTATGGCTTTATAATGATTAATTGATTAGAAAGTATCTTCGCTGAGTACTTCGTCCTCAGCCTTTTACACGTTAAGCTTGTAAAAAGCTTATAGAAGTTAAGGATATGTGCTTTTAGTAGGTCTTTAACCTTGAGCTCATCAGTGACGTTCATGGGCATCGACCTTGCTGCTAGTGACAAAAGACCTTCAGGCTATTGTATGCTCTATTTGGAGGATATGCGTTGTGTGACAGGCATGGTGAGGAGCGATGAAGAGATACTCAGCTTAGCGTTAAACTTTAAGCCTAAAATCGTAGCAATAGACTCTCCACTGTCCTATGCCGTTAATGGAGGTTCATTTAGGAAGTGCGATTTAGAAGCTAGGAGGAGAGGGTTTATGGTGTTACCGCTAAGCATGCCGAGCATGATGAAGCTGACTGAAAGAGGTGTTAAACTAAAAGAGCGCCTGGAGAAAATGGGTTTTAAGGTCATAGAGGTTTTTCCTGGTGGAGGCTTTAAGGTTTTGAGGATTAAATCGCCTAAGAAGGGGTTTAATGATGCCCTAGCTGGATTGAGAGGGCTTGGCCTAAAGCTTTATGACGTGAGAAGCGTTCATGAACTAGATGCAGTAATGGCTGCATACATAGCATACAAGTACTTTAAGGGAGAGGTTGAGATGCTAGGGGACCTTGAAGAGGGCGTCATAGTAGTTCCAAGGACTTAAGCAGTAGATTGAAATAAGCATGAAATCTAACTTCACGTACTTAAGTATCAGAGAAATGTGGTCAACATGTTTTTAAAGTTGTAGAATATTGATATAGGGGGTAGAAACTTTTTGTGCACCTCATCCTTAAAGTTGGATCCCTCGGTCGAGCGTAAAAGGGTGCTTTGCCCTTATTGTGGATGTTATGTGGATGTAAACGAGTACTACTCAAAGCACTATGGTGGGCAATGCTTAAACCGTAGAAGCAACCATTAAGCTAAAGAGCTTATTCAACGTATAAAAATTACAGTGAGAGAAACTACGTGAGACACTTATGATGTTAAGTAAGGTTGTAAGTATCATTGAGACGCTCACATCTAGTGCTATTGGTCCTTCACCTAAGTTCGATGAGTATCACGTGATTAAGCTATTAATGACCTTGCTCAAGGAGGGATCCATCGGAAGAACCAGGCTGTCTAAGATCTTGATGTTAGGTGAGGGATCTACTAGGACTTTAATCACAAGAATGAAGTCCATGGGCTTAATAGAGGAATCAAGGAAGGGGTGCTCTTTAACACCTAGTGGGCGAGATGTAGCTGATGTCATTGTCTCTAAGATCTCATGTATAACTAGAGTTCCCGTAGAGAGCTTCGGTATCAGTGGTGTTGGCGTTGGAGTTCTAGTTAAAGGTGCTCCACCCAGAGTTGACGTCATCAAGCTTAGAGACGAAGCAGTTAGAAGGGGGGCAAAGGCCTTGATAACCATGCTCCTAGTTAAAGGGAAGCTAGCCATACCGACCGTGGAGGATGACGTCATGGCTAGATGGCCTGACGTCTCAAAGTACATCTTTGATGCTATTAAGCCTCAAGAAGGAGACGCTATTCTGATAGGTATCGCAGACCAATACTCAATGGCTGAAAGAGGCGCGTTAATGGCTGCATGGAGCTTAGCATTGGAACAGTCTAAGTCAGTTAACGCTAGCTCTACAAGCTAGCTGACGAGCTAAGAGCAATGTGTATTCCGCTTCGCTAAGTGAAGCTACTCCTAAAGCAATAGAGTCTATCTCAGGTCTACTGAGAGCCCATAGAAGAGATCTTTCTACCGGTAGCCTTCCAGCTCCAAGAACCTTCTTAGCTATTACGACAACGTTCATCTCTTTCAAAATTTCAAGGGTTTCATCAACGTCCTCATTAAATAGCCCTGCATAATTTAAAGGCACCATTACGACCCTTATCTCATCAACATGCTTCAGCTTATGTAGGGTCTTGTTAGGTGTATGGGTTGCAATTCCAGGAGTAAATCCCAATTCTCTAACTTGAGCTAGAAACTTTTTAATTAGAGGGACATCAAGGTGATCGACTACTGATGCATGAGCCAAAACAATTTTCACGTCGAACTTCTTGAACCTCTCAATAGCTCTATTAGGTTTGTCCCACGTACTAAGGACTATTATGGGAGGTTGACTAGCATGCTCATAAGCTATGCCTATTTCGCTTGCTAGGAAGCTTACGTCAATAGCCTGAATCCAAGTGAATCCATTATTTAAGCACCAGGACAATATCTTAGCCACTTCACCTCTCTTCATCACGAACTCGAGATAGTATAAGTAGCTTTTCTCGAATTGACCTGCAGCTATGAAGGGTGATGTCCCAACAAGTATCTTGGATATCTCAACTTCGTTCTTCTTAACTATAGGTAGCTTAAGAATCTCGTCATTCAAGTTCTCTCACAAATAAGTACTCTAAAAAGCAAAAAGGCTTAAGTTGCTCTCGGCAGCTCTCGCTTGCAAAGTGTACAGAGACCGTGCCCTGCATGACATTGTTGGCAGATATGCCTTGAGCACCTTCTACAGACCATTTGAGCTACTCTAGCTCTGCATATCGCGCAAATCATCTTTCTCTCAAATCCTTCTCAACGATCTCAGCTACCCTTCTCCCCGATAGAAGCATTGAGCCGAATATGGGTCCCATTCTTGGAAGACCATAAACCGCTGCTACCGCCATTCCAGCAACGTAAAGACCTTCTATAACCTTTCCCGTCTTCTCTACGACTAGCTGCTCTGATAATTCACTGTAAGCAGATTTCTCCCCCATGAGGGTTATCGACACATCGGGTATCTTCTTAGAAGCAACAGTCACAACCTCAGCATCGTGACCTGTAGCGTCTATCACTGCTCTAGATCTAACGAACATTGGGTCTACGTGGAGGCCAGCTATTTGAACCGCACTCCACTGTATGCTTACCCCTTCAACCCTCAATGGGTTCTCCCTAAATATCACGTCGTCCACGCTAACACCTAGTATCACCTTGGCACCTGCATCAATTGCTCCTGAAGCTAGCTTAGCAAGCATTTCTGCTGCATCTGCTACGTAGATCCCATTACCAACTGGAGTTAGCTTGCAGCCAACCTCTCTCAATATTTGATCGGCTGGCTCTCCCAGCACAACCTTGTGGAAGAGCATGCCGCCTCCTCCTATACCACCACCGAAGCTCAATCTCCTTTCAAAAAGCACTACTTCAAAGCCCTTCTTAGCCAAGTATCTTGCTGCCGTCATACCTGAGGGTCCTGCTCCAACAATTATGATGTCAGTCCTTGATATCTTAATCCAGTCTTTACAAGCGTGCTCAACTATTATCTTGGTAATCTCATCCTCAGGTAGGCTCCTTACTATCACAGACGTCAGCTCCTGAAGAAAGCTAAGTATGAGTAATTTTAAGCTAAGTGAGATTTAAATCGTTTAAGAAGTTACTTAAGAAGCTCTCTTAATGCTTCTTCGATCTCCTTAACGAAGCGTTGCCCCCTCTCATCAGTCTTCGTAGAGACAGAAAAGGCTAGCAAGGTCAGCGTTGCTGCTAAGAGACCCCAAACCCCTGGATCGAGTTGTAATATAGTTTGCATCCACGAACTCAGTTTACCTGGTTGTAGTATGTAGCGCGCAAGGGTTAGTATCCCGGTTACGGCAACACCTACTACTATGCTAGCGTAAGCTGAGATCTTATTTGCACGCTTCCACACCAGAGCAGCTATGAAGGCTGGAACAAACTGTAGAAGCCAGCTTGAGGACATAACTGCTAGCTCCACTATGAAGCCCCTAGTGAAGGAGAATACTATCGTCGCTAACACTATGACTATCATGAAAGCTCTGCTAATCATTAAAGCTTTGAGTTCGTCGTATCTTGGCCTTACGACCTTCACAACGTTCATTGCAAACTCAGAACTAAGAGTGAGCATTATCGAGTCGAGGGTCGATATGCTAGCAGCCAATATTCCTAGGAGTACGAGTATTGCTATAGGCTCCCATATCATGGTGAGTAGTGTGGGAGTGACCATGTTCGGATCTCTGATGTGAGGAACAAGTATGTGAGCGACGAGACCTAACAGAGTCACTATCACCGTATAGATGAAGCCAAAGATTAAGAAGCCTCCTATCATGTTCCTAAGAGCTCTAACAGACTTCGGTATGTAGAATCTTTGAACAACTTGGGGATTGGATACGCAGAAGAAGAACCAGGGCACGGTCATGCTGATGAACGCTATTAGCGTAAACCTATTGTGAGGACCAGGAACTCCTAGCACACTCGAATCTTGAGCTAACTTTTCAAAGACCGCACCCACACCTCCAGCTAGCTGAAACGCTATGAAGAGCATTGTGAGGGACGATGCAAGCATCACGATAGCTTGCAGTGTATCCGTCCAAGCAACGGCCCTCATTCCACCCCATAATGTGTAGGCAAGGGTCGCTACAATTACTAGCAGTGCACCTATCTCGAATGGTATGGCGTTATTAGTCAATCCGCTAACCAAAACACCCACACCTATCAACTGAGCTGCCATGTAGGGTATCAGGAAAACGTGATAGAGAATGGCAACTGTCATTCCAAGCAATGGACTCCCATACCTCTCCGTAAGCAGTTGAGCTGGTGTGATGATGTTCCGCTTTTTACCAGCAACGTAGAACCTCAAGCCAAGTAGAACAGCAAGCATCAAGCCCATCAAGTACACGAGCTCGAAGCCTAATGCTCCAACACCGTGTATAGCTGTCAATCCAACGAGACCAACCATCATGAAAGCGCTATATGTTGTAGCTGAGTAGGTCATAGCCGCTATGAAGCCCCCTATTCTCCTTCTAGCTATGAAGTAATCCTCAATGGTCCTCTCAGTCCTTAGCTTGCCTTGATGAGCTATGAAGAAGCATATAGCAAGAAAAGCTATTATTGAGACTAAAACGGTCATAGGGTCCAATTTAGACCCTCCAGCTTCTCATAACGTAGAACATTAAGGCTATGGCTACCAGCGCATCAATACACCAGAAGAGGTACGTGAACCAAGTAAGCTCTGGAGATCTTAGGATTGTGTAAGGGAATAAGTAGGCTAGCAATAGTAAGGCTATGAAGCAAGTGATTACTAACCAGCTCTTCATTTTTCTTCGAATTACTACCAATTCGAAAAGAAAATATATAAGTTTTTCCATCAATTCCCTAGGAGATGGCAGAGGAAGCCATACTAAGGCTTTTGAGAGAGAGGGGCGCTAAGGGGGTCCTTCAATCTGAATTAGCTGAGCGCATAGGTTTCTCCAAATCGACTATATCCTACTTTTTATCGAAGCTTGAAAGTAAGGGGACTATCGTTAGAAGGAGGGTTCCCGGCTCCGGCTTCAGGGTTTGGTTGAAGGGAGTAGAGTCACCAAGCAAGCTTATAAGGATTGGTATTGTGAGAGCTGCTGAATACCCCTTCATATTCGACTTTAAGTCTAGACTTGAAGAGGAAGGTTTTGGAGTCTACATGAAGGTCTACAATGATGGAGTTGCAGTAATGAGTGACTTGGTTAAGGGCAAGATAGACGCCTGCTTTTCACCACTCATAACACAGCTGGTCTTCTATGCTACGTCTAGGGGGAAGTTTAGGATCGTAGCATCTGGGGTTAGTGGTGGTGGAAGCATTGTTTTGATGAGGGGAGTTAAGTTAAACGAAGTTAAGAGGGCTGGCTCAACATTTGCCTCCACAATGGACGCTTGCTTGGCAACTTATCTGAGGGAGAGAGGTCTTAGCGATGTTGAGGTTATTTACTTCGAAAGCCCGCAGCGCATGGTCGAAGCGTTAGAGAGGAAGGAGGTTCAAATGCTAAGCATATGGGAGCCCTACGCGAGCATCTTAGAGTCTAAGGGTCATGAGAGGATGGTTAGGTTCAGCGACTACATAGGTCCTTATCCTTGCTGTGTACTGGCTGTAAATCCAGTGGAAGAGGAACTTGCTAACTTAATGATCGAGAAGCTCATAGATTCATTGTCAAAGAGAGACTATGTAGACCAAGCAACTAAGCTAAGTAACCTAATAGATGTAGAGCCAAGCATTGTACGAAAAAGCATTCTAGAATACACCTTTCAACCAACCTTCGAGGTCAAGGACATCAATAGGTATCTGAAGGCTGTTAGACTTGAGATTGCAATACCTTGGATCTCAAGAGGATTGAGAGGCTATGGAAGAGTAGCGTAGGGGAACTCGATTCTGTTCATCTTCAGTACCTCTACGTACTTATCTAAGAAAGCTAGACTTCGAGAGTGAAATGAGATAAGGTTTAAATGTAAGGCAAGAGAAATAAAAAATAATAATAATAACAACAAAAATACTAATATTTTGATGTAGAGGACCCTTTCATGGGAAGGGATGCGTACTCCTTGATAGGCAGCATCGTAATGTGGTTTCTTGAACTTTGGAGTAGGAGGAGGATTGTTCTCCCCCTTCTCACAAAAATACTAATATTTTGATGTAGAGGACCCTTTCATGGGAAGGGATGCGTACTCCTTGATAGGCAGCATCGTAATGTGGTTTCTTGAACTTTGGAATAGGAGGAGGATTGTTCTCCCCCTTCTCTTCCTTGCAACATTGGCTTCATGGATGTTAATAGGGGTAGTACCTCGCACCTACGCCTTCGTCCTCGGATCCTTCTTTGCGGCGATAACCATAACGGTCGTCTTCCTCACCTTCCTCCTCTTAGGAACCATAGTCATCGACTCGATAGAGGCAGGCTTTATTCCGCTTGAGAGAGTGCCTAGAGTAGTTGTTGGCTCCTTAATAGCAATCTTCGTGGTTATAGGAGTCCTATTGTACCTCGCTCTAATGCTGGTTGGAGTGGCTCCTCCCCCTCCCCTCCCCTTCTTGTTCGCCATACTCAACGCTATGACTGTGACCCCCATGGTCACGTTGGCCATAGTTATCCCCCCAACGATAGGCTACTTCCTCTTGAGGGAGAAGTGGAGGAGGTTGAGGGCTAGGGTGCCATTCTGGGGGTCCTACCTAGGTCTCCTAGCAGCATTCCTCTGTCTCTACCCAATTCTCACGCTTCCTCAGCTATGGCTCATTGAGTGGCCGAAGTTCTTCGGTACAGCTGGAGCTCTAGCATTACCCTCACTCTTCCTCCTCTCCTACCCAAGAGAGGGTGCAGCTAAAGCTGTTGGCCTCATACTCCCCTTCATAGGCTTCATATCGTGGTTCACGTGCTTCGGAGGGATGACTCTAGGAAGCATATTAGCAATCCTAGGAGGGGCGTGCGCCCACTCCTGGTCCCCCTCTCAACGCGGCGGTTAGCCGCTTGAGAGGAAGGGGAGGGTTGAAGTTTGAATTGGAAAATAACAGTGGGAGGGCTTGCGGCAGTAGTGCTACTACTGCTAGCCATGTCGGTAGCGCAGGTAGTATGGGGTGCAGTGCTCTACGCACATGCAATATACGAGACCATCGACATCACCATTCCAGAAGCCCACCTCACTAACGTAGTCATGAAAGGTGGACAGAGCGAAGTGGTTATTGACGAAACAACAGAGCTAGCTGCCCCCGTGATAATCCAAGAGGTAGGGTCCATAAATTGTCCAGGAGGTCAAGTTGTAAATAGAACGCTCAAAGTAGATATACCAAGTCTTCCAGGTCCGATTTACGTTTCAGCGATCCTTACCTTCGGAGAAGCCAGTATGGAAAATGTGAAGATGGAGGCTGTATATCTCTGTAGTAGTGGTGGAACGCTCAATGGAGTAAATATGACTGTCGCTGACTTCCCTGAAGGCATGGTACAGGAGATCGCCTCTGCCACGATGTACAACCTGTTTACGAAGATCTTCTACGCTAGCATCGGAAGCCTTGGATACACCGACTTAGAGATCAAGATAGTGATCAATATACCCTGGTTACAATAGCAACCAGAGGGTGAGGGTGGCTAGCCCAACCTCAAACCCTTCTTTACCACGTAGTTGTTCGGTTCCTCGACGTCTCCTCGGAGAGCTTAATTGTGGCTTGTGACTTTGAGGTTCTTAGGCGACTGAGATAAATAGCTTCAATTCCAACCTTTAATTGGTGAGAGATGCCTCTTCTAGTGAGGGCTAGGAGCATATACGATGGGTGGTTTAAGGCTGTCTTAGCAGTATTGGATCACGGCTCTTGGGTTACGAAGGAGGACTCCAAGATCCTAGAAGTAGAGGACTTGATTCTCTACGTTGAGGACTTATCGAAGCCCACGAAGCATCCAGAGGTTCTTGAGAACATAGGGTGCTTAAGCTCAACTCAATTAGAAGCTTATGTCAAGCAGTTCATGTCATCAGATAGGATGGGCTTCACGTACACGTATGGTGAGAGACTTAGAGCTTATGCTTGTCCAAGGTGCGGTGCAACGTTTGATCAAGTAGCGTTCGTTAAGGAGAAGCTATCGAAGTTCCCAAATACAAATCAGGCGGTCGCCGTACTGTACAATCCCTTAAAGGACTCAGATAGCACTCGGCACAACGACCCACCGTGCTGGAATTGGGTTCAGTTCAGGTTAAGAAAGGGAAAGCTCCACATAACCGCAGTCTTTAGGAGCCACGATTACGCCAAAGCCTTATACCCAAACCTCTATGCGATAGCATCGCTGGCTGAGGAGATGTATCCGAGAGGTACTAGAAGGCTTACTCTCTTGTCCACCAGCGCTCACATATACGAGTCTGACTATAAAGTTGTTGAGAAGTACGTAGCTCCATTCAGGCTGCTCTATAGAGTCTAGGGCGATGAGCGATCTTGCTTGCAATGTTTATATCCTCTATTGTCGCTAAGCTTAGCGGTGACGAGACTTGAAGGTCTTGAAGCTAGCTGAGCTCTCGTGGGTTGAGCTCAAGAAATTACTGGATGAGGGGCTTGACACTGTCTTCGTGCCTGTGGGCACAATTGAAGCTCACGGCAAGCACTTGCCGTTGGGTACTGATGTCTACATCCCAGAAAAGATAGCTGAAGTTCTGTGCTCAAAGATCGGCGGGGTCTTAGCTCCAACCATCCCCTACGGAGTCACTAGAAGCATGATAGGGTATCCTGGCTCCCTCACATTGACTGCGGGGACCTTCAGGTCCATGATCAAGGAGCTCGCAATCTCGTTTGGCAAGAAGGGCTTTAAGCACGTCATCTTCGTTAACGGTCATGGAGGAAACACGGATTCAATAAAGGAGGCAATTAGAGAGGCCTACATGGAGGTCGGCGTAAAGGGCATGGTGATTGACTGGTGGCTTGCAGCTAGAAGCGTAGTCGACAAGTACTATCCAGTTGGTCAAGGGCATGCATTAGCTGAAGAGACCGCGGCACTAATAGCCTCTAGAGATGATCTTCTAAAGAAGGAGCTTTACGACGATGATGAGTACGTCCCATATCAAGAGGGGCTTTGGGCTTACCCCCTTCCAGCTTCAGCACTAGCTTACAGGAAAGAGAAGCCGATCTTAGATTTTGATGTGGAGAAGGCTAAGAGGTTCCTTGAGGAGGTTTGCGAGTATCTGGCTAAGGAGGTGGAGAACGTAATAGAGAGGTGGAGGAGGGGGATTGATATATTCGAAAGGAGAGCTTAATGGTATGTTTATGACCTCATCAATAAGTTAATTAACTTTATTGATCTTCATGTTCTCAGCTAGTAAATTATGGAAAGGCATTTAGTCTTTGAGGTAAGACCTATTGTGGTGAGTTTGTTGTACGAGACCCTCATCTTAACTGATGACGATGTGAAAGAGCTTCTTGATATGCGAGAGGTCATTGAAGTAGTAGAAGTAGCGTTTCGAGAGAAGTGTCTTGGCAAAGTCCAGATGCCCCCAAAGGTCTACCTTTTCTACACAAAGTACGATGGCGACTTGAGGGTCATGCCCTCATACCTTGAGAATCTAGAGATTTCTGCAGTCAAAGTCGTAAACTCCCATCCGCGAAACAGGATAGCGTATGGACTGCCAACAGTTATGGCCATAGTTGTTCTCGTGGACCCAAAGTCGGGATTCCCTTTATCTATAATGAGTGGGAGCTGGTTGACAGCCATGAGGACTGGTGCAGCTGGTGGGATTGCTGTTAAGTACCTTGCCCGCGAAGACTCTGAGGTTGTGTGCTTTATAGGAGCTGGTACTCAAGCTAGAACTCAGCTTATGGCCATAAGCACTGTACTAAAGAACTTGAAGGAGATAAGGGTTTATGATGTGGTTGAGGAGAACGCTAAGGCATTCGCGAATTACGCTTCAAAGATGCTTAGTGGTGTGGGAGTTCAGGTGCATGAGAGGCCAAAAGAGGCCATTGAAGGGGCTGATATCATTGTCACCACTACACCTTCTCGCGAACCAATAGTCATGGATCAGTGGATTAAGGCTGGGGTGCACTTCAACTGCATAGGTGCTGATGCACCAGGCAAGGAGGAGATAGATCCAAACATATTACTGAGGGCTAAGGTTGTGGTCGATGACTTGGAGCAGGCTATCCATGGTGGAGAGATCAATGTGCCAATAGCTAAAGGTTTATTCAAGAGGGAGCAGGTGTACGGTGAATTGGGGGAGATAGTTGCTGGCCTAAAGAGAGGTAGAGAAGAGCTTAACGAGATAACGGTTTTCACATCAACTGGTTTAGCAATCCAAGATGCTGTCACCGCCAAACTTGCTTATGATAAAGCCTTATCCAGATGCGTGGGAATGAAGGTTAGGCTCGTAGTCTAATCTTAAAGCTTTTCAGTTCAGTTAGATTTCCTTAAATACTCCTTCGACTTAGCCTTGGGTTCTACCTTCTTCAAGGTCCTTCTTAGCTATGACTCCTAACTCAATGAGCTTCTTTATGGCCTTATTTAAAGCTACCCTTATGGCCTTCCTCCTAGTCACATCGCCAAAGAGTGCAACTGCAGCTCTCCTAATGCTTCCAGTCTCAGCAACCTTCTTAAGGATGATGAGGTCCCTTGGATGAAGCTTAACACCGTATCGTAAGGCTATGCTGGCCACGTCAGCTGGTCTTAAGCCCAAATATCGAGAGGTCTCACTAGCCTCTGAACCTTCTATCCTCCTCAAAACATTAAAGCTTAGGATTGTAACATCGTCGTCCTCCTTGACATCTCCATAAATCTTCTTGAGGGCCTCGATGAAGGCCTCCTTACTCTCAAAGCCATCTTGCTTAGCATCTTCGTCTACGAGTTCTCGAACCTTCTTGACCTTAACACCAGTTATTTCGAGCTCTGCTAGAACCTTACCACCGCTGTGGAGCAAAACATACTTCTTCTTTGGCTTCACTATTCCGAGCCTTATGGTCGCAGTCTTGATACCAGCTAGTACTAACTCTGCAAAGTCCTTCTTCATCATAATGTGCCTACCAAGGAATATCACCCTCTTCTTACGCACGAAAGCTCACTTCGAGTTAGAGGTCTTAAAGGTTCAGGGTACCAGCTTGATCTCTAACTCTTCTAACTTAACAAGCTTCTGTGAAGATCACAAGACCTCACAATGAATGCTAACTAGTTAACTTAACAATAAGTACTAAGAAGAGCAATATTCCTATGAACATGAAGAGGGAGTTCACTAACTTGTCATTGGACTTAAATAGCTTCAAGCTCACTTCACTCTTGACTATAGGCCACAGTGGTGGGAAGCTTGAGTACGTTAAGACGTCGCCAGCTATGTGGCAGATGAAGCCTAAGAGACCTGCTACGAAGCCTATCCAGAAGCTTAGGCTAAGATGGCTCGTCAGGAGACCTATAAGGATGCTGATTGGTATCGCAACAACGATGTTGTGGGTATATCTTCTATGCTTAACCTCAAGTCTAAGATCTATGTCTGGAAGTACCGATAGGCTGGTAGAGAGCAAAATTAGTAGGACGCTTTCGTGCAATTTTACATTGATTACTTGAAGGATCAAGCTAGTGACTGCCAATGTTAAGCCTATATGGCCTTCTCGATTCACAATCCTAAATTCACGTCATTAATAGTTATTAAACTTAATAATTATAGAGCCTCTAAGTCTTAAGCTCACCGAGCTTCACTTAACGTTGCCAAGTTTTTTGATCGATAATGGTTATGAAGGAGCTACTTTAACTTCACAATCGACTGTGCCAATAAAGTATCTATGTCGATTTGAAGTCTCTTCTTCATGTACATGTAGGCAGCAGTCAACTTTACTTGTTGAGCTGCATAAGGTAATGCTAAAAGCATTAGGGGGATGTTCTGTACGTCCATAAGTGGTTTAACTGAAGATAGTGCATTCCACGCTATGTTCCATACATGTAAGCCGTCTTTACCAGCTTTCTCCACCGCCTTGACTATTGATGGTTGAATCATTAATGTAGCTTCCAAGATCTTCTCTGTTAGCGATTGAGGGATCTCTCCTCTTAGCAGAGAGCTTATGATGAAGCATTCGGCGGTTGATCTTATGTGACTATAGACAACGGACCTCTTAGCCTTCTTCGACGTAAATATGTCCTTGGCGTAAGGGAGGTCTAAAATGTCGTCTGCAGCTAAGCCAGTCAGTATCAGCAGTTCTCTAAGCTCCTTGGCCAATGGCTTTACTTCGCTGAGAACAACTATGCTTCCAATATCTTTTTTAGCTGTTGCTGAGAGAACTTTGCACGCTAAACCGAATGGCGTTGAAGACATTTCTAATGATAGGTTATTTATGGCATTGACTAGGACGTCCCTGTCGACACCGTATACTGTTCCCTTACCGTAAATGAGCTTCTTGTAGAAGTCGTCTTTGCTAATCTTCCTTCTCTTTGATACTAAGCCTAAAACTTCCAAAGTAAACCCTCCGAAGGTCTTAAAGATAGGTGGTTAAAGAGAACAGTAAAAAAGTTTGCTAAAAGCTCGGGAGGAATGCGTTATAGTTGTCTTAGATCTAAAACTCTCTTAGCTTTTCCTTGGTGCTCTATCTTGCCTTCATATACAATCTTTATGGCTACGTTGAGTAACGTTAACTCCTTTATCTTGCTCTTGAGCTCGTTGACAAGTCTATCAACTTCTTGAACCCACTTCTTGACCTCGACGATCACGGTTATGTCGTCTATGTTTGAAAGCTCGATCTGATATTCTCCTGTAAGTTCTGGCATGCTGGAGACTACTTCCTCTATGATCTTGGGGTATAGACTTATACCACGAACCTTAACCATTTCGTCAGCTCTGCCCTTGATCCTCGATACCTTCGGTGTCTTGAGACCACAAGAGCATTCACTTGGTAGCAGCTCAACTATGTCTCCAGTACGATACCTTATGAGGGGCATAGCCTCCCTAGTTAGCGTTGTTACAACGAGCTCTCCCTCCTCGCCTTCACATACCTGCTCCCCTGTCTTGATGTCCACTACTTCCACTAAATAATGGTCTGCCCAGACATGCAAGCCATTCTTCTCTGAACACTCAATCGCTATCCCTGGACCTCCTAGCTCTGCAACACCATAGTTGTCGTATGCGTCTACATTAAGAGATTCCTCTATCCTTCTCCTCGTAGATTCGCTCCAAGTCTCAGCTCCTATAACAGCTTTTCGAAGTCTCAGCTTCTCAGTCAACCCAGTATCTTTAGCTAAATTAGCCATTTTAAGCGCAAATGATGGTATTGCGTGAAATGAAGTTACGCCGAGATCTACCATGAACTTTAAGTGTCTCTCCGGTGATGCTGGGCCTATAGGTATAGATGCTGCTCCAGCGAGTAATGCTGCCTCGCTATATCCTCGACCCGTAAACATCCCTTGATTTGAGGTGTTTACGAAGATATCTCCCTTACCTATCCCAATGAGCTCGAGATTTCTGACTAACCTCTCCATCCACAGCTTGTAATCCTTCTCCGTGTAGAATGTTAATACTGGTTTCCCAGTAGTACCAGAAGACGAGAGTATGAGGATAACGTCGCTTAAATTGACTGCTAAAGCACCATATGGATATGAAGACAAAAGGTCTTGCTTTGTTGTAAACGGTAATTTCGTTAGATCCTTGAGGGAGTGGACATCAACCCTCTTAAGCTTGTTGGAGTAAAGGGAGCTCTTAGATGCTTGTTCTATAGTCCACTTAAATCTCTCGAGCTGAAGATGTGCTAAGTCGCTAGTCGAGGTAAACTAGATCACCAAGCATCCTTAGCACCTGCCAGTCTTGCTATGCTTACTCTTTATAAAGCTTGCGTCGCGATCAAGGAGTACATACGAGCTATTAGCTGAAGTCATTCAATTTCTATTTAACTTTATTGGACTCCTTGGCTTAATAATTTGTTGGTGTGTTTTCGTGGACTACGAGCTCGTTGAGCAACATTACTCGAAGGAGGTGGTTAAGAAGGAAATATCCGATTACTGCAAAGGCAGGTGGGTTGCCCTCGAAGGAGGAACTTTAGGTAGCAGAGTTTTCTTGAGGTATTGGAGGGATGGAAGGCCCCTCAAGATTGATACGCCACTTGATGTTGAGAGTTTAATTAAGCAGTTTAAAGGTGTTAAGCCCAGAACCATTTACGGATCCGTGAATGTTTATGGTAAGTTAGCTACGAAGCTTGACTTGGAGAAGCGCGAGAACATAGCCTACGCTTCCCCAATATGGGATATAGATGGAGAATTGGAGAGGTGGAGAGACGTAATAGAGGTAGCTAGAATCATAGTTGATGAGCTCGAGAAGTTGGGAGTAATTAACTCTGTCTTCATAAAGTGGAGTGGTGAGGGGGCTCACGTTCACGTACATGAAAAGTGCTTTTCAAGCGATGTTTTGCTTAAACATAATCCATTGGACATTGCGTACTCATTAGTGGACTACGTCTTAGAAAGATGTAGGAGCAGTATACTTGATGTAGCGTCAAGATCTAGCGGACTTAAGGTGGAAAATGAGATAGACTTGAAAAGAGTATTCACAGCTCCTTTGGCACTTCATAGGAGAAGGGATTTATGCTGTGTATGCTTTAAGCCCAGCATTCTAGACAGCTTCGAGCTCGAGTGGGCTGATCCTAAGAACTTTAAGCATGATGAGGAGTGGAGAGGCTTTGTTGATGGTGAGGGCGATGAAGCTGCCATTAAAGCCCTTGAAGTGATAGGTGGTTATAAGGGCTGGCTTGGTACCATAGAAGTGAAAGCTAGGACCACCATTGCTGCTCCCAAGGTCGCGGAGATCGAGAGGAAAGGAAGAATTGGGCGATTTCAAGTCATGGGACTACTTCAAGCAGCCCGCTACTACTTATTGACTGGAGACTTAGAGAAGGCAAAGTCATTTGGATTGAATAGAGCAATATTTTACGCATGGGCTAAGAGACATGCCAAAGAGGTATCGTCTAAGAAGATGGCGAAGATCGTGAAGAGGATGAGTGAAGATATGAGGGAGGAGAAAGCTATTCAAGTAGGTGATGAATTGGCTTTCGTGTCTGATAGAGGCTGGTTTATCATAGGAGATCAAGAACAAAGACCTGAAGACTACGATAGGCAAATAATGCAGAACATAAACACTGTAGTTGCTTATGAGAAAGCGTGGCAGGCAGCCTTAGAGTACCTGAAGAGCTTTAAGAAGGAAGTACTTTTAGACCAGCAGAAGTTCTTCAAAGAGGTCTATGAACCTGTTAGGGATAGATTCCTTGAGGATGTAGTTCTAAATTCAAGAAGGAGAACATTTAAGCCTAGAGGACTGTTTAAGTGGTTCAACGATAGACGAGAGGATTAATTCATGAGTAGCTATGTTGATGCTCTAAGTCGGTGGACAATTTAACTTGTAAGAATGTTATTGCATGCTTATCTTGCCCATAGTTGGGGGCTCGTTAATAATGCTCTTCGTCGATGTATGTAGACTCTGTGATGAGATCGAAGCTATTAGCTCTAGAAGCTCCATGATTTCTCTAGTATCGAACTTTATTAAGAACCTAGAAGTGAACGATCTTGAGCTTGCAGTTAGGTTCATAATTGGTGAACTATTTCCGCCATGGGAGCCAGAGATAGGGCTTGGAGCTTCTGGAGTTATTGGGTGCGTTATCAAGGTGTTCTCGTCATCTAAGAGTGAGTTCTTCAAGGTCTTCAAGTCGACCGGCGACTTGGGCCTAGCGTCCATGAGAATAGCTGAGAAGATAGGATGCATACCGTTGCTTACGGCTTCTGAGGGCGACTTAACAATCAAGGACGTCTACGAGGGATTTAAATCAATAGCAAGAGCTTCTGGAGAAGGTTCTAGACGTAAGAAGATTAGGCTCTTTCATGGGCTGTTATTGAGGGCTAGAAGACCAGTAGAGGTGAAGTACCTTGTGAAGCTCGCTTTAGGTGAGAGAAGACATGGGTTTAGCGAGGGATTAATGGAGGAAGCCATCGCTGATGCCTTTAACTTGCCATACGAGCTCGTTAGGAGAGCTCATATGCTTACAAGCGATCTTGGCTTGACGGCGAGAATAGCTAAACTTAAAGGAGTTGAGGGACTTAGAAGACAGAGGATAGTTCTTTTTCACCCTGTTAAGCCAATGCTAGCAGAGAAGGCTAACGACTTACTATCAGCTCTGAGGGAGTTGGGAGGAAGAGCTTCATTCGAAATTAAGGTTGATGGGGCTCGCGTACAAGTTCATAAACTCAACGACAAAGTGAAGATATTTAGCAGAAGAGCAACCGACGTGACCACAAGCCTACCTGAGGTAGTTGAAGTAGTAAAAAGGGTTGCAGCTGAGAGCGCTGTCTTTGAAGGTGAGGTAATAGCGCTTACGAGTAATGGTAAGCCAGCTCCATTCCAGCTATTAATGAGGAGGTTTAGAAGACAGAGAAGTGTGAGCGAGCTAGTAAGCAAAATACCATTGAAGCTCTACTTCTTCGATATACTCTACTTAAATGGTGAGACGTTGATAGACAAACCGTACATTGAGAGGAGGAAGATATTAAGAAGCGTAGTCAGCGAGGATGTGATTATCGAAACTCTAATTACGAGCAAGTACGAAGAGGCTCAAACCTTCTATGAGAAGGCTCTCAAGGATGGTCACGAAGGCCTCATAGCTAAAGACTTAGAATCACCTTACACACCGGGAGTTAGAGGTAAGAAGTGGTTAAAGATAAAGCCAGTTTTCAATACCCTAGATCTTGTAGTTATAGCAGCTGAGTACGGTCATGGATATAGAGCTTCAATGCTAAGTGACTTGTACTTAGCGGCTTACAATCCTGAAAACAACGAATTTGAGGTTGTTGGGAAGTGCTTTACCGGTCTAACTGACGAGGAGCTCATTTGGATAACTAAGAGACTGAAAGAAGTAGCTATCAAGGAAGAAGGCAGAGTAGTCTACGTTGAGCCTAAAATAGTTGTTGAAGTAGCCTTTGACGAAGTTCAGAAGAGCCCACACTATAAATCCGGCTTGGCATTGAGGTTCCCAAGGATAATTAGAATTAGGGACGATAAGTCACCACTGGAAGTTGACACCATTCAAACGTTAAGTAAGATCTTTGAGGAGCAGAGAGGTCGAAGAAAAGAAGCAACTTGAAGCCTTCATTTCGAAGGACTCGCTTAAAATAAGGTCACTTGAATAAGTTCTTGAAATTATTGATTTCATGCTCTTCCATTCCTCATACCATGAAAAGAATGAATGGTGTAGCTAGCCTCCGCTTTTTACACTGGTACGATGAAGTTGCACATGAGCTATTACGCTGATATCGTGATTCCGGCATTTTTAGCGTGCAGCTCTCTAAGTTCCTGAGGGGCTCCCCATGGATTTCCACTTGAAAGTATGTTCTTAAAGAGGATCTCGACTTTAGGATGTCTAAAGCCTAGCTTTACGAGCTCTGCTTTTAACTCTTCAACTAGCTTTGGCACGTCTATCTTAACTGGACACATTTCCTTGCACCTACCGCAACCTGTACACAAATAGGCAAAGAGGGCTTTATCAAATCCCCTCGTATATGCCGTCCATATAGACCCTATGCCTCCAAAGTAGTTATGACCAAACCTTCCATCGAGAATCCGATATATCGGGCATTCATATAAGCATCCTCCACACCTGAGACAGTACAGGGCCTCTCTAAGTACTGGATGCTTAGCGATCTCGGTTCTTCCATTGTCTAGGAATATCACGTGTAGCTCCTTCGGTCCATGAACGCCGTAAACGAGTCTCTTCTCTATATCTGCTGTCTTACTTGGACCAGTAATGAGCGAGACGTAGGAAGCCATTGGTATGCCAGATGCGTAGGCTGGAAGTAGTTCGATTATCTTAAAGGCATCGCTGAAAGTGGGTACCACCTTCTCCATTCCGACTACGCAAATGTGTATTGGTGGTGCGTTAGTTGAGAACCTAGCGTTTCCCTCGTTTTCTACTATGAAAATAGTTCCAGTTTGTGCTGCAACAACGTTAGCACCACTTAGTCCTACATCAGCTTTGACGTAATACTCCCTTAAGTACTCTCTAACAAATGATACTAGGACTGAAGTGTCATCTGGTAGTTCTTTACCAGCAAGCTTTGAGAGCGTCTTAGCTACTTCCTCTTTAGGCACGTGAATTGATGGATTGATTATATGGGTAGGCTTCTCCTTCCTAAGTTGAACTATAAACTCTCCTAAGTCTGTTTCAAGGACCTTGCACTTTAGGACCTCCTCCAAGTACTCTCTTAGTTCTATCTCTTCACAAGTCAATGACTTCGACTTAACTACCAGCTTTCCCTTGCCGACTATGTCAGCCACTATCCTCCTAGCTTCCTCACCAGTCTTAGCTAAGTAAATGTGTCCATTGCACTCCTCTATGGCTTCAGAAGCCTCTTTCACGAGCTCATACATCTTTTCAATGGAGTGTTCCTTGATCCTCCTAACTTCAAGCCCTAGCTCTTTTAAGTGAAGTAGCTTAGAAAGAGTTGCACTTTTACTAGAAACGTAGGAGATCCATGCTCTTTTTAATGCTATTCTTCTAATTTGATCCGCCAAGCCCTCCAATATCTGTGTTCTAAGATCTTCCGCCCAATGATCCATGGAGACCCCCTTCTATGGATGCTTGGATTACCTGAGTTATATCCAAAACTTTAAGAGATCCATCTGAGGCCGTCTTAAAGTTATGATAACAGAAGGGGCAGGCAGTTATGATGGCTTCAGCACCCGTAAGCTTGATGTAATCTAAAACTTCTTGAGCTACTGCTAGCGCTAACTCTTCGAAGCATGCTCTAACACCTCCTCCAGCTCCGCAGCAAAGTGATGCTTCTCTACTCTCATTCAACTCTATTAGTTTCATGCCCGGTATCATGTTCAAGAGGTGGCGAGGTGGTTCATACACGTTCATATGCCTGCCTAAATGGCATGGATCAAAATATACGGCTTTAATCTCAACTGGCTTAAGAATCGAGGGCTTTACGTGGTCGAGGATAATTTGAGTTGAGTGTTGAACCTCCAAACCCAGATCTGTGCCTAATTGCAGTGGGTAGTCTAATCTGAAGGCTCTCAAGCAACCAGGACAGTGAGTTACAAGCTTTCGAGCTCCCGTGCTACGTATTAAGTTAAGCGTTTTCTTCGCAACCTCTGAGAACTCCTTCCTCAAGCCAAGCCTAAGCAGTATGGAGCCGCAGCACCCTTCATTAGAGCCGAGGTACTTGAAATCTACTTTAAGTGCCCTCAGTATATGCATGAATGATGATGCCAAGTCAGGAACTCTATAGGATGACGTACATCCAATCCATAGCAACAACTCTCCGTCCAAAGATCTTTCACTTCCTTAGCTAACACTAGAGTGAGAAGATCCTTTGTAAAGCCAGATAAACCTTTTGTCTTCGAGTTGTTCAGTTCTTAAAGTCGTTTTAAAGAGCCTTAACTGAGAGGTGCAACATTTTATTAAGGGGCTCCGGTTTCAGGACTGTTTACTTCACCTCTCAAAGTCTTCTTAGCTATCTTTACGGTCCATGAACATCGATGAAGTTAAAATCGTTGTAAGATTGGTTTCCTCATAATTTCCTACCTAGTTAGGTGGTGATGACGCTATACCACCATCACTACGAATGGTTTTCCTTGTAGATTGGGTTAGACGTAGCTCCACGTTGATCCATCTTTTGAGTCCATCACCTTTATTCCAAGAGACGCCAATAGCTCTCTTATCTTATCAGCTACCTCGTAGTCTCCACGAGCTCTATGCATATGCCTTACATCGATTACTATCTTCACTAGCTTGTCTACGAATTCTCTTTCAAACCCTTTGGTGTGGAAAACGTCGTCAAGTACGGCTAGAACTTGGTTCATCCTCTTGAAGGCATTAAGAGCTCTTAGTGCTAACTCAGCCTTACCTGATGGTATTATAGAAGTGTACGATATCGAGATGAGGTCGTGGAGGTAAGGTGCAGCTTTCGCACCATTGAAGTCGTCCTCCATAGACTTTATGAAACCTAAGAGAAACTCGTCTATTCTCTCAGCTATCTTTAGATCTTGGTTAGAGATCTTGAAGTTTAGGTTCTCTTTATGCGCTATTCTAATCAGAAGATCTACACAGCTCCTTAACCTATCATAGATTCTTTCGTACTGCTCTAGGAGCTCGTAAGAGAAATCGATGGTGCTCCTGTAGTGTGTAAGTACTAGCATTAATCTGAGCACTTCGGGTTTATGTTCCTTAAAGACGTCCTTCAGAGGTATTATGTTTCCTAAGCTCTTGCTCATCTTCTCCCCCTTAATAGTTAGGAATCCGGTATGAAGCCAGTACTTGACCCACGGCTTTACTCCATATCTAGCCTCGCTCTGAGCTATCTCATTTTCATGGTGTGGAAATATCAGGTCAGTTCCTCCACCGTGAATATCTATCTTTGTGCCTAAATAGAAGCAGCTCATAACTGAGCATTCTATATGCCATCCAGGTCTCCCAGGACCCCAAGGGCTCTCCCAATAAGGCTCTCCTGGCTTTGCTTTCTTCCAGAGAACGAAATCATATGGCTTCCTCTTTTCTCGCATAAACTGCTCTTCCTGTCTCCACTCCTCACCCTTGGTTCTTCTTGATAGTTTACCGTATTCTAGAAACTTATCGACATTGAAGTAAACGCTTCCATGGCTCTCGTAAGCGAAACCAGCTTCGATGAGCTTGGATATGAAGTCTATCATCTCGTCTACATGCTGAGTTGCTTTAGGGCTAAAATCCACTTCAATGCGTAACTTCTCTAGTGCTTCAAGATAGTCATTGGTATAAATTTCGGCTATATCTCTCCAGCTCACACCTTCCTTATTAGCTCTGTCGATTATCTTGTCGTCTATATCAGTGATGTTTTGAGCGTGAACTGTCTCAAATCCTTTAAGCTTAAGAAAACGCTTAATGGCGTCAAAGGCGACGTAAGTCCTAGCATGCCCCACGTGCGTATAATCGTACACCGTGGGACCGCAAACATACAATCTGATTATTGGAGGATTAAATGGCTCAAAAACCTCCATCTTATGAGTTAGGGTATTATAGACCTTTATTACCAATAGATCATCACCTAGAGGCCTGCATTGGTAAGTGGTTATCGAGAAATTTAGGTTTCGACATTCTTAAAAGCGTAATGGACCATGAGGACGGGGAAAACACTTTTAAGTCAAAGTTAATGTCAATATTTAGAGCAAATTGATGCTTGATCCAAAGCAGAGCTTATGGACCAGTATTTCGGCTCTTAACGACGTTCTTGTTTCACATGGTTCAGCTCACGAGGAACAAGCTTAACCTCTTGGTTGTCTGTCAAGGAACTCACATGTACTTGAGATGTATTTTTAGGAAATAGGATTTTGGAATCTTCACGCTATCTTAAGGAGACCATTAGGATGGTAAAAACGGAGAAATGAGGTGTTGACCTATCTATAGTTACATACGAGGAACGATGTAAGAGGAAAAGTTTTATAGATTGGAATAATCAAATCCCTAAACCTTAACCTTCATTTTACCCGTCAATCTCTAAGCTTTTCTTGCATGCGATATTTTTAATGAAGCTTGGAGAATATGGTATCAAATCAACAGTAATTTGTCAAAGTAAAAAATTTTATAAATAAATCAACATCCAAAATGAGGATGGAGGATGAAATTATGGAGATATATGAGTCTCCTAAAAAACTAGACGTCTTAGCTTCGGCAGATGTCATCGTTTGTGGCGGGGGACCAGCTGGAATTGGTGCAGCTTTAGCTTCAGCGAGAAATGGTGCTAAAACTATTTTACTAGAGAAGTTCAATTCATTAGGTGGTCTTCAAACTCAAGGTAACAATCCGATTTTTACCTTTGTAGATCCCGCATTACATGGAGGAATTATTATAGAGATTCTTAAACGACTGAGAGAAGCTGGAGCCCTAAGAAAATTTGAGGAAATACCACCTTATGAACGTGGAAGAATGAAGTCGATACTAATTTCGCTTCTAGGCAAGGATAGGATTCCAAAGAGAGTACTTGAAACCGATGTTGGATGGTGGGGAGCGTGGGGGGTAACATTCGATCTAGAATACTATAAGCTGTTGCTAGATACTTTAATGGATGAAGCTGGAGTAAAAACACTTTATCACACTCTAGTTGTTGACGTTCTAAAAGAGGAGAACGAACTTAGAGGAGTTATAGTAGAAACACCTGAAGGTAGAAAGGCAATTCTCGGAAAAGTTGTAATAGACACAACTGGTACAGGCTTAGTTGCATGGAAGTCTGGAGCAGCATGCATGGGAGATGAAGGCATACCAGTAGGAAAGCGAAAAGGTCAGTATCCTGGAACCTTGATAGCATTCTTTGTTGGTGGGGTAGACTACCAGAAGTTCGTTAATTTCAGGTTATCAAATCCAGAGCAATGGGGTCAGATGTATTGTGGCATGGACATCGTGAAGAAAGCAAAAGAAAAGGGCGCATACATAAAACACGATGCTCTAGTTTGTGCAACGATCTTTGACGTGTACAATGCTGGAAGAGTTTATGTAATGGGGCCAGTATACGCATTCGATGATAAACCTCCATGGTCCGTAGAAGAACTTACAAATGCAGAAAAAGATATGAGGAAACAGGTTTGGGCAATATTTAAAGTTCTTAAAGAAAACGTTCCTGGCTTCGAAAAAGCTTACGTGGAGCGAACACCGGCATATCCAGTTTTAAGTGGTCATAGAATTGTAGGCAAGTACGTAATTACTGTCGGGGATATGCGGGAAGGAAGGGCGTTCGAAGATTCCGTAGCGATCAATAATATGCCTCCGGATATATTTGAGTTAGTTGGCAGGTTCGGATACGAGATACTACCACATGATATTCCATATCGCGCTCTTGTTTCTAAAGACATTCCTAATCTGTTAGCTGCTGGGACTGTGATTTCTGCAGGGCTCTTTGCAATTGGTGGATTGAGGTACTGTACACCAAGCATTTGTACTGGTCAAGCAGCTGGGACAGCAGCTGCACTATCAATAAAAACAAATGTTAGTCCAACAGATCTAGACGTGACACTTTTACAAGACACACTAAGAAAACAAGGAGTAATAGTTTCAGTAAAAGAAGTTCCCCCAGAGGCCCTTGAACCTTATCGAGTTATAAAAAGTCTGGGTCTTGTCTTTAAGAGAAGAGAACCGGATGTGCCAGAAGAAGAGATAGCAAAGTATTAAAATTCAACCTGAATTTTCATTTTTAATTCCCAAACCAAACATATACATTACCTGCTACTCAACCCTATTCCACCAAAGTCGTAGTCAAATATTAATTAGAAATCAATGATCAAAATAACCAAACAGAAATGATATTAAAATAAAACTTAAGATTTTAGTGAGCTTGGTTTTATGAAATATCTTAGAGTATGCATGCTACCAGGGCTGATGAAATGAGCTCGTTAAGCTCTCTTGGTAATTGGTGAAGCATCAATGCGTATATAGCTCATGTTTAAGTATTAATGAAATGAAGAATATTACATAGTGCAGAAGATGTCTACTTTTGCTGTAACCCCAAATAATAAGGATGCTATAAAAACGCCAAATACGTGACAAAGAGGTCTTCTGGAGGTTAAACTCTAATAACATAAAGAATGTCAGAAGAAAGCCTTTAACTATGGATAGAAGAACTTCAGAACCTTGTTACCATGAAATATTTAATGTCTCAGAACCCTAGAGTTGGGAAGCTATGACCGCTTGAACAATACTTTTCAACCTAGCTATACATGCTTAAGATTATGGTTTACATGGTCGTTCTTGGAGACTTATTTAGGACCTTATCTTTGTTTTGTTCATGGTGGACAGTTTGGTAAACTAAGTTCAGCTTGTGATTTAACGAAGCTATACCTCATAGATAATTTATTGAATAAGTTTCAACGAAGACCTAAATAACTAAAGATTTCACAGTTAAAGCCGAGTAGACTGATCCTAAACATTTCAGAGGTAAGGCATGTTTTGACTTATAATAACAAAAAGCTAATAGAAGCCTTAATTGACTCTTTGAAACGAGAGTTGAGATTCCAGTATATAGAGTGCTTGGCTAAGAGTTTAATAGAGAGAAACTTGAAGGCTAGATTTAATGAGCTTAGAGTTCATGATTACAACGATTGAGGGTTTCGAGGACGTAGCTGCTCAAGAGATTAAGGATGTAGGGGGACGTAGTATCGAAGTTAAGACTGCTAGAGTGTTTTTTCGAGGAGAAGCTAACTTAATGTATCGAGTGAACATCAGGTCAAGGTGCGTTCATAGATTGATGTTAGTGCTCGGTCGTGGTCAAGCTCTTGGACTAAACGATATTTATCGCTTTGCTAAGTCGATCAACTACTTCGAAGTCATGAAATTAGACCAAAGCTTTGCTGTAAGGACCACAAGAGTTGGAGAACACGATTACACAAGCATCGATGCTTCAGCTATGGTCGGACAAGCCATAGTGGATAGCTTCAAGGAAGTTAAGGGTGTTAGACCCCGCGTAGACCTCAAGAACCCTGACGTAGAGGTGGATGTCTACGTTAAAGATTCCGAGGTCGTAATAGGCGTCAACACCACAGGAGAATCACTTCACAAGAGGAATTACAGAGTCTATGATCATCCAGCGGCCTTAAAGACTACTTTGGCAGCATGTATGTTGAGGTTCTCGGGATGGAAGGGTGAGGGGCTCTTAGACCCAATGTGTGGTGGAGGGACGATAGTTATAGAGGCAGCCCTCATGGCTAGAAGATTTCCTCCAGGCTTCTTTAGGAAGAGCATGGCTTTCACGAAGTTACCTCTCTACGATCCCAAAGTTCATAGAGAAGAGGTGGAGAAGGCATTGGAGGAAGCTAATAGAGATCACTTTGAAATCTATGGGTTTGATATATCACCAAAGCACATTAAAGGAGCATTGTCAAATGCTTCGTCTGCAGGAGTTGATGACACAATACAATTTGCAGTTAGAGACTGCACAAGGAAGGAAACGTATAGTGATTTGAGCACGAAGTTCGTAATTGTTAATCCACCTTACGGTATTAGACATGGTAGGCCGAAAGCCATTAAAGATCTTTACACGAATTTCTTAAAAGCTATCTCACAAAATCTTAGTGGCACAATCTTAACAGCAATAGTTGGTTGCCCAAAAATCTTCGAGACGGCATTAGAGAGCGTGAATCTCAAAGTTTTAGATTCAAGAAGCGTAAAGCATGGAAATCTACCGGCTAGGGTCTACAAAATCAGGGTATCTTAACTTCCTTAGCATGGTTTCACGAGAACTGAGACGTTTATTGCTAAGCATGCTGAAACCACGTTCCCATCATACTTGGTTAAGGCTTTGAGGTCCATGCCCTTCTTGTGAAGGCTTTGTATGAGGTCTAAATAGACTAGGAAGGTCCTTGGCTCTAGGCTTCCTCTTTGAAGCCGCCAATATCGCTTCTCATCCCTCATTATTGCTAAAGCTCTCTCAGACATTATCTCCTCCACGTTTACGTCATTAAGCCATAACTTCTGCGCTTGAGTCGTACTCCACTCATAGAGATCGAGAACGCTGTAGTCCGCTATCCTGAGATGAAGCTTCCAATCTCTTACACCAATCTCAACTTTTGAAGTTACTTCATTCACTGCTATTTCCTTTATGATGCTTTGTGCTCTAGACCCTAATGTAAGTAGGGGGCTAACATAGCATGAGGCCAGACATATCGCCTCAGCAATATCGTGCCTTAAGTTCAAGACCTTAGACACGAAGTCCACGAATTCCATGACCTCTCGATGAGGATATACTAAGGGTACTAGTGGCTTAACAACCCTCGTCAAATTCTTTGCAAGGGATGGAGAAATACCGAGAACTCGATACTTAAACCTGCTAATGAGCCACTTAAGATCTTGTGAGATATCCTCAGCTGGGTCAAATGCTACGACTCCCCTCATGTTCTTAACTAGAGCTGCATAACGTGAGAACATGATTTTACCATAAATTTTGTAGGAGTGTCAGAGTTAATTGTGTTACGCGTGAAGCTCTACAAGACACTATGACACCCAGCTTTTTAATGCTCTTTGACCTCATCACGTTAGAGCAGTTAAGAGACACGGTAAAAGAATGAAGAGCATCGCATGGGACTACGCTCACAGGATAAGTGAAAAAGTAACAGAGCTAGCCAATGAATATAGCTCTATCGTAGTTCTCGAAAACCTAAACAAGCTTAGAAGCAGAGTTAACGGTAATAGTGCTTTCAACAAGAAGCTATTTCTGTGGTTCTACGGGAGGATTCAGTTTACCGTAGGCTACGAAGCTCTAGAGAGGTCTTGAGATTAGACATGTTAGCATGTTAATCCGAGGAAGACATCATCTACGTGCCCTAGATGCGGAGGTAGGCTTAAAGATTCTAGTGGTAGAGTGCTGAGGTGCACCAAATGCGGTTTTATAGGCGATAGAAACATCATAGCGTGTATAAACCTGTTGGTAAGATGCGCAAGATGTGGAGGTCTAGGGGTGCCCCTGAACGCCCCCGAGGGGCGATGCAGACCCAAGACCGATGCAGGGGAACAAAATGTGGCATGAAATCAACTTACGTAAACTTGTATAGGAGCTGAACCCCGTTTGAAAGCATTTAAGGAAGAGCTCGAAAAACAACGTAACTCCCAACGTTCACGCCAAGCTCTCTAGCTACAACCTTGCACTTAGCCCTTAAGAGGAAGAAGGTTTTAGTTTTAAGAGGTGTATCTGCTATGTACTCGTAGTGAGCCATCCCCTTAGCTATTATGAGGTTAGAGGTCATGAGGTCTCTCTTGACCTCTTCTGACACCTCTTCTAAGAATATACTGGAACCATCACTTCCGCTATCCATCAACTTATCTACTAGTTTATGAAGACCAACCTTCTTGGTGTCATCTATAGTAGTATCGTTCTGAAACGTGCCCGACTTAGCTATGACCGTGATCTTCGAGTCCAACCTTTTAAGCTCACTTAGAAGAACGTAATCAAAAGGTAGTTCCTCAACGTTATCCAACAAGAAAACAATTTTCGCTGCTTTTGACGTTTCGTAGAGCTGAGGTATTTGATCTTTCTCTATGATCATTGAGCTCACAAGCTCAGTTATGGACCCTAGCTCTGGAGGTTTAAACTCAGCTACACCATAATCAAAGCTGTTGCCTAAAAGAGATAGTTTAACAGCTTCACTAAACCTCTTGTAACCCTCAAATCCCTCAAGAATTCTAAGGCAAAAATCCTTTATTTCATTAAACCTGCTTAACGCCCTCTCGCGAATACAGAAGTATGGATCTTCAAGCGTTAGTTCCTTAAACTTCCTGTAGATCAATGATGCTAATCTGGTGACGTTCACGTCCGTACTCAGTAGCTTACTCATGTACTTAGTCACCTCGACCATTACTTTAGATGCTTCTTCTTCCTCTAGCCCGAGCATCTCTAGTTCTCGTCGTCTCACGTCTAATATGCATGGTATACATTCAGGTTTTAACTTCATTTTCACCAGCTCAAGAGCCCGTAAAGATATAGGGAGCTAGTCTCTTATTTGAGGTAATAGCTAAAGAGGTTGGTGCAGCTTATTGAGTCAACTTTTTGTGATAGAACACTTAGAGCCTCGCTTAAGCAAGTGGGTCCTCATAGAGTATGAGCATGCGTCACTGATTGTCGGGAAGGATAACTTAGCTTTCACAAACGTGAAGAGGGGATTTAAGACGTTAGAGAAACTTGGGAAAGTATACAGAGAGAGCGCTGTCGAACTCTTCGACAACGAGGGAGTTATAGTTCTCGATCCTAGAGCTGACAAGCTCTTAGAACCATCAGATTTCAATGATGTTGAAAGCGTAGTAGTTGGAGGAATACTTGGAGATCATCCTCCTAGGGGTAGGACATTCACTTTAATAACATCAAAAATGAGGAGAGCTAGGGCTAGAAGTCTAGGTAATCGACAATTTTCCATAGATGGAGCGATATACATGGCCCTCAAGGTGGCTCAAGGAGTAGAGCTGAGTGATATCCCTGTAGCTGATAGCTTAACCTTAAAGTGTGGCGATCTCGAGATCTACTTGCCCTTCAGCTACCCACTTGTGAATGGTAAACCTGTGATAAGCCCCAAGCTTATTGACTGTCTGTTGAAGACTGATATTGTTCAATTAGGATTTAAGAATTAAAACCTCGTGATTAGATATAAGAATAAGATGATGAGAGTTAAGATTATGGCCATTGGTAGTATAGCTATCAGTATAGCTTCAGGCCCTGAAATTACTATCGGAGGAAATGGGAATATAGCTATAATACCAGAGACTTTCATCGCTGAAAGCGACATGAGCATTAGACCCACAATTATCAGAATGAACCCTATGGACATTAGGATGGGGAACAGGAGCGGGAATTCCATCTTTGATGGAAGGCTCTTAAGGGCTGCGGGACTGGGTTTAGTACCCTCCTCGATAACGTAACCTCCAATCCTTGCCACAGCACCTCTAAGTGCTAGAGCCTTAGCATCATCTTCTGGTATTACTGCTTCATCACCGGATTTGTAGGGTCCGTATATCTTGCCATCACTACCAACGAAGGCTCCAACATCTTTTAGAAAAACTACCTTGACATAGCTCACTTTAACCACCAATTAAGCTTGCAGTCCACAATAAGGCTATGATTAGTAGTGCTATGGCAGTCACAACTCCCATAACTGCCATAAGCTTCTTAGAAGTACCCCATACAATTGGTATGGGTCCTATCAATATTATTCCTGATGATTCATACTTCCCACCACTCATCCTAATCATCTTAATGGATGAAATCACCACGAGAACTGCCCCAATCACTGTCAGCAATAACCCGATGAGGAACATCAGGTCCATGAATCATACCTCACGTTTCTCGATTCTTCCACGCCAAGCTTTACCTTAGAGGTTTAGAGAGTCTCAAATAAGTTTTTGAGGAAGTGTCCTGATATAAGTTTTTGGGCAATGATGTCCCATTGCATGTCTGAAGAATGATGTTTGACTCCAATGCTGAGCCCATAATATCAATGAAAGGATTTAGCGTTTCTAGATGCGATAGAAGGTCTAGGAAGGCTCTTGCTATATAGAAGCTCAAGACTAACCACGTTGTAGTACTTACCTATGTCTTCGAGCCTATGCGCATCTGAGTTTCTTAGTGGTAGTAAGCTGAACTTTGATGCTAACTGTAGGGCTAGCTCTTCGTCTATTTCCTTGTGTAGATAGTTCTTAATCTCAATACCTTGACAAGTAACCAGTATTTCAGGGCGCTCATCGTATGGATGTACTTGAAATCTGAAAACCTTATCATTTAAGTATAGCTCTACAACTTGCCTGTGTGTCGCAGGACCTATGCCATTAACTTCAATCTCCACGCCTGGTATTATGATCACTTCAGGGAAATACTCTCTCGCTATTTCTGCAGCTTTAAAGCCATAGAGTTTCTCCTCGTGTTCAGTTATTGCTATGCCATCGAGACCCAACCTCTTTACCTGCCTGATTATTTTGGCTACCACATCTATGCTAGGGCTTGGGAAACCTAATGCTTCAAATGGATGAGTATGAAGATCTAGCTTAAGGTACCTCATACTAATTCACGCTTTACTAGTCCATGAAACTACGTCATTCAGGAGACCTTCCAGGGACTAAGTATGGAAGTTTTGTTCTGAAAGCAACAAGAGGCTCCTTCATCTTCGCTAAATGGATCAATAGAGCCCTCTTACCCCTCTCAGTTAATGCGAAGACCGGTATCGATACTCCTAGCTGAAATAGTGCTTTAGGAGCTATCTCTTCTCTAATAAGTTTTGAGTTGCAGCCCCACAACAGGTCTGATAACGCGAGGTTTTCGAGATCACCAAGCTCACAGCGAGTTGTGCAGACGCCAAATATCGTGACATTCACTTCGTACTTCCTTTCCAATTCTCTTATCTTTGGGATCTCCCAGCTTCTGAATCCAGCTACTGTCACTGCTATCCTCCTATAGCCCTTCTTAGCAGCGAGCTCTACACCCCCCACTTGATCTATCGCTGCTCGGATTTCGTCGAGAATTATTCCACCATTCTTTTTTAACTTCTCAATTATTTCAGGTACAGGCGTTGTCTCCACCACCCCCGATAGAAAGGCACCAATCATTTGAACAAGCTCTGGAGTCGAAGCTAGCACTGTTCCAGAACCTTCACATACTGTTACGGCACAGTCAAATAGACCGTCCTCCAGGCACGACATTATGATCTCTGAAGCTCCATAGGGTATTCTAGGCTCAGTTATAAAGAGCCTTTCCTTAGATGCGAAACCCAGCTTATTTATCTTCATTTCTACTTTTCTCTTTACAACTTCTCTATCAATCACATCATAACCGTAGGCTATGGTCTGTAAGGGGCAGCGCTTCGTCAGCGGTTCATCGAGGACTATGACTTCAGAGCCAGCTATCTCTACTCTAGCACCACAACAGATGATCAGGTGTCTTGCCATGAAGGCTAGCCTCTATGCAAACCTCCCTACGAAAGCCCCTCTGAGAAGAACGAAGAATTATACCTTCCCATCTTGAACTTTTTAGCTATGTAAGTTGCTTCATCTATGTCATCGGTAGCACCTATGAGCTTTACCTTTGAGACTGCGTTTCTAGAACCACATCTAAAGCACATGAACGATCTTGCTGGCATCCTTACTACTCTAGGTTCTCCACAGTTATGGCATAGTGCTACCACAAACCTCTTCATCGATAGCGGCAACATCTCGAATCCCTCAGTCTCCTCGTGAAGGGTTCATAGGACCGTATATATAACGCTTTCACAAGTCTGGCTTAAGAAATTATGTGAGGACAGCACAATTAAAATGGCCAGAGATTTTGAATACCTCAGTTAAATGCTGTATAGAACGCTGTAAGCTTGGGGTGGCGCTTTATTGACCTCCTACTTGAAGTCCAAGTTACTTAACATCATTAGATGCTTTTATGACGACATTGCTCCAATACTACTAAGGCTCACGTCCCTAAACCCCTTTGAATTATTGATAAGCACAATAATATCTCAGAATACTAACTGGAAGAATGTTGAGAAGGCCATAGCTAATATGAAGAATAGAGGTTTACTGTCGACTGACAGCATACTCAAAGCCGATGTCTCAGAAATCGAGGATGCATTGAAGGTCGCTGGGCTTTACAGGGTTAAGGCTCGAAGGATTAAGGAAATAGCTGAAAAACTTAGGAGCTGGAGCATGAGTTTGGAGGAAATTCTAGCAATGCGATTTGAATATGCAAGATCTAAGTTGATGGAACTTCCAGCTGTGGGCTACAAGACAGCTGATGTCATGCTAGCCTTTAAAGCTAATGCACCAGTGATACCAATAGACACTCATATTGAGAGGATAGTCAAGAGACTTGGATTGGTTGATGAGGGAGCTGGATATGAGGGCGTGAGGGCGATTCTTGAATCCTTCGTTTCTCCCAATGAGCGAGCTCTATTTCACTTAGCTCTCATAAAGTTTGGAAGAGAAGTTTGCAAAGCGAGGCGACCTAATTGTCACAAGTGCCCTTTAAACGATGTATGTAAGTCAAGCAACGTTAGAACCTAGCTGTCTTCGTACCTGGGGCTTAGTTTACCTCTATCTTCAAGTTCAAGATTACATAACTTAAAACGGTTGAGGACCTTTATCGAGCAAGTACTCAGCAACAAATTCAAGACCTCCATCACCCCTAGACATTTTAACCAAAATTAGGATCGACTTCTTGTAGCTCTAGCATTAACAATCTTCAAATTTCCATACCTTCCCTTGACCACGCTATGTAATGCGTCAAAGCTTATCTGAAGTGTTCTAACGCATTACTCTAGATCTCATAAGCTTTTAAATCGTCTTCTAAAGGCGTTTAAAAATTTATGAAAACAAACTTCATGCAGATATCGCTTTACAACTAAAAAGACGCCTTATGATTTATAGACTAACTAGTAAACATTACGATCACAAAGTAAGAGTCTAGCAACACCAATATCTCACCACTTTCATTATTTAGATGAATAAGTAAATACAATTTTAATAAAATGACGATTGGAGAGTTTAACTAGAAAGTTTAATAAGAGGTAAACCTTAAATCATAACACCAAGTAAAAAGATCATTATAAGACAAATTACCTATGAGACATTAAGGTCAAGATGTAGAGATCCTTTACACGAAGAGATGAAGGATCTTTAGAACATAGTTTTCTCTAAGTTTATGATCCTAGGTAAACTATATAAGTCTACTTATATAATATACCTTGTTGAGTCTACCTTGTCTAGCGTTGTGAGCTTCAAGGTTCCTTCACATGTCAAGAAGAAGATGGAGAAGTTGAAGAATTATGTTAACTGGAACGAGGAGCTTAGGAAATATCTTGTTAAGAGGTTAGAGGAAATTGAAAGAGAATTGAATATGAGGGAGGTAGTAGAGTTATTGAAGAAGACTAGTGAAGTTCCTAGTGGAATCGCTACTGTTCTCGTGAGGGAAGATCGTGATAGTGGTTGACGCCTCCATCCTAGTATCTTTTGTTCTCATGGAACCTGGTTGGGAGAAACTCGTGGATCTATTAAAGAATTCATGTACAGTCGATCATGCTTTAAAAGAAGTATTTAATGCTATATGGAGGGCATATAAAAGGAACATCATATCAATTGAAGATGCTCTCCTAAAAATTCAAGCACTACGGAAAATGGTGGACGTAAACGTAAAATTAATTGATGAAAAAGAGTTAATAGACCAAGCTTTCATGTTAGCATTAGAGCACAACATCACAGTATACGATGCACTATACGTAGCGCTAGCACTGAAACTAAAAGAACCTCTACTCACACTAGATCAAGCACAAGCAAAAATCGCAGAAATGCTTGGTATAAAGTTAGTTGATCACCATATGGAGTCTACGTAATGCATATCACAATGATGTAAAAAATAGGTTTTGTATGGTATGTTGTAACCCCTCTTTAGCACAGCGATATGATGGTAATCATTAACTCAACTATGTAGTCTACGATATTAGGAGCATGTCTTGATGTGACTTATGTCATATAAGTTCTACGTAGATCTATGATTCTAAGTCTCAACAAGCCTTACCTCGATGGAATGACCGCGGCCCTACCAAGTCTAGCATGAGCTTGAGCTAAGTGACCTGCTGCTAGTGCTGAAAGCAATGAGAGCTCTCCTGCTAGACATGCTGCCGCAACTATTTCAGCGAACTTCTTAGCATTAGAGCCAGGAGGGTTTCCCGGTCCTGCACAACCCATTATTGCTAAAGCCTCTCTCTGAGTTGGAAGACCCGTTCCACCTCCAATAGTTCCTACTTCGAGTGACGGCATGGTTATCGATATGTAGAGGTTCCCGTCAGAAGTGACCTCAGCCGTCGTTATGGCCATTGATGATTCTACGACCTGAGCACAGTCTTGTCCTGTAGCTATGAATATGGCAGCGACTATATTAGCTACATGAGCATTTAGTCCGTAAGCATGTGCAAGTCCGCTCCCAATAAGATTCTTCCTAACACAAACATCAGCTGCATCTTCAGGCGTGGTCTTAAGCTTCTCCATTACTACCTCTCTCTTTATAATTGCTTCAGCAACCACGGTCTTGCCTCTACCAAGAAGCCAGTTTACAGCACTTGGCTTCTTGTCGACGCATAGGTTTCCACTTAAGCTGACCATTCTTGCAAACTTCACGTTCTCCTCGATAAACCTACCAGTCTTGTCGCAAGCTAGTGTGACCCCGTTCATGCCCATGGCGTCGAAGGTGTTAGCCATAAAGCGAAGCCATACGTTTCTACCAACAATCCAAGGTTGTACATCTATTAGTTTCACAAAAGGATCTACGCTGTTAAACGTCTCCTCTATCTCCTTCCGATGTTCTTTGACCCATTGAACTAGCTTGTACGCGTGTTCAACGCTTGGCGTTATGAACAATGGTGCTCTAGCCATGTAGTCTCTTATTATCTTCGCTCTTGCTCCACCAGACTCGGTTATAGCTGAACATCCTCTATTAACACTAGCAACTAAAGCTCCTTCAGTTGTGCAAAGCGGAATGTAGAACTCTCCATCAGCATAATCACCCTTAACCTTTAAGGGGCCTGCTATCCCCATGGGTACTTGGCAAACTCCTATGGGGCTCTCTATATTGCGTTTAGCGGTGATGTTGAGGTCTATGGAGTAATAACTTATGTTCCTAAGTTGTATGCTTAGAGTCTTTTCCAAGAAGATTCTTCTTATTTCAGCAGCCTTGTTAACGTCGCTAACGAATCTTTCAACCTCATAGGGCTTTATCTCTTTTTTGAGTAGCTTCTCTAGAACCTCGTTATTTTCCAAACTTTCACCCACCATAAGCTTGTGAGAGACAAGCTATAATCTTTGTTGTAAGCGCTTTAGATTCAACCTTATGCTACATGACTGAATAGAGAAGCTCACATCCCTTTGGATCTCTCAATGATCTTCTCAGCAGCTATCTTAATGGCTCGCTCCATGTCTTCATAACACACATCCAACGTCACTATCGGAATTGTCACGAAATCCTTTATGAGGTAAGCGACTATCGGGGCACATACTATCGCTGCCGCACCGTCGCTTTGAGCTCTTAGAGCTGCTTTAATAGCCTCATCAAGGGTTGATACCCCATACTCCTTAATGGTTATAATGCGATCTTGAAGTTTAAGGGTTAGCGATCGCAGCCTACTTAGAGTGGTTACAGCAGCTATAATGGCCACGAATGGTTTCTTAGGTCCTTCCTCCACTAACTCTATCGCCTTCAGTACTTTTCGAAGCGTTGACAAGGTCACTCCTCCTCTCCCCCTCAAGATCTTCTTTATAGTGCTAAGCGGCACGCCTGACAACGAAGAGAACTTGCTAACGCTAATCCCTAAGTCCTCAAGGATCCTCTTTAACTCTTTAGCTAGCTCTTCATCGGACTTCAGAGAAGCCAATAGCACTCTCAAAGATCTTGAGCCTAAGTCACGTAGTCGCTTTTCCATTTTGAGGAACTCCTCAAGCTTAAATTAAGGTCTTAGACTATGATTGCTTCTAATCATTACCTTTTCTATTTCTTCTCTCAGCATATCTAGTATTTTCATTCGTAACTTTAAGAATTCTGATGCAAATCTATTTCTTGGTCTCTCAATGTTTACCTCGATTGTGCTTTTGATCTTAGCTGGTCTAGCCGTCAACACCATGACCCTATCGCCTAGGTACACAGCTTCTTCAACGTTGTGAGTTACAAAGATTATGGTCTTCCTAGTCCTATCCCATATCTTTATGAGCTCTTCTTGCATGTAGTTTCTTGTCTGAGCATCTAATGCGCTTAGTGGCTCATCCATTAAGAGGACATCTGGGTTGCAAGCTAAAGCCCTTGCCAACGCCACCCTCTGCTTCATCCCACCGGATAGTTCGTGAGGATACATGTTTTCAAATCCTTCAAGGCCTACAAGCATTATGTACTTCATAGCCTCCCTGATAGCTTCTTGCCTAGATAACCCCTTCAGCTCTAAGCCGAACATGACATTACCTAGAACAGTCCTCCAAGGAAAGAGGGAATACTCTTGAAAGACCATGACCCTATCAGGGCCTGGACCCTTAATCGGCTTCCCTTTAAGCAGAACTTCTCCACTCGTTGGCTTCTCAAGCCCGGCAAGAATTCTAAGTAGCGTCGTCTTGCCGCAGCCGCTTGGCCCCACTATACAGAGGAACTCCCCATCATAAACGTCCATGTTCAAGCTCTCGATAGCAACAACGCTAGGAGAACCCTCAAACACCTTCTTTAACCCCCTTACACTTAAGACCACTTCACGCAATGACAAGTCCAACCCTCCAAGCCAGAGCTTTCTCTTCAATTGCCCTGTACACTCTATCGAGCATTAAACCTAAGATCCCTATTGCGATCATGTAGGCTATTATTATGTCAGTAGCTAAGTAGAACCTTGCTAGATCTATCTTGTAACCTAGTCCATATGGTGCTACGCCAAAAAGCTCAGCAGCTACAACACACATCCATGCTACTCCTGAAGAGACCCTGATACCGGTCATGATTGATGGTAAAGCTGCTGGTATAACGATCTTTCTGATGAGGGTTAAGCTGCTTGTCGCTCCAAGGGTCATGGCTGCTTCAAGGTATCTAACTTCAACAGAGGCAACTCCATGTCTCGTATTCAGGAGCATGGGGAATACCGCTCCAATGAATATTATGAAGCCTGCTGCAGCATCAGTTAACTTCAACATCAATATTGTTATCGGTATCCACGCTATTGGTGGTATGGGTCTTATTAATTCGATTATAGGGTATGAAAGCTCATTGGCAAGTTTGATCCATCCAGTAATAAGCCCCATGCTAAAACCTACGATTAGCGCTAAGCTGAAGCCTATGGAATAGTGGAAGAGACTGTAAAGCATGTCGTAGGGTAGGAAGAAGCTAGGAGGTCTTCCAAAAATCATTAGTTCAATGAATGTAGCGAAAACTCTTGATGAAGGAGGTAAGAACATTGGGTTCCTCACAATCAGCTGGCAGTATAGCTCCCAAACTAAGAGAAATGCTATGAGAGAGGTAAGGTATAGTAAGAGGTTTTTAAACTTCACTTTAGAGACCTAACTTAGCCTTTATTTGAGGAACTATTTTTAATGCTTCCTCGTAAAGCGCTGTATCGACCACGTCCTCAACTCTTAATCTCACGAGCTTACCTTCAGCATTCGCAGTTCGTCCAAGCTCATATAGCACTTGACACATGAGGTCTAAGCCACTACGCCATTCTTGATCTCTTGGATCTGTATGAAACCTCGTTGAACCTGGAAAGTAGTCTGCCACTTCCTTCTCTATGGGCAGCCACTTCAACAGTATTCCCTTCACATCCTCCCTATTCTTGGGGTTCATTATGTATTCACTCGCTATAATGTGTAGTGCAACGAACTTCGCTGCCAAGTCCCTGTGTTTGTCGATAAACTCCTTGGTCATTAGAACTATGCAGCAAGGATGTTTAGGCCACATTTCATCTGAAGTAACCACTATTTTACCTCCATACTTTAAAACTGCCGTGTAGGTATGCGGGTCAGGAGTTAGTATAGCATCCACGGCTCCAGCTACAAATGAACTTAGCTGATCTGCTGGTGATTGACCTATAATCTTAACCGTCCCTGGATCTATGTTGTTCTTCTTTAACCAATAGTTCATTAAGGTGTGTTGTATTGAGCCTGGAGGATAAGTGCTAACTGTCCTCCCCACGAGGGAGCTTGGTCCTTGATAATTGAGATCTGCTCTACTAACTAACGCTGACCCTTCAGTATTAGCTACCGCCACTATTCTTGCTCCAAAGCCCTTCGCTATTACTGGGAGTGGTGGCGTAGCACCAACGTACACTACATCTAATTCACCAGCAACTAAGGCAGTCATCTGCTCTGGTCCAGTTGAAATTTCTCTTATAGTGATCTTAACTTGGTCACCAAAGATCTTTTCAAGCCATCCCTTCTCAACCATTACGAAGAAGGTGGCATGATGCCAACTTGGCTGATAGCTTATGCGTACTTCAACAGGAGTGGTAGCAGGTTTAGAATAGGGCGTGAGCACTAAAGCTATAGCTCCTATGGAAGCTACAACTGCTATCACTAAGATAGCTAGAAGCCATTTACTTAACCTGCCCATAAAGACCCCCTCTCTTTCTTGCAGATAAATTTTTATATACTTTTTGGACATTTTAGTATACCATAGATGGGACAACCAAAGATTTAAGTCGTAAAACAGCATAGTTTGCTACTGGCTATAAAAGTATCCAATATCACTTTCGGTGTGAAAGCATATCATGGAGCATTAAGGCTTAATTAAGATGTGAGGATTTTTCTAGAGGTTCATTGATTATCAGCCGTAACCCTTAAATGCGCATAGCCTTCAATGATGGGTTAAGCTCTCGAGATCCTCAAAACCAAGGCAGTACTTATGTTAGAAATTAATGCTCTCATTATCAGAGACTAAGTGAGGTCTTACGTTTTACATTAAGAGTCTCTTATTCATAATGTCTTTGCGTTTAAGTGGTCGCAATTTACTTCGATTAGTTCTGGGAGTCTTCCATAAATGCCTATCAAGTCTCCAACTACTATTATTACACCTCTTATCTCCTTAATCTCCATAGCCCTCTCTATGCCTCTCTCTATAGCATCTTCTCCTCTTGTAGCATTACATATCGCTGTGGCAGCAGCATCAGCTAATCCTGCATTGTCTGCTATTACGGTGACGGCATCTGCTTCTCCAAAGCTTAGCGCATGACCATATCTTCCCGAGCTTGTGGCTATCCCGATGGGCAAATCACAGGGCTTTACCTTAAGGCCAAAGGGTATGATGCTGCCAGCCCTTATACCGATTACGAACTCTCCACTTCCGGCTACAGCAATCTCTCCACCATTCTCCACCAAGATGATTCTTGCCCCTGACTTTAATGCTGCTTCTACAGCTAAATCAGCTAAGACGCCTGCTACTGAGGCCATGGGTCCTACGTTCGCGATCTTAGAGCACTCCACCATTCTCTTAACAACGAGGGGGGCATCATCCTCAGCCCCTATAGGGCTTAGGGCATACTTGAAGACGAGGTTCCTACGAACATAGTTCTCTAAACATTCTCTGTGATAAGCTATCGAGGTTAATGCGGTTTCTAATCCAACTGTGGAGTCGCATATTATTTCTCCGCTAGACTCTTTTATGCAATAATGTCTTCTAAGAAGCTTCATTGCATCACACTTGAAGTTCTTACAGCTTCGAGGGAAATTTAAAGATATCCTTCAAGACTCGATAAGTGAGGGAGTGATATGTTGAGATCAATTAAGGAGATAAATGAGAGAATAAGGAAGGGAGAAGCCGTTGTTCTTACAGCGAAAGAACTCTGTAATATGGTTAGGAGAGGAGAGAAAATAGAAGATGTTGACGTTGTTACCTCAGCTACATGCGGCGTCATGAGTGGCACCATGGCTGTTCTATCATTTAAGGTTACAGAGAAGGGTGTTTTTACTAAGGCCAAGAGCGTCTTACTGAATGACGTACCTGCATTTCCAGGACCGTGTCCAAACGAAAGGTTAGGTATAGTCGACGTAGTCTTGTATGGGACTAGCACGAGCATCTACAATCCTACTAAGTATGGAGGAGGAGGCCTCATCAGAGACTTGATAGAGGGAAAGAGGATTGAGGTGAGGGTTGAAAGCGTTGAGGGGAAGGTGATAGAGAGCAATATCACATTGCAAGAAATGATCTATGCCAAGATGATAACTACTAGGTCGTGTTTTAGAAATTACATGGCCTTCGTAAATCCTCGAGACAAGCCTGTAAAATCGATATTCTCGATCTTGGAGATGAAGGAAGGTTTGAAGATGGCGAGTGTATCTGGATGCGGCGAGATAAATCCATTGGAGAAGGACCCACTACTTAAGACTATAGGTGTTGGTACAAAAGTTTTAGTGAACAAAGCTTATGGATATGTAATTGGAGCTGGTACTAGAGCTACAAGAGAGAGACCAAATCTATCAATATCCGCTGATATTAAGGGTATGAGTTCGTACTATGTGGGTCAATTTATAACGTCGTTAGGTCCTGAACCTTTCATCACAATAGCCGCAGCTATTCCAATAATTGATTATGAAGTTCTCAAAGGAGTCAAGAGAATCGACGAAGAAGTGCAACTACCCATAGCTGATGTGAACAACAGGGAGGTGATAGGCTTCGACAGCTACGCTAAGGTTTGGCAGGGAACAGATTTGGAAGTAAGCTACAATAAGAGTATGTGTGAGACATGCCAAATTTCACCATGCCCTGTGGCATTGTACTGTCCAACGGAAGCATTTCGTGGTAAAGGCGATTTAGTGAAGTACAAGTGCTTTGAGTGTGGTGCATGTACTTGGCTGTGCCCTCAAGGTGCTTTTAAAGCGAAGTTGGGAAGCGTGAAGTTAGGTAATGTGGAGATACCAATTAAGTTGAGACAGTCATGTAGGAAGAAGGCTGAGGTCTTATCAGAGTACCTGAAGAGACTGATAGAGAACCGTGAATTCTACTTAAGTGAGCCAGGCGATAAGATAGCTGTCTAAAACGCATTGTGCAATGAGACGCATCTGTACACGTGCTTAATTGGCTAGAACGACTAGTTCTCATGAAAGCTCGTTAAATTAAAGATTCACTTTGCTATTGCTTAGGAGCTATAATCTTGGGTTAATTTTAAATTTCTAATCGCATTAGTGTACAAAATCGAACGACCATGATTGAATTCTCGAAAAGAGTTGAGCCGATAACTTATCCAATAATCGATATGCTAGAACTAGCAAGGGAGTATTCAAAGAGAGGTAAGAGAATCATCTCATTAAGCTTTGGAGATGCTGTAAGAGCTTCGGGATTTAAGCCTCCTAAACATGTTAGAGAGGCGCTTATTGAGGCTTCAAACGACGAGAAGAACCTTTACTGGGCATTTTACGGAGATTCTCAGGCAAGTCTTGAATTTAGAGAGGCTGTAGCGTTTTACGAAAGGAGGTATCACGGTAACGAAGTTGATCCTGACGACGTCTTCTCGTTCTTAGGCACGTCGGAGGGATTTATGTATTTAAACGCTGTGCTCATAAATCCTGGTGATGAGGCCTTAATTCCATCAGCTTGGTATCCTGCCTATCCTAACTACGTTTACTTATTCGACGGTAAGCCCGTGACATACGAAGTGATAGAGGAAGAGGGGTGGAGAGTGGACGTAGATCGCATGAGGAGGAAGATAACCCCTAGGACCAAGTACATCATGGTGTGTACACCTAATAACCCAACAGGATCGATATTGAAGGAGAAGAACTTAAAGGAAATTCTAGATTTAGCTGCTGAACATGAACTTATTGTGGCCTTCGACGAGCTTTATGATCAGTGGGTATTTGAAGGACAACATTGCTGCATAGGCTCTATAGGTAAAGACGTCAACATTATAGGATTTGGTGGGTTATCCAAGAACTGGTGTCTTCCAGGCTATAGGATGGGATGGTGCTGGATAAAAGGCGATGAGAAGTTTGTAAGTGGGATTAAGAGAGAGTTGAAGAAGCTTACAAGCACGAGATTATCTGCTAGCACGTTAATGGAGAGAGTAGCCATAGCAGCATTAAGAGGACCGTTAGATGAAGTTAGGGAGTACGTTGAGGAAATATCGAGGAGAGCAGGGTATTGTTATAAGAGGATTACAGAGACTGATGGATTGAGCTCTACAAAGCCTGAAGGAGGCTTCCACTTCCTGCCTAAGATAGAGAGGCTCGACAGGTTTAGAGACGATCAAGAGTTTGCTTTAGAGCTCTTGAAGGAGAAAGGAGTCTTAGTTGTCCCTGGATCATTCTTTGGTCCAGTAGGAGCATCTCACTTTAGGGAAACTTTCCTCCCGCCCATGGAGGTATTGGAGGAAGCACATAATTTGATAGAGGAGTTCATGAGGAGATTGGCTAAGTGAGAGGCTAATTTATAGCTTGACTAAGGAGCTGGTTAGGTTTCTAAGGAACTAATTACTGTGACGTGACGGTTAAGGGGCATCAAGCCGATTGTAGCTTAAGACGCACTAGTCCTTGAGAGGCTTTATTAATTAATGGGTTGGATTTATAGGGATGGTAATGTCAGTTATGGCTCATGCATGGAACGTTAAGTAGAAGTCTTGCTCCTTGCTTGCAGGTCTCTTCTCAAAGCCTGGTACTCCATAAGCATCTGCCCTGCATTGCTTGCATAGCCTGAACTGCTTTATGTACTTTGATGCTTCCTCCCTTACTCTATTAAGTTCCTCACAGGTTGGCGGTCTATGATCTCTAAAGGAGTGGAGGGGGATTAGGGGGATTATGTTTTGAATAAAAGCTCCTAGTTCAGCTGCTTTTTTAGCTACTTCCACAGCTTCTCCCTCATTGAGTCCAGGTATAAGCACGGTGTTGACCTTAACTACAAGACCTTCATTAGTAGCAGCTTTTAGGCCTTTAAGTTGTCTTTCTATTAGTATTTTCGATGCTTCAAGACCCCTTATAATCTCGCCATTTAGTATCACGAACTCGTAGATTTTGGATGCTACTTCGGGATTTAGGGCGTTAATGGTTACCGTGATGGCCCTTACTCCGAGACTCTTAAGGACGGGAACCTTCTCCTGTAGGAGGAGACCGTTTGTTGCAACACATTTTATGAGGTTTGGATGTCTCTCGTTTATCAACTTAAAGGTCTCGAAGGTCTCGTCATTAAATAGTGGTTCACCCGGTCCAGCGACTGCTACTACCGTTAGCTTCTCATCTCTCTTAACGAGTTCATCAACTAGCTTAGCAGCTTCTTCGGGCTTCATTATAGTGCAGGTGACTCCAGGTCTATACTCGCACTTGTCTATACCTCTTTTACAATAACCACATTGAATATTGCACCTGGGAGCTACTGGAAGGTGTATACGTGAGTATTGAAAGTGAGCTTTAGGGTTAAAGCATGGATGACACGCAAGCCAGTGAGAGAACTTACTTCCCTGAGCTTTGTCTCTAAGCTCTTCAATTCGCTTCGTTATCCCTTTAACTTCCTCGCTCATCTTATACCCCTCTTAGCTAAGTAGGAGACAACATCTGATCCCCAGTACTGCTCAAAGTGTCTTAGCTTCTCATCTAACGGTAGTGCCCTCAAATTATCTAGATGCTCTTCAATCCTCAGGATGAGGGCCTCTCTCAACAATACAGCATTCATGCTCTCTGATATGAGGGATCTTGGTAAATCATGGTACGATCCTAACACCTTGACCTTGAAAATGGAGGGTATGCACGACATATCCATACCGGGCTCCCAATCTCTCTTCCATAGCGGATGTGAAAGTTGAGAGTCTATTGTAGCATCACAGCCAAGCCACCTGCCCTCTAAGTACACCTCAGTTAAGGTGTGAAGCACCGTCTTTGGAAGAAGATCGTAAACTTCCTGAGGAAGGTATGGTTTGAGAGCTTTCGTTGAGACTTCTTCAAGTCTATATCTTGCCGGTATGTCTAAGGCTCTTAGTAGAGCTATTTGAAGACTAGCCTTATTGAAGCATGCGCCCTTCCTGCTCCTCAAGACCTCAATAGCAGGTTTAATTCTGTCTATGGTCCACTTAATCTCGTCCCTCACGAATAGGTATATGTTCTTGACTGTTTGCTCAATCGATGAGCTACTTAGTCTCTTCGCACACCTTATTATTTCAGGGTTATCTGATTGAACTAGAAGTGTTGGCGCTAAGTACGTAGTCTCCACGTTTAACCACCACGATTTCAAAGGTTTAGCTTAACCTCTTAATAAGTTGGATGCACTAAATCAAGCTTAAGAAACCATATCTTCACGTGTTTAACGAATACATCCTATTGACGAGTTTCTTCTTAAGCCTTCAAGTTGCTGGCAGTATGTGACCACGAACTGTTTGACAAATAACAACTTTAAGTCCTGAGTCTTCTAAGATCTTCTTCACCTTAAGCATTTCCTCGAAGCTCGGTCTCCTAAGATGACGAGCTCTAAACTCTGGTCTATAATCCAACGCGCATACTTGTAGATTAGGTTCTATACTAGCGAGTCTAGATCCTATTTCATAAAGTTCCTCAAAGCTCATAAAAACCCTGTTGTATGGTATGCCAACCCCAATAAAGACCTTCCCCCAGTACTTATCGACCACGTACTTCACGGTGTTCCACTCGTTCTCTAGCATTTTCTTAGCTAGCTCTCTATCCCTTATCCCGGTTATCCTCATGAATGTCTCGAGCCTCAAGCCCTTAACGTCCACTCCTATATCAGTCATTCCAGCCTCCACGAGCTCATCTATGTAGTCCGGTGTAAGTACGACAGCGTTCGTATCTATGTGTATGCGTGCTCTCTCATCTACATTGAGTGTTTTAAGTGATCTTACGAACTCCACAAGCCACCGTCTATTGAGAGTTGGCTCACCACCGCTTATAGCCATCCTGTCTACGTTGTAGAGTCTACGAGTCTCAGTTAATAGATAAGCAGCTTGGAAAGGCGTTAGCGGATCCTCATTAGAGCTGTAAGTTATCTCCCAATTCTGACAAGATGGACACCTCAATATGCATCCATGAGCAAAGCAAGCCACCTCTATGTACCTGTAGAAAGGCTCCTTCGGTTTGAGCCAATAAGGTGTTCCAACACCTCCGACAGGATGCCCCTGAAAACTTGAGACTAGACGTAGCGGGGTCCTCTTGACGACTTCATCAGCTCTGGTCACGATCTCCATGCCTTCTCGTGCTGGAGTTATGCATGAGGGTTTAAGGGAGCCATTTACCAAGACAGCGCATGACCAACATCCACCTGTCATGCATGGAGTACATATGTCTCCACCTCCTGGTAGTCTTGAGATCTTAAAATCTATAAGTTCGAGTGCTTTGAGTACTGTAAATCCACGAGGTACTTGATGTTTTTCACCGTTAATCCTCAAGGTTATGTAGCGATCTGGCACCTCAACCTTTAGTAATACCTTAGCTTCATAGGGGCAAGCATCTACACAGCTTCCACATCCATGACAATCCTCTTCTCCAGGACAATTAACGTAATAAGTGCAAAAGCCACATTTAACGCACCTTTCACGTAGGGTTTTAGCTTTAAGTAGCTTCACGAAGAATACGCTTAGCACAGGTATATAAGTCCCTAACTGATGGCAATTTCGTTAATCACAAGTATTCAGATGAGGATATGCTTTCAAGACATTTACGTAGCACTACTTCATGGCTAGGTTCGCATGGTTGAAATTACAATCCTTCTCTAGCTTTTGCAATCTTTAAGGAATCCTCTTAAACTATGATGTATGAGGACTTGAGGGAAGTGAGGAAAAGTATAGATAGTTACAAGAAATAAATCACTATAGGATGGCTTCTATGTCTCCACGTCAGAAAGTCATAGTCAAATATCTAAGTAAAAGATCTAGTGAAATAAGGAGATTAGAGTTTCCTAATCAAGCAATAGAGTACATCATAAGCACTGCCGGAAGATGGATCAACGTAGTTGCTAATGAAAGTATCGAAGTTAAGGCTGGACAACCAGTAGTAGTAAAGATAGATCCTATTCACCTGAATCCAAAGGAGATAACGCTTACATGTCCCGTTTCGAGACATGCTCTTGGAATGTTACTAGGACTTTATGGATCTGAGGGTAAGCCGCAGCCCATTGAAGATAGCAGAGTTTACGATAAAGCTATTTTCCTTGCGATTAGAGACGGAGTAATTGAGGATGGTGATATGCTAGGGATCATAAATGCAGTTGTAGTGTATGCTGTCTTAGAAAAACAAATCATCAGAGTTGATCACTTCGGATCTGTTATTTGCTGATCTTCACGCTAAGTCTTTAGCTACGTAAGGACCTAACCTTCTATACCCTAAAGAGTAGAAGTACGGCCTTGAACCTACGCCACTTATGACTACGATCCTCCTAGCTTCAAGTTCATCTCTCGCTATTCTCTCTACTTCACTAATTAATTTTTTTCCTAAGCCCCGATGCTGCCATGCATCCTCATCTTCGCAGCCAATGGGTACTTGAGGACCATAAACATGAAGTTCTCGAAGTAATACTGTAGGCTTCTCTACGATCTCAGGTCTCCAAGGGTTTGAGGGGAACCTTAATCTTGCATAGCCAGCTATTAGGTCGTAGCTCTCATCTTCTAGAGATATGAAGTACTCTAAACCTTGTGAGGCCTCGTATGCCCTCACACAAATTTTAAGGTCTAAGTCTTGAGGCCATATTCCTTGCTTCAGTTTTGCAAAGCCAACTTCTCTACACCTAATGCATCTGCACTTTAGCCCTAAGTCCTCCATCTTCTTCTGAACAACCTCCCTCAAGTTATTTGATTTAACTCCTGCAACAACACAATTACTTGGTATTGCTCTTTGAATCCTTATCACTCTAATCCATGGAGGTATGAGGGGCTTTGCCTCCAATAAGAACTCTATAGCCTTCGAGTCATCCATCTCTTTATACTCGCCCTTAAGCCACAACTCGTAGAGCTCCGTTCCTGGTAGGACCAGTGTTGGATATATCTTTATCATGTCTGGCCTAAAATCAGGGTTTTCAAATAACTCCCTGAACCCTTCCAGGTCTCTATTGAGGTCTACTCCGGGCAGGCCAGGCATGTAATGATAAACGACCTTAAAGCCAGCATCCTTAAGGGTCTTTGTCGCTTCTATCGTGTCCTTAACTTTATGGCCTCTTTTCACTCTCTCTAAAACATCGTCGTACACTGTCTGTACTCCGACTTCAACTCTAGTCACTCCAAGCTTTAGTAGGAAGTCCACTATCTCTCTGCTTGCATAGTCAGGTCTCGTTTCAATTGTTAACCCAACACATCTGCTGTAAGCTTTCTCATTTACTTGATGTGCATCCTCAATATCTTTGGACTCGTAAATCGCATTAGGGAAGGAGTTGAGAGCATCAAAACACCTCTTAACAAACCACTCTTGATAGCTTCTTGGCAGTGCTGGGAATGTCCCCCCAATGATTATGAGCTCAACCTTTGAGGGCTCATGGCCCATAGCTTTGTACGCTTTAAGTCTCGACGTGACTTGAAGATAGGGATCATAATTTAATCTTTGAGCTCTAAGCGCTACAGGGCTTAAGTCGACGTAACTTTGAGGAGTGAGACCAGAGCCTTTGGGACAGTAAATGCATCTTCCATGAGGGCACGGGAAATACCTGGTCATCACAGTTACGACTACTACCCCTGAGATTGACCTTACTGGCTTCTTAGTCTTGGCTTTGAGCGATCGTTGAAGCTGCATAGTCCTCACTAGCTTCAGAACACCCTACTCATTGATGCCCTAATAAACTCTAACTTTGCTAACACCATGTGAGGTTCATGCTATGATGGAGGTCACAGACACTCATGCACATGCAGGTCTGCCTGGAGAACTAGATTTCATAGAGATCTCTAAGAGATTTATAGGCCTAGCTGAGGCCATAGTCTTTGTTCCACGCCTCCATGGCATTACTCAATATCTAACTTCGCCTGGAAGTTATTCTCATGTCACGATATCGTAGTGAGAAGTGTCGAGAGAGCTTAGTCGTATTAAGCGCTAGCCATGATGGAGGTTCATCCAGCAGAGGTTGTGAGGTTAGTTAAAGTCTTCGGAATTGAGAAGGACCTAACATAATTGAGGAAGCTATGAAAAGAGTTGCCTACTATGTTGCTGAAGAGCTTGTAGTGGTCTTAGGGAAGTGAGTAGATCTCACTACAGCATCTCTAAACCGACAGTTAAAGCTTGTAACTTAATATTCCAGATTTCGCTTGAGCTTGCTAAGGATTTAGATTGCCCAATACATCTATTATACCTGGAGGAGAAACGAAGCACGATTAAAGACGTTCTTGAGAGAGTCCGCAAGGTGGGTTGAAGTCCCATCGAGTCATAATTCATTATGCTAAGCTAGGAATTGCAAGAAGAAATGATGGCTTAATATCATCCACACCTCATAGAAACTAGAACTTAAGAGAAGCTTTACTAAGGAGGTTACGTTCTTAGTTAAAAAAGATTTCATAAATGATCCTAGCAGACTTGGGTTGTATCTTATCCATAAGCCATAGCTGCAGAGATATCAGAGCTGTTGGATAACAATCTCGTGAATGAAGATAAAGTAAAAAGGGGTCTTCATAGACTATTTCGAGGAAGTTTATGACGTAAGGCTTCGTTGAGAACTCATGTCGATGACTAGTTCTCAGCTGAAATATTCAACGATTTAAATGGGTAAAGCATAGCAGCATCTTTAACTCAGCGAATAAAATTTTACGTAAAAAGATGGAGCATAATTGGAGCTGCTATTGCGTAGTAATAATCATCGAAGGTGGTGTATAAGGTACTTTGCTAAGCAGCGTGAAGACTATCTTTATATTACTAACTTATCAATGTACTGATAGGAGAGAGGTCTTTGAGAGCTTGTTCTCGTTCATCACTTGAGGTTGATACGCATTGTTAATAGCTCACTTAAGCGATAATCATCTAGGTTATAGACAGTACGGGCTTCTTGAAAGAGAGAAGGATTTGTACTCTTGCTTTGAAGAGGCCATAGCTAAAGCTCTTGAAGAGCACGTCGACATGGTCATCCACTCAGGAGACTTATTTCACTCTCCCAATCCGCCGCCTCAAGCTTATAGATCAGTTTTAAGAGCCTTGAAGAAGCTTAAGCAGCGAGGTATACCCTTCCTCTACGTAATGGGTCAGCACGATAGACCTAAGACTCAAGCACTAGCTCCTGCATTGATTCTTGAGGACATGGACCTATTAATTCACGTATCAGAGAAGCCCTACGTTACTGGAGATTATGGCGTTATTGGATTGGACTATGCGAGGAAGCAAGTCTTAAAGGAGAAGCTAGATTCGCTAAAGTCTCTAGCAAAGAAAAGCATACTTCTCGTGCACGTTCTTCTTAAGGAAATCTCGCCTTTAGGCGATATATCGATCCGGGAGCTTCCAAAAGGCTTTATGTACTATGCGTTAGGCGATTACCACATATTTAAGATTTTTAATGTACATGGCTCCGTGGCTGCATACCCTGGATCTAGCGAAGTTATATCATTGAACGACTTGACTAATGTAGGGAAGGGGTTTTGCTTCGTTGATCTTTCCGGAGATGAAGCTAAAGTACAGTTTCAGAAGCTCGAAAATGTGAGGCCTAGAATCGTCGCTGAAGTGGAGTTCAATGATATTAAGAACTTCGTGACTAAGGTGCTCTCTCAAGCTACCACAATGAAGTTGAAGCCGCTTATTCACGTAACAGTTAGGGGTGTTGGCATTAAGAGGAGAGATCTAGACAAGGTGAAGGAGGAGCTATCTAAAATTAGCTTAAGAGTCTTCGTATCAGTTGAAGAGGAGATCGTTGAATTACCCTCAGTAGCTGGGGCTTCACTTGGTGGAATTGAAGAAATTATACGTGCATTGTTCCCGAAGGGAGGTGATGTGATCGTAGAGCTTTATAAAGCTTTCAAGCTTGGAGCTCTCCACAGTGAGCTTGAAAGGTTACTGAGGACTGAAGAGTGGATGAAGCTCCTTCCTCAACAATATAAAGCAGAAACGTTATCTAAATCTTCGAAACCAGTCCATTCTTCGACTAAAGCTAAGGACTCAACAATTTTGGAGTGGCTTAAACATGATGGTGGAGAAGCTTGAACTAATAAATTTTCTTTCACACAAGAGTTCAACAGTAACGTTCGGTAAAGGGCTAACAGCAATAGTTGGACCCAATGGTGCAGGCAAGTCATCCATGATAGAAGGCATAATTTTCTCGCTATTCCAAGATAGCTTTAGAACTCTTAGAGGTGGAACCAAGGAGTCCCTTAAGCAAATAGGTGCCAAATCGGCTTTCGTAAAGCTGACGTTTAATGTTGCTGGAAGAAGGTTTAGAGTTGAAAGGGTCATTGAGAAAGGAGCTGTAGACAAGCTTTACGAAGAGGATAAACTCATAGCAACTCAAGCATCATACGTTGATAAGAAAATACTTGAAGTTCTCGGTGTTCCACGAAAGGAAGCTTACTTGAACACAGTTATAGTCAGGCAAGGAGAGCTTGAGAAGGTACTTGAAAGCTTCATGACGGCTGGTGGTAGAGAAGAGTTAATGAGAGCATTGGGCTTCAAAGAACTTGAAGACATGGCTGAGACTTTGAAAGAAGAACGTAATGAGTTTGAGAAGGAGTACATGAAGTTATTGGGCGAAGCTGCACAATTAGAGAACTTGAAGAAACAATTAGAGAGGACCCAAGAAGAGGTGCAAAAACTCGAAAGCGAGAAGAATAAGATCTTAGAAAACTTGAAGGTTCTTGAAAAGGGTCTGCTTTACGTGGAGAAAGCGTTGGCAGAGGTCCCTGAAAGCGTGGAACAAGAGCTTGAGACGACAACGGCTAGGTACTACAAAACGAAGAGCGAGCTTGAGAGCTTAATTAGAGAGGCTAAAAAGGTTGAAGAAGAGCTTAACCGATTAGGAGCATTAAAGAAAGAGTTAAACAATCTTCACTCGACATTAGTGTTAAAGGAAGAAATCCGTATCTTACAAGATAGATTGGAAAGAGCGGTATTTGCTCTTTCAAAGCTTGAGGAGCTTAAGTCCACAATTCGTAGGCTTGAAGAGAAGTTAACGCATAAATTAAGGATTATGTCTCAAAAGCTACAATGTCCTACTAACGTGGAGGTCGTCGTTGAAGCTTATAATAAGCTCAAAGCTGAGGTTGAGGTCAAGGAGAGGTTAGTTAACAGCTTAAAGGTGAGCTTGGAAGAGAAGCGGGCAATGCTCAATAGTCTTGATAAAAGTGGAGATATTTGTCCATTGTGTGGTACTAAGCTAACTAGTGAGACTAAGCTTAGAGTTCAAGAGAAGATAGAGATTGAGCTTAACGAGATGGCTTCTAGGCTTAAGTCGTTACTCGAATCATTGAAGCATGAGAAGGAGATGTTAGATGCTGTTGAAAGATTAAACGTTGCTGGTTTAATGGACGAGCTTATGGCATTGAATGAGGAGAAGAAGAGAGAAGAGGAGGAGAAAAAAGCATACCTCGAACACGTAGTGGAAGCTAACAAAGTGTTGGAGAGGGTGATGGCTAGCAAGGTAAGTGATGAAGTGGCTCTCAAGGTCAGAGAAATTTCAAAGTTCATTAATACACCACTAGAAACCATAAGGTTGGTACGACAAGTAGCTGAGCTCATTACAAAAGCTGAAGGGAGGTTGGAAGAGCTCAAAAGAATCTCTGTTAACGAAGAAAACATGAAGGCTGAGATGCAACGTCTCATTAATCGTAGAGAAGAACTTCAAGAACTAGTCGTCCACTTAGAAAGAAGAGTAGAGGAACTAAGGAAAAAACTTGAGCTTAGAAAGAAGCTACTTGAAGAGAATAACAGGGTCAAGGCTCAAATAGCTGAACAGAGAGGTAAGCTTCTAGGAATCGAAGAAAGCATTAATGGTTACAAGAAGCGACTTGAAGAGCTCAAGGAGCTTTGTAAGAAAGCAGAAGATGCAGAGCTTGAAGCTTCAAAAATGAGGAACTTCATAGGCTTCGTGGACTTCTTGAGGAATACAGTTTTCGGGAGAGATGGTCTCATAGCCAAGCAACTTAGGAAAGCATATAGAGCTAAGCTTGAAAGCGAGGTCAATAACTACTTGTCAAGGTTCGGTATGGACTTTGAAGTGGAGTTCGACGAGGACCTGAGGCTCAAGGTTATATCAAGAGGCGAAGAGCTAAGCGTGGATAGCTTAAGTGGAGGCGAAAGAGCTGTTTTAGCTCTCTCAGCTCGTTTAGCTTTAGCTAAAGCTCTTAGCAGCAGGGAGGTCGAGCTATTAATACTAGATGAGCCAACAGCAAACTTAGATGCAGATAGAAGAAGAGAGCTTGTCAGGGTGCTAAGAGACTTGGCTGACGAAATTCCTCAAGTAATTGTGGTAACTCATGATCATGAAGTAGCGGAAGCAGCTGATCAAATATATAAAGTTAAGAAGGATAATGGAGTATCGATTGTGGAGGAGTATTGATGTCCATATGGGAGGAGGATATTAAGGAGATTGAGAGGGCTTTTGAAGCATTTAATAAAATTGAGGATGAAAAGGAGATCTTAAACACAGCATTAGATCACTGGGTTAAAGTAGAGAACTTTAGCTATGATGATGGTTGTGAGCTCGTAGGAGTTGATGGAAGCTTCTTAGTAAGATCGTTAACCTTTTCTACCCTCTACTTGGCGAGAGCCATAGCCATAGCTCCCTCATTAGGAAGTTTTAAAGCGTCTAAGTCTGAGGTCCTTGATACTATAAATGATGACCAAGTCAGACAGCACGCTGAAGCTGTGATGACCAGTTTAGAGGTTGAGGTTGCATCAAGAGCTCTAACGGAACTAATGAGACGTGGTAAGGGGTTCATGCTGCTTTTTGATGGAAGTCTCTCATCGTTAATACTTCATCGGGTTATCCTACATAGGAGCCCCATATCTCATTACTCTTACTACATTGCGAGCCGTATCTCTAAGGAGTTGTCTAGAGTAGCTGATGAAGGCCTCGTAGTCTTTGTAGCTAAGAGAAGTAGTAGCTCTATTTATAGTGAGATGCGCTTACCTGACATGGTGCTCTTCAGCTTAATGCCTAAAGGTTATAGTAAACCAAGAATAGTGAGGTTCTCAGATCTCTATAACATATCTGAGACGGAGCTTGACGAGCTACCTCTTAGCCCAAAGCTTAAGACCATGACGTTATCCTATGTAAGGTTATCAGAGAATGGTCCTTTGTTGAAGATAGAAGTTCCTGGTGCGCTTTCAGAAAGCGAAGTGCATGATGTAATAGCTAAGTTGAGTAGTGTGTCGCCGGCTGGCTATCCCGTTCCCCTCCTTGCTGCTCATAAGAGTGCAAAGTTGAGGAGAATGACGTTGAGGAGGGCTTTGTCGCTCGTGGGCATCAGACTTCGAACTGGAAGAGAAGCTTTAAGGGAGGTTTTTGTATGAAGACGACGGAGATAGGCTTAGTTGCTAAGTCGACACCTGAAAGCGTTTACATAATTGCCTACGAGGCCCCCCAAATCGCTAGCTACCTTTATTCTGAAGTCAACAACTTAAAGGTTGTAATGGTGGTGACAAATGTAGAAGTCACTGATGAAGCTCTCGCTGAAGCCATCGATTCTAAAGAAGCTGAGATCATGGTTAAGTATGCTAAGGCTGGTGGCGCAATGAGAATAGGGGTTGAGGCTTCACCAGTTGTAGACCTAATTACAAAGCGAAGACCTCAAGTACCAATACCTCCTCGCACACCAGTATACATAGCTTCAAAGGAGGTCCTAGAAGAAACGTTCTCAGTATGTTACGGAGCATTTGCTGAGCTCTACTCTGACACACCTCTATCCAGTTGGGTGAGGATAGGGGTTTTAAGATCACACCAGGATGTAGAGGTCAAGGTTAATGTAGATGCCGTGTTATCAAAGCACTTAGCAGTTCTTGGAAGTACTGGTAGTGGGAAGAGTAATCTCGTTGCCGTCTTGGTTGATAAAGTTGCAAGCCTTGGAGGTCAAGTGATCATAATCGATAGCCATGGAGAATATTCGGACATGACCGTATCATCTAAAGACGCTAAGCTAATCCACTTCGAAGCCAAAGTAAACCCGCTTAAAGTCAGTCCACTAGTACTAGCATCAACACTGATACCTGAAGCTGTAGCCACTAAACAAAGGAATCTTCTTAGAAAAGCCATTAGGGAACTCAATACTTTATATTCTAAGAGTGGAAGAGAGAAGATAAATGCTGAAGAGAGATTAGAAGATTTAATCCAAAGAGCTAGCAAGGAGCTTGATGTTGAAGTTGAGGACACCAGTGGTAGGAGGTATCTCAAAGCCCTCTATGCAACTGTTATGTGCATGAAAACTAACCCTGCAATAGATAAGCGAGATCACACAGTCCTTGATAACATACTCTTAAAATTGGAGAGAAGCATAGTTGAATACGACGTCTATAGCACGGATGTAGTGGACCCAGTGGATTTGCTTGAACCTGGAACAATAGTTGACGTTGACGTTTCTCTTCTACCAGACGCCGCTCGCAATGAGGTCGTCTCATACATTTGTAGGCAGGTATTGCAAAGAGCTATAACTGGAAAGCTCTTGCCGACACTCATAGTAGTAGAGGAGGCTCACCTATACTTGAGTAGTGAGGCTGAAGATGCAGCTAAGCAAGCTATTGAGAGAATAGCTAGAGAGGGTAGAAAGTACGGTGTTGGCTTAGTCATAGTTTCTCAAAGACCTAAGGGCATAGATCCTAACGTTTTAAGCCAAATAAATAGTTTATGTGTGTTAAAGATAATGCAGCCTGAGGATCAAGCATATGTTAAACAATATAGTGAGTGGTTGACGGATGAAATGCTTGCTGCACTACCAACACTGGAAAGAGGAGAGGCTATACTGCTTGGCGAGTGGGTAAGGATGCCCGTAGCTGTGAAGATAGACAAGCATGAGGGCAAGAAGAAGGGGATCACCATCAGCTCAGTTAAGAGATGGCTTGATGCGAAGAGGACGAAGGAAGTGAAGTTGAAGGGACTATTAGAGGAAGAGGAAATGATAAGAGAAGCTAAGGAGGTCTTCAGTTAATAAACTCGCTTGACAACAGCTTGCGAATGATCAAGGCTTTTCCACAAGATTACTAATCCATGTTTCTTTAAAATTTTATGCACATCCTGAAGGTCTCTAATCCCAAACTTTCTTAAAGCTTCGAGCACATTCTTCAATGGCTCTTCTTCTATCCTTGATAGGTAGGAGTGAAGAAGATCCTCATCAATTGGTCTTGCTTCAACTTCTTCACGTGCCATAGAGGTCCTTTGCTTCTCTATTTCTTGTAACATTGGCGCTATATCTGATAACTTCAACTTCTCCTCGAAAAGGAGAACCTTGATGTTTGGTGATCCCTTAAATGCAAAGCACACTTCCTTAGCACAGGATAGTTTCCTGTTGATCGCAACTATCATAGGATCCTTCATAGCACCTATCTTTCTTAGCTTCCTCTCAACATATTCTGGCGTCCAGAAGCCCATTATCTCTAGGTAGACCTTTAAATCGTCCTTCATAAATGCAAAATCTGGTATTAAGACCATTCCGTCAATTACTACGAGATCGGGTTCTCTAACTATGTCCCAACCCATTTTGAAAGCCTTAAACCTTAACATGAAGTCTTCCTCTATCATGCTATCAAACTTCTCCTCTATTGGTGGCTTACCTGGCAGCATATCTCCATAGCGCTCATCAATTTCTAATACATAACGCTTATTTGAGTGCTGAATATCCGCTTTCATCCTCCACATCCTTAGATGGAGTACTAAAGGTAATACCTTAGCCATCCTAGTACCATATCTTCTAGTCTGAGTGAGTATGGATGCTGGACCGTCAATGTGAATTTTTAGCAGCCCATTCTCCCTCTCAACCATGTACATTAAGCCGAGCTGCTTTACCTTCCTGAGTATGTTTTTCGCTTCCGTTCCAGTCATGTTGGATATTATCGTCATCGACGTTGCTTTAAACATTAATGTTTGAAGTAGGGATAAGTTGTAGTGCTTTAATAGGTCTAAGGGGTCGGGTGCATCAAAGCTTGTTATTACTTCAGAGCCTTCGTAACTTGCTTCGAAAGCTTCTACCAGCTCTTTTACCGATACCTTAAGTCTACGAGCAGCTTCAGATAGTATCCCGCTTCTAGCTTGTTCGGTGATGGCAAATCCTCTCTCAGACGATACTGAAAACACCATTCTCCTAGCTACTTCAGGTTGTATCTTCGTACTTGGTTTGTCAGTCGTTATTCTCCTATTAAGAAGTTCTATGAGACCCCTAACGAACTTAGGGTGATAGTCCATGTCTTCAAGCTGGCTCTCAGCGTCTTCTAGAGATTCTTCAAGCTCCTCCAATCTCTTACCTACATGTTCGTTGTAAACTTCTATTAAGAGTGAGGCAGCGAACTCGTTTTCATACGTTAAGCGAGCGAAGTTTGGTAGTATTTTTCTTCCCTTCCTCTTAACTCTAAGTAAAATTGATGGTAACATCAGCTTCCTACCAACCCTTTACGTCTTCTTCTCGATATCACTACTTCGGGTGTACCCTTAACTACTACCTCGTAGAGCAAAGCTTTTTTACCAGGCATTGGTCTCAGGATTCTTCCAAGTCTCTGAATGAAGGATCTTCTGCTTGCTGTCCCACTTAGAACAATGGCTACGTTTGCATCGGGGACGTCTATGCCTTCCTCAAGTACCTTACTCGTCACCACGGCTTTGTAGATACCTTTCTTGAAAAGCTCCATCACCATTGCCCTCTCGTTGAGGTTGGTTTTGTACGTTATCTCTGGTATTAACAGCATTTTTGATATCTTTTTAACGACCTTGTTCAATTCCGTGAATATTAGTATCCTATCATTTTGATGTATTCTCAATAGATCCCTTAGTATTTCAAGCTTAGAGACTGAGTTTAGAATTAAGAGCCTAGCATTGCGCCAGGCTATTAGGGCTCTTCTAGCCTCACGACTTAGCCCGCTCATCATTATTAACCGCTTAAAATCTTGGAGAGACTTTAGTCTCCAGTTCTTCCTTTCTAAGAAGTCTTTGTACATAGAGTATAGATACTCGAACTTTCTTCTCTCCTCATCGGTCAACTCGACGTAAATCCTCACTAAATCGAAGTCTGCGAGGTGCTTGCTCTTCATCTCATAAACGCTCTTCCTGTACACTACATCGCCAACTAGATCTAAGAGGTCAACGTGCTTACCGTCCTCCCTCTCAAACGTCGCTGTAAGGCCAAGTCTGTAGGGAGCTGCACTTAGAAGAGCTATCTGTCGGAAGTTCTCACCAGCTAAGTGGTGAACCTCGTCGAATACCAAAAGCTTGAACTTGTCTCCAAGATCCTCAGCATGAATGTATGCTGAGTTGTATGTTGAGACCGTCACAAACGACAGTTCTCTAAAACCTCCGCCCACGATCCCCACGTTAACGTTGAGGGACTTTGAGATCTCTAGCCTCCATTGTTCAAGAAGTTCTAGCGTGGGAACAATTACCATGGTTGGTTCGTTGAGAAGTGCTATTATCTTGATGGCTATTAGCGTCTTACCGGTTCCTGTTGGCAGAACTATTATGCCCCTCTTACCGGCCTTCATCCAAGCTTCTACAGCCTCCTCTTGATAGCTCCTCAGAGACTTTAGTAGAGCCACTCCTATAGATCCCTTAACTGGAGACAGCACATTATCTTGAATCTTAAGTCCAAGTAGCTCAAGAGACTTCTTAACCTCAAAATACTTGTAAGCTAATGCGCGTAGACACCTTGTCCTAGGATCCCACTTTAACGGTGGAATCTCATGAGTCAATCCTTTAACCACTATTGTTCCACGATCATATTCGAGACTTACTAGTTGAGCTGAAGCGTTATCCTTGCCCTGAATTTCCACCTACGTTCTCCTTAATCTTATAAGCAGAATCTAGCTCTTATAAATTGCACTTTAATGCTAATTCCTAGATGTTAAGTTTCTTAACTGCCTTATAACGTCAACTAAGCTGCTTGGACTTGCTTCCCTCCCCTCAGTATCTTTGAAAGCTTCTATAACAATAAATTTCAATCTTAGATTATCACTCTTAATCATGTCAATGAGAGACCTTATGGACTGAGAATTCATTGACGGAGCTATGTGCTCATCAACTCGTGATTTCCTGACTACACAATCATGAACGTGCACCCCTAAAATCCTTAATCTAAGCTCTTTAACCCACTTCCTTACTACGTCGTTAACGCTTACCCCTACGTGATTGTTAAGCTTCATGGCTTGGATCTGTGCATGCCCAATGTCTAGGCATATGTTTGATCCTTCAACGCTCAGAACCGCTCTCTTCATGTGCTCTATTGAGGAACCGAATTGCGATGGAGTGTTTTCGAAGAGTACAGTCATCCCGAGCTTCGAAGCAAGATCAACTATTCTTTTAACTGATTGTGAAGCTGCATAAATGGCTAATTGCTCTAGCTCTTCTACCTCCTTTACAGCTTGATCAGTAGATACGTGGAACACTACGTACCTTGGTTTAAGCTCTTTAGCTATCTCAAGTGTTCTTAAAACATAATCTAGAGATGCTTCTCTTACCTGGTTTATTGGTGATGCCAACCTTATGTCCCTCCAACTACCGTGAATAGCTAGATCAAGACCCATGTCTCGAATGAATCTTGCTATCCTCTTAGGTGTAAGATCGTCTGGTATCGGCCATGGATAATCGAAACTAAGCTCTATGAAGTCGAAACCGGCATCATAAGCTTCCCTTACTTTAGCTTCAAACTTCCTTCTATCACCAAGCCATATTGGAAAGCCTATCAGCACTCTGTATCACCAACAACTCATCACGGTCGGATTTCTTAACTAATAATCTTAAGCGTCCTGCTCATAAAGATCTTGACTACAAAGTAGAAGAGATTCACCTTGTAATACGCAAAAACGTATTGTACTGGCTTTCTTCCTTAAGCTTCTACAGTAAACATTAAGTGTACGAGCAAAGATCATGCTCGAAATCTACGAATATAGGGTTCATGATTTTTAAACCTGCAATCATGAATGTCATTGAAAGGTGACGGCTTATCGATTTAGTCTAGATAGGAGATTGACTTAAGCATTACTGTAGACCAACATAACAGGAAAATTTAATGTGTGCTTTACATTTGATGAAATACAGATTCTTTGTTGAGATCCATGAAAACCTCTTTAGATGTGTCATACTTTACGACTATCTTCTTATCACTCGTCGTCTTACCTATCACTGAAACCACATAACCATGCTCTTTAAGCGTTTGAAGGCATTCTTGAACTCTATCTGATGTGAGTATGAAGCCAAATGATGGATAAATTTTGAGCCATAACTCTAAATCTATTTCTGGAGGCTTCGGTATAGAGTCGAGATCTACTAAAGCTCCAACACTACTAGATTCGCATAACATCGCTAGAGAGCCTAAGATGCCAGGTGCACTTATGTCTCGTGATGCCGAAACAAGACTTTTCTCAGCTACGATAACCATTCCATCAATCAACTTCCTAACTTGCTCCGGCGTCTTGTCATAAGCGGTATCGAAGCAGTATACCCAACCTTTAAGATGGCTTGAGCCATTGAGGTCTATGGCCATTATAATACCTTGATCTGGCTTTGCTGTGCTGCTAGGTATGACCTTCCTTGCTTTACCAACAACACATCCATCGATAGCATCGTATGTAGTGTCAGGGTGGGTATGCATCTTAAGTAGAGCCAAGTCATAGAGCCTTAGGGCCTTTCTCAAACCTTTAACTATGTTTATCCTAGTGGAAGAGGAGCTTGATGCTATGTTGCCTGCGTAACCTAAAGGCCTAGCGCCTTTAGCTATTACGTCATTAACGCATACTAAAACAGAGTAGAAGCCTGCTAGAAATGGATCCTCTCTTATTAGATCCTCAGCTATTCCGTCGCATGAGACAACTATGTACTCGTCTCCGACCATAAACCAGCCAGCATCATCAAACTTACAGTCCGCACTAAAGAACCTAGCAAGTGAGCCTATACAAGACTTCCTAGCTAGACCCTTATAGGACTTTAATTGAGTTAAGAGCTGGCTGAGCTCCAAGCTCTTCACCTCATGAATATTGCTACAGTGATAACCCTATTCTCCTTATCTTTAACGTTTCTAAATTCCTATAAAGTGAATTCTCCGAGCTTAATTAAAGCTAAGACAAGCGATGTTGTAGGCATGAGCTTAACCTCACCTTTAAACTTAAGCTCTAAGGCTTCGTCAGGAGATAGATAAACTATCTCTAATGCCGCTTCGGTCTCCTTTGGAGAGCTAAGCAACCTACATGGTATGTATATGTATCTTTTACTGGATCCTGAGATCCCATTCAGCTCTATCGAAGATATATCAATGGTCTTATAGCCATGAAAGCCAAACCTTCCATTCAATGGAGGCCAGTATCTCTCAAGATAGTCATCTGGTAATGTAGCATTGCTGGGTCCCTCAAGTACTAGTACTCTGCTACTAAGTGGTTCAACTGAGCATCCTATTTCTTCCTTACATTCTCTGGCTAAACCAACTAAGGGCGATTCGTTTCTTTTTAAGTGGCCTTCAGGGAAGGAGTAGTAGCCTCTCTTAGGGGTTTCCCCCCTCTTTATTAAAAGGAGTTTTCCATCATTAGGTATCAGTGCAGAGACAACTATTCTGGTGTCATCGGGCTCCTTACCATCGACAATTGAATACCACCCTTCTCCTCAACTTCGTTTTAGTCAATTTAAATTTTTTTAGCAACATGAGCATGGAACACAGAAGAGTTGTTGATGTATAATGTAGGAATTACTTTAAGGCGTGGAGACTTCTAACTTAAAATTGTTGATCCCATGTCTATGTTTTAGAGTATTTTAGAGTAGCTATCAAGCTGATTTTATTGTGTAGCAATGTTCGGTCTGTTAAGATGCTCGGTGAACTTTAGTTAGAAGGTTTTGAATGCTAGGATCTCAACTTAAATTGCTTCTCGAAACTATTAGTTAAATGGTATTGGAGGGTGTTTCTTGGTATCAGTATCTGCACCAGGTAAGATCACTTTATTTGGTGAGCATGCCATCGTGTATGGTGAACCAGCAATCGCAATTGCCATAAACAAGAGGATTAGAGTTCATGCAACGAAGAGGAGTGATGATGCCATTAGGGTCGAGGCTAAAGACTTAGTGCTTGCAGGCTTTAAGGCCTTACTAACACCTAATGGCTCAATAACTCTTGAAGGTGAATCGGGGAAGATATTAGCGGCTTTAAGTTATGTGAAGAGAGCAATCGAAATAGTTCGTGAGAGGTATGGGATCAATGTTGGGGCTCACATCACCATTACGTCGGAGATGCCCGTAGGTGCAGGTCTAGGTACGTCAGCTGCTGTGGCTGTCTCAGTGATTAAGGCATATTCTCTATTAGCAGAACTAGACCTCAATAACGAAGAGTGCGCAGAGCTAGGGTACCATGTTGAGCTTAGTGTTCAGGGAAGGGCTAGTAGGATGGATTCTACAACAACAGCCATTGGCGGGGCTCTATACATAGATCCAAGAAAGGGGAAAGGTTACTGGGCTATTAAAGGAGTGGAGAGACTTAAGGGCCTAGTAGTTGGTTACGTGAATAGAGAAGCTAGTACAGGTGAAATGATTGAGAGAGTGAAGAAGCTTAGAGACTCTGTTCCTGAGGTGTTGGACTTAGTAATAAAGACCATTGGGGAGATAAGTAGGAAAGCTAAGAGCATGATTGAAGCTGGAATGGTAGAGGAACTGGGTACATTAATGAACATAAATCATGGACTCCTTGAAGCAATAGGGGTCTCAACAAGTAAACTGTCTCAAATGGTTTATGCAGCTAGATCTGCAGGAGCATTAGGATCGAAGATTACTGGAGCGGGAGGAGGAGGGTGCATTATAGCACTAGCTCCTCGAAGAGAGGAAGAGGTAATAGCAGCTCTAAAGGCTGTGGGAGCAGCTGCATTCAAAGCTGAGTTATCAAATGATGGCTTGAAAATAGAAGAGACATAGCACTTTAAGTGTTAGTAGATGCGTTGATTGAGGTTGTAGAGACCCTTATTCAATAATTTTCTACTTGCTTTAGTTACTACAGCCATTTGAGGGGGTCCTAGCTTAAGTGATTGTAGTGACCATTAGGTAGTCGAGAATAGTTACCGGTGAAGTGAGACTCTGTGGTGCTTGTCAAAGTAACTCTCAACGAAGCCATGATATGTAGTCAAGTACTAAGGGGACGTATATATTCATAGTAACCAGGTTATCCATAAGAGCCTAGCTAATGGGTATAAGCAACCACTTAAGTCCTAAGTGTTATACGGGTAAAACTTAAAAGAGCTAAATGCTAAAGCTCCCCGGTAATGGTGTAAGATCATGATCTCAGAGATAGTCGCTTCAATTATATCGTTCATCGTCTCGTTGTTCGTAACCCCTTACTTCATGAAATTTCTTAATTTGGTTGGAGTAGTTGGTCTTGACTTGCAGAAGAAGGATAAACCCAAGCTTCCGACAAGTGGCGGTGTCTGCGTTGCTTTCGGTGTCTTAGCAGGCTTACTGAGCTATGTGGGGATCAAAACCTTCGTTTATGGCCTCCGAGTAGAAGTCATCCCTATACTCGCAATTCTTTCCTCTACTTTAATGGTTACGTTCGTTGGCCTACTGGATGATTTGAACGTTAGAGAAAGAGCCGTGAAGACAAAGGAAGGAGAAGACATAAGAGTTGGATTACCTCAATGGGTTAAGCCAATACTTACTCTACCCGCAGCAGTCCCCTTAATGGTAATAAAGGCTGGTCACACAACCATGTCCCTTCCATTCATAGGAGAAGTCGACTTTGGAATACTATACTCACTATTTTTAATCCCTATAGGGGTTGTTGGCGCCAGTAACGCCGTAAATCTTCTAGGTGGGTTTAATGGAATGGAGACTGGAATGGGCATAGTTTACATGCTGAGCCTTGGGGTATACGCCCTCCTAAACAGAAGTGTAGCTGCTGTTGTCTTCTTAGTATCCTTCGCTTCACTTCTTGGTTTCATACGTTACAACTGGTATCCAGCAAGGATACTTCCAGGGGATAGCTTAACTTACCTGCTCGGCTCTCTTGTTGCTTGCGGCGTAATAGTTGGTAACATGGAGAGAGCTGGTGTAATTGTCTTAACTCCCTTTATTGTAGAATTCTTCTTAAAGGCTAGATCTAGGTTTAAAGCTAGTTGTCTGGGAGTACTAAGGGAAGATGGGAGGTTGGATCCGCCTTATGGAAGCAAGGTGTATAGTTTGACTCACTTAGTTTTACAGCTACGACCTACTGAGAAGCAGGTGACGCTTACGATGATATTGGTAGAAGCAACTTTCTCCTCAATTATTTTCTTAGGTGTACTTTAATGATGGAGTTGGAGGTTTAGTAAAAAATGTCTTCCAATAAACTTAAGGTTAATTCGGAAGTGGTGGAGCGAACCTACAGAATTATTAGGTTAGCTTTGGAGCTGGATGAATACTGGAGGAGGACAACGCCATTATACGAGCTGAGTAATGAGGATGTTGAAAGGATTCTAAGTTTACTAGCTCAGATCGAGGAAGTGATTTTTCAGCTCAGAAAGGAGCTTGGATCTAAGCCATAGGTCTTACTTCTATGTGCATGTCGAAGCGCTTACTTATCCTATCCAGCTTTTTGCGGCACTTCTTCATGACGAGTGGCAAGTAGTGTCGGGGTACGTAGATAAAGGCTACTCCTTCCTCAGGCATCTCTAATTCAAAGTCTGGAGTAACCTTACTTAAGGCATGCTCTAAAGCCTTTGTGACCACTGAACTGGGGACTTTGAGGCCTCTCTTGACTGGGACTACGAAAGTCCTCTCACCAAAGACGTAGAGCTCGTATTCAGGTTCATCGGTCAAGAAGTCCTTAACCATAACAACTGGTCTTGCCAAGTCCTCCTCCTTTAGACCATGAGGTATCTTGATCGTAGTCTCTATTGAGTAGACCTTCTTTACATTGCCCTCACTTATGAAGAGTACTGTGTCAACTATTGAAGGTATCATGCCTAGCTCGACTCTACCGACAAACCTCTGTATAGCATCTATTGGTGATGTAGCATGTACTACCCCAACCATCCCAACACCAGCTAATCTTAAGTCTGCATAAAGCTTGAAGTCCTCTGTGTCCCTCATCTCATCGAATATTGTGTAGTCTGGTCTACTTAGCAGTAGGACGTCGTGGATCTCTTGTGAGGATGCTACGCTCTTAGAATATTGTGTGATGTCTTGGGGTAGCTGTAAGTCTCTTGGCGCTTCTATCGTCTTAACGACCTTGTTCTTCCTCTTATAGTATTCTGCTAGAGCTTGAGCAAACGTACTTTTACCCATTCCAGGCGCTCCTGCTATGAGAATCCCTTCAGCATGAGAATCTAATCTCTCAATCAACTTTGGAGGTAAGTTGTAGTCCTCTAGCTTCAACTTAACTATTGGTCTAACAGCTGTGAGTTCTAGTCCATCTGAGAATGGTGGTCTAGTTATGACTATTCTATAGCTACCTAATTGCACTATGGTTGATGACTCCCTATCAACCTCTATGAAGCCATCAGGTGAGCTTCTCGCTTTCTCCATAATCTCAGTGATTATTGTCTGAAGCTCTTCGCGTGTCATAGGTGAAGACCTTATGGGTTCAAAGGTCCACTTACCTGGTTGCCCTCTCTTAGCATAAGGTACTACGCCCTCCTTTAAGTGGACAGACATCGTTCTGTTATCGAAAAACTCCTCGAGCTTCATCTCGCCCTCCGGCTTAACATGAAGAACGTTTATCCCCATGGCTTCAGCTACCTTTGCCATGACCACATCGCATGTTATAAGTGTTCCTTTTAAGTCAAGTGCTAGCTCCCTTATCATTTCATTAAGGGCTTCTAGGGAAAGCTTCTTGCCACCATTAGCTTCACCGACGAGGGCTAGCTTAACTCCTTTGCTTTCGCATGTCCTTCTAAGGCTTGACAGCTCTTCTAGCCCTGAAAAATCGTTAAACCTAGCTCTCCTCTCTAACTCACTTATTATGGCTCTATGTACCACAAGCCTATCCTTAATTACTCCATCCTCTACTAGTCTTCTGACCACACCTGTCTCTATGGCTAAGAGGTCTGGCACGTAAACTCCTGAATAAGTCATAGCTGATAACTCACACCTCTACGTAAGGTCAACCTTAGCTAACCTGTAGAGTATTTTATAAACGTTTTCAATGAATAAGGTGGGAAGTCTCTGCGGATCGGTGGTTAGTTAAGATGAAGTTGAGAAGTAAGCTGTACTATTATCCTGAAACCGGCTTCACATCTAACTCCTACATTATTGAAGATGGCGTCAGGGTACTGGTAGATCCTGGACATCAGAACCATCTTCAAAGTCTCATCGAATTTATGAGAGAGGATGGTCTTGAGCTAAGAGACATAGACTACATAATTGTAACTCACGCTCATGTAGATCATTGCGGCGCAGTTTACGAGATCCAAAAGCAGTACGGTATTAAAGTTGCAATGCATGAATTTGAGAAACAATACATGTACGGACAGTCAAAGTTCTTTCTTAGGCTACTAGGATTAAGCTTTACACCTTTTGATGTAAGTTACTGGTTTAAAGAAAGTGAAGATAGATTCGAAGGTCTTGACGTTACAATTCTTCACACACCAGGACATACTCCTGGAAGCATATCAATATACTCTCCAACTCAAAAATACCTGATTACAGGTGATCTGGTCTTTGATGGGGGTGTTGGAAGAACAGATTTAGGTGGTGATAGCACTCTTTTGACAAGATCCATAGAGCGGGTTTCTCAACTAGATGTGGAGCTCCTATTACCAGGACATGGACCTATAATTGTGGGTGCAAATAACGTTTCAAGAAACTTCAAGCTGATAAAGAACTTCATGAGTTACTTATAGATAAAAAGTAGTAAAACGTAAAGAGGGAAGATCGTTAAAAGTAAAGACTTAGTGTGAGTAAGGTATGAGCTACATAAATCTTGTATACATAGACAAGAAGGGCTACGAAGTTAAGAGATTAAGAATTCAAGAGGAGACCTACGAGTACCTCATCAGTACAAGAGCCAGATGGGAGCCGGTAATAGCTATCGAGGGCGTAACGTTGAGGGCTAACAATGTGTATCAGATAAGCATAAGGCCAATAAGGCTCAGCCCCAACGAGCTCGTGGTACCATGCCCTGTAGAGTGGAATGGTCTAGGTCAGCTAGTAAGCGTAGGTCGAAGAGGAATTCCCAGAAAGGTTGAGAGAGAAAGATTATTTGACCATGCCAACTTCTTGGCTTTCAGAGATGGCAATATCTTAGAGGGGGACCTACTTGGAGTTCTAAACGTGTTCCCTCAAGCAACAATACTGCCCATACTACGATCAACTACTCGAGAAGTCCCACCGCCATATAGGAGCTAGATTTACTATCGCACTAAGTTCATCTTCTTTACGATGTTCTTTACGGCTCTAAGGGCTGGGCTATCATCAGGAAGTTTTAGTAGAGATACACCTTCAAGGTTAAAGTGGAAGACATTCTCATCGTAGGGAACTATTCCTAGAGGCTCTACTCCTATCTCGTTAGCGTATTTGTAAAGTAAGTTCTCTTGATCTAAAGAGAACTTGTTACCTACGAGGAATATATTCTTGAACTCTATGTGAACCTCACTTGCTAGGTTCTTTATTCTTGAAGCCGTCATGAAGCCCATCTTGCTTGGATCGGTTACTATTATCATGTAGTCGACGTCTCGATCCGTTCTTCTACTTAGGTGCTCGAGGCCTGCCTCCATGTCCATTAACGTTATAGCGTAGTTCCTAGACAAAGCATCGACAACCTCGGTAAGGACATCGTTAACCATGCAGTAGCAGCCCTCACCTTCAGTTCTGCCCATAACGAGGAGGTCAAAGTCAGGAAGCTCATTCAACACCTCAAACACTTTAAACTCGAGGAAGTCCCTTTTAGAAAGCAAAGGTGGGAGCTCCCCTCTGTCTATTGCTTTTTTTAGCTCATTTGTGACCTCCCCAACAGTCTTACCGATCTTCACACCTAAGACGTCTGGTAAATTAGAAGCTGGATCAGCATCAACAACAAGTATTGACTTGATCCCCATGTCTATGAGAGCCCTTAGCATGAGAGCAGTAATCGTTGTCTTACCTACACCACCTTTACCTGAAACAGCTATCACAAGCTTCTCACTTCTTGACACTTAATCTCACCTCAAGAATGATTTGAGTTAGAAGAAGGAAGAGTAATAGAAGAGAAAATTGTAGTAAAGTACTTTAAGCCGATTCCATCTCCTTCTTCAGAACTTTTTCTACAAATTCCGGTATGGCTGACGAATCCCTTGGACCAACTAGAACCTTCCACCCTGAAAGAAGCTCTTCAAGTTCACCACTAAGCCTAGCTGCTCTGCCTGGTATTACTAGCACCTTCTTCTTGAGCTTCTGATTCAGTCCGCTGGACTTTATGGCTTCAGCGAACTTATCTGCTGTTAATCTCCTGCCGGCTACTGATGATTCTACACTTAAACCCTCACTGTCCGCCACTACTAGGTAAGCATCTATCTTAGCGTTCTCTATGTCACCTCTAACCAAGAAGTACGTGAGCGCAAAGTTACCCGTTGCAAATACTGGTGAAACGTCTGTGGGCTTGCCTATCTCGTATACTCCAGGCTTTACTGATGGTGGCACCCTCGGATCTGTGTAAATGTTCTGTCTCCACACTAATAGGGGCATTAGGACCCAAGGATCAAAGCTGTGCATTACCAGTAAGTCAGCGTACCTAGTCATCATTATTGATGCTACATAAGATTCCTTCATTTTCTTCTCGACTTCATCTCCTTCAGGGTCCATCCAAACTACAGCTGGCACAGCCATTAGCGGAAAACCTACAGATTTATCCTCTTTTTCTATTGCAGCTCGTCTCAGCATCGTGAAGATGTTGATCGTTTCAGCTAGTGAATCTCCTCTTACAAACGTTCCTGGGTCTAGCACTATATCTTCTATTCCTGTGCTGATGAAGGTTGAAGCCAAGCTCTTTAGCGTATTTAAGTCTCCTGGCGATGAAATGGCTATCGGGCATTTGTATTTGCTAGCTAAATCGAGCATCTCTTTCCAATTATTCCTAGTTGCAGCGTATATGAGTGGTCTCTTATCGCCAACAACAGTCAACGCCTCCTCCATGGCGTCTGGGCTATAGGAACATAGTATTAGTGGTAGCGAAACGTTCTTTGATAGCACGTCTGCAGCTTTAGCAAACTTCTCAGGGTTACCAGATACGTATCGGAGAGCTATCAAGTTAAGCCTTAATTGTTGACCTATTCTCTCGAATGTATACGATTCTATGGCCTTAGCCCTCTTGATTAAGGGATCGGCATCCACGTCATCCATGACGTCTATCGCTATAGCTGTGGGGTTATGATACGTAAGCTCATGCCTATACATGACGCGCTTACCCCCCACAATCACTTGATATGGTGGGGTTCCTATGGTGACGGCCTTGACTGGTGGTCTCGTAACTTCAAGTGCTTTTTGAAGCTTGCTCTTGTACTTCGGGTCCTTGAAGAGGGGCCTGCATTGAGTTATCTCCACTACGCCGTCAGCTACCTTTGCCGCGAAGGCCATGCACGTTGACTCTCCGCACTCACCACAATTTGTTTGGGGGAGTACACCGTAGACTTCTAGAGGTCTAAGTATCTTGGGCATGATTTACACCCTCATACTAACCCAGTCACTATAATCGATTTCTTCAAGCTTGGTGTCGAGCTTGGGCTTCGATAGTATCTCAGCTAAGCCCTTGACTATTTTCGCTGCTAATGGATGCATCATCATAAACATGTCTGCTCCAGCTAATAGACCGACAATTGCTGTTGTGGTCTCCCATAGAGGGCCTCTATACTCTCTTGGACCCCATTCATCTACCTTCATCCACGCTTCTCTAGCAGCCCAAGCATTTGTTGCTGCACAAGATAATGGTGCCTGAAGCGTCTCGTCCCCCATTAGTCCTGAGAGCCTTATCCTCTCCATCACACTAAAGGAGTACTCGATACCGTATCCAAGTGCTCCTGTTGTTGGGTCTAATATGAGGTGGTCCTTTGGTAATCCTGCTTCAGTAAGCTTTCGTGAGAGCTCCTTAGCTTGATTTATGTCCATGAACGCTAAGGCCACAAGGTTATGACCGTACTTCGATATGACTTTCGCGATAGCGTCTAGGTCCATGTCTATTGTGGCTGAAGCGAACACTAGTCTCTCTCCAGCAGTCATCTCAGCTAAGTATTGAAATACTTGAAGATCCTTCTGCGGATTTCCAGAGCCTCCAATTATTATCGGTATATCAACTGCTTGAAGAACTCTTTCAACAGCTTTAGCAGCTTCTTGGGGTGGTGTATCCTTTAATGTGGGATCTGTACTTACTAAGTGTAGTGAGACTAAATCGGCACCATAAACTTGAATAGCCTTCTTAGCCCATTCAGCAGGGTCTTCGAGCACATCTTTGTAAGCGCTTTTGACAGGACCAGCTAGTGGTACTATTGGCTGATCGAAGACATCAAGTGCTATGATAGGTCTGTTCTTTGGTGGGCTTTCAAACCTATAGAAAGGTGGACAGGTCTCTCCGCCTATCTTTATCACTTTACCTCTAGTCCCACCTTCAGCCCTCGTAGCTCCTATTTGAACCTCAGGTATTGAGCCTGAGTACTTGATCACTGGAGGCTCAAACTTCTCCATCTTAAGCTCAATGACCTTCTTGAGAGCAGCAGCAGCTTCAGGTGCTGTGACCGCCATTGTCTGCATTACTACCGGGAGGAACTCTATGGCTAGCTCCTCAGCCTCTATCGTTACATCATGTAATTCTAATTCGGATGCTTGATCAAGTAGTTTAAGAAGATCGAGGAGCTCTTTGCTCAATCTTCTCAGCCCTCTTAATTATTAACTTCTTAATCGTTATCTTAGCTCCTTGAAGAACTATCTTAACTCCACCTGCTGCAGTAGGTACAGCGCTTACTGGTATGCCAGTTATCTCTACTCCCACTGCCGTCGGGACTGCAGTTGGTGGTCTTTCTTCGGGTGGTGCTACAGCAGCCTCTATCTCCTTTATTTTAGCTGCTAATGGATGATTCCTTTCAACGAGGAAGTTCTTCAACTCGTCAATGCTCTTAGCCTCCTTCTCCGTTGCTATCTTATCATAAAGTTCAGGTGGTATTGCGTCCTTAACCCTCTCCTTCAGCTCCGATGGCATCCAAACTACCCTAGCCCACCCCCCATCAGCTTGGAAGAACTTTGGTGATCTGAAGTACTCTATACCCACCCCAAGGAAGCCAGTAGTCTGTATACCACCACCTGTTTGCGCAGCCATGGTGGAAAACGGTAGTCCATTAACTGTTGGACCTCTGAAGCCCCTATGGACAAAACCTATCCCGTCGACTTCAGGTATGTAGAAGGCTATGCACTCAAAGCACCCACAAGAGGTGTGCGGGTAGTCGAACATTGAGTAGAGAAAAACTCTCTTTACTGCTCCTAGGGATCTCTTAGCCACGACTTCGTTTACTCCTTCGTACTCACCTTTAATTGGATCTAGACACTTGCCTTTAGGTATTGGGAAGTTTGGTCCTTTAGGATCTACGTTTGCTGCGGCTCTGGCATCAAACCAGTTTAATGCACCGCAGAGCGAAACTCTGTTAGGAGCGATAACGCAAACGTGCTGTGGTGCAAATGATTGGCAAAGCACGCAGCCATAGAACGTATCGACGTCCTCGTCTCTTATCGCTCGTGCCCTAGCATCTCTTGCATTGTAAATCTCTAAAGCCTTCTGATACCACTCCTTGACCTTCTCCGGGTCAGTTATGAAGGAGACCTCCATCTTCTCTATGAAGGGTAGCTCGGCTTTGAAGAGCTTAATTAAAGCTAGACCCCACCACTTTAAGCTTGTCAAGCCCTTCTTGAAGGACTTCTTGCTTATCCTTATCCATATGTCGTACCTCTGGTTAAGGTGCATGACTCCTTCTATGTAGTTCGTGTAGAGGTGTATCCTTCTTTCGATGACCGGTTCAAGGTCCTTCTCTATCTTAGCACCTGCGACCTTTATTAGTATGCCAAGTGGATAGCTTCCTCCCTCTTTAAGCTCCGTTAGATCAGGACCTATTACCTTAACAGCTCCATCCTCTACCTCACCCATTAAAGCTGCAAGCACTAGCTCAAACTTATGAGGAACTGCTGTACCGCCAAATTCAACGTACATGTCCTCTTTTCTAATTCGCTCACCTTCGTATATGGGGCTCACTTCAACTGGGAAACCTTCAAACGACATGCTAAATCACCTTAAAGAGCCTAGCTTTTCAGAAGCGCAATTACGTTATTTAAAGCTTGTTCCCATTCATCCTCCTTTAAGTTGGGCATTGAATAGGTTGCATTGGGATGGAAGTATCTATCAAGTGATAGCGTTCTTAGATGTGTGGCAAAGTGCTTTAGTGTTGAGAGCATCTGTGATTGTAGTTGATAAGAAACTCCCATGTAAATTACTAGGTCGTGGGGTCCCTTGCCATCAACGCTCCAATTTGGATCCTGTAACCTATTCGTTACGTCAGCCACAGTCATTATGGCTGCTGGCTCCACGCCTCTATCCTTCAGTGCCTTGTATACATGCGCTGTGGCCACTGTCGGTATCCCAGCCTTTGCGAGTTCAGCAGCGAAGTCTATTAGCAGTTTGCCACCTAACTTTTCCTTGAGAGAAGCCCCGCCAACTATCAGCAAGGGTCGTTTGGCTGCTTTTACTAGCTTAGCGACTACGTCGCCTTTTACTGGTGTAGCCATTTCATGACCTGGAACGTTCCCCCACTGCCAAGGCTTGACGGTCATAGCCATGAGCTTCACCTTTAGGCTTGAGCTCTAATTAACCTCTTTAACAGCGTTGGATCTATTGACGGTTTCTCCCAAGGCTCCCAGCCTACTTCTTTGAGGTAACGCATTATTTCTTCCTTGAACGTGATGGGTATGTCTGCTTCAGTCCTCACGAAGTGGTGTAAGTCTGGTGGTAGCTTTCCATAGATCCTCTTGTAGAGATCAACGTAGTGGGTAAGTTTAATCATCCTACCTTTAGTCGTATCGTTCGGCCTTATGCATAGCTTAGCTGTCCATACCATACACTCTTCCATGGTTTCAAGGGCTATGATCAAGTGCTCCGGAGCCGGACCTATCCAAACTCTCTCCCCCGTTCTAGCGTCATATACTGTGAACGACTCTTTATCTTCAGCTCTACCCAAGTACATCCTCCTATACTTCGAACCTTGAGGACCAACTATGACTGGAATACCTAGTCTATTACAGCCTGTGGCAATTGAAGCAGCCTTCTGCGAGTAGGCGCCCCATGCAACTCCTACTGCTCCAACTCTATTAAGTATGTAGTCCGCTATCTCCTCGTAGTTAGCTCTCAAAGGTCTTTTAGCGAATATGTTGGCTATCTTTATTGCTGCACCGGTTATGTGAGCATTTGCTACGCAAGAACCGACGTTCACTACTCCTCCTCTATCAAAGGTGCCTGGGAACTCCTCGTATATCGTCTTACCCTCTTCATTCCTCACGTAAGAAGCAACCATTGCCGAGCAGCCTGAAAGAGTTACTATGTAGCCTCTCCTAGCGAACTCTCTCGCCATAATTCCAACTTCTTTTGCACCATTAGGGAAGTTTGCGCATCCAACGTAGGCTACAACACCTGGTATTTCACCTAAAACTATTGGTGAACCTACTTCTCTAATCTCTGTGTCAAGAATGGGGCCTCTCCCAACCCTTATCCTGTATTTCTCGGTCTTAATCTTATGTTGGAAGGCTGCTTCAATCAATGATAGAGCTGGTATCTTCCTTGGACAAACTTGTTCACATCTAGCGCACCCAAGACAGAGATCGTGAAGCATTGAGAGCAGCTCGAAGTCTCCCTTCTTAGCGTTGAAGACTGCTTGGTCTATGGGTAGGTCTATTGGACAATTTCTTCTACAAGTACCGCAGAAGGTGCATCCTGATGCTTGAGCCTGTATTTGAGATGGATCCGGTATTATCTTGAACTTTTGCCTTATGGGTGCCATCCTTATGGCAGTTATAGCCGTGACTGCACCAGCTTTCTCAAGGTCTGGAAGAAATACGCCAGGTACTGAGCCACTGACAAGCATCTCTACGATCTTCTCTACAGGTAATTCACTTACATCCGGTAGTCCGTAGGAGGCCTTATCAGAGACTGCTACAACAGGTGTCTTCACTCGCTGAGCCTCGTAAACTACGTTAGTCCTAATGCATTGCTCGTCGGTCATTATTACATCTGCTGCTCCCGACCTTATTATCCTCAATTGATCAGATATTGGACCGATGATCTTAGCTTGATCCCTATATCTCACTATATCATGTGCTGTACAGCAGAGTCCTGCAACCTCAACCGTCTCCCCTGGCCCGCCGAGACCCGATTTTTCTAAGTAGTCGATGACCTCAATTCCAGCTGAGACGTTGTGACCTATACAGATGACCACAGGCTTACTTAGATCTAAGACGCCTAATCCAACCCAAGTTAGCGGTGCATTGGGATCCCCCTTCGGAAAGTTGAATGTCACGATTTGAGCTACATCAGCTATCTCCATCGCCAAGTGGTCGATCATGCTGACGTGCAAGGCCTTGGACTCGAAGTCTAGGTAATTACCTTCTTGGCCGGTATGAGAAGCACTTAAACATTGTGTTACTTCCTTTTCACAATAATTGAGTAAGTAAGCTAAATCACCTAGGGTCTTCGGTTTTATCCCTGTTATCAATCTTGCATGAGGCATCTCAATTGCTATCTCTTGACCTAAGTTTATTGGATAATCTTCTCCGAACTTCTCGATTAAGTGGTCCACCATATGCCTTGCATGGGCTAAATGAGTTGATGCTCCTATGCAACATGCTATTAAAACGATTCTAGCAGTCTGAGCCTTCATGTTAATCCCGCACGCACCTAGCCTACCCTTAGATAGATCACACTTACCGTAGGTGCAGAGACAACAGTAGTCGCAGAACGGAGCATAGAAAGGCTTATACCTACTTAACAGCATGTGGTCCCAAGACCTTAACGTTGATATGTGTGGAAACGGTGTTGGTCCAAGGAGCTCCCATTCCTCCTCCATCGCTATTCTTCCTATAAGTACCTCGATGTCCTTGGCACTTACAAGCCCGCTTGCTAACTCCTTAGCAGATATCTTTAATGGACCTTTTTCAACCATTACTTAAACCTCCAACAATGTGGTTAAGAAGTAGTGTGATGTCAAGTGTTTTTAAGTTTACCCTCTGTCTCACATGTACGAAAGCTTCTTAAGCAAACGTTAATTGGCGCTTGAAAGACCCCCAGCTAATTAAGTTAAAGATCATAACCTTAAGTTCTTCAAGTCGCTAGACAAAATTACGTAATGATTTCGGATGAATTCTTTACTAGCTCTCGTGGATGTTATCTGACGTTCTACCGTATATCGCTCGTACTATTTCAGTAATGTGTTGACCGAAGTAATCTAGCTGCTTAAAGTCTAACCTTGACGTTCTCTTAGCACGTTATAATTACGACTCCCAACCGTTTTAATACAATGAGGTTGAGCATTCTCCTAGACTCTCTACTATCAGTTTAAGTTCCATACGCCACATCAACCAATTATCCGCCGATTCTTTTATCATGCGCATCGAAGCATATATTAGGTGAGGTGCTTTAAGCGGATTGGGGACCGTAATGTTCGAGAAGAAGGATCTGGTAAGCATAAGGGAGTTTGAAGGTGGATATGCCCACGACAGGTTCCTCAAAAACGCTGTTCAACTGAGAACCAAGGTTTTAAAGGACTTAACTCAAGAAGAAGTTAAGGTAGTGGCAATGGCTGTTGGCGGTCTAGTTGTTGACTTTAAGATCGACGATGCAACCTTGTGGGCTATAGCTGTAACCCCCCTTCCAGGCTTCCACATAGTCTACTGCATGCAGAAATACTCTCCAGAGTTTGAAGATACTATTGAAGTACTGTTCTCTAGGAAAGCTGTAGAGTTCGGGATACCAGCTGAAGATGCTAGTGAATGGGCTATCCTGTACCTGAACGCCATGATATACGCAGTCAGAAGAATACTTAAGAAAGATATAGAAAGAGTTTCACATTACCTCTAACCACATTAAAGCATAAAAGTCTCTAGTATTGATGTAAGGAGAATGTGGAGGGCCGGTAGTTTAGCCTGGCTAGAACGCTACCCTTACGAGGTAGTGGTCCCCGGTTCAAATCCGGGCCGGCCCACCACGATTTAATCAAGTTCCTTAAATTATAACAACTCCTTTGTTATGTCTAAGAGGTCAACCGCAAGAGCATGTCGAGGAGAGTTATGGTGAACACATAAGAGTTCCTAAATTAGTTAGAGAAAGTAGTTTCCATGTTGAAGAAGTTATTGATACACTTCTTTAGACTAGATTGCGTTGTCAAAAGAAAGAGTACTAGAAGTGATGATGCTTGCGTTAAAGCTACATAACCTATCACTATTGGTGCTGATAGTTGTAACATGAAGGTCATCATGAAGCCTCCGATACTCCATGAAGACCCATAAATCATTCCAAAGGTTCCATAAGCTATTGCTAACTTACCTTTATCAACAATATCTGCTATGGATGCTCTCATGATCGTCTCCGAAACACCCATGGTGATGCCCCAGAGAACTGCCATTACATATGCTAGTGTCGTGATCCTTGTGGTTAATAGTATTGTTATCATCAATGTTACTATGGGCGCTATGTAGAGACTCTTAAACTTTATCACATCATAGAGGTGACCTATCGGGAAGGCTATGATGGCGTCTACACCCATTGCAATTGCGTATAGTATTGCTATCTCAGCATCCCCCAAAACCCCCCAATCTTTTAGAAAATAGGATGCTATAGCCCAGTGCACAAACCCTAAAGACTGTAAGCTCATTGATAATGTGTATAACCAAAACTTCTTGCCTAGACCTCTAAACGAGGTCTTTCTACGTGAGAACTCAACGCTTTTAATCTTTGGATATAGAGACCACGCTGTAAATATGAACATCATAGTCAATGCTCCTGGGATTAAGAGCGTTAGGAAGGCGCTAGGATAATCATAGCGTATAAGTATGTATGCGAAGAGGAGCGGTCCCACTAAAGCACCAACTTGATCCATAACCTCATGGAGTCCGAAGCCTTTCCCCCTACCAACATCCTCTGTAACTTCAGCTAAAATCACATCTCTTACAGGAGTCCTTAAGCCCTTTCCAACTCTCTCCAAAAGGTAAAGTGATGTTGCAATCCACCAGGAGCCTGCAAAAGCGAGAAATGGTAGAACCATGACGTTCATGGCATAACCAGACGCCACGAAGCCCCAAAAAACGTAAGAGGAGCCAAGGTATGATGCTAGCACGCCACTTACAATTCTAAAGAAATATCCTATGAGCTCCCCCACACCGATTATAGCTGAGGCAATAGGTGGAGCACCCAAAAACTCTAGGTAAGCTCCACTAGCAGACCTAGCCCCCTCATAAACCATGTCAGCAGACAGAGAGGTAAGTCCTAGCAGCACGAACACAATTAAGATTCTTCTACTACTCATCTCTTATTCGCCATCACGTTAACCTGAAAGCATGAAAGGATATTTAAGGGTACTTCTTTAAACGACGTAAACGTGCTAAGTATTTGAGGTAAGTGAGCACAGAGACTTTAACAAGCGAAAGAGGGGTTTAAAAAACTCGAAATTTACAGATTAATAAGGTTCAGGCATCGTAGTAACCCTCCTAAGAGAAATTTGAATGAGTTAACGTTATGTGCTATAGAATACGCTGCATTATGCTCGTGAAGGCTGTAGCTTTAAGGTCTTTGTGGATGAGATAGAGTAACCCTGTAGGTCTATGTTGAGGAGTTTATGTTCTTCTAAAATGGAGGTCACATAGTTCTAGAGCCTTACACAACTCTAAATTTATGCGCTAGATCGTTTCACATACTGCAAAACATCTTGTAAATTATTTTTAATAAAACATGGCTATTGTAGATGATAAGCTTTTTTCGTATGCTATTATTTGGTTTATAAGCGGAGAAAAAATGACAGCCTTAGCTCTAAAGTTCCCATTGAAACTCGATAGTAAAGACCTCAGAATTATATCGCTTTACTCTGAGAATCCTGAGCTATCTCAAGAAGAGGTAGCAAAGAAGCTTGGTATATCTCAACCAGCTGTAGCTATGAGAATTAAGAGACTCAAGCAGTTAGGAGCTTTAGAACATAAGTTCGGTATAAATCCATTAAAAATAGGCTTCCATGTTGCTAAGGTTGACATATCGACTGTCAACGTCAATAAGATTCTAAGCAAGTTTGCCAACTGCCCCTACTTCTTAAATGGCTTCGTGACTACAGGAAAGAACAATTTATGTCTCTTATTCATGGCTGAAGACATATCAACTCTCGAAGCGATAGTCAACAATCACCTAAGAATCGATGAAGATGTAAGGGATGTAGAGTTCAACATAGTCATATCAGCTGTTAGAGGACTCATAGTGCCGATCAAAATTTACGAGAGGCCTGAAGATAGACCCCCATGTGGAAGTGCGATTATTTGTCGTGAGTGCCCCAGCTTTAAGGATGGTTCGTGTGCAGGCTGTCCAGCTCTAGGACATCGTCGGTCGATGTTTAGATCTAATCATTAATAAATTTCTAAGCATTTTTAACTTATAAATTATGGTGAAAATGTTTTTAAATAATTAAAGCCGCACTTATACTTAGTGTTTTTCCATGAGCGAGCAACAATTCAAGATGTTCTGTTATCAGTGCGTTCAAACCGCTAAAGGTCAAGGCTGCACGGTGATGGGTATCTGCGGTAAGAACCCTACGGTCGCTCGTCTTCAAGACTTCTTGATATTTGGTGTTAAAGGGGTCTCAGCCTATCTCTACCATGCTAGAGAGCTTGGCTACTCAGATCCAGAAGTCAACTCCATTTTGGAGGAAGCAGTCTTCACCACTTTAACTAATGTGAACTTCAATGAGAAGGAGCTTTTTGAGTACTGTTTGAAGATCGGGGAAGTCAATATAAAGGCTATGAGATTGCTGAAGAAAGCTCACATAGAAACCTACGGCGAACCTGAGCCAACACTCGTTAGGACTAGTGCTGTTAAGGGTCGTGGAATCATAGTTACTGGTCACAGCTTGAAGGCCTTAGATGAGCTATTAAAGCAAACCGAAGGTACTGGAATAAAGGTTTACACTCACTCCGAGATGTTGCCAGCACATGGATATCCTAAGCTTAGGAAGTATGATCACTTAGCCGGTAACCTAGGTAAGGCGTGGTACGATCAAAGACAATTGTTTGCCAAGTACCCAATGACCATATTAGCAACTACAAACTGCGCACTAATACCGATTGAAGCTTATAGGAACAGGATGTTCACGACTGGACCAGTTAGATTACCAGGTGTTAAGCACATAAGCAACTACGACTACACGGAGGTCATTAAGAAGGCTGAGGAGCTTCCAGAGGTTCAGGAAGAAGAGGGCAAAATAGTTTTGTGGACTGGGTTCTCCAGGTCAGCTATATTAAGCCAAGCTAAGAAGATCAAGGAGTTAGTGAATGAGGGCAAGATAAGGCGCATATTCCTCATAGGCGGTTGCGATTCACCGCTTCGAGAAATGGAGTACTTTAGAGAGTTAGCTTTGAAGCTCCCTAGAGACACGATAATCCTCACTCTTGCTTGCGGTAAGTATAGAATAAACGATTTAGACTTGGGCACTGTGGATGGTTTGCCGAGATTAATGGATCTTGGGCAGTGCAACGATGCCATAGTAGCTATAGACTTGCTTCCAGAATTAGCTAAGCTCTTAGACTTGGAGGTTCAAGAACTACCATTAACCATGGTATTAAGCTGGTGTGAGCAAAAGGCGGTAAGTATTCTTTTAAGCCTACTATACTTAAACGTGAAAAACATATACTTGGCTCCTAGACTTCCAGCATGGATTAATGAGGATATTCTCAAAACGTTGAAAGAACGATATGAGCTAAAGGTCGTCTCGAACCCAGAGAGTGATTTGAAAGAGATGCTGAAGAGTCAACAATCTTCCTAGTATTAAGACTCTTTCATTTTTACTACCAAAAATCTTAAACTAGGATAGCATCATTTACTGAAGTTACTTCTTAAGTAGCAAGGCTATCTCGTCACCATTTTATACTAGGAATAATTTTAGAGGTTTATGCGATGTTAAATAAAGAGGTTTATGAGGTTGCATGCTTAAACGTCAACCTCCACGTAAGAAGTCAATTATTGCCGCAATTGCTTTGTCAATCTCCTCTGCTAGTCCATGTCCTGATTTCTCAAGGATTATTAGCTTAGCGTTTGGTATCGTGCTGGCTAGTATCGTAGCATTTTCTACTGGTAGGAGGATGTCCTTCTTCCCATGTACTATCAATGTGGGTACCTTTATTTGTGGTAATCTATCGTGCGTGTCAAACTGCATTATGGCGTAAAACTGCTGTATGAAAGCTTCCTTCGTGATCGGAGCTTTGAGCATTCGTTGTATCATGTCCTCAAATGCTTGAGGGTTGTTATTGATGAATTCTTCAGTAAAGATTGTTTTAGCCATAAACTCCATGACCTTCCTAGGATTTTCCGCTAAATCATCAAGAGGTACTGGTTGTGGAGGTGGAAGCACCCCTCGCCTAGCACCACAGAACGTTGAGCATAGAACTAGCTTCTCAACTCTTTCAGGGTAGTTTAACACTAGCTCTTGAGCTATCATTCCACCCATCGAGAAACCCAAGACGTTGGCCTTTGAAATGCCTAGTGCATCCATTAACCCTACAGTGTCATCAGCAAAGAGTTTAATCGAAAACGGTTTTTGACCCATATCACTACGTCCAGCACCCCTATTGTCGAACAGTATAAGCTTAAAGTGCTTTGAGAACTCTGAAATCATCTTTGGATCCCACCAATCTAAGTTTCCCGCTAAACCCATTATCATGACCAAGGGATTCCCTTCGCCCTTGATTTCATAATAGATATTTACGTCCCCAACTCTTACTTTAGGCATTAACCTCTCCTCACAACTTAGGTCTTTTTTCAAAAATAGTCTTGTATTATGCATCTATTAAAGATTTTGAGCTCCTACATCGAATTTAACTACATTTAAAAAGAAGGGTGAATACGTTAAATTGCTAGCTGGAGATGTCTCTAATTTATTTAAGGAAATCTGCGATAAAGGACTATTAGTTTTTCTGCTTTGATTTCTCTTTCAACATCCTCTCTAGTTCGTCAGCCCTTTCAGGAGGAAGTGCCCCTAATCTTCTTAGGTTAGCTATGCACTCAGCTGCTGATTTACACCACATAATACATGACTCCGATGCCTCTCTTCTTACTGTTCTACCACACTCGGGACATTTCCTCTCAACTTCGTATTCGAAGAACTCTACTTCAGCCCCACAAACTGGACAGTAAGCGACTATTATTTGAGGTTCAACAAGGCTTCTTGCTCCTGGACAGTATTTCAGTGCCATGAGCTAAACACCACACAACATAGCTAATTGGCCCTTATCCTACCATCTATTGTCACTATTAGTTCTTCAATATTTAGCTTCTTCCCAGATCTTTCGAGCGCTTCATAAGTTATTTTAGCCAGGTTAGAACAGCATGGGACCTCCATTCTCACGACCTTAATTGACAGCACATTGTTGTGCTTTATAATCCCCATGAGCTTGTCCCTGTAAAGACTCTTATCTCCAAATATTGGGCAACCTGATACAACGACCTTGCCGCTAAAGTGTGGAACGAAGTTTTTGTACACGAAGGGGGCGCAGTCAGCAGCAACGACAAGCTCATGGTTGCTTATAAATGGTGCTCGCGGATTAATCAACTCAAGCTTTACTGGCCAGTTCACTATCCTTAGGTCCTTAGAAGCTTGAATTTCCACTTGAGTAATCTCATGGCGAATAGCATGTTCATTGCTTGTCTCAAAAGGTTCAGTCTCACGCTCCTCAATGGTTATGGCCCCTTTAGGGCATTCTTTAATGCACGCCCCTAAACCATCACATAGAGACTCCTTCACTAGGGTTGCCTTTCCATTAATTATTTGGAGAGCTCCCTCAGGACAAGCTGGTATGCAGGCACCACAACCATCACACTTCTCAGGGTCGATTCTAACTATCCTTCTTAGAACCTTCCTACTCATTCACGCTCACCATAAGTATTCGATTTTATCTTTAATAAATTGATTTGTTATAATTTATAAATATTCAAAGAATAACATTGATTAAATTATAAATAATGGTAAGGCTCTAGCCCTTTCATCCCTAGATCTGCTAATGAGCTCTTTGAATTAGCTTACTTTTAGAGCTGAATTAACCTTCTATCTCTCTTAGAAGGTTAAGTTACTCAATTCTTGGCAACTATTCATTTTTATTTTAGGGAAAGTATTAGTTCACTTGAGGTATTAAGCAACTAAGTAAGTTATTACGATGGATGTCAATAGAGCTATTGCAGCCATTGGGAGAATGTACTTCCAGAATATTACGAGGGCTTGATCTATCCTCAGCCTTGCGGTCATAGCTTTGATCCACGTTAGTATTGTAACTATCACTACGTATTCAATTACCGTTATCATCATTGCTAGGTACCAGGGCAACCATGCAAAGGGCGTAAAGCCTCCAAAGAATAACATGGTTATCAGTAATGAGCCGACAACCATCTCTAAGTCGTGAAGTCCGATGATCAGAGCCAATTTGAAGCCTGAGTACTCAGTGAAGGGGCCAGCCACTATCTCCGTCTCAGCTTCAGGTATGTCAAAAGGCTTTGATAGAAGCTTGCATTGTAATGATATGAGAGCCGCTATTAAGGCGAGAGTCATTGGTATTATGGTGTAAGGGTTAAACCAAAGTCTCCAGGCGTTGAGACAAGAGTGATAGAGTGAGTAGTTTGATGCTCCTATTGCAGTTGAGAGAATTATCGGTGTTAAGATGGAGGCAACGAACGTAACTTCGTAGGCTAGGGTCATGCTGAAAATTCTTGACGCACCCACAGCACTGAATGGGTTTGGCGTTAGCATACCTATTAGTGCTATTGCTATCGTTGGCCAGACGAGTAAGTACATAGCTAGCATTACATCGTACTCAGCTACTATTGGTCGAAATGGCGTTATGGGCAGCATAAGGGTTAGAGCGACTAATGAGCCAATGGCTATTGAGATTAAGGTTAACGCTAGCCGTGGATGAGAGCCTTCGATTGAGACATCTTCCTTGAAGAAAAGCTTGAGGTAGTCCGCTATGGGTTGGAGGATCCCAAAGGGGCCAGTATGTAAGGGGCCTATCCTGCTTTGCATGCGTGCATAGACTTTCCTATGATACCATTGAGTTAGCCATATAACTAGGCATAGGAAGATCACGCCCGGATAAACTATCGTCTCAAATAGCAATTCATAGGGCATTAAAGAGACACCACCATCATTGATACCACGACAATGACGACCATAAATATGAGCATCCACATGAGCCAGTCACTTAGAATACCTGTATGTAGCCTATCCCTCAATGTATTATAAAGCGATTTGAAGACCAATCTCCAAACTGCGGTGTACAAACCCGCATCAGGCAGACCAGTCTTAAGTGAAGATATGGATTCTCCACATGCGAATGGTTTTCGTTTCTCATTCGATTTTTGTGTCATGGACCTCGTAAACTTTATTGAGAAAGCGTACGCAGCCAGCAATATCAATACAGTTACCGCTATAGCAAGAGAGACCTCTAATACTGCTAAGAGGAGGGAAACCACCTTATCCACCTTCCATAATCAATTTAGCTGCTTCTTGTGCTGCTAAAACATAGTCTTGGGTGTTAAGTAGTGATAGAGCCCCCGGCACAATCACGTTATCGACGATTATGGGTGCTGCTATACCTAAGACTATGCATAGCGATGCTAAAACCAAGAGCGGTACGACCATTAATGTAGGCGCTTCTTTAACAGACGATATATCTCTCGTAGGTTGTTTGGCGTATACATGGTAGAAAACCTTCAAGTAACCCATTAGAGCAAAAACACTTGTCAACACTATAACTACAACCAAGGGGGCTAGCCAGCCAGACTCCAAGTAAGCTTTGAATAGGAGGAGCTTGCTCATGAAGCAACTAAGTGGAGGTGCACCTGCAAGCGCTAAAGCTCCTACTAGATAAGCTGCGGTTGTAAATGGCATTCTCCTACCCACTCCAGTCAATTCATCTAGGTCCCTCGAACCCGTAACGTGTATGTAGGCCCCGGCTGCCATGAATAGAAGTGCTTTGCCTATTGCATGGTTTACTATGTGGAATAAGGATGCTACTAGCCCGCTAAGGTTGGCAAGCCCTACTCCCATGGCTATGTACCCTATATTCAGTATGGTTCCATAAGCTATTAGTCTCTTTATGTCTCTCTGTACAAGCATAAGTGTTGATCCGAGGATTGTTGATAGAACCCCCATGGTTATGAGAGTATAATTAAGGAGCTCTACGACTGGAAATGTTGGTATAGTTCCCTTGAATATCGTTAGCATATATCTCATCAATGCAAATATAGCTACTTTAACCATGATTCCTGATAGCAGCGCTGATATCGGTGATGGCGCTGCTGGATGCGCATCCGGAAGCCAGAAGTGATTAGGTGCTATAGCAGCTTTTAAACTGAGAGCCCAAAATGCTAGTGTTAAGAATACTGTTGAGCCTATGAGTATGTCGCCAATTGGTGGACCAGTTATTGGGAGCGTTGAGTCTTTAAGCTTTAATGCTAGATCAGCCATGTTTAATGTGCCGAAGGATCCGTAGGCGAAGATTACGGCTATGAAATATATAGTTGTTGCGACACTGCCAACAATGGCATACTTTATGGCGGCTTCAACAGCTTCGTGAGTTTCGCGACGGAACGCTACTAAACCATAGGCACTGATAGACATAACCTCGAGCATTACAAATAGATTGAAGATATCTCCAGTGTAAACGCAACCAAGCATGCCTGCTTCAAAACCCAACATAAGCGTGTAATACCATTGAGTACCGCCTTCATGTTCCATGTAGCGTATGCTGAATATCATAGCTGTGAGGACGAGACCGTTGATGAGGAGACCAATTAAGGATGCTCCACGATCTATTGTGTAAACTATGCCTATCGGCGGGGGCCATGAACCGAAAGCGTAGAGTAGGGGTTTGCATGAAAAATTATACATGTAGTAGAAGACTATCAACGATAGGGCAAAGTTTATTAAAAGAATTGTTAACGTAAAGCATTCCCATATCTGTCTCCTCTTTGCAAGTAAGCTTATGAGGGGCAGCGCAAAAGCTGCGAAGATAGCTAAGAATGGTTGAAGTGCTGCGAGACCTGCAATGTAATTAGTCCAAGTCAATCGAAAACCCTCCTCAAGTATTTCTCAAAGGTCTTGGATATCATTTCATGGCAAACTTTGGGATCAGTTGCCTTAACGTCTATCCAATGCACGTAGTACTTCTTTCCTTCCTCATCTACGTCGACTACAACAGTTCCAGGGGTGTTAGTTATTGAGCACGCGACTGCTGTTATCGTGTAATCGCTCTTCACATCATAAGGTACTCTCACTATACCTGGCTTAATTGGCATCTTTGGGTGAAGGATCCTCTTCACAACGTCCCAGTGACATTTAGGTTCGATTATTAGAAAGTAGTAGAAGAAGTATGCTATAGCCCAAGCCCATCTTATTACGTTAAAGACTTTCGTGGGTGCTTCCTTTATTAAAAGCGTTGAAGAAAAGGCTGCTACAATTACTGACGTTATTAGACCCAGAACTATGTCCATAGGCGATATGGAAGCTGATGCTATTATAAACACGACGAACAAAAGAAGAAAGGTAGCTAGAAAGCTTAGAATTCTCGACATTAACTCACCCTTTGAGCTTAGCTATCTTCTTGACCATTGTGGTGCCGTAGAGCCTATAAATTTGGATCACTAAAAAAGCTAGAAACATGGTTATAGCCATGTTTATGACCACAGCTGTTATCACGAGACATTGAGGAACTGGATCAACAGCCGTAGAGACGAACCAGGCAATGTCTTCAAGTGTTGGTTTTAAAGTCGGTAGGACTGGTGGATATATCTCTCCAAACTTAAAGCCAAGGAATATTATTAGTGCATTAGCAGTGTCTCCAAATATCGTTAAAGCTATTAACTTCTTAATTAGCGATGCCCCTCTAACTATGCCGTAGAGCGAAATTACCATTATCACCATGAGGGCTAAGTAGCCGTAAAGCTGGAGGAAGATTTCAAAGTTCATAACCTCAAGATCCTCCTAAACTCCTCTTCCGGGATCGAGATTAAAAGGAAGAGAAGTGTGAAACCTGCTCCTACGGTCAAGAACTCAGCTAAATTGTAGTAGAATATGGAGCCTGCTGTCCACAAGATGCCGAGAGCTTCCGGGAATGAAGGAGTGGAAGACCATGGTTTTGCTTGATTCTGCATTAGGGCAATAGATCCGGCTAATATTGGTGCTAACGCTAATATGGCTATGGTTATTAGCCCCACACTCCTTAAAGTCAAGAAGTTGTCCTTAGTCAACTTGAGATTTTCCTCTATAAAGTATCTTGAGAAGGCAGCTATTGCTGTTAAGAAGGCAACAGCCATCATTGAGCCTGATTGGAAACCACCTCCAGGAGTTAAATGCCCGTGAAGAGCTACTGATGCAGAGACAGTGATTATCAGGGGGAAGGCGATTCTCGTCACGGTCTTGACTATTATCGATAGGCCAAGCTCTCTTCGCATACTACTTATGGCACCAACCTTCACCTCGGCTATCCTGAAGAGAGCTACACCACTTATGACCGCAAGAAAGAAGACCGCGGTCTCGTAATAGGTATCTATTCCTCTATAATCCCACAACATAGCACTTACGGCTTCAGGGCTAGCTGCCCAATAGTTTTTGTCAAATAAATTAAAACAGTTTTCAAGGTAGAACTTAGCTAATAAGCGTATTTCAGTAAGGGGAGTCCAACCAGTGCCTCCAAGAATTATCGCTATAGCAATTACAAGTAGGAGGATGGCTGTCGTAATCCCTATTACCACATCTTTCGTCTTCATCACGATTCAACCTCCTCGTATCTCTCCGTCTTACTTATGATGTAAAGAAGTATCACCGTGTAAATCCCTATGGCCACAGCTATGTACGCTAAGACTATGTCGGGGGCCATGAGGAGGAAGAAAATCAAGGCATAGGTTGCAGATTGAGCTGCTGAGAAGATCGTAGCCTTGAGCAAATCTCTACTCTTAATAGCAAGGTAGGTAAAGAGAGCTCCTATCGTGAGAGTAAAGGTTATGAGTGATGCTGCAAAGAGCGACATTAACTCCTCCCCTTATCCTCTTCAAGAAAGTCGCACACTTTAGGCTCAACCGGAACCCTACCTCGATGAGAGCCTCTAGCTAGTGCGTGAGAGCCTGCTGGAGCTGTGAACATTATTATTATGGCTGTGATGAACGAGCCTGAAGCAAACAACCATCTCCAATACCCCAAAAAATCACAAGCAAAAGCTATGAGTGTGAGACCAAAAAGTGGGTACACAGCTCCACCAATTACTCCAACAGTAGCAGCGTGGATGCGTACAAAGAAGTTTGGAAACCTTAGTAAGCCTAGCGCTCCAATTAAGTCGCATAACGCCCCTACGACTATTAGAGCCATTCCTATGTATAAGAATAATTGGTTTACCACTTCCCACACGCTACTCACCTAGCTCTCTTCTTTCAAGGTACTTTGCCAAGTATACGCTGAAAATATAGGTCCAGAGGGCAAGACAGATGGAACACACTATTAAGAAGGGTGCTTTAAAATACACGGCTAAAAGGGCCATGAAGAAGCAGACATCATAAGTTAAGCAATCGATGGCTAAAGCCATATCAGAAGGTGTTGGTCCCTTTATTATTCTTACAGTGTAGAGAGCAACGGCGACACAGAATATTGGCGTTATCGCGATGATTAATGTCCTTACTAGTTCTTCGACTGACAATATGCACCACCGAGCATCATTAGATAGCTTCTTAGTTTGCTATTAAGATTTACCCCAAAATTTATAAAAAATTTAGAGATAGTGAAGTGGTAGGATTAAGAGCATCTTAAGCCTGCTCAGTTGATTCTAAGGTGTGAGAAGTGTTAATCCAAAGAATCGCAGCATGGGCTCGACTAAGATCTCCCTGGATACTTCATATTAACACTGGAGCTTGCAATTCATGTGACATCGAAGTTCTGGCAGCGCTAACGCCTAGGTTTGACGTTGAACGTTTTGGTATCTTGCTTAAGCCATCTCCAAGGCATGCAGATGTTATTGCTATCACTGGACCAGTTACGAGACAAGCAGCTGAAAGGATAAGAAGGGTGTACGAACAAACTCCTGACCCTAAGTTCGTGATCGCAATAGGCAGCTGCGCAATAAGTGGGGGGGTCTTCCAGGATTGTTATGGTGTAATAGGAGGGGTTGATAAAGTCATACCTGTTGATGTCTACGTCCCTGGATGTCCTCCAAGACCTGATGCCATAATATACGGAGTTGTCAAGCTCGTAGAAAAGGTGAGCAAAGGTGGTTAATGACCACCTTGAAGTAATAGATTCTTTGGGGAATGAGCTTAAAGAAGGGCTCTTGGACGTTAGATACTTGCCTGAAAAGAGGGCTTTGTTGGTCTTGGTTGATAAGGCCTTAATCTTCAAGGCAATTGAAGCACTTAATAAGATCAGCGGGGGCGAGATGCATTTAACAACGATAAGTGGAGCTGATCTCGGTGAAGACTACATAGAGTTGACGTACTTTCTATGGCTTTTACCTCAAAGGCTTCGCGTTATCGTAAAAACTAAACTTTCTAAAGACGATTTAAGAGTTCAAAGCATAGTGAATATAGCTCCAGCAACAGTGCTTTACGAGCGTGAGGTCTATGAAATGCTTGGAGTTATTTTTGAGGGACATCCAAAACTGGAGCGGCTCTTCTTACCTGAGGATTGGCCTCAAAATATGTATCCCTTAAGGAGGAGATAATGTGTCAAGCATTGATCTAATCGTGGGACCAATACATCCAGCCCTCCACGAACCTGAGAGATTTGTGTTTAAAATTGATGGTGAAATAGTTGTCGATGTAGAACCGAGATTGGGTTACGTTCATAGAGGGATTGAAAAAGCATTGTCTGAGAGGACTTACATCAAGGACATATACCTGGTTGAGAGAGTGTGCGGTATATGTAACGTAGCTCACACATTGACAGCTGCTCAGGCCATTGAGCAAGCCTTCGGCGTTGAGGTACCTCGAAGATCTAAATACCTTCGTACCATAGTTCATGAGCTCAATAGATTACACAGTCACCTACTGATACTGGGGGTTGTTTGCGAGCTTATAGGATTTGACACCTTGTTCATGCTGTTTTGGAGGGACAGAGAAGTTATCATGGACCTCATTGAAATGATAACTGGCAATAGAGTTATGTCCGCCTACAACATCATAGGTGGTGTTAGGAGAAACATAGGCGACTTTGAGGTTACCCAAATTAAGGGGGTTCTCAGTTCCCTAGCTAAGAGGGTTAAGCAATATAAGAAAGTCTTCATGGACGATCCAACTATAAGGGCTCGTTGTGCCGGTGTGGGGTATCTGAGTAGGGCCAAGGCTTTGGCCCTTGGAGCTGTAGGACCCACAGCAAGAGGTTCTGGACTTGAGTTAGATGTCCGAGTCGACGAGCCTTATGCTGCATACGATGAAGTTAAATACTGTGCAGTGATATACAACGACGGCGATGTATGGGCTAGGCTCATGGTTAGGCTTGACGAGCTCCTTGCATCAATGGAAGTTATAAATGAGTGTCTCGACAAGATGCCCTCAGGACCCATTAGGGTACCCGTTCCTGAGGCTGCCCCTCAAAGTGCCGAGGGAGTATCAGTTATTGAAGCCCCTAGAGGGGAACTCATACATCACGTTTATACAAAGAGGGACGATGATAAGCCTTTTAGGTACAGAATTAGAACACCAACGTATGCGAACATACCAGCAGTATGTGAAATGCTCAAGGGATGCTACATAGCTGATATTCCCGCTATACTCGCTAGCATAGATCCTTGCTTCTCATGTACTGATAGAGCGGCTTTAATCGATACAAATTCTGGAGAAAAAAGAATTATAGACATACTAAGCTTAGCAAGGAGGTCTAAGAAGTGAGGCTTCCTTCCTTAATAAGAGAGGTATGGGCAAACCTGTTAAAGAAACCAGCAACTGTAAAGTACCCGTTTGAAAAACTGCCCTTATCAAAGACATATCGTGGAAAGCACGAGCTAATGAGAGATAGATGTGTAGGTTGTGGTCTTTGCGCCAAGATATGCCCTGCATTTGCCATAACCATGCGATCAGTCTATGGTAAAGTTTCTCCTGAAGTAGACCTGGCTAAGTGCATATTCTGCTATCAATGTGAAGACGTCTGCCCAAGAGGGGCTATCAAGCGTGGTAAGGAGTATGAGCTTGCATCTTGGAGTAGAAATGAAATGATAGTAAGGTGATCCTTCATGGAAGCGTTGAGGAAAGCCGAAGAAAACTTTGTAGTCTTGAAAGCTTTTAATGACCTGGTTCTTGATGTAGTAAGCAAAGACCTGTGCACTAAGTGTGGTATGTGCGTTTCATCATGTCAAGTACATGCCATTTCCATGACTGATGAGGGGCCAAAAAGTGTTGGTCCATGTAGACAGTGCGAGGCGTGCTACTATGGATGTCCAAGAAGCCCGGCCACGTCTGAAGAGCTCCTTAAAGCCTCATTGAGCTCTGAAAAGAAGGATGATATTTTAGGAAGCTACAATAAAATTGTTAGTGCAAGAACTGTTCTTAGTGAGGTTAAGTCAGTAGCCCAGGATGGAGGCGTGGTCACCACCCTCCTCATATATGCTCTTGAAGAGGGTTTAATTGATGGTGGGATAGTTGCATCCAAGAGTACCATAGAAGCCTGGAAGCCCGTACCAAAAGTTGCTTTAAGCATAAATGACGTGTTAGAGGCTGCAGGCACCAAGTATTCTAATTGCCCTAGCCTAGTGGCTCTTAAGGATGCTTTATATGGTTACGATCTTAGTAAGGTTTGTGTGGTTGGAGTACCTTGCCAAGTTACTGCAGCACGAAATGTTAAGGTTCAGCCAAAAGCTGCAAGAAAAATTGGAGATAAGATAGCTTTCATAATAGGATTATTCTGCATGGAGTCATTCCCACATGTAAAACTTGCTCAGTTTCTCACATCAAATGGAATAGATATAGCTAAAGTATCGAAGTTTGACATAAAGGAGGGTAAATTCAGGGTCTACATGGGCGATGCTGAGGTACTAAGTGTCCCAATAAGGAACTTAAAAGATTATGCCAATCGCTTCTGTGAGACGTGCAGAGACTTAACGTCGTGGTACGCTGATGTATCGGTAGGAGCTATAGGCTCTGGAAGAGATTGGTCAACGGTGATAGTTAGAAGCGATGAAGGCGCTAAGCTATTTGATGGCGCTGTCCAGAACGGATATCTCGAAGTCAAGGATATTGAAAGTGATGGAATTGAAAGTCTAAGAAAGATAGCTAAAAGAAAGGCTTCAAAGAATTAAGGAAGCGATTAGACGAAGATTTATTTGCCGTTTGTCCTTGGATATTCATCCTTGTTTGTTCATGTTCTTTCATATCCAGGGGCTTCCACCTTGTCCACGCGGATTTGGATATCCGCGTGGGTTCATGGGTGGCTGTCGAGCCCAACGGCACGGGGCTCACATCTAGCTAGCTAGCCTTGAGCGGCTTGGAGCATTGCTCCCATCGCCACCCAGGGCTTTGAGGAGGAGGTTGAAGCACGCATGCAAGGTAACAGGAACGTGAGGTTAGATGACTCCAGCAAGGTGAGGATCAGGTATCCGTACGACAAGTCGTGGCTCAGCTTCAGAGCAAGATTCGGAGAAAATTATGTACCGCTCGTCAAGGAGCTATCAGAGCTTGCTAAATCGAGGAAGTGTAGCTACGGTGTAAGAATCGTCTTCAGAAATGGTAGAATCTACCTCCACCTATCTGTGCCCGTAGAGCTCTACCTAAAGTACTTCAGGAAGGGTGAGGCCAAAGGGGACCTGATAGCCGGCTTCGACCTAAACAGCGATAGGATAAACATGGTGATAGTGGATAAGTACGGAAGAGTAGTGGATGTGAGGACAGCTTGGTTCCCCGAGGTAACATCACCTGTTTACCCGAGAAGCAAAGCTAGGGTCGTTAGGCTTCAAGCTCTAGTAAAGCTACTCAACTACGCATACCACCACGGTGCTAGTGTAGTCGTGTTCGAAGACCTTGACAAGATCAAGCGGAGAAGATTCACCAGTTCACCCACAGCCAACAGGAAGATAGCCAGATTCGCAAAGAAACAACTACTAACTCACGCAGTAGTCATGAGCCTGAGATACGGGTTAAAACCCGCACTAGTCGATCCACGAGGAAACACGAACTCACCCATACACGGCGCTGTAATGAAGAAGCATGGTTTAGATAGGCACACAGCATCAGCGTACCTAATAGCATTCAGATATCTTCAGGACGAGAAGACCGTGAATAGTTACAAAGCATATAAACAATCCAAGTGAAATAAAAAAAAGAAAACAGCCCCTACAAGAGGGGCGTTCAAGCTCATTTTATTATAGCTTTGTTGTCAAAGCAATTTTATTCTTCATTACAATGTCAATTACTGATTTGAGCATTCAGTCCATATTTCATGACTTTACGAATCTTGAAGTTTTTAATGAAGATCGTCTATACTTTTAGCAATCATCATTAAGTTTTGCTTGCAATGTCGGCTATATGCCTATTGCGACGTCATTCGGTATAAAAATAACAGTAAAGAATTTAAAGCATAAAAATTATGAAACTATAACCTATAATGATAGCGGATAGTGAGTCCATTAAACGCTTAAAGGTGATTTAAGCTTGGTAAGTAAAAAAGAAGAGTCGCACGGTATGGTTCCTAGACCCAAGATATTCGGCAACTTAATAGGTGAAGTTATAGCTAAAAAGATATGCTGCAAATGTGGTCTTTGTGTTTCATCTTGCCCAGTAAACTCAATTATGATGACTGAAGAGGGTCCCAAACTTATTAGTCCATGCAAACAGTGTGAGGCATGCTACTATGGTTGCCCTAGAAGTCAAGCTTTTTCAGGTGAGCTACTCGAAACCTCTCTAACTAGTGGGAATAGAGATGACGTCCTAGGAAGATATGTCAAGATAATTAGTGCAAGAACCACATCTGATGAGATAAGGGCGAGAGGGCAAGATGGTGGCGTTGTCACAACTCTTTTGATATACGCAATTAAGAATAAGATGATAGACGGGGCTGTAGTTGCATCGAAGGGTCATCAGGATCCTTGGAAACCAATGCCTAAACTAGCACTAACTGTAGAGGACGTCTTGAATGCTGCTGGGGCAAAGTACTCCAATTGTCCAAACCTAGTGGCATTGGGGGATGCTCTATTCTGTTATAATCTTGACAAAGTCTGTGTAGTTGGAGTACCTTGCCAAGTTACTGCAGCACGAAATGTTAAGGTTCAGCCAAAAGCTGCAAGAAAAATTGGAGATAAGATAGAGTTTATCATCGGGCTTTTCTGCGTAGAGACGTTTAACCACAAAAGATTGTTAGAGTACTTGACAACTCGCGGTATTGACATGCAAAGAGTATCTAAGTTCGATATTAAAGATGGTAAGTTTAAGGCCTACGCAGACAATGCTGAGGTTCTATGCGTCCCTGTGAAGGATTTGAAGGATTGCGTTAACGAATTCTGCTATGTGTGTAGAGATCTTACAGCACTTTATGCAGATATATCTGTTGGAGCCATAGGATCTCAACGTGGATGGTCAACTGTCATAATAAGGACTGATCGAGGAGCTGAGTTGTTCGAGAGTGCTGTAAGAGAAGGTTACTTGGAGGTCAAGGATATTGGGGAGGGAATTGCTGCACTAAAGAAGGTAGCTGAGAGAAAAGCTTCTGGTAAGTGGTTACTCTAAGTATAGTGCTGGCCTGTACGGTATTGCATTGAAACGACGATCTTTAGGGTCATAGGCCGCCTCCTCCTTCCATACTTTGACTTCAAATTTAAGTTCTCGTTCTAGGAACTCTTTGGCTGATGTAAGAACTTCGTACTCATCCACTATGCCAGCTTTTAGCTTAATCTCTCTTTGCTCTCCACCTACGGATGAGGCTTCCTTAGCAATCCTCTGTATTACCCTGGAATCTTTTACTTGAAGGTCTCTCGCTACTTGGTGAGCCACCTTAATCACCTCTTTAGGAGATGAAGCTTCAAGTGCTTTCAGGTACACTTCCCACTTCCACTTAGAGGCCACATAAATATGCGCTGTTGATGGAGTTTTACCAGTTGCCCTCATAACCTCCCTCAAGTCCTCCATTACCTGCTCTATTAGTAACTCAGAGGCTTCTGCAGTGTAGTCTATCTTAGAGACATCAGGTAGAGGCCAAGGAGCTTTACAGACAAAGCCCTCACCGCCCAACATGCTCCATAGCTCTTCGCACATGAATGGAGCGAATGGAGCTAATAACCTTACCCAAGTCTTGGCTACCTCTAAAAGAACTTCCTTACAAGGCTTCTGAGTTCTTCTAAGATACCACCTGATATCGTTCCAAAGTTCAAAGAGAGCTATTTCCAAGGCAGTTCTGTTCTTCATCGACTCAAGGGCTTCCGTAATAGCTCTAATCCTTCTCTGCAACCTACTTACTAACCACCTCTCAAGAGACCCTTTAGCGCTTGAGCCTGGAAGTGCCATTATATCATTAATTAACTTGAAAACCTGATTCAGCTTATCTCTCATGTCTCTGCAAGCATCAAATCTCCAGTTTGGATCATCCATGCCCTCAGCAGCTATCATGAGGGTACATCTGACGGCATCTGCTCCATAGCTTGCTATCGCATCGTTTAAGGTAACAAAGTTCCCTTTAGACTTGGACATCTTCTCTCCTTCAACCATCACTATCCCGTTGACCGTAATGCCTTGGGGCCATAGCTCCTCTGGAAATATTGCTGTATGATGGAAGAGGAAGAACGTTAAGTGATTTGGAACTAGGTCCTTACCAGAACCTCTTAGGTCTACAGGATACCAATACAGGAACTCTCTTCTAATCTCTTCTAAAAGCTCTGGTTTAAGGTCACTAACATTCGAAGCATGTTCAAGGGTTCCTTCACCGAGAAAGACGTAGTCAAAGAATTCTTCCGTTAAGTTCTCAGGCCTTAATTGGCCTTTGTTGACGTACTTTGCTATTATGTAGAATGCCATGTATATCGTTGAGTCGCTGAGAGTTTCAACGATCCAAGATGGATCCCAAGGGAGGGGGGTTCCTAATCCCGTTCTTCTAGCGCATGCCCAATCCCTAAGCCAATCTATGACCTCAAAGAAGTAGTTCCTAGCCTCTTCAGGGTGGATCTTGATTTTACTCACTAACTTTCTTGTCTTAGACTTCCACTTGGGGTCTGAGTACTTGAGGAACCACTGATCGGTTAAGATCTTAACTATGCACCTGGTTGTACACCTGCAAACAACCTTTTCAGGCAACTCATACATTTGATCTGCTAGTCCTACACTCTTCATGTCCTCAAATACTTTCTCCTTAGCCTCTGAAACCTTAAGATTGGAGTAGTTTAAGCAATTCTCCTTCATCACGCCCATGTGGTACTCCTTCTTGTAGATGATCTTGGTGGCCTCATCTGCTTTAGCATCCAGTTGATTCTTGATGTTCAGTTTATTCACAAGCTCAAGCGCTGGGTAATCCCCGAAGCCCTCTACCTTTATTATGGAAATGGGTTTAAGTCCCTCAATCACCTTAGGATCTAAACCGTATTTCTTGAGGGGTTGAGGGTCTATCATTAAGTCTCGTAGGGCTAACCAATCATATGGTGCATGAGCCGGCACGCTGAAGACTATGCCAGTACCATTATCAGGGTCCACGAAGTTTGCTGGTAGTATTGGAAGCTCTCGATCGGTTATGGGAGCCCTACAGTAGAGTCCAAGCAGCTCTCTTCCTTCAAATTTTCTTAGAACTTCAACCTTCTTAAGCTGCTCTTTAAGTTTTAACGCAGCAAGTTCACTTATTATCCACTTCTCGCCGTTAACCACTGCTTCAACGTACATCGCTTCAGGATTGATCCACAAGTTTGTTGCTCCAAATATGGTCTCTGGTCTAAACGTAGCTGCAGGTAGGTAAGTGTCTCCACACCTGAACTTCACTAAGACGTATACCTCTGGCGAAACCCCTTCACCCTCAAGCCTATCGTGATCTCCAGTTGGGCTTTGACAGTGTGGACACCAAACTACTGGATGAGTTCCCCTTACTATATAGCCCATCTTCTTAAGCCTATTGAACTGCCAGGTTACGAACCTAGAGAAGGCTGAATGATAGCTTGATGTGTGAAACTCTCTTCTCCAGTCCACCGATAAGCCTATGTCTATAACGGTCTTCCTGTTCTCATTCATGTAGTACGAGGCCATGTATACTGGATCCGTAAATCTCTTAATCTCTTCCTCAGGGATCTTGTCTATGGTCTTAAGGCTCCTAATGAGCTTTTCATCTCCTTTCATTATCCTCTCGGCTGCACCAACTATTGGTTCTCCAGTCCAATGCCATGCAAATGGAAAAAGGACGTTATAGCCCTGCATTCTCTTAAACCTTGCGTAAACGTCTAGTCTTACTGCTGAGAAGCCATGTCCAACGTGGAGCCTACCGTTCACGTAGGGAAATGGAAATGTGATGAAGACCTTTGGTTTACCTCGTTGAGGATCTACTTCAAAAACCTTCTCTCTCAGCCACTTCTCCTTCCACTTCTCCTCTATGCTTCTCCAATCGATCTCCATGATCTTACTCACCAATGGGAGCTTTAAGCGTTCAAGCCTTACTTGACACTTGCACTTCTAATGCAAGTATGGGAGGTGAGTATAAGTTAAAGTGCTTACTTCTCTCCCTCCCTATAGCCTTTATCTTCTTAGCGAAATCGATGATATTGAAGGCAAATAGAGTTTGCTTGACTGGATCTTTCACTTCACCACCCTCTACTATATAGCCGTGAGTTATCATGGCTGATAGCTCTCCAGTAGCTATGTTGGGAGCATCGTGAGTGTCCAATATCAACAATCCATATTTAACCTCTTCGAGCATCTCTTCCAAGCTCCAATCACCTGGTTCGACTACTACATTTGAGGGGGCTATCGTGACTTGACCTCTAAAGTCCAAAGGACCTCCACTTCTTGAAGCGTTCCCAGTGCTCTTCGTCCTCGCTTTGCCGGAAGTGTAAGAGTTATGCAAGAGGGACCTCACGAATCCACCTTCTATCAGTACTGTTCTCTGTCTAGGGGTACCTTCGACATCAAATCTTCTAGTTAAGGGGCCTCCATTTACGAGACCGTCGTCTATGATCGTGAGGGCTTCAACACTTATCTTCTCATTTAGCCGTGTAGCCATGTAGCTTCTGCCTCTTTGAACTAAATCCGCGTTTAAAGCTGATGCTATTCCTTCAACTATTACTGCTAAGAGGACCTTTCCAGAAAGTATAACTGGAACTTTAGTTGTTCTATATGGTCTAGCTTTAAGACCTCTTACAGCCTCCTGTGCCGTTCTTGTTATCATGGACTCCATGTCTATATCCTTCATAGTCCTGACTACGTCTCCATCATAGCTAGACGACATGTTTACGCCATCGCGCGCTGTGATGTAAACCAAGAAGCTTAGGTAAGTCCCTTCATCGGCTCCCTCCACTCCATTTGAGTTTACTATAAAACACTTGAACTTCGAACTTTCAATAACAATGTTTACTGAGTAGATGTTGTTCATTTTAACCTTCTTAATCAACGATGTAGCGAGATCAGTTAGCTCTTCGGGTGTGAGTGAAGCTATTTCGTCGTCGTAAGTCCCCTGAGGAGATGGATAACTGGATGGTTTTGGAAGGTCTTTAAAGTCTGGATCTGGATAACCTACCTTAGCTGCCTTAACAGCTTTGCGCACCACGTCGCTCATATTGACGCCTAGACCTGAAGCGTAAGAGTAACCCATTGATCCTCTAACTATGGCTCTCAATCCTAAACCGACGTCATGGGTTGCCTTAGAGACCTCTATATTGTTTTTTCTGACTTCAACTCTTATCGCTTCAACATCCACTCCGTACACGTCAACTGCTTCGGCCCCCAGTCTTAGAGCTTCATCAATAGCCTTCTTGCAGTGATCAAGAAGCCCCACTTATGCTAACCCCCCTATTATCACGTCCCTTACCCTTACGTGTGGAGCTCCAGTCGTTACCCTAACGAGCTGGCCATCCTTGCCACATATACCTGGCTTAAATGAGAGGTCATTCGCAACTGCTTCCACGTTCATTAGCACATTCAGTGTATACCCTGAGAGGGCTGCGTCTCTACATAACTGCTTTTGCTCACCGTTCTCTACAACATACAACTTAACGCACTTGAAGACAAACTCGCCTTCTGCCGTGTCCACATAACCGTATTGGCTGCCTTGAGCATAGACTCCTTTCTTAAGGTCTTGGAGCAACTCATCAACTTTCCAATCTCCTTTCTCTATGAAGGTATTAGTCATTCTGACTATTGGAGTTGAACTATAACCTTGAGCTCTCGCGTTCCCAGTGGAGGTCGTACCCATCAGAGCTGAGGTCTCAAGATTGTGTAAGTAGGACCTTAAGAGACCTTTATCAACTATAATGGTTCCGCTTCCGCTAATACCTTCACAGTCTATTGGTAAATAGCCGTAAAGACCCTTAATGGTTGGATCGTCCTTAACGGTGACTTTCTCTGAGCCAACTTTCTTCCCCAACATTTCTTCAAGTATTGAGCCTCCATGCAGGACTATGTCTGCTTCGCAAGCATGCCCAAATGCTTCATGAATGAATACGCCGGCAAGTTCCGAATCAAGAACGCATGTGTGTTTTCCAGCTGGCGGACCTTTAGCACTTAGAAGCTCAACTGCATCTCGAGAAGCTTTCTGAGCCACGTCCTCTGGATTGCGTACTTTCAATAATTCAAACCCTCCAGTACCACCGTGACTATCATGCCCTCGTTGAATAACTCCTGCCTCACTTGCATATGCGGTGGCTGATACAATGAGCGATGGGATGGAACACTCTGCCTGAAGACCGAGACTATTGACTAAGTAAATGTTTTCTTCAAGTTCAAAGTAGGTTGAATTCGTGCTCTTGATGCTATTACTAATGCCCCTCATGACCCTCTCCATTTCATTACATATTTTAAACTTCTCTTCTACATCAATTAATGAGGGGTCAATAATTGGAATTACTCTACTTGAGAGCTTAGCTGGCTTGCATGAAGGTTGAAAGCTTTCTTTACCTCTCCTGCTTGCGCTTTTAGCTAGCTCATATGCTTGCTTACATGCTTTCTCAACTTCCATTGGCGTGAGGATAGAGGTGGATGTAAAGCCCCACTGACCCGCCATAAGGCATCTTACGGCTAGGCCTTTCTCATTTATGAACCTAAGCTCCTTTAGCCTTCCATCAGCTACCTCTATCCTAAGGCCCTTAAGCTCTACAACTCTAAGATCTGCAAAATTAACACCTAAACTGAGAAGCATATCAAGAAACTTTTCAGAGAGATCCTTATAATAGTCCTCCATCCAAAAACCTCCACTTTCAGTGCATGCCTTAATCTGGAATAAGTGCTCTCTAAAGTTGTTTTCGATCACTACAATGAAGCCGCAGGTTAAGAACGTACTAAACGTAGAAGCCGAGTTTTTAACGTAATGGTCGTAACGTCTTGAGACTGAAGTTCAATAATCATATGTAATGTTGATAAGTGAGTTATCTTTGTCTTGCAGCTCTACCTCTTCGAGGAGTTGCTGCCAGGTTTAATAACTCCTTAAGGAAGTTCACTCTTTCCTCTACGAGTTTTTTCATCTTATCTTTAACGTTATTTTTAGTGATTGTAGCCCCGAACTTACTGAGCTCACGTGAAAGGTACCTATCGCCTATCATGTACAGCCACCGAGAAAAGTTACTAGTTCTAACGTGCCAGTAGAGGTCTTCACTCTCAACTTCGCTTACAAAATTCTTAAGATCGTTGAGGTTCCTTACTTCCACCTCAGAGTTGCTCTTCTTAAGCTTCAAAGGTTCACCACTTCCATCAAGTATTCTAGCGGCATCACGAGGATCTACAAGCTTCTCTGCTAACAGCCTACCTTGATCTGTCAACCGATATTCCCCTGTTAATACTCTAACTACAAGGCCAAGTTTCATCAACCTATTTATGCAATTATAGAACTTAGTTCTCTTAAAGTTGACAGCAGACATAAGTTCTCGTGTAGCAATTCTATTCCATTCACTCATAGTTTTCAGTAAGACAATGTCATCTACGCTTAATTCCTTAAGCAAGGGGGATCCCTTAAACTTAGAACAATAATTCAAAATATAATAGTCTACTTTTTTCAATTAAGCTTTTCCTTTAACATGATTTTAAGAGGGGTCTAAATGATGAATTGAGAGGGGTCATATTTTAATACAACGTTTTTATGATGATTAAGTTTAAGTTTCATCTCGGATGTGCTTATATTCAGAGCCCGGTGGTGTAGCGGCCAAGCATGGCGGGCTCTGGCCCCGTCGACGGGAGTTCGAATCTCCCCCGGGCTACCATCTTTAAGTTGTTCGAACTTATAACGCCGTAAGTCTCTTTAATTTGAAATAGAGATTGTGCGTGGTGTAAAGAATGGATAAAGTAGTTCCTACATCGGCTTCATGCTACTTCAGCATATCAAGGACAGGTGAATTTCACCAGTTCTTGATTTACGACTACTACGATCCTAATGGGTACTATGCCAAGCTCCTTAATAATGCAAGGAGGTGTAAAGAGGAGCTAAGAAGGCTCTGTACGAACATGCAATACTTCTTAGATCAAGAAGAGGTTAGAGTTAATGGAATGAGGGTTTATCCTAAAGTTGTGACTGCCTATCTTAGCCATAGGGGCTTCATGGACTCTCCTTACGTGGCTTGGATCATAACGTTCAAAGGTAAGTTGAAGAGAGGACTTAATGTGTTCGAGAACACTAGTGAGCGCGAAGTAGCGGAGTACGATTTCGAGATTCTCTGGCAATTTCCTATTAGGAGTAAGATAGTAAGGGCAGAGATATCGACTGAAAGTCAAATAATAGCTGGTAGAACGTTGTACGTGTGGGCTAGGAAAGGTGATCTTGTTGGTGGTTACGAGAAAATAGAGTTCACATTGTACTAGGGCTTTAAGTCAAGAGACTCGAAATGTAAATTAATGAGAAAATTTAATTTCCTTACTATCAACTATTCGTATTGGCAATGATTACTTCCGGCCTTACCGAGGAATGATGACAACTTACCCGCATAAGCCTTTTACGCATCTTAACATAATCCCTCATACTCAATCTTAATGAGGTGATCTCGTGGGATAACCTTTCTAGGAAAGTTGTTTAAACTGTTAAGGAAAGAGTTCTGTGGCTAACATAGGTGGTTATCACGAGACTCCTTGATGTTATAGGTTTTGGATCCATCTGTGTGGACCTCATATTTAAAGTTAACAGGTACCCAAGGAGGGGCTCGACGAATCTTTCAACAACCACCATGATTAGCTGCGGTGGTATCATAGGAAATTTCTTAGTAGCGTGTTCTAGGCTTGGTTTGAGGTGTGGGGTCATCGGTGTTATTGGTATGGACTACTACGGCAAGATGATATCTGATTGTTTCTTAAAGCACGGTATCGATACGTCAATGCTCGTTATTGACCCCAAAGGTTCATCAGCTAAGGTAGTTTGCATAGTTGACTGTAGAGGTGAGAGAACGTTTATAGTTGACCCCGGTGTCCAGGCTCATGTTAAATTACCTGAGAAGGTTCGAGAATACGTAGGTAAGTGTAAGGTCTTTCATACGGATTGTCTAGATATAAGGCTTGCCAGTATTTTGCTCAAAGAGTCTAAGCAAAGCAACGCCATGACCAGCGTTGATGTTGGAGCTCTAGCCGAGCATGTATTTCAAAAGATGAAGGGTTCGTGGATCCAAGATGTTCTTAAGTTTTGTGATGTAGCTTTTATATCTGAGGACAATGCGAGAAGGATGTTCCCAGGTCTCAATAACGTAGAAGTTCTAGAGAAGATGTTCCAATGCGGTGTTAAAGTTGCAGTAATGACCTTAGGTAAAAAAGGTTGCATAGTTGCTAGCAACGAAGGTCTAACCGAAGTGAGCACTTTTAAGGTTAATGTTGTTGATACTACTGGTGCAGGCGATGCATTCGAGGCTGGCTTTATATACGCAATGCTTAGGGGTCTTGACTTAAGGAGTGCCGCGATTTTTGGAAATGCTGTAGCTGCAATTAAGTGTACCAAGCTTGGTGCTCAAACTGGTCTACCAACATTAAGTGAAGTGAAGGAGTTTTTAATTGAGAGGGGTTATGGTTCCTTAGCATCTAGTGTTGAATGAAGTTTTTTGATAACGATTTTAGCTTATCCTCAAATATCCTGTAGGTCTCATCGTCGTAGAGACAAACTATAACTTCCCTTAAGCGTGTATCGCCTTTAAGGTACTCTATTATTGATTTGAGCATTATGTCAGCACATCTATTCTTTGGAAATCCGAATACACCGGTTGAAATTGCTGGAAAGGCTATCGACTTAACGTTATTCTCCTCAGCTCTCTTCAAGCTGTTTAGCGTAGCATTTCTCAGCTTCGTGTCCTCATCCCCTTCACCATATCTCGGTCCCACAGCATGTATGACGTATTTTGCCTTTAACCTTCCAGCTCTCGTTACAACAGCCTCTCCCACGGGGCAGTAACCTATTCTATCGCATTCCTCTTGGATCTCCCATCCTCCCTTCCTTAGAATAGCTCCAGCAACACCTCCCCCCAATTTTAACCTCTCATTTGCTGCGTTCACTATTGCATCTACTTCCAAGTCTGTTATGTCACCCTTAGCTAACTTGATTTTCTTCTCTTCAATATTAACCTCGTATAGTACTTCAACCATATTATAACACCCACAACATACTCCCTCTAAAATAACAGAAGGGTTGGAGAGATAAGTATGAGGTTGTTAGATAGAAAGACGAAGCGTTCGTGGCTTCGATAAGCAGTTGTTTCTCCACTTCTAAGTGATTGCACATTAAGCTCATTGCTAAGACGGAGAGTTGTGAGTTGTCGAGTGCTCCATGAAGGTTCCCTTGATATTGTGTGCTTCACTAGTATTCTATCCCTCTTCTAGCGCCAACTCCAAGTTTATAGGGGTGCTTTATCTCCCTCATTTCTGTAACGAGGTCAGCTACTTCAATGAATTCTTTAGGTGCTCTACGACCTGTGAGCACCACGACGGTTTCTTCAGGTACTTTCTCTAGCAGCTTTAACACATCTTCAACCTTTACTAGACCAATAGCAGCTGCTAAATTTATCTCATCGAGCACAAGGATTCTGGGCTTCTTCTCTAGAACTTTCTCAGCGAACTCCAAGGCTTTCTTTGCAAGCTCATAGTCAATTGGCTGAGGATTATTTAAGTCTACGAACTCCTCCCTTCCAAATTGATATATTTCATACTCGGGTTGTAACCTATCCTTTACCTTGTATTCTCCTACGTCTTTTCTCCCTTTCATGAACTGTACTATTATGACCTTGAATCCATGCCCAACAGCTCTCAGTGCTAAGCCAAAGGCTGTTAGCGTCTTACCCTCTCCATCACCGGTATATACGTGAATGTGGCCTCTCGCCATGTACATCGCCAAGTAGCTAGAGGAAACATATCCCTTTGGGGCATTGTTCTAGATACTCCATACTTAATGATATCGATGCTTCCTCTCCTGGTTCAAGGCCGATGTACAGCACTTGCTCAGGCTTGCTTCCATACCTGTATACAGTTATGCCTTTACACTTTAACTTGTAAGCTAACATGAATACTCTCCTAACAACATCTAGGCTTGCTTCGTGTTTTAGATTCACGGTTTTCGCCACAGCATTATCAACGTACTTCTGGAAAGTTGCCTGCATTTTTACGTGCCACTCAGGATCTATGTCCAAAGCCGTAGCCATTAACCTCTTCAACTCCTCAGGGATACCTGGTACTTCCCTCACTGATCCAGATTTAGCGACCTTGATTATGAGGTCCCGACTGTAGAGACCTTTATCTCTCAAGATCTTCTCGAACATTGGGTTTATCTCTATGAGGTTTACTCCTCCAAGTGCTCTCCTCACATAAACTGGAGCGAATATTGGTTCTATGCTGCTTGACGTCCCAGCTATGATGCTTATAGTGCCTGTAGGTGCTATAGCTGTGACTGTAGCATTCCTTAGAGCATCGTATCCTTCAGCTTTCCAGCGACTTTCATTGAATGTCGGGAAAACTCCTCTCTCAAGTGCCAACTCTCTGGATGCTTTCTTACCCTCTAATGCTATGAAGCCCATAACCTTGTCTGCAACATCTAGAGCTTCCTTGGAGTCGTAAGGTATACCCAGCTTAAGAAGCATATCAGCAAAGCCCATGACTCCAAGGCCAATCTTCCTATTCAGCTTAACCATACGCTCTATTTGTGGTAACGGATACTTATTGACGTCTATGACGTTATCCAAGAAGTGGACTCCTATCCAAACGAGCTCTCGAAGCCTGTCCCAATCTATATCACCATTCTTAACGACTTTTGAAAGGTTTATTGAGCCTAAGTTGCAAGCTTCAAATGGTAGTAGAGGAACCTCTCCACAGGGATTCGTAGCTTCTATCTCGCCAAGCTTAGGTGTAGGGTTCTTCCTATTAATTTCGTCTATGAAGAGTAAACCTGGATCTCCAGTTCTCCATGCCATATCAACCATCAACTCGAGGAGGTCTCGAGCGCTGACGGTCTTGACAGGCTCCTTGGTTCGCGGATTTATGAGGTCTATCGAGCCTTCACTCTCCACAGCACTCATGAATCTATCTGTTACGGCAACTGAAATGTTGAAGTTCCTAAGGCTAACGCCATCACTCTTTGACGTTATGAACTCTCTTATGTCTGGGTGATCTACCCTTAGAACCCCCATGTTAGCCCCCCTCCTTTTGCCTCCCTGCTTAATGACCTCAGTCGCAACATCAAATATCTTCATAAAGGAAATGGGGCCGGATGCGATACCCATGGTCGACTTGACTATATCCCCCTTAGGTCTTAACCTGGAGAACGAGAAACCTGTTCCGCCACCTGACTTATGAATTATCGCCATGTACTTTAGAGCGTCAAATATGCCCTCTATGGAGTCTTCAACCGGCAATACGAAGCATGCTGCTAACTGACCCATCTCGGTTCCAGCATTCATCAGTGTTGGGCTATTGGGCAAGAACTCAAGGTTCCTCATGACCTGAAAGAAACACTTCTCGGCTCTCTCTGGGTCCAAACCGTAAAACAACTCAGCTCTTGCTATAGCCTTTGCCACTCTACTAAACATTTGTCCTGGGGTCTCGATTATCACGCCCTTCTCGTTCCTTAATAGGTACCTTCTCGCTAAGATCCTGACAGCGTTTATTGTTAGCTTCAAGTCATCCTCTACACCTAGGAGCCTTTTAGTCTCTCTTATATTGGTTCTCCACCTCCTGTAGAGAATGTATGCTTTAGCTGTGTTGACTAGGCCATGCTTTATTAGCACCTCCTCCACTACGTCTTGTATCTCTTCAACCGATGGTATTTTTCCAGAGAATTTTTGATTTAAAAAAGCGACAACTTCGCTGCTGAGCTTCTTAGCTAACTCATAATTCCCTTCACTTGTCTCTCTTAGTGCTTTGTATATTGCGTTCGTTATTTTTTGAGAATTGAAGTCCTCAAGTCTCCCATCCCTCTTCCTTACTTTCTCGATGATGAAGCTCATAAATCGAGATTCACCGAGTTTCTAAATGGATTTTGAGACTGTTAGGTTTATCGGCAGGTTCTTCTTTTCAGCTTAACTACAAGTTTGTTTAAGCACTAACTTAATTCTTAGGGATTATAAGCAATCTTGACATCATGCATCTTCGAATAGTAGTCGTAGCCCCGTCGTAGATCTTTTAATTCAAAAGATCATATCTTAAAGCTATCGTTAAATCTTTAGAATTAGAATAACTTTATTCCAGCATTCTCAAATGATTGCTTTATCATTTTCAATAGTTGAGACTTCACATGAAGTGCTCTTCGCGGATTCACTGTTTTAATTACTATCTGAAATGATGAGAATTGACCATTTACGTCCGTTACGTAAACTTCAGGCTCTGGCGTCGTTGATATCTCCTTGCACTGTTTAATGACATCCTTAATCAGTTGTTCAACGATGTCTATGTCCACATCGCTCTTAACCTTAAGAGATATTGATAGTCTTGATAGAGAGTCCATAGGCCTTACAAGAAAAGATTTTTTCATAAGCTCCGAGTTCGGCACGTAGCATACGCCATCTTCTCTAACTATTTCGGTATAGACGGCAGTTATGTCTCTCACGTAGCCAAGTTCACCATTAACCACCACCACATCCCCTCTTTTAAAGGGCTTATAAACCATTAATGCATAACCAGAAAGAGCATTAACTAGAACGTCCTTTGATCCCAAAATCAACATTAGAACCACAACGCCCAATATTAAGCCTATTACAAAATACACTACACTTGAAAAGTTTCCAACAAAAGGTGCAGCTAAGGCTCCGGCTACCAACATGATTACTGCTAATACGATGTACTTCCAAAAAGAGGCTACGCCGGATTCTATCCCTGACATCTTGGCTATCTTGTCTATGAGCTTTGCGATAATTAATCGATACACAACGTAGGCGAACGCGAATATTGCTAGCACTATGAGCAAGTCCATAATTTGACCTGGTATGGTTTGAGAAGCTACTAAACCTTCACCCTGTAAAGATTCTCTTAATATCATCTACCACCTCTGTTCTTGCAAGGACTAAGACCCTATCTCCTTCTTTAATCTCTAAGTTAGGATCAGGTCTTTTTAAGGAGTTATCCTTTATGAGGGCAACTATGAGCCAGTCATCACTGTTAGGTATCTCGCTTACCCTCCTATCGACAACTAGAGAGTTTGATGTGACTGTGAACTCTAAAAGTGAGAAGGAGCCGCTAGGCGTCGTCACCTTAGTGAACTCCGATAAAAGTGTTTCTCGAAGTAGAAGTGATGCCATGTGTTCTGCGGTTATCTCTTCAGGTGCCACTGCCTTTGCTATACCAAGTCTCTCAGCCATCCTAGCTAGCTTTTTGTCGCTAACTCTTATAACTATGTTCGGGACACCGTACTCCTTAGCTATTAACCCAACCAGTATGTTAGCTTCATCGCGACCTGTAACAGCAGCTAAGGCATCAGCTTCTTCAAGACCTGCTTTTTCGAGGAATTCGACATTAGTTGCATCACCTTTAATTACTGTAGCATCAAGCTCCTCAGAGAGCCTTCTGCACTTACTTTCATCGATCTCAATTATTATGACCTCATGACCAGCATCTATAAGCTTCTTAGACAGTAAGCTACCAACTTTCCCCCCACCTACGACTATGATTCGCAAAGAATTGTTCCCCCAAATGGTATCTGAGGAGAAAGTTGTTTTTAGGATACATATAAACATTAAGAGTTGAGGCGAAGTGGGGATTGATCGACATAAAGAGCCTAGTGGGAGGAGTATCAGCAATAATTTTATCGATAGGCTTGATCCTGGCCCTGCCGATGGTGGTGGCCCTAATATACATGGAGGACGACGCGCTATTGGGCTTCTCGATCCCTATGGTTATTGCTACGTTTACGGGCTTCATCGTCCATAGGAAGATAGGTCCTCTCACTAAACTTACAATAGCTGAGGCAATGGTTATATCGAGTATAGGATGGCTTTTGGCTGCTGCTTTTAGCTCCATCCCTTATGTCACTGTGTTAGGCATGAGCCCTTTAGACGCCTATTTCGAAGCTTTCTCTAGTCTAACAACTACCGGAATGACGGTCATACCAGTACTTGAAGGCGTCCCAAGGTCCATTCTATTCTGGAGAGCTCTAGGGGAATGGATTGGTGGTGCTGGCATTATCTTGCTTACAACACTCTTACTGCTTAGTCGTGAGGGTGTAATAGCATGGAGACTTTACGTGTCTGAAGCTAGAGAGGAAAGACTGGCTCCAACAGTTAGAGAAACTATAAGGAACATATGGTTAATATATGTCTTCTACACGGTCCTCTGCGCTATCATCTTAATGTTCGTTGGATTAGAGCCCTTTGATGCCATGTGTCACGCGCTTACATGTGTATCAAGTGGTGGCTTTTCCACGAGGACGGAGAACATAGGTGCTTTCAATAACACAGCGGTTGAAATAGTGTTAATGATTTTCATGATCCTGGCTGCCACTAGGTTTTCGCTACACCATAGGCTTTTTGCTGGCGACGTTAAGGGTTTTGTGAGGGATATTGAGTTTAGGACGTTCATGCTGATAATCATGATCTCATCGTTAGTAATTTCGCTTGATCTTGCATCTAGATTAAGCTTAAACCTCTATGAAACATTTCGCGTAGGCTTCTTTCATGGCATCTCAATATGTACGACGACTGGCTTTACGATCAAGGACTTATCCTCCTTTCACTACCCCCCTTTGAGTAAGGCCATCTTCTTAATGCTTATGATAATTGGAGGGTGCTTAAACTCAACAGCTGGAGGGATAAAGGTTTGGAGGTTGGTGATACTACTAAAGGTGGCAAGACATGAAGTTGAAAGTCTCCTCTTACCACCTGAGGCTCTTAGAAGGTTAAGGTTTAATGGAAGGATCTTAGAGGATAGCGAGGTTGTAAGAATAGCATCCTTCTTCTTCATGTATATTTTCTTCGCGCTCACCGCCACCATTGTAATGATGCTCTTTGAAGGAGACTTCCTAGAATGTCTATCCGGTGTCTTCTCAGCCATGGCGACTGTTGGTCCTTTCTTTGCATCCCCGTTAACCTTAAGCCCAGCTTCTAAGATAATCCTGATAATATCGATGTGGGTTGGAAGGCTTGAGTTAATACCAGTATTCTTGCTTTTTACCCCTAAGTTATGGAGGGGGAGGCGCAAAGTTATAAGTG
>Ga0209080_1000030_pt1 | contig 110681 bp, 114 predicted proteins | sample JNZ110809AmetaG_FD_184123 | JGI IMG/M metagenome (GOLD analysis project Ga0209080, IMG submission 184123) | Hot spring microbial communities from Jinze hot spring, China to study Microbial Dark Matter (Phase II) - JNZ 110809A (SPAdes) (version 3) ...
TCGCTGATTAAAGCGTTTATGGGTATCTCATCCTCATGCCTCAGATAAATCATAGCTATAGTATCCTGAGTCACCCTCATGGTTCTGCTCAAATACAGCCCAATCCCCCTAGACGGCATTAGCACCTGCTCTAAGCGGTGCCCATACCTCCTATAGAACCAGCTCTTAGCAGCTTCCACCAGCGCCAAATATGCGCTTATTATGGCGGCCAGCGCGAGATAAAATTCTATCGGGGGCTGAACAAACCTGAAGACCGCTCCCAGCCACGTGTATGGCAGCGCTAGAGCGAAGATTATTACGGATGCGCTTGTGAAGATCAAGGCTTTGCTGGGCCTACTCCTGTAGAATGGGAACAGCCTTGTCCTTATGATAAAGACGACCAGCGTCTGCGTTAACAGGGACTCTAGGAACCATGCTGTCTGAAACAGCGGCTCAGCGGCCTTAAAGGCTAAGAGCATCATGAAGTATGTTAGAAAGTCGAAGAGCGAGCTTATAGGTCCAAAGACCACCATGAACCTTCTCACGAAAAATATATCCCACCTCTTAGGCTTCTCTAAGTATTCCCTGTCGACATCGTCCAGCGGGACGGCTGTTTGAGTCAGATCGTATAGTAGGTTGTTTAAGAGTATTTGTATTGGGAGCATTGGTAGGAATGGTAGAAATAATGAACCTAGGGCGACGCTGAACATGTTCCCAAAGTTTGAGCTAATAGCCATCAGGATATACTTCATAGCGTTGCCGAAGGTTTTCCTACCCTCTAAAACGCCATCATGGAGTATAGTTAGATCGTTCTCTAGGAGGATTATGTCCGCGGCTTCCTTCGCAACATCGACAGCATTATCCACGGATATGCCAACGTCAGCATTCTTCAGCGACGGTGCATCATTGATGCCATCGCCGAGGAAGCCGACCACATGTCCATTAGCCCTCAAAGCACTTATTATCCTATTCTTTTGGGCTGGGGTCACGCGGCAGAAGACGTTCACCTCCTCAACAGCCCTCGCTAGGGCGTCATCATGCATATGCTCAATCTCGCTTCCGAGGAGAATCCCTTTAATCTCAAAGCCTAAATGCTCACATACTTTCCTAGTGACGAGCTCATTGTCGCCGGTAAGTATCTTCAGCTCCACGCCAGCCTCCCTTAGGAGCTTTATTGCTTCTCTCGCGGTTTCTTTAGGCGGGTCGAGGAAACCTATAAAGCCTAGAAAAACCATTTCGCTCTCATCGCTGACGGAGTATACGGGCTTATATTCCCTCAGGCGCTTATACGCTACGCCCAGAACCCTATATCCTTCAGCGCTCAGCTCAAGGTATTTCCGCTCAATCTTTTTACGAGCCTCATCAGTTAAATCAGATACTACGTCGTCCAGCTCATAGAATAAGCATATCTTTAGGATCTCCTCCGGCGCACCTTTAGTGATCATGTAGCGCTGGTCTTCATGTTCAATAACTATTGAGAGACGCTTACGTATAAAGTCGAATGGTATCTCGTCGATCTTCCTGTAACCCGCAATATCTACACTCTTATATGCTAGTACAGCCTCATCGAGGGGGCTTCTTAACCCAGTCTGATAATAACTATTTAGGTATGAGTATAGTAGCACTTTCTCGCTTTCTCTTCCGTTAACGTCAACGTGGAATATTAACCTTATCTTGTTCTCCGTTAATGTTCCGGTTTTATCAGTGCATAAGATGTCCATGCTCCCAAAGTTCTGTATTGACGCTAAGCGCTTAATTATAACCTTCTTCCTAGACATATCTATTGCGCCCTTAGACAGGTTTATTGAGATTATCATTGGTAGGAGCTCCGGGGTCAGGCCGACGGCCAATGAGACTGAGAAGAGAAGCGACTCGAGAACATCCCGCTTATAGAGCGCGTTTATGAAGAAGATGAATAGGACTAGTAGAAACGTGGTCTCCATAATCATGTAGCCGAACCTTCGTATGCCCCTTTGGAACTCGGTCTCAGGGCCTCTGGCGGCAAGCGCCCTAGATATCCGCCCATACTCCGTTCGACTCCCAGTCCTAACAACCACAGCCGTGGCGGATCCGCTGACGACGGATGTCCCCATAAAGAGATAATTGCTCCACTCGGTAATTGGAAGGTCGCCCGATTTAAGGGGCGTAGGGGTCTTCTCAACTGGAAATGATTCTCCAGTTAAAGCTGATTGATCCACGAATAGATCCTTTGCGTTTATCACCCTAGCGTCCGCTGGCACTATGTCTCCAGCCGAGAGAAGTATGATGTCGCCTGGAACTATCTCGCTCATCTTTACTTCGCGCTTAAATCCATCCCTAATGACCGTGACTGTGAGAGCAACCCTTTCCCTCAGCATCTCAGCGGCTCTCTCAGCCTTATGCTCCTGATAGAAATCTAAAAGCGTGCTCATAACTACTATCGAGAACACTATTATAGCGCTTTCATGATCGCCTAGGAGATAAGAGATTAAACCGGCTATCAGCAATATGATCACTAGAGGGTTTCTGAAATGGTATAAAAACTCTATTATAAGAGACCTCTTCCTCCTCCCGGCAACCTCATTGTAGCTGAAAACTTCAAGGCGCCTTTCCACTTCCTCTGAGGAAAGCCCATTTAATGAGGTCTTCAGGCGTGAAAGGATTTCTTCAACAGGCAATGTTAAAATTTCTTCGGTGCTCGGCAGAACCCATTCTAAAAATCCGCCAACACTTGACATTTCTGAATTCTGATTACTCATTATTTCCACCTACATCTATCTTCGCCGAATAACCTTTAAAGCTGGACTCTTACGTTCTTATAAAAATGCTGTTCATAAAATTCTTTTTACCAACCCTAAAGTTAAAACCAACAACTGTTTTATTAGAAGACTGTTAGGGGCGATTAAAAAGCCCTAAATACCAATTAGATAATTTGGCTAGGGTATTTGTTTATGACCCTTTGGAGAGATATCTTCCATACCTTCTGAAATCTTAGACATGATTATCGAAGTTATAAGTTGTTCAAGATATAGGTATTAGTATAACTTTCAATGGAAAATTTTGTTTTAGAACACATAATATCATCCCTCGATGTTTCCCCATTGAGTGCAATTTTGTTCTGCAGATATGGTTTGATGATGAAGACCCATTTGATATTATGGCGCTCAGCTATTAGCTCCTTGAAATTGGCTATCTCGCGAAGGTTAAGGCGCATTAATAATTGAGGAAGAATATGTAAAGGAACAAAACATTATTCTGAAAAATTCTAGTTTTAAATTTATTGAAATTTTTAGTACTACAAAAACGCAAAAAAGCAAAGAAAACTAACGGGGAAACTTCTAGATTATTAATGATTTTTGTTGGTTGAGTGTTCTTCTAACAACTCAATGCAGATATGGACCTCTTTTTTGGTGTCAATGTTAGTTAAAATCACGATTATATTTTTTTACCAGGGTTCATTATTTCATAGGGGTCTAATGTTTTCTTTATGATTGAAAGTAATTTTAGCGTTTCACTTTTAATTTCTAGATGTAAATATTTTTTCTTTGCTAATCCAATGCCATGTTCCCCACTTAATGCACCTTTGTTTTTTATTGCTATTTTGAATATTTCTTCCTTTACCCTTTCTATCTCTGGAGTGTTTGATTTCTCTTTTTCCACCAATATACTTGGATGTAAATGTCCATCTCCTGCATGACCAAATATTGCTATTCCTATATTCATCCTTCTACTTAATTCTTGTATTTCTCTAATGGTTTTTGGTAGGAAAGTTATTGGTACAATTATATCTTCATCTATTCTTCCACCATAAACCTTTTCTAGGGATTCACCTGCCAATTTTCTAGTTTTCCACATATCATTTGAATCGTAGTATACATGAACCATTTCATCCATAATTTTAATGCTTTTAAGATAATTGGCTAAATACTCAAGCTTATTATTTATATCTTCATTGGAAAATCCTTCGATTTCAAGTAGTATAATTGCTTCCACTTCTGGAAGTCTTTTTCCATGAACTGTATTTATTGCATTTATGGTTATTCTATCCATTAATTCTATGGCGGAAATATCTATTGTCGATTTCGTAAGTGCAACTATGGTTTTACCAGCATCTTCAAGGTTATCATGAGAAATAGATATACCAATTCTATACATAGGTTTAGGAGCTAATCTAAGTAGAGCTTTTGTTATTATTCCAAGGGTTCCTTCACTACCAACAAAAAGTGAGACTAAATTATAACCTGAAACCCACTTTTTAGTTTTTGATCCAATCCAGACTTTACCTAGAGCTGAAGTAATAACTTCTAAACCCAAAACCCAATTTTTCATAGTACCATACTTATAGCTACGGGGACCAGCAGCATTCTCTCCAATCATTCCACCTATAGTACACTGATCACTCGTAGCTGGATTTGGAGGAAGGAATAAATTATATTCAGCTAAAAAATCATTTAAAACATCACATATAACTCCTGGTTCAACAAGCACTTGAGCATTATCTACATCTAGCTCAATTATTCTATTCATTCGTCTAAGATCTACAATAATGCCACCAGAAATTGGAACGCTGCCACCGCTAAGTGATGTACCCCCACCCCTTGGAATAACTGGAATTCTATACTTCTTAGCCACATCTACCAGTTTTTCAATTTCCTCAGTATTTTCAGGTATAACAGCAAGTGATGGTTTACCCTTAATATAAGATTGATCTTCCTCATATTGTTTAAGTTTTTCTTCATCAAAAATAACTCTATCTCCAAAAATAGTTATAAGTTCATCTAGATAAGGCATTGACATACAATAATCACCAAATAGGCAAATCAATTTATACAAATAAAAATTAATAGTTTTCTAAATATCTTCAAGTCATACCATCACTATTATAATGCTAATATTTCAATGGGCCCGGTGGGATTTGAACCCACGACCACCCGGTTATCAGCCGAGTGCTCTAACCAGGCTGAGCTACGGGCCCTATGACAATATATGAAACTCATAAAAATTTAAAATTTTATATTAATAAATCCTTTTGGGTGTCATTAAATGAGTGAAGAAAACATTGAGAAAACATTGAAAGCTGGAAGAATATTAAAGGAAGTCTTCGAAAAAATACCAAAAATGATCCAACCTGGAGAGAAAATAATAGATTTGTGTGAAAAAATAGAGAATAAGATAATTGAGTTAGGTGGAATACCTGCATTCCCATGTAATATCTCCATAAATAACATTGCTGCACATTATACATCACCTCCAAATGATACATCAATAATACCTGAAGATTCTGTAATTAAAGTTGATATTGGGGTACATATTGATGGATATATAGTGGATGCAGCAAAAACATTCTCATTTAACTCAAAATATGATGATATGATTGAAGCTGTTGAACTAGCCTTAGAAAATGCCATAAGAATAATTAAACCAGGGGTAAAAGTTAAAACCATAGCAAGAGAAATAGAGAGGACAATAGTAGGATTTGGATATAAGCCAATAAGTAATTTAACTGGACATTTATTAAAGAGGTATATCCTACATGGAGGCAAAAATATACCAAATGTATATGGAGAATATCCATGGATAATAGAGGAAGGAGAAATATATGCAATTGAACCATTTGCAACAAATGGATTTGGAAGCGTTATTGAAACAAATACTACAGTAATATACTCTTTAGCAAAAATAAAATCGGGAAAAACTAAACTTGAAAAAGATATGCTCAAATACATTTATACAAACTTCAGAATGCTACCATTCTGTGAGAGATGGATAATGAGAAGTGAATTAGGATTAAGTCAGGAAACCATACATACAATAGTTAATAGGTTACTTGAGGAGGGGATATTAACAAAATACCCAGTACTAAGAGAAGTTAGAAATGGCATAGTTACACAAGCAGAAACAACAATCATAATAACACGTGATAACATAATAAATATCATGGAAAATAAATAGGAAAACAGCTTAAATTCAAAGTAAACTAAATTACATGACATAGAAAAATCATTAATATTTACAATCACACTAACTCCCATATTCAAAGAATTAAACATTACATATATGTAAAACTCCAAAATTCAGAATATTGGAGCCTCGGGCGGGATTTGAACCCGCGGCCTACGCCTTACCAAGGCGCCGCTCTAACCAGGCTGAGCTACCGAGGCTATTAAATTTTAACAACTAAATAGAAATATGAAGGGGGTTCCTTTAAATTTTGCTGATATCTAACTGGCGAAGCTTATTTTACTAGATCCATGAATTTTGCACAACTAGCGCAGACTCTCATACCCTCCCTCTCAGTTATACAGTTTTTGCATACATTTTTGAAGCACATTTCACATTTATGTACTTCATTAACCTTTGCACCGCATATTGGACATGTATACATATAACTTCACCTAAAATACTATTTTATCAAGTTAATTTATTTGTTTTCATTTATATTAAAACCATTTTGCAACAATTTCATCTTTAATTGTTTTTGGTTGTATGCCTCTTTCAGGAAATGTTGGTTGACAATGTGTAATTTCCATTATTGAAACTGGTATTTCAATTTTGAAATTAACTAATACTCTTGGATGTATTTCACCAATTAACCCTATATTCCTTTCATCAACTTTTATGATTGCAACACGTCCATCTATAAATGTTGGATGTCTGTATGGTTCTACTTTCACTTCTATTCCAAGTCCATCCATCAATGCAATTAAAACTTCTTTAATATCAGAGAAAGAAGCTTTAGAAGAAGCTATTGCAGCCGCTAGATTCCTCTGTACCATTATATCATCGTCTAATGGTATTGCTACATATCCTATTTCGAATATTTTTTGTGGGTATTCAACATGTTTATTTTGTGAGAGGAAGTGAAGTAGATTTGGTGTTATCCAACGTCTATAACAATTGTATTCTTCCGTTACTGGATTGGAAAGCTTCAATACGTTTAGGTTATTGAGATTCACTAAGCTAGTTTGATGAATAATACTGGTTAATGTGAATGTCATAACTTCCTGAAACCCCATTCCAATCATTAATTCCCTAATCTTACCCTCTAATACTTCTATTAGTGATGGCTTTCCAATAGTCATTAACGATGGCAATTCTGGGGTTATATTCTCATAACCATATGCTATTGCCATATCCTCGATAATATCCACAGGATGAAGGATATCAACTCTAAATGGGGGAATAGAAATTTTAAGAATTTCACCTCTAACATCACTAATACTATACCCCATCTTCCTCAAGAGTTTAAAAGCCTCTTCTACACTTATATTTAAACCTATGAGTTTACGAAAATCTTCAAGATTAATATCTATATGTCTAAAGTTCAGATCTGGGGTTATTTTGCTACATGTTGGGTATTTTACTACAACTTTCTCTAGAACTCCACCTCTTTCAAGGATGTTACAAACAAGTACGTTTAGAGTTTGAGTGACGGCATTTTCATCTATTCCAGTCAACTCTATAAATAAGTTCCTTGTTTTTTCAGTAACCCTTGTTCTCTCCCCATTAATTACTGGTGGAAAGCTAAAAATACCTTTAGCATCAATATAGACTGGGTATAATTCACCCTTTAATAGTCCAGCATAAGTTTTACCTTTAGGATGTTTAACTAGAATTTCCCTAAGAGAAAGTTCTTCAGACATATCCAACGGTATCATCTTTTCATCGCCATTAACCTCCATATACATTATTGGAGGTTCTATTTTATCATAATCATGGATACCTATAGCTACTTTTCTACGATTTCTACCAATGGTTATGTGTAAAGCCTCTTGCATGTTCATTAAACTTTTTATGAAATTATTGTCGATACGCATATCTCTTATAATTGCACATGCAATATAGGGACGCAACTTCACATTACCAACATATACCTCAATATTTGGATTTTTAAAAGCTGAAAAAGGAAATTTGGGGTAGCAAATTTCTAAGAAACTTCTTATGGCTCGCGCAAGTCCTTCAACACATAGTATATCTGGTCTATCAGGTTCAAGTTCAACAATTATATTGTCACCTTCAATACCCTTCACTTCACCTTTGAATTGCCTTATAGCATACATAATTTTTTCAAGATCTTTTACATAGCTCAATTCCATTAATTCACTTATACTAAGGTTTAATGTCGGCATATTAAACCCTCCATAGCGATGGAATTCTTTGGAATCTTAACCATTTAAGATCATTCGAGAAGAGAAGTCTTATGTCTTCTATTTTCAATGCAACCATAGCCAATCTATCTATTCCAAGACCCCAAGCAAGTACGGGAACCTTTATTCCAAGCGGATACGTTACTTCTGGTCTAAATATACCAGCTGGTAGAGCTTCAATCCAACCAAGTTTTTCATGTTTCACGTATCCAACAACACTTGGTTCTGTAAATGGGAAATAAGCTGGTTGAAATTTAACTTCTCTAATTCCAAAAGCTTCTGCAATAGTTTTAAGGAAGCCTAATAGATGCTTAAAATTAACATCTGATGAAACAACTATTCCTTCACATTGATTAAACTCAATTAAATGCGTTGCATCAATTTTATCAGGTCTATAATTTCTATCAATGGTAAATATTTTCTTGGGTAAATCTTCATTTCTAAGTTGTGAAAGACAACGTACAGATAAAGCTGTTGTCTGACTTCTTAAAATCCTCTTTAAAGCTAATTCTGGATCCCAAAAACCCCAACCCCTAGATCCAGTTTCCCAACCATTTTCATGAGTTTCCTTCACCCTTAACCAAATCTCACTTTTTGCAACTTTATCTATTGACATAGGTTTATAATCTAGGTAGAAGACGTCATGTATATCCCTAGCAGGATGATCTGATGGCATAAAAAGTGCATCTGCATTCCAAAAGTTCACTTCTATCGGGGGGCTAATAACTTCTTCAAACCCAAGACCTATTAGAATCTCCCTAACTTCATCAATTATCTCTCTATAAGGATGTTTCTTCCCCAAATAGAACTTTTTAACCGGAGCGGAAACATCATATGGTCTAAAAAGAGTTCTTTCCCATTCACCAGAAATTATTAATTCTCTTGTTAATTCATTCACTATTTTTAAACTTTTCAGATCCAATTTTTTGTCTGATATTGGAAGCATTTTTTTAATTCTATCTACAATTTCAAATCCTCTGGTTGAAAGAAAAGCATTCAATTCTCTACGTTTTAAAATCTTTATTATTGACCCCCTCAACTTCAATTCTTCTAATATTTTAAACTCATCCTTTGAAAGAGGCTCTCCACGCTTAATCTTTTTTAATAAGATGTATGGAGGATAATTCTCTAGGACTTCAACATCATTAACTTTTAACTTTAATATCCGCTTTCCATCCTTTTTTTCAATTGATGCAAAGCCTAATTTTAAAACCCAACTCAAACCTATTTTAATTTCATCTTCCGTTAAATGTAATTCTTCAATAGATGCTTCTCCACCAAATTCCGCTAATTTCTTAACTATCCTCTGCTCTGGGAAAAAGTTTTCAACATATAATTCCCCCTCAACATCAAGATCGTATTCAACGAATATCCTTTCATCCAATACTATAAGTCCTTTTTCCTTTAATGATTCAAAAGCCCACATAATGGAATCTATTGGCAGTTCTGTATCTTCTGATATCTGTTTCAAATTAGCATTTCCACTTCCCAACGATAATAAAACTTTTATTTCAATTGGATGAAGTTGTTTGACCAATTCTAATATCGAAATTGGCTTTCCATCACCAAGTCCCTCATTAAACATAAGCTTACCTTCATTATATATTTTATTCCAGTTATTAAACGTTTAAATATAGTATGATAGAGAGAATATATCAAGTTAGTGGGTGTAAATATGGAGCTGAAGGGTATTTATGTGCCTCATGTAACACCATTTGATAAAGATGGAAAAATAGATTATAATTCATTGAATGAATGCATAGATTTTTGGATTAAGAGTAATGTTGATGGATTAGTAACTCTAGGTAGCAATGGAGAATTTCCATATCTAACATATGAAGAAAAGATTTCCGTAGTAAGGGAAGTTGTAAACTATGTTAATGGAAGAACAAAGGTAATTGTGGGAACTGGTGCCCCAAGTACATATGAAACAATAAAATTTTCAAAAGATGTCTTAGACATCGGAGGAATAGACGCACTAATAATAGTTACACCATACTATTTTCCTCTATCTTCACATGAACTAGTAGTCCATTACTCTGAAATATTAAACAAAATTGATGCCCCAATACTGTTATATGATGTACCGAAATTTACTGGATATAGCATGGATGTAAACGTAATTGAAAAATTAGTTGATGAGTATAGCAATATAATTGGTATAAAAGATAGTACAGGAAACATGATACATATATCTGAAACTATAAGAACAGTAGGCAAGAAGATTAGTGTATTAGCTGGAACTGCAGACTACATTTTACCAACACTAATACTTGGGGGAAGGGGGGCTATAGTTGCCGTTGCTAACTTCATCCCGGAAGTCACTGTAAAACTTTATAAAAGTTTTATTGAGGGAAGATATGAGGAAGCAGCAAAGATACAATTAAACATAAATGCCATATGGAATGCAATAAGAAGATATAATCAACTTTCAGCAGTAAAAGCATGCATGATTGCAAGAAATATAAATGCAGGCTATCCAAGAAAACCCTCAGTGCAACTAAACCTAGAGGATATTAAATATTTTAAGAATATTTTATTAAAATACGCCAATATAAACTAAAGTTTTTATGAAGGAAGATCAAAAATTAAATCTGAAATTATATGATGGAAGAAGAGTATTTAAAAAATAAGGCAAAAAGAATATTAGAATTGCTTAAACAAGCATACCCAGATGAAAAAGGTACTGAACTAAATTTTAGTAATCCATGGGAGTTACTAGTCGCCACAATACTTGCAGCTCAAACACCAGATAAGAGAGTAAATGAAGTTACAAAGGTATTATTTCAAAAATATAGAAATGTAAAAGATTATGCAGAAGCAGATTTAAGTGAAATGGAGGAAATTTTGAAGAAAATAAATTTCTATCGTAAAAAGGCTCAACGAATAAAAGAAATAGCAAAAATAATTATGGAGAAATATAATGGAGAAATCCCAAAATCAGTAGAAGAATTAACAAAATTACCTGGGATAGGTAGAAAAACTGCAAATATGGTTTTAGCAAATGCATTAAATATTATAGAGGGCATAACTGTGGATACCCACGTAATGAGAGTTTCAAAAAGACTTGGGTTAACATCATATGACGATAGAAATAAAATTGAAAAAGACTTAATGGGATTATACCCAAAAAATGAATGGTTTAACGTATCAAACCTATTTATTGCACATGGAAAAAGAACCTGCAGTGCAAAGAAGCCAAAATGTGATGTATGCATTTTAAAGGAAATATGCCCTTCAAAATCAATTTCATAAGTTTACAGATAAGCCAATTGATTTAAGCAAAAATGGAAAAAATACAGATTTACTGGAATAAGGAAGCTTTAATCATTAATATAAAGCTTCATTGTCGTGAATTACAACTTAATGATTTTAATCCTTAATCATATTAGCTTTCTACGTATTGATACATAAAATATAGTATCAAGAGGATAGAGGTGTATTTAGAACATAAATTATTGGTAATTTATGCGGGGGGTGGGATTTGAACCCACGAACCCCTTCGGGACAGCCGTTCCGAGAATATATCACCTCAGGGCTGCGCCTTTGTCCTGGCTTGGCTACCCCCGCATAAATTTAAAAAATTATTGTACAACTCCAATCTTCGCAATTATATCCGCTTTTGCCTTTTTAAGTTTAACTGATGTTATTTTAACTTTAACTACTTCTCCAATTTTTGCTCCTGGAATAAATATTACGGTGTCTTTGATTTTTGCTATACCTTCACCTTTATCGGAGTAATCCTCTATTACAACTGTATAAATTTCACCTTCATTGACTCTACTGAATGTGTATACCTTTCTCTTTTTACTAGATTTACGTTTAGACCCCTTTTTACCCATATTATCCCCCATCAAAAGATGCTAACGTGCTTTTCTTGGGGTACCCTTTTTCCTTCCAGTTCGTCTGGGCGCAATTATACCAACTTTCTGTCCTGGAGGCGCTGTTTTTGGCACTGGTGTACCACCTTTGGGATGTGAACCACCACCATGTGGATGACTTGCTGGAACCATAGCTTTACCTCTTACTATAGGCCATTTTGTAGCTTTTCTCTTAATCAAGTGATATTTGTTTCCAGCTTTTACAAATGGTTTTTCTACTCTTCCACCAGCAGCAACTATTCCTATAGTTGCTCTACATTTCGAATCTAACGTTTTAAGTTTTCCCGATGGAAGTTTAATTGTTGTTTGTCCAAGAGTGTGTGCTACCACTACTGCATAGGTACCAGATCTACGCGCTAACTTCCCACCATCTCCAGGTCTTAGTTCAACATTACATATAGTAGTACCTTCCGGAATATTACCTATTGGAAGTATATTTCCTGTATCTATTTCTGCTAATGCCCCCTTAGCTATGATTTTACCTACGTATATGCCTTCCGGTGCTACAATCAATTCTTTACTACCATCTTCAAATTTCAATAAAGCTAATGGGCATCCCCTACCAGGATCATGCAATAACTCTTCTACAACCCCAGTAATCTTTGATTCATATTCGATTTTTTGTGGTATGCTATATTTTGCTTCACCAACTTTAATCCATTTAGGTGATCTGAAATTTGATCCTCCTCTTCCTTTACGTTGAACAAGTATTCTTTTACCCATTTAAACAGCCTCCTACAATATACCCATTTTTGAAGCTACATCTGAAGCAGAATATTCTGGTTTCAGTTTGACGTACGCCTTTTTCTCCCCCTTAGATGTTATTAACGTATTTACTTTTTCCACTTTTACATTAAATAATCTTTCTACAGCCCACTTAATTTTATGTTTATTTGCTTTCCTATTAACAATAAACACCAATTTATTTTCCACTTCAGTTTTCCTTAAAGCAGATTCCGAAATCACAGGTCTAATTATTATTTCCCATGGATCTAAATTTTCCATTTCAAAACCTCCATATACTATCACTTCGTAATATAGTTAAAAATGTTAGTTGTCAATAAATGTTTGTCCTTATACGTTGAAAATCTATTCATCAATATATTTATTGCACTCTTAGTCCATATGGTAAGTCTACCAGGAACTCCACCAGGAGATAAATGCATTACACTTAGATTTGATGCTTTAACAACATCAACACCAGGGAAATTCCTAGCTGCTTCCATCAAAGGAGAGTCATCTGAAACTACTATAAGGGGTCCTTTACCAATTTTATATCTTCTACCTCTCATTTTTCCTCTTCCAGCTCTAATTCTAATGTTTTCTTTAACCCTCTCAATATCAGCCCAAAAACCAAGTTTAATAGCAACTTCCTTGAAATCTCTACTTTTATTAATCTTTTCAAAATCATCGGAAACAATTAATGGTAATTGAGGGATTAAAGATGCTATATGCCCTCTCTTATACACGAACTCTGCATTTGCAGTAGCAGAGATAGCTGATAAAATCGCATAAATACGTTCCTTCTTATTTATTCTTTCATGTATTATCTTTTCAACTGTTGGTGCATGTGCACGTCTACCACCAACTGCCATAGTTACAAATGCAGCAGTCCCAGCTTCTGGATAACCAGAGCCCTTCACCCTTGGAACACGGGCAACCCCATATCCAACACCCCAACTTTTAGCTGTTGTACGTTTACCAGCTAAGGGATCTCTACCCTGAGGTTGTATCCTCGCTGTTAATGATGATAAATATGCCCTTTTTATTATGTCCTTTCTAATAGGTATGTTAAAAAGCCAAATATCACCTATTTCTTCTATAACTGAGCCACTTAAATCGTATACCTTAAACTTTCTTTCCTCCATAATTTATTCACCTCTATATATGTAAATGACCTTTGGTTGAGTAATCATTTGAGTGCGAGGAGATCTAATTGCATACCTAATTTTAACTAAGCGTTTTGGTGGACCTGGTATTGAACCTTCAATTAATAAGCATGGTCCCTTTACTAAACCATAATGCTTAAATCCACCTTTCACATTCACTTCATTAGCATTGCAAATTTTTAGTATTCTCTTATTGAATTCAGTTCTACGATGAAAACCCATTTGCCCAGGACGAGGAACAGTCCACATAACTCCTGAGGGTGTACCGGGACCAATAGATCCAACTTTCCTAGACCCCTTCCTATGTTTATGCCATCTCCCTAAAACTTTAACACCAAATCTTTTAACAACACCTTGAAATCCCTTACCCTTACTCACAGAAATAACATCAACATATTGTCCCTCTTTAAATACATCTTTTACATTTATTTCAGAACCTAAAAGTTTAGATGCAAATTCTAATTGATCTTTTATTGTACCACCATCCACCTTTATTTCAAAGATTTCAGGCTTCTTCTTGTGAATACCAGCCTTTCTTGGTTGTGTACAAACAATCAATCGTACTTCACTTATCTCAGATATTCTTGAATATAATTCATTAATAGAAGATGTATCAAACTTTTCTGGTAACTTTAAAACACGTTCTAAATCTTTAGGTGGTTTTTCAACCCAAACTTCCTTTAAAGCACGTGAGGCCCCAAATTGTTTTGAATAAACTCTTACTCCAACAACTAGAAGTGGTGGTGTTTCCACAATAGTCACAGCTTTTACAACTTCTCTACCAAACATGGGTGTACCAGCACGATCTTCAATTGCAACAACATGAGTCATACCAACTTTATACCCAGAAAAACCAAGTATTCTAATAGGACCTTCAATCTTAGGCCATGAACTTACCCGTGGAACTATACTCCTAGCTCTAACTCTAGGTGCAAATGCCAATGATCCTCTTCGCGGGGCACTATACTTCCTACGACCCAATCTTCTCACCGAAAATCTTTAACTTGAAATGTAAATTGAAAGCCTATATTTATCTTTTACGTGCCTGTAGGCAGAGTAATAAATTAAAAATACTTAAAGTAGAAAATATTGATTCTTCAGTTCTAATAGTTTCACATCCTTGAGATGGTACTATATTAACTATAAAGTGAGAGATGCTGGATAATTCTACCCTAAATCTTTTGCAAATTTCAAATAAGCCTTCTTGTGGAGCACCAAAGAGAATCAATATCTTTTTACTATTGGCTAGAGCGTTAATTAAGTCATTTAAAACACTATGAATTGGAACACCATATTTTGATGTAGCAATTACAAGATCAGCATTATATCTTCTAATACAATCAACTATATTCTCATAATTATAATGGACGTTATAACCCCAATACATATCGACTTCATCTTTCGATGATAAGGACAGCTTTAAACTACCATCATCCTGTCTGATTAATTTCACAGTAATCCTTTCTCCCTTCTGCAGTCTTCTCGGTATAGGATATAGCTTCTCAAACCCGATATCTACTAAAGACTCTTTATCACCACTTTTTACAACTACACCCTCCCTAAATTCATAGTTTCTTATTTCGTTTACACTCGTTGAAACAGTATGTGATGGAATTTTTAATGGAGGTAGAAGCCCTGCATATCTTAGGAATGTGGATATTTTATATATTCGTTTTCGAAGGTATTGTGGTGTTTCACAATATCTCAATATTGTACTTAGCCATTCCCCTTCACCTTCAACACCATATCTATCAATGTATATAATTATATCATCAACTCTGAATATTGCCGCAGCTCTAGCCACTAAACCAGCTTTTACAGTTTTCTCTCTAGGATGAAGATCAAGAATAAAACTAGCGGGTATAGCTATCCCCAAGGATTTCTCTCTCTTCTCTGGACGAAACATTATGATCACATATATTATAATAAGTAAAAATAAAAGATAACCCCATCATCAAAAGCATACGTAAGAAATCTAACCTTTAGCAACCGCTATGGGAATAAATCTCGCCACTAATGTTGCTATTCCAACGTTATGAGATACTTGAGCAACCCTATCGATATCCTTATAAGCTTCAGGAGCTTCTTCAATTATTCCATCTCTACTTGCCGCTTTAACTAAGATTCCTTTACTACCTAGTTCTCTGATAATTTCATCAGCTTTAAACTGTTTTAGAGCTTGCGCACGACTAAGCATCCTGCCAGCGCCATGTGCCGTTGATCCAAAACTTATATCCATTGCCTTTGGCTGACCTAGTAATAGGTATGATGCAGTACCCATTGATCCTGGAATTATTACGGGTTGCCCGATATTTCTATATTCTTGTGGAAGTTCTACATGTCCCGCTGGAAAAGCTCTAGTAGCCCCTTTTCTATGTACATATACTTTACGGGTAACATTATCAATTTTATGTTCTTCAAGTTTAGCTATATTATGTGCTACATCATATACTAGGGTCATGCCTAAGGACTCAGCAGATTGTTTAAAAACTTGTTCAAAGGATTCTCTAACCCAATGTAATATTAGCTGTCTATTAGCCCATGCATAATTTGACGCACAAGCCATAGCTGCAAAATAATCTTCAGCCTCCCTACTCTTTGCAGGAGCATAAACAAGCTCTCTATCAGGAAATCTAAGGTTATATTTCCTTGCAGCTCTCTCCATAATCATTAGGTAATCAGAGCATACTTGATGACCAAGTCCACGTGAACCCGTATGTATCATTACTGTAACTTGTCCCTCCTCCATTATGTTAAAAGCTTTAGCCACTTTAGCATCATATATTTTATCAACAATTTGGATTTCTAAAAAATGATTACCACTACCTAAAGTTCCTAACTGGGGGGCTCCTCTAGATTTGGCTTTACTTGAAACTTTACTTGGATCTGCATTTTCTAAACAACCATTAGCTTCACAACGTTCTATATCACTTTTCCAACCATAACCATTATTCACAGCCCATCGAGCTCCTTCCATTAAAACTTCATCAAGCTGAGATTGGGAAAGACGAATTTTACCTTCAGAACCCACTCCAGAGGGCACCATCCTAAAAATAGTATCAAGTAATTGTTGAACTTTATTCTTGACATCATTGTAATTTAAATTTGTACTAATCAACCTTACACCACAATTGATATCATAACCAACTCCACCAGGACTTAAAACACCATCTTCAGCATCAAATGCAGCAACACCACCTATTGGAAAACCATAACCCTCATGACCATCTGGTAAAACTATCGAAAATTTATATATTCCAGGTAATTTTGCAACATTAATACATTGTTCAAGGGTTCTATCTTCCTTCATTTTTTGAAGTAAATAATTATCAGCATAAATGATTCCTGGAACACGCATATTTACATCAGAATCCTTTGGTATAATCCACGTGTAATCATTAACTCGCTCAATTTTAACCACGATCTCACCCAAACTTTATAATGCACTAATTAAGAAAAACTTTTTGTATGAAAAACAGGGTTAAATATCTAAAATGAATTTTACAATAAAATTATTATCTTCATGTTTTATTTCCATCTGAGAGTATGTTACAGCCTTAACTATTGTTCTGCGAACATGCTTAAATGGATTAAATTTCTCCCCAAGTGCAAAAGCTTCTAAGACATAATTCTCCTCATCAGTTTTACTAATATTATATACATGGAATTGTGAAAAAACGATATTTTCAACATCAAAAATATATAAGAGTTCTTCAAGCCAAGAATATAATAGGGAGTATAAGTCAAAACCATGAACAGATATATTCCTCTTAATATTAGGCTCAACTTTTGAAGTATCTGTAATAACTTCAAACATAGCTTTTGCTGCATATTCAAAACTCTCATTTAAACTTTTACCAAATGCCATTATATATACGTCAGCTTTATGATCAAGAAAAGAAAACCCACCGGTTCCACACATAATTTAACCGATATTTATTGAATAAAATACAACAATTTTTATTTTACTTAACACCATAAACTATAATGTAAGTTGCCGGGGTGGCTGAGCGGACCAAATAGTTTATGACTAGGTTAAAGCGCAGGCCTTGAGAGCCTGTGTCCCCTTAGGGGACTCGCGGGTTCAAATCCCGCCCCCGGCGTCATAATACTTATTGTGTTAAAAATGAAAAAACTTAATAAACTTTATAAGTGTATTATGAGATGGGGGTGGCGGCTAGGCGGGGTGCTCGGCCTACCCTTGCAGAGTTAAAAACTCTGCACCGCAAATGGTCGATATGGCGGGCCGAAGCCGATGTGAGGTGCCTCAATAAATGTTGGTGTTACACAGCCCAGCAATGAAGCCTTGTCCCGTGGGGTGCATGGAGGCAATAGACTCCTCGGAGGAGGAGTCGAATTGCCCTTACCAAGCGAACCGGGTTAGGCCAGGAATGGAGCAGCCCTAAGCTTGGACATGCACGTTCACGGGGTTACAGGGCTAAGTATGGTGTGTAAACACCGCATTTAGAGGGGCATCCAGCATCGGCGTGCCGCCACCCCTCTGATTATATCATATTTAAATGTTCTAGTAATTCACAAGCTCTGCATATATCTCTAGTTGTAGGTTCACCACAATGTTTACACCTATTAAGTTGAACATCTTCTATTGTAATTTTATCCACTAATTTTTCAAAGAATGAAACTATTGATGATTTTACATCACCATGTTTTAATTCATAATCGTTTAAAAAAGATCTAAATTCACTTCTTAGTGAAAACTTTGAAAAGGGACATTCACTGGAATAAAGGTTGATTCCAGAATAATATGCATATAGTGCAATCTCCCTTTCGGATACATATCTTAATGGTTTAACTCGTGGTATAAATCCTTCCTGTTTATATGATTCCATTTTAAAAGATCTTATTAACTTATCTAAATCTCCACGTAGAATATTCATTAATATTGTTTGCGCTTCATCATCAAGATTATGAGCAGTAGCAATTTTTGTTCCACCAATCTCTTTACTCTTTACATTTAGAATTTTCCTTCTTAAAACACCACAAAAAGTACAAGGATTATGCGGAGAACCATACCTTTTTGCTTTTTCAACTATTTCCATCAATGTATAACCATAAAAATCTTTAAAGGAAAACGTTAAATGTTCAATTCCATATTCATTTGAAAAGTTCTTTGAAATCTCTATACCCTCCTTACGATAATCACATATACCTTCATCAATTGTTATTGCAGTTAATTTTACATTTGGAAAATTCTTTTCAATTTTTGAAACTATCTTCATCATAACAATACTATCTTTACCACCAGAAACAGCCAAAACTATGTGATCATTCCAATCAAAGAGCTTCCTCTTATTTATAGTCCAACGAACTAAACCTTCCACATATTCTATAAAACAACTTTTACAATATGCAACCCCAGAGCTCCTCTTAAAATAAACAGCATTTCTACCACATTTTGAGCATTTCATACGATCACCTCAAAAATATTGAACCCATAAATAGTGATTGAGAAATATTTAGAAGTAAGAAGGTTAAGGAAGTGAACTTCAAAATCTCAAGAATTAATTCACCAACACCAATTTCTCTCCCCTTAAAAAGAGCCTTTTTAGAATTAATTATTCTATTACGAAGAAGAACCTCAAAAAATCTACCACCATCAAAAAATGGTATTGGAAGCATATTTATAAATGCAGCACTCAAAGATATTACTTCAAACCAATTTAGAAAATTGTAATAATGATATGGAAATTCTGGAGTAAATATAAAAGGCATAATTTTAGGTGGATAATAATTAAAAACTCTAATGCCTAAAAAGACCTTTGATGGATTAGTTGGATGAGCTCCTCCAACTATAATTAAATCACCACGAGCTGTATTCAATACAACAGTTGAATTTGCAGGAATATTACTAAGAACATTGGAAAAACTTAATGAATCATAAATTCTAACACCATTAATATAAAAGAGGATGTCACCATTTTTTACACCATATAAGCTTGCAGGTGAACCATTAATAACTTCAACAACTATAACACCAGAAGATGAACCATAAAATGGAGATATTACAAAGGAAAAATTTGCAATCATAAAAAGAGATAAGATTCCAGTTACAAGGTTTGCAGTAGATCCAGAGGATAAAATTCTTAGTTTAGAGATAAAACTAGCTGAATTCATATCATTTTCATCTAATTCAACAAATCCCCCACCAACAAAAACTGCCAAAAGGAGACCAACATTTTTAACTGTTAAATTTTCCGCAAAAGCTGCAATACCATGGGCAAACTCATGAAAAATAAATACAAGTACTATGGAAATTATGAAATATGGCAGTGAATTCAAAGAAAATGTAATTCCAGGAATTAATGGAATAACAGGTTGAACCTCGCCAACCCTATAATAGTAGGAAATCAAATTTCCTAAGAGAAAGTTTAATGTAAAGAGAGTTTCACCAATAGCTAAAAAAATCCCTACAGTAAATACTATCTTCCAAAACCCTCTAAAACCCATTGCAATTTTAAAGAGTATGCTGTTAAGTCTTCTTGTTCTCCATAAAATGACTAAATAAGGTTTAAATTCTAATTGATAACGCTCCAACTTAAATAGTTTATGTAAAATAAATAAGACAACCCAAAAGATGAATAAGTATATAAAGAAGGTTACCGCATCAGTATTCATATCATCCCCAACCAACTAAAAACTTAACAGTAACTATAAAATAAATATTCTTAGAGAAATGAGGGAGAAAGTGATTATAAAAGGAGATATAAGAAAGGTTGTATATAATCAGGAGCAATGGATTCTTTTTTCTAACTTAAGAAGTAGAGCAATTAAGATTATGGAAACATTGGAAAATAACGGTTTAAAGTGTGTAGTGCATGGAAGCATAGCAAGAGGTGATGTACATAAAAAAAGCGATATAGACATATTAATTCCATATCCAATACCATCATATAAATTAGAAATCATAATTGAAGAAAACAATCTAACAGTTTTAAATAGAAAACTCGTACAAGCAACACCATCACATGTAATGAAAGCCCATATTGAATTACAAGACAATATAGTGCTAACATTTCCAATGATGGAAATGAGAAGGTTAGAAAGAGAATTTTATAAATTTGGAGGAGAAGCAGATCTAGAAGATTTAATCAATAACATAAGGAAACCAGGGGTCTCGAAAAAACTTTTATTGATAGAACCAATAGAAGAAGGACATATAGAATCCCCAGTGATTGGAAGAGAAGAATATGTTGCAGAAAAGGTTGGAGTATCAATAGACATCATTAAAGAAAGAGAACGTGTACTATTAAGACGAGATAAAATTGGTAGAACAGGGGTATATTTTAAATATGCACTTAAACCAGATGAAACTTTTGAAGATATCTTCAAGAAAATATTGGATAGAAATCCAGCAATAAGGAGAAGATCATTCAGGATTTAAATATTTAACGCTAACGATAAAATAAAGGAGTGAGATGAGTGCATTTTTCGTAATTATGAAACAGACTCTCGAAGACCGATTTAAAGACATAATATATAATTGGATCAAAAAAATTGAAGAAAATATAATATGGATTGTTTCAACAATAAAAGATGTTGCATTAACTATAGGTAGAGCATCTTATTCCTCAATGATAATAATTGGAATAATACTTTGGTGTATGAACATACAGAAGTATTATGCAAAAAGATTAATTTATGGTGGGGTTGCATTAGCCTTGATAATTGAAGTACTATCATAAAAATAATTTAATTATCACTTTTATTGCATAATTTATTTAATTCAAGTAATATATGTCTAAAAACTCCCATTAAAGTGTAAGCTTCTCTACCTGAAATAAACGCTCTACCAATAACATGCTTAAAAATTATAAAGGCTCTTTCTTTACGATGAGAAGGTATATTTAGAGTTTCTAAGATTTTACTGAAATATTCCAAAAGTTTTTCTTTTTCTATTCTAGAAGCTTCTCGAAAACCTTCTTGTCTTGAAGAAAGTTGTGATGATGAAAGCTCATAAAGTATTATTGCAACTGCATGACTAAGATTTAATGATGGATACATTTTACTAGTAGGTATAGTCACTATTATATCACATAGTTTTAATTCTTCATTTTTAAGACCAATACTTTCTCTACCAAAAATTAGCCCTATATTACCCTTAACATCCTTCATCGATTCAACAAGCATTTTAGGGGTTATTGACATTCTTGCAACATTATAATCATGACCACTTTTACTTGTAGTGCCCACCATAAAATCTACGAAATCCTTAACTTCATATAAACTATTAAGAATCATTGCATTCTCAAGTACACTTTTTGCATGAACAGCATAAACATATGCTTCATTTAAATTACACTTAGGATTAACCAAAATAATATGTTTAAAATTGAAATTCATTAAACTTCTTGCAATGAAACCAACATTAGCTGAATTTTCAGGTTCAACGAGTACAACATATATGTTTTCGTTAATCATGCTAGAGTCACCTTAAAGAGATACAGCTTTTCATAAAAGAAACTTTTCTCAGAAATAATTGAAATTTTAAACCCCATATTGGTGAGTTTATCAATAGTTTTTTTGTGATCAGAAAGAGAAGATTGTAAAAGAAGTACTTCGCCAGATGGTTTAAGTATATTTTTAAAGGTATCTAAAAATCTATCCACTAACAACCTACCATTAAATCCACCACACCACATCCTTAATTCTTCCTCATATACGTATTTATCAAAGTCATTCATAGGTAAGTATGGTGGATTAAAAGTTATTATATCAAATATTGGTTTAAATTTTATTGAAGTTATTAAATCTCCTCTAATTACAGAAACTTTTTGTTGAAGACCATTTAACTTTACATTATAAAAAGTATTTTTAGTAGCTAAACTACTTACATCAATAGCAATAACATGTTTACAAATCCTTGTTAACATCAAGGTTAATATACCACACCCACACCCGATATCAAGCCCATATTCATATTCATTGTTAAGCGAATATAAAAAGTCAGCAATCATATAGCTATCATCAGATGGATAATAAACTCTTGGGAAGACTACTATTTTAAAACCGTAAAATACTATTGACTGGCTATTTTCAATAGTTTTTATACTATCAATAATTTAATCACCCCTCCTTAAAGTCTCTACATATTTATACACATATGAGGAAATCTCATATACATCATTTACGCTAAGATCAATCACTCTTATTTCTTGAAGAGAAATTCCACTTAAAATTTTATTCCACATGTCTTTAGGAATCTTAATAACTTCAAAGAACTTAGGTAAAACGTTTTTTAACTTTCTATTCCTTTGAGTGAAGATAAATCGTGTTAATTCCAAGAAAAATTCATCCAATGGATTTAAAGGAGTGCTTCTATTCATTGAGATACGTATTAGGGATACGTCCACTTTAGGTGGTGGATAAAAACATACTCTAGGTACTTTATCTATAAACTCTATAGAGAAAAAGAAGTTTGAAGTAACACTTAACCTGCCATAATCTCTTGAGCCAGGTTTAGCTAACATTCTATCTACAAATTCTTTTTGTAATGTTAAAACAGCCTTATTGAAATGATATTCCTTTGCTATCTTAAAAAGTAAAGGTGATGATATATTAAATGGAACATTTGAAATTATCTTATCTACATTAATTGGGCCTAATTTCATAATATCAGCCTGTATAATCTCTACATTATTAAAATCTTTCAGTAAACTTCTAAGTACATTCACAAGTTTCCCATCTATCTCAACAGCTATAACTTTTCTAGCTTTTTCAGCTATTCTTTTAGTTAAAAATCCAAGTCCAGCTCCAATTTCAAGTACGATGTCGCTACTTTCAATGTTTGCACAATCTATTATCTTAGAAATTAAATTTGAACACACAACGAAATTTTGACTTAATCTCTTTTTCGGTTTAATATCATACTGCTTTAATAACTTTCTAACTTCACTCAATAGATCCATATAAACTAACCTTTAACAAACAGCTTATACTTGTCTTCCCCCATCAATTCAGATATTATCCGCTTAATTATTAATTTCTTTGGATCGGATATTTTAGTTCTTGCACGAATATCATCAAAGCTCTCAAATGGTTTAGATCTTCTTTCTTGAAGTATAACCCATAAATGTTTTTTGCCAATTCCGGGTAAGAGTTGTAGTGAATGCATCCTAGTTGTCAAGGCACCAGCACTATTAAAGAAATCAACAAACTTCTTTTCCTTTTGTGAAACTATAATTTCTAACACATTTGGTAATTCATCTTTAGCTGTAACAGTTAAATCATTGTAAGTTATCTTACGTTTAATTCGTAAAATTTTGTCTCTTACACCTTTACCGATATAAACTAGTTCTCTCAGTGCTAAGTGTACATCAGGTCTTACAATAACTTCTAAAAGAACAAAATAGTTGATTCCTATAACCTGAGCGAGAGGTTCGCTTTTAAATAATGTCTTCTCAGCAAGAGGATGCCCATATGGTAAAAAATCTAATACATATGCATAATCTTCATAAATTATGCTTTCAATTCTATCTTTTTTTATAGAAGCCATTAAAAACACCTAAGATAAAATAATTGAATTGAAACTAATAGAACCTTTTTATAACTTCTAACATTTTCTGTAATTCTGATGTTAAGAAGATGCGTCCTTCTGTTAGAAGTAAAATTCTTAATTCTTCTATACTTCTTGGGAGTATATTAACTATTTGAACAGCTGAGAAACGGGATATATTAAAATCTTTAGTTAATTTTTCTATTAAAGCTTCAGCACGTTGAGGATCAATCTTTGAAAATTTTGATGAAACATCTAAAGTTAAATTTTGTAAAGCAGAAAGTTCACCACTTTCCTTTCTCTTCTGAAGAAAATCTCTAACAATTGTATAAGGTACTTCTATTTTTTCAATAACTTTCCTTGAAATAAACACACCCCCTAAACATGAAATATTATGTAATTAAAGGTTTTATGTGTTGTGGCCGAATTATGAGAGTTTTTTCTTTATTCCCAAGATAAACTTTAATGATATATGCTCTACCTCTGCGACCCACTATTTCACCTATTTTACCATGATAACGTCTATGAGGCATCCCCTTGTGCATACTTGGATCAATATCTATGACGACTTTTTCTCCTTCCTTATATGGATAAATTACTCTACTTAATGGTGTAACTCCTCTTTCACGAATACCTTTACGTAATAGTTTTCGAGTTCTACTTCTATAACCAACGGAATGCTTTACCAATTCTTCTTCACCTAATAGCGCATTATTACAATAGTTTATATGTAGAGTGCCTAATAAATATTCGCTACAAATGTTCAGAAACAAAAATAACTGCTAGTTCTATACATCTAGCATTTGAATTTAATATTTGAGAAAAGTTCGGCAAAGTTCTACCATTGTCTCCGCTGATAAGCTCTTTAACGTAAAGGCCACCTTGACATTCAATTATTGCTTTAAACGTCTTTTTATTTATGATCTCAGTTTTTAATGAATAAACCTTTTTAATCCTCAATTTATCAGCCCTTCTATGTAAAACACGCAATGGTGTATATTGCCTAATTTCTCTATTATAGAAGTACTCTTCTAAATTTTTAAGAAGTACTTCATTTATTTCATTATCAACTTCAACAATGGCTTGATAAACTTTCTTTGCAAGTGAAGAAATATTTTTCAACATCCTTACTTCCCTTCTATTTGAGAATTTAATTAATTTAACATCAATCTTCCCATCAGACAGTTCGTTGATCTTTTTCTCTAAAGCATTTAAATCAATAAACCTATACCTAGGATTTTTAATTTCAACTATAAAAGGGCGTCCATTTCCAAGCGTCAATGTATCTACATCCTCCCTCCCCGCTCCATGGAAAATTCCTTCTGAACCTTTTACTAATTCTAATGTTGGATTTATTATAAGCTCAGAAATGGAAGTATTGTAACGTTTCCCAGTAAAATTACACTTAGAACATCCTCTCCCAAAACAATTACTACAAAACCACGTTGTCTGGGGAATATCACGTACAAATTTTCTATATCTACCATAAATGAATATTGGTTTTGATTGAATGTCAACGCTATTGTTGACAATGTCTATTACTATTACTATGTCTGGGTCGTTAAATGATACTTCTTTATTTAATGTATTCTGCAATTTTTTACCTAATAATCGGTTAACTTCTGATTTTAATGACTCACCAACATTTATACAAAATTGAGATCTAATGGAATCTTCTCTCTCTAAAAAGATTGCAGGAATTTTTGTTCCGACGAGAAATGTCTTAAATTCATATTCATTTATTATTTTTAGAACTTCCTTGATGTAATCATCTAATTTGCTGAATATGCCTCCACATACATAACATTCATTTGGAGGTGGAAGATCGTACCCAAGATGAACCAATATATCCTTAGCAGGCTCAAAAAGGCCATTAACTGCTAAAACCTTTAAATTATCTATAGCTGTATTTACGGATTCTGATTCTTCATCTTTTAATATTGAATGATATAACATCGTTAATACTAACTTTATTGAATACCCCCTCTCAAAGTTATTAATACCTTTACTTAATCTTGCAAATAATCTACCTAAACAATGATTACATAATGGATATTTTCGAAGTATTTCCATTGAAAGTCCCAAAATGTCGATCATAGCAATTCCCCTACCTGTTTATCTATATAATTATTTATCACCATTATAATAGGTCCAGGTAATTTATATTTTGAGTAAATCTTAACAGATTTTGCCCCACCTTCAATTAATAATTTTAAATAATTTGATTCAATATTTGGATAACAAATTAAAAACTTAAAGTTTTTGGGAAAAGAAATATTTTCAATTCTAATACCTTTATCTTCATAAAAAAAGAGGTTACTCAAACTACCAATGATACCAAGAAAATCTTTGTATCCACATACGATTCCAGGTAAAATTCTAAACACTTTGCTTGTTTTCTCACTTTTTGATAAAAATGATGAAGCTTTACGGAAAATTCCCATGATCGACTGCATATCAGGTCTTAGATTCTTCAGAGTACTAGAAGTAAAACTAATATATATAGAATTAGGGAAGTATAAGATTAATTTTGTGTCTAATCGAATTCCATGAGAAAGAAGAAGCGCTGAATAAACTGTTGAAGATAGTATGTATGGTATTTTATCCATCAAATATTTCAATTCTCTATTAAACTTTACTATAAAAGTTCTTATAGTCTAAACCCCTATAACTCCCTTTAACTTACCAAATAATTTTGTTCGTCTCTTTAATGTTCTCATTAACTTTTTCATATTTTTATATTGATCTAAAAGCTCTTGAACATCGCGTATAGACGTTCCTGAACCAAAGGCTATTCTACGCATCCTAGATCTATCGATGATTTCAGGATTCTCTCTTTCTTCCTTTGTCATTGACTCTATTATGGCAGAATACTTCTTGATCTTCTCTTTAGAAACTTCTTGAAATTCTTCTGGAAGATTTATTGAAAAACCTGGAATCAACTGAATTAATTTATGTAAAGGTCCCATACTTGATATAGCTTTCAATTGTGTTAATAAATCCTCCAATGTAAATTTTCCGGAGAGAAAACGTTGTGCATCTTCTTCTGATGGCGTATACTGTACAGCTTCGAATTTCTCAATTAGAGATTCTATATCACCAAATCCAAGTATTCTCCCAACGAATTTACGGGAATCAAATATTTCTATTTCCTCCACTTTCTCACCAGTACCTATGAATTTTATTGGAGCTCCTGTAACTGCAACTGCAGATAAGGCACCACCACCTCTTGCAGATCCATCAAGTTTTGTTAAGAAGATGGATCCTATTTTCGTAGCTTCATGAAAAGCTTTAGCTTGAATAGCTGCTTGTTGTCCTATTGTAGCATCAATCACGAGCATTATTTCATCTGGATTTACCTTTTCTGCTATTTCATGCATCTCATTTATTAATCCTTTTTCCTCTTTATGTCTACCTGCTGTATCAAGAATTATTATGTCAAAACCTTCTTTAATGAATTTATTAACACCATTAATAGCAATGCTAATAACATCTCTAGCAGTATCTTCCCCATATACTGGAACACCTATTTTTTCACCTAATTGTTTTAATTGTGCAAACGCTCCAGGACGGTAGTTATCAGCACAGACTAATCCAACCTTGAAATTCCTCTTTTTATAATATAATGCTAATTTTGCAGCCGAAGTTGTTTTCCCAGATCCCTGTATACCAACAAGCATAATAATATAAGGCTTTTTCGTAGGAAGCTTAAATTTTTCAGTCAAATTTCCACCGAGTAATTTGACCAATTCATCATAAACAATTTTTAATAATAAATCTCTCTTTGAAAAACCTTGTGGAATTTTTTCCTCTTTTACTCTTTTTTCAATATTTTGTGATATTTGAAAAACTAGATTAACATTAACATCTGCTTGTAAAAGAGCTCTTTGAATATCTCTTATAAACTCCTTTAATGTTTTTTCATCAATTATAGGAGCTTTCGTTATCTTTCGTATAGCATCTCCCAAAGCTTTGCTCAGAGCTTCTAACACCATATTGTAACCTCATATATAAGTGTTTAAATATTCATAAATAAATGTATACTAACTTACTTGGAGAAAGTTATGATAGCATCTTTGTTTAGCGGTGGAAAGGATTCGATATTTTCAATATATTATGCTTTAAATCAAGGATTAGAAGTAAAATATCTAATAACCGTAAAAGCAAAAGAAGATTCAATGTATTGGCATTACCAGAATATTGAATGGACAAAATTACAGGCAGAAGCTATGGGGATACCACTTGTAGAGATACCTAATGAAGACTCATTAAAAATAATACTAGAAAAAATGAAGAGGGAAAGAGAAATATTTGGATTGCTTTCAGGAGTAGTATATTCTGATTTCCAAAGAGATTACTTAATTAAAGTTTGTAAAGAAGTTGGATTAAAACTGATTACACCGCTTTGGATGAAAAATCCAATAAAACTATTGGAGAAAATTGTAGAATGTAAAATTCACGCAATAATAGTTTTTGTGGCTGCAGAAGGATTAAATCAAGAATGGTTAGGGGTTGAAATAAATCGAGAAGTCATAAATAAGTTGATTGAAAAAAACAAAAAGTATGGAATAAGTATATGTGGGGAAGGGGGAGAATATGAGACTTTTGTGTATGATGCCCCGTTTTTCAATAAAAGAATAGAAATAAGGGAAATGGAAAAGATCTGGATGAAAGATCGAGGATTATTAAAAATTAAAAGTGCAGAATTAACTAGTAAATAAATCTAAACAAGTTTGTTCGAATTCTTCATAAACTTTCTGTTCATTAACTTTAGTTAAAACACCATTAAAAAGAACTATCTCCCCATCTATAATCACATGTGATATATTAATGGGAGAGATATCAGCATAAACAAGATGGGATATAATATTCTCCTCAAATAGAGGGAAAACATTTGGGTTACGTGTATTTAAAATTACTATATCTGCCGGACCATTTTCAACGATTTTACCTATAGAATTAACATAATTTGTTGCTGCAGCACCATTTATAGTTCCAAAATTAAAAACGAGTGGAGCTGGTGCTATTGAAGGGTCAAGAGAATGATGTTTATGTATTAGTGCACAGAATTTCATTACATCAAACATATTTAAGGAATTATTACTTGCAGCACTATCAGTTCCTAAACTTATTATCACGTTGTTTTTTAAACATTCATCTAAAGGTAAAACGCCACCAACAGCCAATTTCATATTGGATATAGGGCAATGTGATATCTTTACCCCATTTTTCCCAAGTAAACGAATTTCATTTTTACTAAGCCATACGCAATGAACAGCAACAACATTAGGTGATAGAAAACCAATATCATCCAAATATTCAACTTCACGTTTACCATATTTCTCTTTGAACTCAGATTGTTCCTCCATAGTTTCAGCTATATGTATTTGTAGTAATCTTCCCTCTTTATCAGCAATATCTTTACACTTCATTAATAATTCATTGGAGCAAGTATATGGTGCATGGGGACCTATAGCCCCAATAATTTTAGGTTCATACTTTTTCACATCATTTAAAAAAGAGTTAATAAAATGAATCATATGATCCCTCATGGCAGAATCTCCAAAATCAAAAACCCCTATTGAAACTATGGCTTTTAACCCAACTTCTGCAGCTGCTTTCACACACATCATTGGATTAAGATACATATCCCAAAAAAGTGTAGTTCCACTTTTAATCATTTCAATGCAGGAAAGTAGAGAACCAATATAGTAATCTTTTTCTTTAAGTTTCTTCTCCATAGGCCATATCTTATCATTCAACCATGTTTTAAGCGGCAAATCATCAGCATAACCTCTAAATATTGACATTGCAGCATGGGTATGCGTATTTATTAACCCAGGAATACAAATGTTTTCTCTACAATCTATTGTATACTCCGCTTCAACCCCTATCCTTTCGGATAATTCAACTACTCTGCCATCTTCAATAAACATGGAGGTATTTTTTAAAATTTTACCTTTATCCTGCGTAATAATAAATTTGCAGTTTTTTAATTTTATGCTGCTCAAAATTTGGCACCTAATAATTTAAATCTATTTTACCCGAATAATCTTTTTCCTACCCATGATTTCCCAATATTCAACTTCAACTCCTGAAGTAAGTTTATCCTTCAATTCAGGTTCTTCAGGGGTGGGGACATCAAATATTTCATAGCTTGACAAATCCATTAGTTGTATAGATGAAGAAGAGACAGAGATTACTTGTCCCACTTTTTTTTCAATTATAGGTACTTCAACTTGCGCATCGGCAGGACCAACATATGACCGTTTTTTACCATCGAAAATCCCTAAAGCGACTATTCTCACTTTGGCAGAACCATGTTTCCCAGCCTTTGATTTATCTATACTAACTATCTTGCAAGGTTCATCATCAATAATAATAAACGACCCTACTTTTAGTGAACCTGCTTCTTCAGGCCTCTTCAAAACAGACACCTAACACATTATTGAAATCTCTTCTTAAAAATATTTACATTTATATTTTAAGGTAAAATACTTATTAGGAAGAAACATATGAATGAACTTAAAAGGATACTAATAACTGCAAGGATAGATTCTGAAAGAGCAATAAATATATCCAGTAAAATATATGAAATGCTGTCTTTAATGGATTTTGAAACATTATTGGAAAGAGAATTAGCATGGAAATTGAATCTTAAAGGAGGAGTATCTATAAGAGACGTTGATGTAGATGCAGTCATAGTTGTCGGAGGAGATGGAACAATTTTAAAAGTTGCAAATGAAGTAAAAGAAAGAGGAATCCCAATATTATCCGTAAATGCAGGAACGGTAGGATTTCTCTCAGAATTGGATTCTGAAGAAATATATAAAATACCGGAGGTATTAAGTGGAAAATATACCATAAAGGAGTGTACAAGAGTAAAAGCAACCATAAAAAGCTTTTTCACTAAAAATCAAGTGATAAAAAATGCAGAAGAAATTTATCCAGTAAAGGACGCATTAAATGAAATAACCGTTATAACAAGTATACCATCGAAAGTAATAAATCTAGAGGTAAGAGTTGAGGATGAAGAATTATTTAGTGGTAGAGGTGACGGAATAATAATATCAACTACAACTGGAGCTACAGCATATTCGTTATCTGCAGGTGGACCAATAGTGGACCCTGCACTTGATGTTTTTATAATTACAATGCTTTCACCATTGAGTCTAATCAATAGATCAATAATAGTACCTGTAAACTCCAAAATAGAGGTAAGAGTATGTGATGATGGTGTTGACGCCTATATGTCTACAGATGGAAGAGACCATATATTTATACCGGCTGGAACAAACATATTGTTCGAGAAAAGTGAGTTTAAAACAAAGATTATATGTACAAAGGAGAAAGATTTTTATAAAAAGTTAAAAAGAAGGCTGAAAAGGGAGTTATGAAATGGAAAAAATTATAGTTTTAGATACATCAGCAATAATAAATGGATATAATCCACTATTAATGATTGGAAATAGGCAAGTGATATCTATCGACGCATTAAATGAAATCATACAGGAAGATAAAAGAAAGATAGTTGAGGAAGCTTTAGAAATAAAAAGATTAGAAAAAATAAATCCTGAAGAAAAGTTTATAATAAAGGCAGAGGAAATTGCAAAAGAAACTAATGACATAAAGTATCTCTCCAAAAGCGACATTTCAACAATAGCATTAGCATTAGAATTAAAGGAAAAGGGGTTTGAACCGATAATAATAACTGATGATTTCTCAATCCAAAACGTGATAAAGTTTTTAGGATTAAAATATGCTCCAATGGCAACAAGAGGTATAAGGAAACTGATAAAGTGGAAGTTATATTGTCCTGCTTGCGGAAGGAAATATAATGGTGAAAAGTTAAATGAATGTTTAGTGTGTGGAGTAAAATTAAAACGAAAACCTATACTTTAACAAATTTAGCTATAAAAAATCCAGGAGTATCATGTTCATCTGGGTAAAAACGTTGAAGTAAATTGTAGTTAGGCATAATCTCTAAACCCCGTGAACCTAGATATAAGATTTGAGTATCTAATTCTAATGGATAATTTTCTAAGGCGTATTTCACTATCAATTCATTTTCATCAGGAGTTATAGTGCATGTTGAATAAACAAGAACACCACCTTTCTTAAGAATTTCTGTAGCTGATTTAAAGAATTGCATTTGATACTTTGCACAAGCTAAGATATCCTTAACTGACTTACGTTCAAATAATTTAGGTCTAACACCCAAGGCAGAACATGGTGGATCCAATAAGACTTTATCAGCTTTCAAATAAGGATAGTCTATGTGAAGATACCTAGAATCAGCAAACACGACATTTACATTTTTTACGCCTAATCTTTCAATATTCTCCTTTAATTTGTTTAATTTAGAGATAGAATTGTCGAAAGCATATATTTTAGCATTATTGGAAGTTAGTTGTGCTATATGAGTCGTTTTCCCGCCAGGAGCTGCACACATATCAACTATAACTTCTCCTGGATTAGATTCCAATATTATGCTTGTTAGCATTGCAGGTATACTTTGTTCATATATTTTACCCTGATTATATTCATCTAAGTTTCTAATCGGAGCGCTATGATAAACAGATTCTAAAACTTTTATAGCGATGCCTTTTCTATTACTGAAAATCTCTTTTTCATCTTGCATGGCAATACCATTTGCTATTAAGTATCCTCTTTCATCAGTTATAGTAACCAAATCTCCCTTCTTAACGTTTTCAGCAGATAAAACCCCTGGAGCATATAAATCTGCCCCTATATAAACACTTTCCGCGGCATTTTTATCGGCAATAACGATCTTACCTTTTTTGCAGATTTTAAATGGTCCTTTCAATTTAATTAGTAAAGCCTCATTTAACTTTGGGTGATATAATACATCTATTCCCTTTTTCTCTAGAGAATTATATACTTCATCAACATCCGCCTTTAATGTGTTTACACGAATAGAATAAAATTTTGGTGGTAATGTTAAATAGGTAATTATAGATTTTAACTTTGTAAAATTGAAGAAATTACTTAAGTAGGAAAGTATATCTTTAGGAAAGCCGCTAGTCTCAGAAAGCTTATTTATATCTTCCTCAGACATTTTATCTCAATTATGAAATTGAGGAAGTATTAAAATGTCTTCTTGGGGTAACGTATAATAGAATTCATATTTTCAATGTAAATTTCAAGTATAAGTGGAAATTCATAAGTATGTGTTGCACATGATAAACATGGATCATAGTTTCTTATCAATTTTGAAATTTCACTATACAATCGTTCTTCTGATAATCCTTCTTTTGAAATTATGCTTTCAGATATAGCTGCTATCTCTTTCTCTATGACTGGAATATTCTGTACTGTAGCAACTATTAGATTTGCATCGCAAATATATCCTTCATTGTCAACTTTATAGTAATGAATTAACGTTCCCCTTGGAGCTTCTATAACGCCTAAACCTTCATTATTTTTAACCCTAAGATTTTTCTGAGGAAGAGAAGGTTCTTGAATACATTTATTATTTAAAATTTCAAACATTTTATCTAAGACGTATATTATTTCTGCAACTCTGATTATGTTATAGTAATTTGATGTCAATAGGGGTCGTGACCTATTTGATAGAAATCTTTTAACAAATGCTTCAGAATTTTCAGAGTCAAAAATATCATTTACGTTAAATCTTGCTAAAGGACCAACTCTATAATAACCATAATTTAAAATGTATGGTGTTTTTGTATAACTCCAAGGAGTGTCTTTCTCACAGATACTTTTAAGACACTCATTGTACTTGAAAAAAGTTAGTAATTCACCATGTTGAGAAATAACACGAATATCATCTGAATGATAAAGTGGATATGTTGAATTAGAATATAGTGCTACAAAATTGCTAGGTACATATACATCATAATCTTCAAGTATAACGGTTAATTTGTCTTCAATATTATCAATAATCTCTTTAATCATTTTTATTGAATTAATTGATTTTTCTTGCAATTCAAGTTGTTGAGAAGGCTTTATTGAATTAAGAAAACCTCCGGGTATTGCTCCAGAGGGATGAACAGATGAACCCCCAAGTATTTCTATAACTTGTCTTGCAAAATCCCTTATTTCTAAAATTTGCTTAACCAATGATGGATAATGTTTTACCATTCCAAGAAATCCTGGATTTTTGTCACATTCTCTAAATAGGATATCGGGTAGGTATAGTATGAAAAAGTGTAGAATGTGACTATGTAGTATTCCAGCAAAATGAAGTAATTCCCTCAATTTTAAAGCATTTTCTTTTATTGTTAATCCAAAAATATCATCTAATGCTTTTACTGAAGCTAAATGATGAGATGGAGAGCAAAGTCCACAAATCCTTGGAACTATTAAAGGGGCTTCCTCGATAGGTCTATTTATAAGTAGTTTTTCAAATCCCCTAAACTCAGTAACTTGAAGATATGAGTTTAAAACTTTACCATCATTGCTTACGAAAAGCGATACTTTAGCATGCCCTTCTATTCTTGTTATTGGTTTAAAAATTAATTTTCTACTCATAATTTTTAACCTCTCTTTTTATTGAAAATAATTTGGAGGATGGAAGAGTAAACCTATACAAAAGACCTGTTAAGTCTCTAATAGTTTTTAATTTTTCTATATTGTTGACATCATAAGATGCAGCTGATGCTAAAGATGACAAAAATTTAAATGCCGCTTCATCGATTCCATTTAGAGGCCCTAAACACCCTCTACAAGGAGTATTGGATTTTATACATCTAGCATCACAACCACTTAAGGTTACAGGCCCTAAACATAAAACGCCTTGTTCTAAGAAACAGTGATTTAAATCCACTGGTTGTAAAGAGAATCTTTTTATGTCCTTTACTAACTTATTTTCTCCAGTATTCAATGGACACTCCATGCATAAACTTTTGTTTAACAATTTAAACGGTGCATCTCCAGTTAAACTGTTAAGTAAATTAAGAATAATCTTTCTAGGAGGGGGGCATCCTGGAACTGCCATATCTATCTTTACAAGCTCATGTAATGGTCGTATATACTCAGATAATTTTGGTAGGTCATATTCTTCAGAAATTAAATCTTTGTTGCAACCATACACATCTTTTAAAACATTAGATATATTCAGTATATTTAACAATCCTGGTAAACCGCCATAACAAGAACAACTTCCAAAAGCGATAAGTATTTTGCTTTTCATCCTCCATTTCAATAGTTTATCATAATCTTCTAATAACCGCAAACTACCAGTTACAATTCCCACATCTACATTAGCAGGTTCTTCAAAATCTGTGAGTAATGGCGAGTACACTATATCAATAATATCTTCAGTTAAATTATCAGAAAGAAGCCTCCATATGTCAAGTATGGCATTTTCACATCCACTACACGTTGTTAATGGAAAGAAAGCCACAGAAAGCTTTTTATGATGCATATTACCACCCACCAATGGAAAATAGGGGCCCCATCTTAGTTATTCTATCAACAAAGTTATTAACAATAGAGGAAAAACGATCTCCTTCACCGGCAGAAGCCCAATCTATATGTAATCGATCTGGATTAATTCCAATTTCACTTAGGAGTTTTTTAACAAGTACAACTTTTGCCTTAGCTTTGTAATTCCCATTTATATAATGACAGTCGCCGGGGTGACAACCCACAATTAATACACCGTCAGCACCATTAAGAAATGCAGACATGATATTTATTGGATCAACACGACCACTACACATTACACGTACAATTCTTAAATTTACCTTATATAGTCTTCTTAAATTACCGGCTAAATCAGCAGCTGCGTATCCGCACCAATTACATAAGAAACCAACTATCTTTGGCTTAAATTCAAGCATTTGAAAGGATTCTCTTTCCATATTCATACCCTTCACGTAGAGCTTTTAAATTTATTTCTTCTAGACCTTTAGGAACGCTGTCAATAATTGCTTTTTCTAAAGCAGAATACGTTACAGCATTAGTTACAGCACAAAGTACACCGAGTAGTACTATGTTTGCAACAATCTTTCTACCTATAGATGTTGCAATTCTTGTGGCAGGTACTTTGTATATTTTTACATTATTATTTGGTGGATCCACATCCTTTACAAGATCTTCATCTAAGATTATTATACCATTATCACATACATACTTTTTATAGTAATTGTATGCGTCTTGTGATAGAACAATCAAAATATTATTTGAAGTTATATATGGATAATCTATTGCTTCATCTGATATTATAACATCAGTTTTAGATCTACTACCTCTAGCTTCGGGACCATAGGATTCTGTTTGAACAACATTCTTATTATCAAAAATTGCAGAAGCTTTACCTAAAATATACCCAGCAAAAAGAATGCCTTGACCCCCAAGTCCCGAGATCCTTATTTCCCATTTCATATACCTTATCCTCCATCAACCAATGACTTTATATCTTTACCACATTGTTCTCTGATTAACTTATAAAGCTCATCTACAAATTCTGGTCTATCTCTTTCAACAAATTCACCTACGATTATTTTCTTGTTTAAGTCTATGTCAGCAATTGAAGGATCGATATTATTTTTAATGACACTGTTATTCAACAAAAATTTCAAAATTTCTGGGGGGTCTCCAAGTTTATTGTATCTTGCATATAAAGTAATGCAGGGAGCTATTACCTCTATAAAAGAGAACCCCTTCCTCTGTAAAGCTTTTTTAAAGGTTCTGATCATAGAAAAAGGTTGAGCAATAGTCCATCTTGCTACAAAAGTTGCTCCTGCAGCTGTTGCAAGAGAAGGTAAATTAAATGGATGTTCAATATTTCCATAAGGTGTTGTTGTAGTTTTTGAATATAATGGAGTTGTTGGACCTACTTGTCCTCCAGTCATACCATAATTAAAGTTGTTAATACATATAACTAATAGGTCAATATTTCTTCTTGCAGCATGTATAAAGTGATTTCCACCTATTGCGAATAAATCTCCATCTCCACTAATAACACTAACTTTAAGATATGGTTTGGCTATTTTAATACCCATAGCCACAGGGATTGCACGTCCATGAGTAGTATGAAATGAATCTAATGCTACATAATTTGCAATTCTACCGCTACAACCTATGCCTGAAACCACGACTACATTGTTTAAATCGATATTGGATTCAAGTAATGCTCTTAAATAACAGTTTAATACTATACCTATTCCACAACCTGGACACCATATATGAGGCAGATGTTCAGATAACAAAAGTGAATCTAAAGTATGCATCTCACTATTTCTGGGTAGCTTAATTGACAAGTTTGTTCACCTCGTGTATAAAATCGATCAATTCATCAGGGGTGTGAGGATCACCGCCAATTTTAGGAAAAGAAAACGTAGGCTTCCCCTGAACACTTCCTTCAACTTCTTTAACTAATTGACCATAATTCATTTCAACAACTATGAAGGCTTTAGCGTACTTTGAATATTCAATAAATAAATGTTTGGGAAAAGGCCATATAGTTATCAATCTACATAAACCAACCTTCAACCCTTTTTCTCTACATATTTTCACAGCTCTTAATGCAGACCTAGCTGGTGCACCATATGATACAACTATTATCTTAGCATCTTTAGTGAATATCTCATCAAACATCGTAATTTTGTCAATATTAAGTCTAATCTTATCGCATAACCTTTTCACTAAATAACTGTGCACATTAGGATCCAATGTTGAAGGAAAACCGGAAAAATCATGTGTCAATCCTGTTACATGAACTTTAAATCCTTCACCAAAACAAGCCATTGGTGGAATGAGATCTTCATCAGGCATGAATGGTAAATATCCATTTTTAGAATCCTTTTTTGGTTTTTTCCTATTTACTATCTTAACTTCCTCTGGACGTTTTATTATCACTTTCTCTCTCATATGACCAATTATTTCATCTGCAAGTAGTATTGTTGGGACCCTAAACCTTTCAGCAAGATTAAAAGCCTCTATCGTTAAATCAAACATTTCTTGAACTGAAAATGGATAAAGGGCAATAATTTCATAGTCACCATGGCTACCCCATTTTGCTTGCATAATGTCACCTTGTGCAGCTCTAGTTGGCTGTCCAGTGCTTGGTCCTCCACGCATTACATTTACCACTACTATTGGTGCTTCAACCATAGCAGCCAATCCTATGTTTTCCATCATTAAGCTCATACCAGGACCACTTGTAGCGGTCATTGCTTTTACACCAGCATATGATGCTCCTATAATTAATGCTATAGAAGAAAGTTCATCTTCCATTTGCACAAAAGCGCCGCCTACTTGTGGCAGCCTAAAGGCTAATCTTTCAGCAATTTCTGTAGATGGCGTTATTGGGTAACCAGCAAATAATCTACATCCTGCAACAATAGCTCCTTCAGCGCATGCTTCATCTCCTTGCATGAAAAAAGCATTTTGCAAAAATTTCATAGAGTTTACACTATAAAAACAAATAACAAATAAAGATTAATAAACACTTTCATTATTAATTAATAAAAATGCTGAATATCTTATTATCATTATGTGATGTATTAACTATACAAGTGTATAAATGTTAAAAGACTTATGTAAAAGAATTTGTCTTAAAATGATAAATATAATGCGGGGGGTGGGATTTGAACCCACGAAGGCCTACGCCAACGGATCTTGAGTCCGTCGCCTTTAACCTGGCTCGGCAACCCCCGCTTTAATAAATACTATAATAAATTGAGATTTATGAATTTATTTTTCCAAGATTTTTCGTATATTATGAGGAAATGGAGGTGTAACTATCCCTTTTTCAGTTATTATTGCAGAGATATACTCTGGGGGTGTCATATCAAATGCGTAATTTAATGCTTTTACACCTTTTGGGGTGATATTATACTTTAACAGCACTTTAGTTACTTCATATGGACTTCTTTCTTCTATAATAACATCTTCTTTTCGTGATTGAAAATCGAATGTTGAAATTGGTGCAGCAACATAAAATGGAATATTATGAACTTTAGATAGAACGGCAACAGTGTAAGTTCCAATTTTATTGTATACGGTTCCATCGGCTAGAATTCTATCGGCTCCTACGATCACTTTATTTATCTCACCCTTTTTCATTAAAAAACCAATAGCATTATCAGTTATTAACACTAGAGGTATTTTTTCACGTTTTAACTCAAAAGCTGTAAGTCTTGCACCTTGTAATTGAGGTCTAGTTTCAGCCACAAAAACCCGTATCTTTTTCCCTTTTTTCCATGCAGATCTTATAACTCCAAGAGCTGTTCCATAATAAACAGTTGCGAGAGAGCCAGCATTACAATAGGTTAATATTGAATCCCCATCTTCAATTAGTTTCTCGCCATTTTCACCTATCCTAATATTGATGTTAACATCTTCATCAGCCATTTTTAGAGCTTCATTAATTATATCATTTACTATCTCTAAAGAGCTCTTATTTGGATTTATAACATTAAGTATCCTATCAACAGCCCAAAATAAGTTCCTCGCTGTAGGTCTTGATTCCATTAATTTTTTCGCGGTCTCCTGTATTTTCATTAGAAGGAAGGCTTTTTCTTCATGTGAAAAACTTTTTGCTGTTAATGCAAGAGCCATAGCTGCTGCTATACCTATAGCTGGGGCCCCCCTTATTTTCATCTTCATGATCGCATCTATTACTTCGTCTGCAGATTTGCATTCCACTATCTTTAGTTTTTTAGGTAGTAATGTTTGATCAATTATTCTTACTGTACCGTTTACCCATTCAATAGTTTTTGGTAATTTTTGCATTTTTAATCACTTCCACTAAGATATCTGAAATTATATTTGCAGCATTATAAATTTCACTGGAAATACTCCTACCAAAGTTTAAATTTTTAGGTTGAATTCCAATAATTACAACCTTTGCTCCAACTATTTCTTCTATATATGTAAACAATAACTTTGGTGAAATATTATGAGTGGATGTAGTAATAAAGTCAAATATATCATTTTTTCCAAAAAGACCAATAGATCCGGGGCATGAATTCATTTGTACAGCATCTATTAATATTACATGAGAAGGAGATAAATTTTCTAATTTACCGAGGAAAGATTCAGGGGAAGTTTCACAATTTAAAATTGTAACAAAATCATCTAGCATTTTAGTTTTCTGAAGTTTCTTTTCTAATAATTCAATGGTCTTTAAACCAGCAGCATCATCACTTCTAAAGTAATTCCCAATACCCATTATCACAATCTTTTTGGCATCCTTAACAAAAATACTTAAGAGCCTTTTTAAACCATTAATTTCATTTATATCTTTCATTTCATTTAATATTTTATTTGGGAAGTATATATGGCTGCTTATATCCCGATTGGTATGTTGTTGGAAGAGAAAACAATATTTTATGGTAATGATGTAAACGATGTTTGGAATATGGGCTTTTATGGGGAAAAAATAGAAAATCAGCTTATATTATTGCCTTTTGAAACTCTTTATTTGGTTGAACGTGGAAAAATAAAGGTTTGTTCAAAAGAAGGAAAATTTTTATCATTTAATGAATTACTTCATTATTTTTTGAAATATGATCCTGATGTATGGACAAAATATGTTATATATTCAGACTTACGTCAAAGAGGATATATAGTTAAAGGTGGTTTTGACAATATTTCATTTAGAGTCTATGAAAAGGGGGCTATTGTGGGAAAAGATGTAGCAAAGATGATAGTATATGGAGTTGTAGAAGGGAAACCTATAAGTTTACATGAGATAAAAGAAATGGTTAAATCAGCGAGAAGTATAAAAAAAGATCTAATCTTAGCCATTTTAAATAGTCAAGGGGAAATATCGTATTACAGTGTTAATGAGGTGTCTTTTTGAGAAAGGTGATGGCCCTTATTAAGGTTATCAGACCGATAAATTCGGTAATGATGGGTTTTAGTGTATGTTTAAGCGAATTTATAGCACTTAGAAGTTTTCCATCAAATTCGTTAATGATACATGGATTTCTAACAGGATTTTCCCTAACAGGAGCTTCAATGGTTATAAACGATATATACGATTATGAAGTAGATCTAATAAACGCTCCAAAAAGACCCATACCTAGCGGTATTTTGAAGATAAAGGAAGCATGGATATATGGGCTTACATTATCTCTTTTAGGCATTATATCAGCATATATGATAAATCAATATTGTCTCATAATAGCATTAACTTCATTTGTGATATCAATTTTGTACAATGTACACTTTAAAAAATATGGGCTCATAGGAAATTTTATGGTAAGTTTCTGCGTGGCTATGCCCTTCATCTTTGGAGCATATGCTGTGGGAGGAGGAAGCAAAATACTATTAACATTTTCAATTACAGCATTCCTTGTGAATACAAGTAGGGAAGTGATAAAGGGCATAGCAGACGTGGAAGGTGATATAAAAAGACAAGTGAAAACAGTAGCCATAGAATATGGAATAAAAACAGCAAGAACAGTTGCGATATTACTTTTTATTTTGGCAATAATTGCTGCTATTGTACCGATAATCTTTAAATGGGTTTCATGGCTTTACGTTCCAATCATAATGTTATCATTGATTGGATTATCCTATGAAATTCTCTCTTTGTTAAATGAAATAAATAGAGAGAAAGCAATAAAAATTAAAAATAGACTTTTACTGTATATGTTTCTCGCATTAATAGCAATGTTCACAGGTGGATATTATGAGTAAAGAGAAGTTTAAAGTTCTACGTGGTTTAAGAGACTTATTACCAGAAGAAGTTGAAAAAATGAATTATGTTAAATCAGTTATAAGAGAACTTTTTACGTTATATGGATATAAAGAGATAATAACGCCAACTTTGGAATCATATGATCTTTTTGAAGCAAAAGCAGGTGAAGAATTGAGACATAGAATGTATACCTTCAAAGATTTAGGAAATAGGAAAGTTGCATTAAGACCAGAGATAACACCATCAGTCGCAAGGTTTTATATTAATCATATGCTCTCTAAACCAAAACCCGTTAGACTAGGTTATATATCAAACTGTTTTAGATATGATGAACCACAATATGGTAGGTATAGGGAATTTTGGCAGGGAGGCTTTGAACTAATTGGTTCGCCAAATCCTGAGGCAGATGTTGAAATACTAAGTATTGCAGATATGTTAATGAGGCGTTTGGGATTTTCAGATTATTATTTGAAATTAAACCACATTGGAATATTGAAGGGAATATTAATTTCAGAAAATGTTTCTGAAAAAACCCAGAACACTGTACTTGGATTATTTGATAAATTAAGGTATGAAGAAGCCATCAAAATATTGGAATCCAATGGTGTTACGAAAAAATGCATAGATGATATAAAAGAACTTATAAATTTAAAAGGGCAACAAATTGAGCTAATTATTAGAAATGTTGAAGAAATTGTAAATAAATACCCAATTTCTCTAGAAGCATTATCAAATTTAAAAAATATAATTAAGATAATTGAGTTAGCTGAATTAAAAATACCAATAAGATTAGATTTAGGATTTGCGAGAGGACTTGAATATTACACGGGAATAATTTTTGAATGTTTTACATCAAAAATGAAATTATCGGTAGGCGGTGGGGGTAGATACGATAACTTAATAGAAACATTTGGAGGACCACATGTACCAGCTGTGGGATATGCACCTGGAATTGACAGGATAGTATTAGCAATTGAAGAAGAAGGCATAAATTTGCCCATCGATAGGAAAAAGAAAAAGGTTATTATAATCCCTATATCTCAAAATGCTATCCCCAACGCATTTAAAGTTGCTTCAAAATTCAGAGAAGCACAATTCATTACAGAAATAGATGTCGCCAGAAAAGGATTGAAAAAAATGTTATCATATGCAAGTTCCTGCGGATTTAATTACGCCATAATAATAGGGGAAACTGAACTAAAGAACGAAAAAATAACTTTAAAAAACTTGGAGAGGGGTGCTCAGTATACAATTACCGTGGAAGAAGCTATTAATATAGTGAGGGATGATATTTAAATATTGGAAGAAAATGAAATGAAGGAAACTTTACAAGAAATTTACATAATAGCTAAAGATAAGAACCTAAAAATTAGATTTTTCTTTAAAGGAGTAAGGTATATACTATGTATTAATGGATTGATAAGAGCAAGAGATAAAAATTTCAATATAGTTCCATGGTCTTTAGCTTTTGGATCTAAAACCCCATACAGCGTCTTACAAACAATCAGCATTGAAAAAATCGAGGTAGAAAATAAAGATGGAGATATAATGATATTTGAAAAATTAGATGAATTGATATCATGGTTAAAAAAGATTAGATACGAAAAATGAAAATACTGAATATAATAAGAACAATAAATTTAAACTAGCTTCTTTTAGTAAATTAAATAATGAGGGGCCCGTAGCTCAGCTAGGATAGAGCAGCGGCCTCCTAAGCCGTTGGTCGTGGGTTCAAATCCCACCGGGCCCGCTATCTTTTATATATTAGGCATTTTTATGTAGTATTTGATATCAATATTCTTAAACGGTTTATAATTAAAGCAATTGAATTTACGTTTATTGATCGCACTTATGATTTTTTAAGTATTTCATTCATTTCTTCTATGTATTTTGACCCTTCATTTTTAAAGTATTTTATGGCAGGTTTAAGTATTTCTATGAGTTTAGTTGCAACGAAAGATTTTAGATCCAATGGATGAATTTCCCCTTTACGATATGCTTCTTCCAACTCATGGAAATTTTGATAAACTTTACGTTCATTTGTTTTTTGATTTAAAATTTCTATTTTATCTTCTTTTAAATGTCTTATAATCACATATTTTAATAACTCTAAAGGAGGGTTATATAGAATTTCTTTGGGAGGGCAAAATGCGTTAAAGATTTTTCGCTTTATAGTATCTTCATCATCATGTATAAAAATTGCACTTTCTGGTTTTGATTTAGACATTTTGACTTCGATTAATTTATCTTCAATTAGTTCACTATTGTCAGATCTGTTTGCATTGATTAAGTCTAAGTAATCTTCTTTTTTAATATTTAGCCCCACCAATATATGATGATGTAAAGCTATTGGCTTATATCCAAATGTTTTTTCTCCTATTTCAATAGCAATAATATGGGCTTTCCGTTGATCCATTCCTCCATGAGCAAGATTTACATTAAGTGAAAAAATATCTGCGACTTGCATAACAGGATATAGGAAATCAGAAAAATGTAAAGCTTCTTCTTTTCTTCTTCCCATTATTGATATAGAGCGTCTGATTCTTGAAAAAGTTGTATTCATGGACACCTTTATAACATTTTCCAAATAAGAGAGTTCCATCTTCCCATAAAGATCTGAACCAAGGATAAAATCGGTTTTTTCAGGATCCCCCCCAGAAATTTTAAGAGAGATTTTTAATGCTTCCTTAAAATACCCTCCCGCAACTTTTCTTATGGTGTCAAGATCTCCATTAAGTTTTCTATTTATCCATGAGTGATAATCTGCAAGGAAAACTGTGGTTTTTATACCGACTTTCTGTAGATCTGCGACTTTTTGCATGCACATCAATCCAGTGCCTATGTGTACGAACCCTGAAATTTCAAGACCAATATAGTGTTTTAATGGTATTCCCAATTCAATATAATCTGCTAATCTTTCCTCAGTCAATATTTCTTCCGTTGGAGGCAATTTTGCATAATGAAGAATCAAGTCTTTGTCCATTACTGCCCTCATAATAGTTTAAAATTAAACAAGGATAAGAGTTTTTTGTTATGTTATTATCATTATTTTATCGTTGTAATAATATTTATGATTTAACTCTCTATCATGAATATTATCTGTATAGGATCTTTCGATCTTCTTATATGTGAAATCAAATTTCTATTGATATCACATGCTGCCTTACTTGCATTTATCAAAAGGGTTCTAGGACATACATAGTTGCTTTTTCTAATAACAATACTTACGTCATCACTTAGCGTTAAACGTGGATCCCCATAGCCAATTAAATGATCTTCAAAATTTCCAGCTTTAAGTATTACTTTCACCAAAACTTTACCCTTTAATGCTTCCTTAAATTTTTCAGAAAAATCCTTACAGGCTTTATTTGCTCTAATACCAATTATACAGTCTCCTTTTTTAGTCAATATACTTTCCTTTGTGATTTCAAAGGTAGATTTATGAGTAGCAACTATATTTGGATGCCCGTATGCGATGACTTCTTCAATGATCATACTAGTTTTATTTTATAAATTGAAAAAATAAATTTTCACTTCTAACATGGTAAAAAGTTATTAAAATTTAATAATCAAGACTGGAATATAATAATTAGTATAAAATGGCTATTAAAAAATCATTCGAAAATGAGAGAAAAGAACTTGTTAGGAAATTAATAATGGAAGGTGTATTGAAAACTTCAAACGTGATAAGAGCGATGTTAACGGTTCCGAGAGAAGAATTCGTACCACAAAAATATAGAGATTTAGCATACATAGATTCACCGCTACCTACATTAGAAGGACAAACAATATCTGCACCTCATATGGTGGCAATAATGTGCGAATTATTAATGATGGATGTAGGTATGAAAGTATTGGAAGTGGGTGGAGGATCCGGATATCATGCAGCAGTTTGTGCAGAAATAGTTGCACCTAAGGAAGCGCCACGTGAAAATTGGGGGCATGTATACAGTATTGAAAGAATACCAGCTTTGGTTGAATTTGCAAGACAGAATTTGAAAAGGTGTGGATATGATGATAGAGTGGACATAATTCTTGGTGATGGAACATTGGGATATCCAAAAGCCGCCCCCTTTGATAGAATACTTGTTACAGCTGCAGCACCAGATATTCCAGAACCCTTAATAAATCAATTGAAATGTGGAGGTATAATGGTTATACCTGTTGGTGGAACATTCTATCAAGAATTAATTGTTTGTATTAAAAGAGAAAATGGGAAAATAACGAAACATAGTGCTGGAGGATGTGTATTTGTACCATTAATTGGGAAATATGGATGGAAGAAGAGCTAATTAAACCATCTTTTTAAAGTGGTTTGTTTAGATCTTTCTTCATAAATCTTTAGTACTTTATCAAGAGCTTTTTCAACTCTTTCTATTGAAAAATCATATTCTTCACATAGTATTTGTATAACTTTGTCTTTATTTGGTTTTTTCCACGTTAGGATATAGTCAGTAGTAACTTGTGGGTTTAAGAATAAATCTTTTATTTTGAAGGGATCTATTGGAAAAATTGCTTTATCTCCAAGATATTCAAGTATTTTTGAGAAATTGGGGAATTGTTTAATAAGTTTTAATGCGGTTTTTGGTCCAATACCTTCGATCCCATCTGGATTGTAATCCGTTCCCATTAATATGCCAATTTCAATGAGTTGATCTCTGGTTATATTTAATTGTGTAAGTAGTTTGACTAGATGTATTATTTCAGGTTTAACTTCTACGTAAACATCTTTTCTAGGAAGTTTTCTTTTACCACTAATAGTTAAATTTCTTAATAATCTAGGGGACCCAAAAAGTAGGGAATCATAATCTTGACTAGCAGTTGCCCATGCATCACCTTTTTGAACCATGTATGCGCTTTGCGCTTCACCTTCTGAGGGGGCTTGAACCCAAGGTACACCTAATGCATCTAAAAGTGTTTTAGCTTCATTAACCATATCCTCAGTTAATTGCGCCATTTGTTGAGCAAAAATACGAGCACTCTTGATATCACCAGATCTTATTGCTTCTTCGTATTTTTTAGCAGCTTCCTCCTTTCTTCGCTTCCTGGTTAATATCTCGATCTCTTTAAGTTCAGGAGGCTTTCCATCAAATACATAAGCTACCTTTATTTGAAGTTCTAATAAGTTTATAGTCCTATAAAAAAGGCCGCTTAAATGACTTGTTATTCTGCCTTTACTATCTCTTAAGGGGGTGCCATCTGGTTGTCGAATGGTGGCAAGAAACTGATATAAAGCATTATACCCGTCTACTACGATAACTTTGTCTTTTAAAGAGGTTAATTCAATTTCTTCTATAGCTTCTTTTGGTATAATATCTCTTAAATCTATTCCCACAGTTTATTACCCTGCAGCTAAACTTATAATCTTTTGCCCTTTTCTACCTGAAGATACGTTTATTTTCCCCCATAATTCTAGTTTTATAAGAGCTTTAATAAACTGGTTATATGAAAAATTACTGCCACTTTGTTTAATCTTATCGTATAATTCAGTTTCATCAAATGCCTTCTTAGGAGCCTTGTAAAGAAGGGACATTATTACTAATTCTAGTGGTTCACTTGTCCATATAGAATTTTTATCTACTTTATCCATAGCTTTCCCCTATGTAAATGTTAATAATCTAGGACGTGCTTGAATTTGTTTTGATTGTTCAATCCATTTATTATAATATTGTATCATGTTTTCGTTTATTGATGGTTTAATCTTCTTTAGAGCTTCAAGAAAGTGTGCTTTTTCAACTTTAGAAGCTTCAATATTCTTTCTTAACGCGATCATAGCTGCTTCTCTTACTACAGCCTCAAGATCAGAACCAGAATAACCTTCAGTTATCTTCGCTATTTCTTCTAAATCAACATCATCAGCTAAAGGCATATTCCTAGTATGAATCTGTAAAATAGCTTTTCTAGCTTCATAATCTGGTGGTGGTATATAAATAATCCTATCAAATCTCCCAGGACGTAACAGTGCAGGATCTAGTATGTCTGGTCTATTGGTTGCTGCTAATACTGTAACATTTTCAAGCGTCACTAAACCATCCATTTCCGTCAATAATTGGCTTATAATTCTTTCAGTGACTCTTGAATCTCCATAATCTAAACCTCTCATGGGTGCTATCGCATCTATTTCATCAAAGAATATTATAGCTGGTGCAGCCATTCTAGCTTTTCTAAATATTTCCCTTACAGCTTTTTCAGATTCACCAACCCATTTGCTTAATATTTCAGGTCCCTTCACGCTTATAAAATTAGCTTCACTCTCAGTGGCAACAGCCCTTGCTAATAATGTTTTCCCGCAACCTGGAGGCCCAACTAATAATATACCTCTTGGCGCTCGTATGCCTAAACGCTTAAAGGCATCTGGATATTTAATAGGCCATTCCACAGCTTCTTTCAATTCTTGCTTTACTGTTTCATAATTTCCTATATCACTCCATCTTACATTTGGTGTTTCAACATAAACTTCTCTCATAGCGCTAGGTGTTATTTCTTTAAATGCCTCAATGAAATCACTCATAGTCACTTGCAACTTTTCTAAAACATCTTCAGGTATCTTTTCTTGTTGGAGGTCTATTTGAGGTAAATATCTTCTTAAAGCCTTCATAGCAGCTTCTCTACATAAAGCTGCTAAATCAGCACCCACAAAACCATGAGTTATTTCTGCTAATTTCTTTAAATCAACATCATCAGCTAAAGGCATATTCCTAGTATGAATCTGTAAAATCTCTAATCTACCATCTTTGTTTGGAACCCCTATTTCTATTTCTCTATCAAATCTACCTGGACGCCTTAAAGCTGGGTCCAATGCATTAGGCCTATTAGTAGCCCCAATTACTATTACGTCACCTCTTGCCTCTAAACCATCCATAAGAGCTAATAACTGAGCTACAACTCTTTTTTCAACTTCACCAGTTACTTCCTCTCTCTTTGGGGCTATTGCATCAATTTCGTCGAAGAAAATTATTGAAGGCGCATTTTGTTTAGCTTCTTCAAATACTTCTCGTAATCTTTGCTCAGACTCACCATAGAATTTACTCATTATCTCCGGACCATTTACTGATATGAAGTGGGCATTCGTTTCATTTGCTACTGCTTTTGCTAATAATGTTTTTCCACATCCAGGTGGTCCATAGAGTAAAACACCTTTAGGAGGATCTATCCCTAGCCGTTTGAACAATTCTGGATGTTTCAATGGAAGTTCAACCATTTCCCTTATTTTCTGTATTGCATCCTGTAGTCCCCCAATATCTTCATATGTGACCCTTGGAACCTTTACTTCTTCAGCGGGTTTTTCTAGTATAACTAGATTTGTCTCTTCATTCACTAGAACGATGCCACTGGGTCTTGTTAATATAACTTTAAAAGGTATTGCTTGACCTAAAACGGGAATTAAAACAGTATCACCTTCAGTCAATGGATAGTCTATAAGCCTCCTTTTTACGAAGTTTATGAAACTTGAATCTATTGTTATCGAAAAAGATGAAGGTGCAAGTCTTACCATAGATGCAAATTTTGCTTCAGCCTTTCTTATTGTAACTTTATCTCCAATACTAACTCCAGAGTTCCTACGTATAAGTCCATCCATTCTTATAATGGTATTATCATCTTCATCATATGCGGGCAAAACTATAGCAGCGGTCTTCTTCTTCCCTTCAATTTCAATTATATCACCAGCATTCAGATTTAATTCATGCATCACCACTGGGCTAATTCTAACCTTTCCTCTTCCCACATCTCTTTGCTTTGCTTCCGCTACCCTCAATTGAATTTCCTTTCTATTCTTTTGAGGTTGCCCCACGGCGCTCAACTCCCGTATAATAAAATTATAGAAATTAGATATTTATTTGTTTGTTATGTAAGTTTGTAGATTGATAGCAAGAAATCATCGATGTTACTCTTTAACCTTTAAACAAGTCTACTATATTCTGCTAACATATTCAACCTCTACTTGACTAACGTTAGGTATTTTACTTATAGCATCTTCAATAGAAGATGTGCCACCTTGTGTTTCTTCAGGCATAACTAAGGCTATTTTTAGCACATTAATACCAAAGGCAATAGGTTCCTTTACATAACTGCCTAAAACTACTCCTATGGGCAAAACCTCTTTTATTTCAGCTACTAATTGGTCTAAGTTTACATCTATAGAGGAGGGATACACTTTCAATAAGACATATACTTTCCCCAAGAAGACCACCTTAAGTTTAGGGACCTTCAAATCCACAATTAGGGCAACGATATGTATTAGCTAGTTTTCTACATCGTTTATCTCTCCATAATGTGTAACCACAATTTGGACAAGGGAAACTGACACCTTTCTCAAGTGGTAATATAGGATATTTACATGAGACGCAAATAGGCAATTTTAGTTGCGTGTTTTCAGCCATAGTTTTCACTCTTCTCGTACCTTCCCTTTATATGTAACTTGCCAATAAAAATTTTACTATCAAAATTAGAAAGTAACATTTTATAAAATGTTTTTATTTAAATGTAAAGAGATGTTGAGTATGATTGATGATATTAAACAAGTTATAGTCATTAGAAGCGATTTGAAAATAAGCATAGGCAAAATAGCTGTACAGGTGGCGCATGCTGCAGTAAGTGCATCAGAAAAAGCTAAAAAAGAAGAATACAACTGGTGGGAAAAATGGATGAAAAGTGGTCAAAAGAAGATTGTATTGAAAGTTAGTAGCGAAGAAGAATTAGTGGAACTATACAATAAATCATTGTCAGCAAGGCTTCCAGTAGCATTAATTTATGATGCAGGATTAACAGAGCTCCCTCCAAATACGCTTACTTGTTTAGGCATAGGACCTGCACCTTCTAATTTAATAGATAAAGTAACAGGCCATTTACCATTACTATAAGGAGAAAGAGAAGTAAGATGTTTTACGAGACAAAAAGTGGTAGAGAAAAGTTAATCGGGTTAAAGTACTATTCTACCCCAAACGATATTAGTATTAGTGATTTTAATATTGAAAACATAGAGGATTTTATAGTTCAAGAAGTTTTAAGAGGATGGTTAACTCTACCCATAAATGAAAAACATGGAGTATTTTTACCAGTTTCTTGCAGAGGTAATTATGTAAGAGCGATACTAGTTAAAAAAGGCATAGACACACTTACAGCAATTCACACTATTTCGAAAATTGTTAATATTCCACTCGATGAAATACAATTCTTGGGATTAAAAGACGCAAAAGGAATTACTAGTCAGTTAATAAGCTTAAAATATACAAAAAAACTGGGAAAATTAAAAACTAGTAACATAAATATAGTATGTTCATATGAATCATGTGCACCAGTAAGTACACAAGAATTATGGGGAAATAAATTTACGATAACCTTGAGGAAGAGAAAAAAAGAGGGAGAAAACGATGAGAATTTCTTAAAAAACATGATAAAACTTCAAAAACTAATTTCAACAAACGCATTAATTTCGTATTTTGGTTATCAAAGATTTGGAATACTTCCACCCTTAAACCACATTATTGGAAAATACATTCTAAAGAGAGAGTATCATGATGCTATAAAAATAATTCTCTCAGATAAAAACATCAGTAATGTAAACAACGATTACAGGTTAATATATGAAAAAGAAATAATTGATTTGATGAATAAGTTTAAGAAGGACTATCTATGTGTATTTAAAAATATTCCCAAAATAATAGTTAAGATCTTTTTACAGTCTTATCAATCGTTTTTATTTAATAAGATGATAAATAAAAGGATAGAATTGGGATTACCATTGGACCAAGCAGTAATTGGAGATATAGTAGGATATAGTGAGGCAACGATTTATAGAGATGATGATATAATTGTTGTGACGAACAGTAATTTTGATAAGATTAATCGTCTTGTTAAACAAGGACAGTTATCTATTTTATATCCACTTCTAGGATATTTAACTGAAAAAAGAAAAATGCCTAGTGGAGAAGCATATGAGCCGATAGCGAAAGTTATAGAGGAGGAAGAAATATGCCCTGATGATTTTTTATTTAATGATATACCAGAGATCTCATTAGCAGGATACTATAGGCCTTTAACGTTTAGAGTTTACAATTTCCTATGGCACTTAACAAAAAGTAGCGATATTAAATGTAGCTTTCTTCTAAAAAGAGGATTTTACGCAACCATAGTCTTGAGAGAATTGATAAAACCAGCGTAAATTTGAGTATTTTCATGGAACTAGTCTATTTTTGTCACGTGGAAATAGAGTAACTTCACGTATATCGTTTACATTTGTTATGATCATTAAAAGTCTTTGTAAACCCATCCCCCATCCAGCATGAGGGGGCATTCCATAATCGTAATATGTTATAAATGGTTCAAATTTACTGGGATCTAAACCAAGTTTTGTCAATCTATCTATGAGCTGTTCTTTTAAGTGAATCCTTGATCCTCCACTTGCTATTTCCAACCAAGACCAGTTTAAATCAAAAGATTCACTTAATTCAGGATTATCATTTTTCGGTTTTATATAAAACGGTTTCAAGGATAAAGGCCAATCAATTATAAAATATGGTTCTTTAATTTCTGTTCCAAGGATTTTATTTCCAGCTGTTGGAATGTCTTCGCCAAAATTTATTTTAAAGTTTTTGTTTTTTAGAATTTCTAAAGCATCATTATATGTTATTCTTTTAAATGGTAGCTTTGGTTGTTTTAATTCTATATTTAATGCTTCTAATTCCCTTTTATTACATGTAATTATTTTATCAATGGCAAAGCATATTAGTTCTTCTAATATTTTCATGACATCTTCTCTATTTGCAAATGCCATTTCTATATCAACGGATATAAATTCATTTAAATGATAGGAGGTATCAGATTCTTCCGCTCTATAAAATTGTGATATTTCATATACTTTTTCAAATGCTGAAGTTAAAGCTTCTTTATATAATTGTGGGCTTTGAGCTAAAAAAGCCTTTTTACCAAAATAATCAACTGAGAAAAGTGCAGCTCCACCTTCAGTGGCAGTAGCTAATATTTTAGGAGTGAAAACTTCAATAAATCCATGATTTTTAAGATATTCTCTTATTGCATCGATTAAAGTATTTTTAATTTTAAAGATCGCTACCCTCTTGTGATTCCTTAGGTCTAATACCCTCATATTGAGCCTTTTTTCAAGACTCGTAAACACTCTTCCAGAAGTATCTATTGGTAATGGTTTTTTGGATATATTCAGTATTTTTATGTCTTCAGGTATTATTTCAACTCCATATTTTGCAATTTCACTCTTCTTTATAATTCCTTTTACACCTATTACAGATTCTCTAGTTATCTTTTTTATTTCATTTATTCTCTCTTTGGAAAAATTACTTTTATTTAATGTTATTTGGGCTTTACCTTCCCTATCTTTTAAAATAATAAATAAAATACTTCCAAGATCTCTTATTTCATCTACCCATCCAAATATTACAATAGATTTCCCATCTCTATCCTTTGTGACATCATTTGTGTAATGTGTTTTCCTCCAATTCTCTAAATCATCTAACCTCATATCAATCACACATATGTATAACTATTCTTGTACTATACGAATAACTTCTTTTGTAAACTTTGATAATACTTTTTCTATGATGTCTTTATTCATTCCAAGTTTAATTAGTTCCGACTTAGGTATTTTAATATAATTTTCGCAAGTTCCATCTGGAAGCCAAAGGGTATTTACACTTTTAACCTTTATAGGTGAAAGTATCTGCTCTGCCAATTGACGTATACTAGCTGCTTTTTCTATTACTTTAACGTTTTTATTAAGTTTATCCTTTATCTTTAGTGCAATTTTGTTCCAAGTTGATTTAGATAACCTACCACTACTTTTAACTAATATCATTATAGTATCATCTACAGCCATAGCTTTATAAAAAGTAGCGTCTTTTAATTCTGGAAATTTACTTTCCAACTCTAGTAGTATTTTACTTATTTCGATGTCAAGTTCATCTATTTCTCCAGAATCTAATTTATTTTGACAACTTTTACATAAAATTCCACTTTTTATACAGATTAAACATAAGGGCAAATTCAAAAGCAGCTCCTCCGCGTAAACTAATCAACTAAGTTTAAATAGTTTTAAAATATATGTGTTTTCATCATTTGTTATATAATTGTGAAAATGAAAAGATTAAAATATGCAAACTTTCATGTATTATCAAAAGGTGTTTCACTTTAATAAAATGGTGAAAAAGAATGGCGAGCAAGAAACAAAATGAAATATTCCTCACAGAAAAACAATTTAAAATGTTATCAAAACTATATGAAAATTCTAGAGAAATAAATGTGAGAAGCATATATAAATCCCAAAGTGAACTAGCTAATGAACTTGGAATAACAAGACAAGCTTTAAGCATCCATTTGAGAAAATTAAAGGAAAATGGTCTAATAAGAACTGGAAGAGGGTTCATAGATTTAACCGAAAAAGCACTAAAGATTCTTGAAGAAACTACTAGTGATTCATTCGTAATGATTAAAGTACAGCCGCAAAAAAGAAATCAAGTGTATGAACAGATGACTCGTATACCATATTTAAAAAGTGCATATAGAGTGACTGGTGAAATAGATATTATAGCTGTCGTAAAACAATCAGTTCTTGATGACTTCCTTAAAGAAATATCAAAGATAGATGGTATAATACTTACTTCTACACATGTGGTGATAACAAAAATAAAGTAATGGAATAAAAGTTACTACTTTTAAAACAGTATAAATGGAAAGAACAAAAATTTTATTTCAATGTAACATTTTAAAAAGTTGGGTGTTGCAATATGCCTTTACAGGACCAGGAGGCCTTAAAAATAGCACAACAAAAAAGACTCTTTTTCATGATATGTAGGGAGTGTGGTGCTAGAAACCCGCCTTATGCTACAAAATGTAGACGATGTAGAAGAAAGAATTTAAGATGGAAAAAACGTGAAAAGTCTAAATAAGAATCCTATTTATGGGCGGGTCGTCTAGTTGGTTAGGATGTCGCCCTCACACGGCGGTGGTCGTGGGTTCAAATCCCACCCCGCCCATATACCTCTTCTCCAAAGAAAAACTTGAAGCAAAAATAATTAGAGCTTATATTTATAATGGTATTTCTTCCCCGACCTCTGGTATGATGACCTGTTCAGCTAATTTTTCCTCTTCAAGGATTTCTTTAAATTGTTCTAGTTTTTTCTTTTCACCATGTACTAATATTACCCTTTTTGCGTTAATTGATTTTATCACATTCACCAACTCTTTATTACCACAATGCGATGAAAAATCAAAATATTTAACTTTTGCACTTATTTTCTCAACATTCTTACCAAAGTTATATTCACCGCTTTTAATTAACATAGCTCCAGGAGTATCTTCAACCTGATATGACACAAGAAATATTGCGTTTCTCTCTTCTTTAGCTATCTTCTTTACATAAAATCGTACTATACCACCTTTAAGCATACCAGCAGGAGCTATTATAACTCCAGATTCCTTACATATTTTCCGACGTTTAGACCAACTATCCACCCATGTGGCTTTTTTAAGCGCATCAGATAAAAGTTTATAATCTCTAAAGTATTGAGGATGATCAAGGAAGATGGTACTTGCAGTTTTAGCCATACCATCAATAAAAATTCTATCTCTAATTCCGTGATGATATAATACACAAAGTATTTCTTGGGATCTTCCAACAGAAAATGCAGGTATAACTACGGTTCCATTACTATTTATAACTTCATGAATGGAATTTATAAAGTTGGCTTCAACAATCGATCTTTCTTCATGATCAACTGTCGCATAGGTTCCTTCCATAATTATAACATCTATATCTGGAAAATTTATCTTCGCCCCATGTAACATCTTTGTATCAATAGTGTTAAAATCTCCAGTATAGAGAATCTTTTTACCATAAGCCCTTATTAAAAACATTACACTTCCGGGAACATGTCCAGCATTCAATACATATATGTTCAAATCTTTTATTCTTAATTCATCTCCAATTTCTATGGGTTCAATGGATTTAAGCATATAGTTAAGTTCTAAAAATTCATAAGGCAAGTAGTATGAGGATATTTTTATTAAATCCTTTATAAGTAGGTTGGTTATCTCTCCAGTAAGCTTTGTGGTTAATAATTTTGGTTTTGAGGATGCATAAAATAGGGGAATGCCACCAGAATGATCCAAATGCGCATGAGTTAATAATATTGCATTTAAATCCCTACTTGAAACAGGTAAAGGAAACTTTGGTTCATCTCTGTGAATCAAAACACCATAATCTAACAATAGTTTAGAGTTATCGGTACTTAGTTTTATTGCGGATCTTCCTATTTCCATGGCTGCGCCAAGCACCTCTATTTTCATGATTTACCAACCCAAGATTATTGTATGGGTACAATTATTAGGAAATCTCAAATATAATTTTTACTTTAGAGTAGTGAAAAGTTATTGTTTAATTTTTTCTAGAATAATTTTAAATTGTGGAAATTTTTTAAATATTAAACTTATTTTGATACCTTTATATTTGAGTAACCTAATTAGTTTCTTTAGTGAAGATTTAGTCATATAATTGCTATTGAAAATTAGTATCACTTTGTTATAATTTCCTTTTTCGATAAGTATTTTTAAGGCATGGAGTATTACCTTTTCAGATTCTTTATCTACAATATCAGGTTTTTCATACTGCGAAAGAGGATAAACCTCAAGAAGTTCTATTGGTATTATACCAAAAGGAAATCCATAGATACATATATGAATCTTATAGAATAGATCATTATATAATAAAAGTTTGTCTAATAGATATTTTGCATATTTCCGATATTCCGTATTTTCTGGTATGAGTATAAGTATATTTTTTTCAGTAAAAGAAACATTTTCCTTTAATCTTAAAAGATGTCTTGTAATTTCAGGTCGTGCAAGGCAGTGAGAAGAATTACAAAAAATGCCCCTAACTACACTTTTTGTTAATGGATCATTTTTTTCAATAAACTTTTTATATTTTTTAAACTTGATCAATAAGTTAAATAGTTTAGGATGCGCTTTTGATCTTACTTCCATAAGCTCCCATAAGCGTCCTTCATAGATCGCTTGTTTTATTGAATTTATTTCAGTTGTGATAACCCATAAGTTATGTTTTGCTAGTAGTACTTCACGATCCTTTTTATTAATTTCAATTAAATCTTTAACATCATACTTCCTACAAACATCACATGAACAAGGCAAATACTTTAAGTTTGAGAACTTTACAGTACCATATGGGGTCATATATCTATCATCTTTTGCAAATAGAGCATAAGATGCTGAATCAAATGTATCGCATCCTAATGCCACTAAGAAGGAAAATAATATTGGATGTCCAGCTCCAAAAATGTGCAGTGGTTTATTTGCTGGCAAAGATAGTTTGATGGTCATAATAATATCAATTAACTTATCAAAATCATAACTTTTCATATATTGTGTTAATCCTCCGATAGCATACATTTGGAAAAAGGGCATTTCACTTATCTTTATTGCACATTTTTTAACTAATTCAAGATATTTCCCTCCCTGTATGGGGCCAACCCAAATGATGTCGTCCCTAGTTTTCTTATTTCCTAGCATCATAGCATTGTTTATAGTTGCAATCACAGATTTCTCAGCTTCAAGTCGTGTATAACTTTTTAACGTAGGTACATCAAGAATTACAGAGATATCACTATTTATTTTCTCCTGCAATTCTATTACTTCTTCAGGGGTAATAGATATTTTTCCATATTCCAGCATTTGGTAAGCACCAGAATCAGTCATTATAACACCATCAAAGTTCAGTAAAGTATGAACATCATTAAAATGCAATTTACCTTTTTCTACAGCCTGTTTAATTAAATAAATATTTGTTATTAATTGGTTAATTTTAAAATCCTTCTTCATATCATTAGGGCTGATGATATTTTTTACTGGATCTACTACGGGAAAAACTGTAGGTGTATGAACAATTCCACTTTTAGTTTTTATTGTACCTATTCTACCAACTAAGTCCCTATCTATTATTTCGAAGGACATTAAGTTTCACTTTGTTGCTTCTTCTCCTGCATAAACTGCTCATATATTTTCTTTACACGTTCTGCTATAGGACCACTGCCTTCAATCGTTCCATCCTCAGTTATTCGAACTTTATCCATAACTATTATGACACCAGCATCTTCGATCATAACGACATTATTTGGAAAAACTTTCTCCAACCTTTGAGCAAATCCTTTTAAATCAAACGGTTCTTCTTCTCTAACTATTTCTGATATAACCTCCCCCTTTATTAGTATCCTTGTATAGTGATTATTATCATCATCCTTTGCATTGGATAGAAACAAATTTAGTGTGTTTGGATCATATCCTATAAGCTTTCCTCTAAACTTCTTGTTGTAGATAGTTTTGACGCTTATTTCTTTGTCTAGTAATGATGCAAGTTCTTTCATATATCTTGCCATACTTGGAGTACTAATACTGCTCATTATGATTCCTCCATAGATAATCGTTTTATAGGTGGTTTATTTATTTTATTTTCTAACATAAAAACATATACGTGTTTCAAAATACTTTCATAAGAGGGTATTACAAACCAATTTGTTAAAATACATATATATTATGTTTAAAAGTAATATTAATATAGTTAAATGTATAATATTGTAGAAAAAAATTTATTAAATAATAAAAAAATATAATTTTGAAGAAAATGAATAATTCAGAATTATCATTAAAATGTAAAGAATGCGGAGGTAAATTAGTTGTTTCAGAATATGGGGAAGTCGTATGTTCCGAATGCGGATTAGTTCATGAAAAAGTGTACTTACAACCATTATTTGAAATAGAACCATTATCAGATTTTTCTGCTATAGAGAAACTCTATGTAAGTCCTGATGGAAAACCCTTAAGGGTGGAAGGATTAGGGTCTACGTTTATAAAAGTAAAAGGAAAATTTAGGGATGTTAGAGGAAAAGACATTGAAAATCCGCATTTTTTAAAACTTAAAAAAATAGATGCGATATACGTTAAAAGCAGATGTAAAGGTTTAGATGCTTCATTATCATTACGTAGAGTATGTTCAATATTAAATATACCTAAAAATGTTTATGAGAGAGCAAGCTATATTTATGGAAAAATATTAAACGTAAATAAATATTTCGGAACATCGTATCAGCTTACAGCAGCAGCATTGCTAATCGCATCAAGGGAACTAAAACATCCATTAACATTACGAGATTTAATATCTATTTATCGTAAGTTAGGCCATAAAATATCGGCAAAATCCATAATGCGAATAGTATCGAGTATATCAACTGAATTATCTATAAAAAAGGTTTTAAGAACCCCTAAAGATTATCTCTTACACATAATTAATAAATTGAAGGCTAATGATATAATAAATAGAAAAATAATTTATTTTACTGGTAAGAGTCCTGAGGAGTATTATACTGAGTTAATTAACTATTCTAGTAAGATTTACGAATTAATTGACGAAAGATTTAGAATTGGGAAAAATCCATATCTTTTAGCTACCTCAATAGTATATGTTGCAGATAAAGTTCTTTGTAGAGAAAAGGGGTATTACCAACCAGTTTTATCTCAAAAATTGGTTGCAGAAACTGTTGGATCTACAGAATACACCATTAGACAACATTGTAAATACCTAGACAAAGTAGTAAACAATACATTTAATGATAGAAGAAATGAAACAATAGCCTAGTACTAGTATTAAAATATCAAATTCAAAATTTTTATAAAGGGAATTGGAAACTTTATTATCACCTCCAACAGTAATTTATACAAATGATAATAGTGTATTAATAAAATACAATTACAAAATATACAATGGGAATCTGAATCTAATGTATACGTCAAAAGATGTTAACTTTAGTTATTTAACTTTAGTAATAATTTCTTTAATACCAACATTCATTAATAAATTAAAGAAAATTGAACTGAAAGGCATAGAGAAAAATCTTGAAAAGACCATCATAAAGTATGTTAGTTTACTATCGAACTTAAGATTTTTAAATAAAGAAATCACGTATTTGATTTCACGTAGTATAGATTGTGAAAATAAAATCTTGAAGGAAATGCTTCAATTATATCCGGAAGTTGGTTTTTCATATAAACCTCCCCTTAAATATGAAGAAATAAACAAAATAAAAGCGGTAACGAAAAAACTACCAGTAAATATTGGGAAGATGTTATCAAATCTATTATTTTATTCAAAGATATTCAATGAATCACTAATGACTATAGAAGGCAACAATTATAAATGGGATGCAAAAGTGGTTAGCACTTATGAAAAATGCCATAAAGAAGAAGGATATCCAATAAATATATTCTATATTAGCAAACTTGTTGACGAGAAAAAATCAAAGATATATTATCATGTCGACATAGATAAATCATTAATAAGATTAATACCAACATTATGGCTTTTAACTACATATTTGGAGATCAATATACCAAGGGAAGAATTAATCTTCGGACCAGGTTTTTTGGATAAAATAATAGAAAATAGGATCAATGCCGCAAAAAACTTTTTAAATGAATATTTAGTAGAGGTACCAGTAAATTTCTTTGAAAAGATATCTATTGCATCAACTTTTGCATCTTTAGGCTTATTAAAGTTAGCACCATTTCTATTAGATCAGAATATTGAAGAAGTATACATAGATGCACCTCAAAGGAATATCTATTTAGATCATAGTGAGTGGGGGAGATGTGAAACTAACTTGTCATTAAACGAAGAAGATATTGAACGTTTTGCTACGTTTTTGAAGGTTGAAAGTGGGTTACAATTAGATCATGGTTCTCCCTCGCTTAAAACAGATATAAATACTAATCTATTTAAATTAAGGGTCTCTATCGATGCGTACCCATTAATAGATGAAAAATATTCATTAGTAATTAGAAAGTTTCGAAATAGACCTCTAACAATAATTGATTTAATAAATAACGGCACAATTACTGTTGATGCAGCAACTTATCTCTTGATATCGCTAGCTCATAGATGCAATATCTTAGTTGTCGGGGAACCTTCATCTGGAAAAACAACATTAATAAATGCATTAGATATTATGACTCCATCCTATTGGAGGAAAATATCTATAGAAGAAGTTATTGAGAGTTTAAATTTAGCAAAATATGGGAAACATCAAGTGAGATATCGAGTAGATCCATTTGAAAAAGATATAAGTAATAAAAAGAGAACTGTAGAAACCATTAAGTTACTTCATCGATCGCCAAATTACATATTTTTTGGAGAACTTTTGACTCAAAAAAATGTTTCTATTTTCCTCCAATCATTAGAAGCAGGATTACATGGGATTCAAACAACGCATGCTGCATCACCTGAATCACTAATAAGAAAATGGATTCTACATTACAAGATACCCATTCAATCATTAGAACATATAAACGTGATAGTACACATGAAAAGAGAGATTTCATATAATACAAATAGAAGGTTTGTATATAGGATTGTTGAACCGATATTAGATTTTGAAAAAGAAAAGTACCACGTAAAATTAATAGATCTATTTGTTTATGATGGAAGCGAAAGAAAATTGATTTTATTGAAAGACATCAAAGAATCAAATGTTTTTAAGAAGATATCTAAAGAAGAAAATATTCCTATTGAAGAACTTAACCGAGAATTCGCAGAATGTAAAAAGCTTTTAATTAAATTAATGAATAGTGAAAGTGATTTAATTGACTTAAGCCATTTACTTGATAAAATTATCTTCGAAAATAGGGACATTAAATGAGACTATTTAATATAATTTCATCTATTCGCATACCGTTATTAAGTAGAATAATATGCAAATTGATATCAGAGCAATTTCGTAGTGCTGCCAATTACTTGATTTACAAGTATGAAAAAGACGACATTTTACCCGAAGATATTTACATAAATATAATCGTATTTGCATGTATAATTTCAATAATAATTTCATGTGTAATTTCTTTAATTTTTGTAAAAAATTTATTTATATCTCCTTCAATTTTCATATTTTTTCTACTACTCATGTATGTAATCCTTTATTATGGCATTGTTAGTGAGTATGAAAATGATAAATTAATTACTCATTTGTATTATTTCATGGCATTGAAAGATATGGCACTTGCATATAGTTCTACAAAATCCATTATTGAAGCAATAAGATTTGTTGTTTTAGGTGGATACCCAGTAATATCGGATATTTTGAAAAATATTATTAAAAATATTGTAAACGGACTAGACCCTGAGAAAATATTGATTGAAAGTAATGTAATTATGGAATTCGACAAAAGTCTAGATTTACAATTGAGTAAACTATTATCTGAAGTTAAGAAGGGAGAAAGTTTTTATCCACAACAGATTTCGATCATATATGATAAAACATTTGCAAAATTGGAAATATATTGCTTACTGTTATTATTTTTAGGATTTCTTCTTCCTATGATATCACTTTTTATCATTATGTCTATGAGAATTATAAACATAGAGATCGTACTATCATTCATTTTAATTCAAATAATTGTTTTAACTATTTTCTCAAAATTTTTACTTACAAAAATTTATTATTTGGTTGGTGTGAAAAGATGATGCTATTATTTTCATTTCTTAATTATATTAGTTATAACATTTTAAACGTTAATATCCTATTTTTATTAGTTATAATAAGTGTATCATTGATTTTTATAGCAATTATTAAAACACGTTCAAAAAAGGTTAAAAGTTTAGACCGGTTATCAATAAAAACATATCTAGAAAGAGAAAGAGAATTTGAAAATTTTATAGCAAAATTTATAGAAAATTTAAAATTTATTAAAAGTCCAGAAGCGGCACTACTATACACTTCAAAAATATATAATGGAAAATTCAGTGATATTATTTTTCAAAATATTTCATTGGGATTATCTATAGGAGAAATATTTAATAATTTAAGTAATTTCTTTCCTAGTAATAAGCGCGTATTAAATCTTTTTTCAAGATCTTTATCCTATGATACAACACGTTTTATTTCTATATCGGATGATGTACTAAAATATATAAAAGAGACCATATACTTAAAGAACCAAATAGAAGCCTTACTCACGAAAGTACGAATAAAAATGACAGTTTTGTCTATATCATCATCAGCAACTTTAGCACTACTATCAAAAATTATACCGTTCATTTTGAATCTTATTATAATAGAAACGAACATAAGTATGTACTTTCCATTATTTAATGATTTATCTCTGGTTTCATTTTTATTGTTTCTTACTATTTCACTATATAACACATATATAGTTTCAAAGACGATATTTCATTCCCATTCTATTATTCTATCTATACTTTCATCGCTAATTTTCATATTTTTATATATCCTTACTCCAGAAGTAGGTGCAAGATTTTAAATACTGAAAAAGTTATTGAAAATAAGGGATTTATGTTCTTCTCCTGTAATATAAATAAAAGGAGGAAAGGATCACCACTATTAGAAGAAGGTTTACTTATAGCGTTAGCAGTTATAACAATGTCAATAGTTTTTTCAATGATATTGGGAATATTGGATGGTGTACAAAAAATGATCCAAAATCTAGGGTTTAATACTCAAAATTTTGCTAATTCATTAAATGATATATGGAATAGAATAATTTCATTTTTAGGACTCGGAGGATGAAAATTTTGTTAAATATTCTTTTAGCATTCCTTCCCTTTCTAAAGTTTCAAACCAATTTATATACTTGTTTTTACTAGTTTTCAAATTAGCGCAAAATAAAATATCCAGGATTTCCTTTACGATATCATCAGTTTCCTTGTTTGTAACATCTATTTCCACAACTTTATCAGCACCATAAGCTTCCAGAGCACTTATTAAACAGGCATCTAACATCTCAGCGAGCACATTTTCATATATCTTCTTTTTTTCCCATCCCTTCATTTCCAATACTTTTTCTAGTTTCAAAGGATGCATTCTTAATACAAAAGCTTTATAAACATATGGTGAAGGAATTATATCAGCATAATGTCCTTCTATAATTACTAAAGATTTACTCTCGGATATTAATTCAATAATCCTTTTAAGTAAGAGATCAAGATTGGGTACGTAAGATTCTCTTACTTCATCAAAGGCAATCAATATTCTTTCTTCTATGACGATTTTTGATAGGTTTATATATTTCGCATTTAAGACTTTACTGAGCTTCTCACAAACTGTAGTTTTTCCTGTACCTGGGCATCCGTGAATTATTAATACCTTTTCTTGCATCATTACCACAAACAATATTTAATGTAGTAAGCGTATATATAAAAAATGTGAGAGTAAGGGATGTATTGAACAAAATATATTGGCATAAAGATGAAAATAAAAGTGATTATGAAATATTATTTATCCATAGAGGGGCTCCAAATAATTTAAAATCATTCTCTGCAAACGACATAATAAAGATAGGGAAAGAAAGTGTAAACTATAAGAACAAAGATGATGACGTTGTAACTATACCATTTCATAGGATCATACTAATAAGAAATATAAAAACAGGAAAAATTCTATGGAAGAAAGGTATGTTGATGAGAGATGATGAGAAATGTGATGCTATAGGTTAAAATTTAAAATCATTGTAGAAATTATTAGTTGTAGGGTGTTTATTATCATGTATATTCGTGGACTATATGTAGGACGTTTTCAGCCTGTTCACTTAGGTCATGTGGAGTGTATAAAATATGTATCAAAAAAATGTGAAGAAGTTATAATAGTTATCGGTAGTGCGCAGGCAAGTCATACTCTTGAGAATCCATTTACCACCGCTGAAAGGATTCAAATGCTTAGGTTAGCACTCCAAGAAAATAAGTTCGATCTAGGGAAAATAATAATTGTTCCTATTGAAGACACATTAAATAATAATCATTCAGTATGGGTTTCAAAGGTTAAAAGTATGGTTCCAAAGTTTGATGTTATTTTTACTAATAGTCCTTTAACTAAAAGATTATTTGAGGAAGAAGGCATGAAAGTTGAAGAAATCCCATTTATTGACAGGGAAATCTATAATGGAACAAAAATTAGATCATTAATTATTGAGGGGAAAGAATGGAAGGAATTTCTTCCAAGAAGTGTTTATGAGTATATTAAGGAGATAAAAGGAGATGTGCGATTAAAATGTTTAGCGAAGAAGGATATTGTATGAGTTGATAGTGTAAACTAATGGCTTAGTTATTAGTATACGGCTTATTATTGTAACTTACGCTTACAAAGTTTTTGAAAAGTGAACCATCACTCATCTTTGAATTAAAAATCAGAGCTTTTAACTTTCATCATCGTTGATGTGAATACAACTAAGTGCTCAACCAGCTCATCATCTATATTAAATCGTTGTAGTTCTTATTTTAATAATTTAACCTTTAATAGTTCATTCCAAACATTGATAATGTCATTAAGAGATTCTTCGTCTAATATTTGTATTGCAAATCCAGCATGAACAAGAACGTAATCATTTACTTTTATTCTCTCTTTTACTAATGTTATTATTATTTCCTTTTGAACACCACCAAAGTCAGCTAATGCCTTATCACCATTTATTGATATTATTTTTGCGGGTATAGCTAGACACATACATATCAGTAAATGATAAGAAGCAAAAAATAATTTAAGTGTTTTTGTAATTATTTCATTGGTCTTAAAAATGTCGTTAAATAGGGGAGATTTCATACTCGTGAATTTTACAGCAAAAGTAAAGGATACTGAAGAGATAATTGATACAACAATTGAAGATGTGGCAAAGGAGGGAAAAATATACCAAGAAAATAAAGTTTATGGACCAAGGTTAATAATAATTGGGGAAGGACAATTATTAAAGAAGTTAGAAGAAGAAATATTGTCAATGAACGTAGGGGATAGAAAAATCATTGAATTGAAACCGGAAGAAGCATTTGGATATAGAGATCCATCAAAAGTAAGGATAATACCAGCAAGGGAATTAACTAGTAAGGGTATAACACCTAAAACTGGAACAAGAATTGAAACGGATGAGGGGGTTGCAATAGTTAGAAGTATAGGAGGGGGGAGAGTTGTAATAGACTTAAATCATCCATTAGCGGGAAAAACATTGGTGTACGATGTTCATATAATTAAGAAGATAGAAGAAGAAAACGAAAAAATATTATTACTAATTCAGCGGAGATTACCATCCGTAGATGTATCAAAATTTAATATAGCAATTAATAACGGAACTCTCGTAATAAGAATCCCAGCAGAAATATACTTACTAGAGGGACTTCAATACATAAAACGAGGTATAGTTAATGATATAGAAAGATTCTTTAAAAATATAAGAAAAGTTGAAATAGTTGAAACTTACGAGATTAAACATGAGAACAGAGAAGAGAAGTAGATTTTAAATTAGGAACTTTATTAAATGATTGTAACCAAAACTTTAGCTAGATTTTTACCATTTTGACATTTTATATGGTGTAATATCTTTTCAATCTTGATCTTGTCATTTTTAAATAGACCTAGGGGTGCACAAAGTGATTTATTTAAGCAAGTTGTTTTACATTCAATAGGGTTATAAGATACGATTACTCCTTCTAGTGCAATTCTACGTTCTACGAAAATTTCTATTGGTGATAATTTAACTTCAACTACTGACACGAAGTCATTTAATAATTTACAAAAATGTTTTTTATCCCTAACTTTAATTATTTCATATATTCGCCCTTGTTCTAGTCTTTCAACACAAACCTTTCTTAAATTACATGTTAAACATATTTCACTAGGTTTTTCAAAAACAAACTTATAACCATTTTTAGCAACATTACTATTAACTAATGTTATTATAGTATTATCCTTTGATAACCTCTGTTTCAGCTGCAATTTTTTCAGCCTCCCTCCAATTTAATTCTTTTTCATTCAATATTGTGTACCTATCTTTACGTATTTCTTTAGCTTTAATTAAAGCTTCTATTATATCATTCTCTTCTACCCCTAGTTCTTTAGCATTTGTTGGGGCTCCAATTATTGATAACGTATTTTTTATTTTTCTCCAGTTACCACCATGAAGATACATCATAATTATTGTACCCACGCCACATTGTTCACCATGTAAACCCGGTTTTTTCGCTATTATATCAAGTGCATGGCTAAACATATGTTCAGACCCACTACATGGTCTACTACTACCAGCAATGCACATAGCTACACCACAACTTATTAATGCTTCAACAATTGTTCTAATACTTTCATCCATTAGATGTCGTATCCTCTTGGCATGTTTTACTACGAGATTTGCTGACATTAAAGCAAGTGATGCAGCGTATTCACCATAATATTCTCCTAAACGTTGTTTAGCTAATTTCCAATCTTTAATAGATGTAAATTTTGCAATGATGTCACCACAACCACTTGCTATTAGCTTATATGGAGCTTTAACTATTATGTTTAAATCAGCTATTATTGATATAGGTGGATTAACAGTTATTGAGGTTCTACTGGATGTATTTCTAATGGAGGCTATAGGTGATGATATCCCATCGTGACTTGCAGCAGTTGGTACACTTATATATGGAAGGTTATTTTTAAAGGCTATTATTTTAGTTGCATCAATAACTTTACCGCCTCCAACACCAATTATAATATCGATATTACTTATTTTTTGAAATTCTTCAGATATTCTATTAATTTCGTTGATAGAAGATTCTTCTACAGTATAAAGTTCGCTTTCAAACCCGTTAGCACTTAAAATGTCATATACTTTTTCTCCAGCTATATTTTTAACATGTGGGCCAGTTAATATAATAACTTTATTCTTTACCTTTAATTCGTTGCATATTTCCCGTATATTGTTTATGACATTTTTACCTACAAGCACTTTTTGAGGCAAAGTGATTTTATGTTGTTCCAAAGCACATGCCCTCATAGAAAATTAAATAGGTAAATATATAAAAATAGATATTGAAAAAGTAATTCTTAAATACAAGAAAGTGCTCTTTACTGTTGTATTTTTCATGTTTTAAATAATTCTGGGTGGTAAAATGTATTATAGTAATATGAACAAAATATTAATGAGTGGAACAACAACGGTTGGCCTGGTATGTTCAGATGGAGTTATACTCGGCTCTGATAGAAGAGCTACTGTAGGTTTTTTTGTAGCTCATCCTCATGTTAGAAAGATATACAAATTAGACGACCATATTGCTGCAACTATAGCCGGAGTTGTAGCAGATGCACAAAATATAATGAATATCGCAAGTGCTAACATAAAACTATACAAATATATGCATAATAGGCCAATAAGTGTAAAAGCAGCATCAAGTTTACTTTCAAATATATTGATTAATGCAAGGGTATATCCTTTTATAGTACAACTACTTGTAGGAGGGGTTGACCACTCTGGACCTCGTCTTTTTGCTTTAGATCCATTTGGAACGGTGACAGAGGAGAAATATACGACTACAGGATCTGGTTCCCCCATGGCGATAAGCATATTAGAGGACTCCTTTAGGAGGGGACTCTCAATAAAAGAAGCTATACCAATAGTTTCACGTGCAATATCTTCTGCTATTAAGAGAGATCCAGCAAGCGGAGGAGGATACGACATTGTTATAATAACAAAAGAAGGAATGCAAGAATTTAGCAGTGAAGAGTTATCAAGGTCGAGATAACATATGGAAGATGCTATTTTTAGGATTAGAGAATCAATAATGAAAAATATACCTCAAAAAGCAGAAATAACAAGAATAGAATTTGAGGGTCCGGAGATAGCCGTTTATGTATCAAAACCAGAACTGTTATCAGAAGAGGTATTAAAGAAAATAGCTAAAGAGATAAAGAAAAGGATAACTATTAGAATAGAGCCAAATGTAAGATTAGATAAACAAAAAGTAATTGAACATATTTATGCTGGGATTCAAAAAGAAAATGAAATAAGCAATATTTTATTTGATGATGCATTTGGTGAGGTATATATAGTGGTAAAAAAGGGGGTAAAGACGCTTCTTGAAAACGAAGAAATTCTAAAAAGGATGACTGCATTAACTCTATGGAAAACTAAAATAGTTAAAGAACCTCCTATAAAATCATCAGTAAATGATTTTATAATAAAACTTAAGCTTCAATATGGAGAAACTAGAAGAAAAATATTGAGAGATGTTGGCTCAAGGATTCATAGACCACAAATCTTTCAGTCAGGAGAAATTAGAATGATTTGTCTAGGTGGATTTAGAGAAGTTGGACGTTCTGCTATATTGTTAGAGACTAGTGAGAGTACAATATTATTAGATTGTGGAGTAAAACCAGGCTTTACACATCCGTTACAAAGTTTTCCAAGGCTTGATATATCTGAATTTTTAATTGAAAAATTAGATGCAGTAGTAATATCACACGCACATTTAGATCACTGTGGATTTTTACCTTATCTTTTTAAGTATGGTTATGATGGACCAGTATACTGTACTCCCCCAACACTCGATCTAATGACCTTATTACAGCTGGATTATTTACAAGTAGCAGGAAAAGAGGGTTTAAACCCCCCATACTCCCTACAAAACATTCAGGAAGCAATACTACATACAATACCAGTTGAATATGGTGAAGTAACCGATATAGCACCCGATATACGATTGACATTTTATAATGCAGGACACGTTCTTGGATCCGCTATTGTTCATCTTAACATAGGTGATGGGGAACATAATATTGTATATACAGGAGATTTAAAGTTTGGAAGAACAAGACTTTTAGAACCAGCAACTTATTCATTTCCAAGAGTGGAAACATTAATCATTGAGGGAACATATGGTGCCCCCACAGATATTCTTCCACAGAGGATAGAGACTGAGGCAAAGTTAATAGAAATAATATTGAAAACAATAAATAAAGGTGGCAAGATATTAATACCAGTACTTTCTGTTGGAAGAGCACAAGAGATATTAATACTGTTGAATGAAGCTTTTAAAATGAATTATATAAAGCCAATACCAGTGTTTATTGAAGGTATGGTTCAAGAGGCTACTAGTATTCACTTGATTTATCCCTATGGACTTTCAAAGAATATTAGGGAAGAAATATTGGTAAAAGATGAAAACCCATTTTTAAACGAATATTTTCACATATTGTCCCCCTCGACGGACCGTGAAATGATAGCAAGCGGCGAACCATGTATAATCATGGCAACTTCAGGAATGTTGACTGGAGGCCCTTCACTAGCTTATTTTAAACTTCTAGCACCTGATGAAAGGAATTCTATAATTTTCGTTTCATATCAGATACCTGGAACATTGGGTAGACGTGTATTAAATGGTATGAGGGAGATTCCCATAATATCAGAGGATGGTAAAAGCGAAGTTATAAAAGTTAATATGAATGTTTTTTCTGTAGAAGGTTTTTCAGGTCATAGTGATAGAAGACAATTATTAGGATTTGTAAAGAGGATATCACCTAAACCTAATAAAATATTCGTTTGCCATGGTGAAGAAAACAAAGTAATAAATCTAGCTGAAACATTCTCAAAAATTTTCAAGATAAATGCATATGCTCCAAATAATATGGATGTTATAAGGTTGAAATGATAATGATTAACTGTTTGGAAAATGATGTTTAAGAGATACCCATATTTTATCACCTACATGATGAAGATTTCTAATAACTTTTCCATGTTTAATCGTATGAATCATAGTTGATGAAAATAGAGCTTTACCAATAGCTATAGTGATATTATGGTTACATTCAACTATTTGTACTATTTCGTTTTCATTGAAAAAATCTTTGATTTCAATAATTCCAGGCGCCATAACATCGGCTCCATTAATTATGTGACGGATTGCCCCATCATCAACTACAACTTTTGGCAGTATTTCTTTCACTTTGTCATTTAATATGTTTATTGTGGGGATGAAGAGGTTTTCTTGTAGTTTTAGTAGTATCGGGCTTCTCTCTATTACATAAACCTCAAATTTGTCAAATAATAAATATTCTATTTGAGGATTATTGTATGTAGCAATAACTTTTTTATACAATTCTGGATATAATTCACGTATTTTATTGATAATTTCTCTCGAATTTTTCCCACTTAATAAATGTCTTTTCTTAATTTTTGACATACCAACTTAAAGTAAGATTATCAGTAATTAATAAAATTTAATAATCAAGTTTAACCGTTATTTTTAAATTTAGATAGACGTTAAATAGGGTAGGTGTAAACCAATGACTGAAACTGCAACAAGCGAAGTTTTATCTAAATCATTGGGAGGAATGGTCTACGTAAAGTTAAAAGGTGAAAAAATCATTAGGGGGCTTTTGAAGAGTTTTGATCAACACCTAAATTTGGTTTTAGAAAATGCAGAGGAAATTGAAGAGAATAGTACAAAATCTCTAGGGACTTTAATAATTAGAGGGGATAATATAATCTTGATTTCACCAGTATCATCATAGTTGGTGTGATGACATGGTAAAAGGTACTACTTCATTTGGAAAGGCAAACAGCAAAAAAACTCATATAATTTGTAGAAGATGTGGAAGACATTCATACAATGTAAGAGGAAAATACTGTGCAGCATGTGGTTTTGGTCGTTCAAGTAAGATTAGGAAATACAAATGGTTGTTAGAATAATTCAAATGCATAAAAATAAAATAAAAACTATCCATTTGGTGGACCGGGCGGGATTTGAACCCGCGACCTCCTGCGTGCAAGGCAGACGCTCTTCCAGGCTGAGCTACCGGCCCAAACAGATTAAAATTGTAGTGCTCAGAATTTGTATAAAGGCATGATAAAATTTAAAATTTTTGTGAATATTTGAAGGGCCGCCGGCGGGATTTGAACCCGCGACCTACAGGTCCACAGCCTGCCGCTCTTCCAGACTGAGCTACGGCGGCCATTTTTATTCAAGTGTATTATATGGGAAGATATTATTGAGAGATTTCATAAGCTTATATCTAATAGGTCACACATTTATATAAGTGTTATTTTAGTTGTTTACTTTATATTGTCGCTAATTTTATATCTTAATATGGCAGCTACACCACCAAAGGATTTACGTAATTGTTCCCCCTCTTCGGTTTCAGTGGATATTAATTCTATTTTTACACCATTAGCTTCAGCCTTTTCAATAATTTCATCTAAAATTATTTTTTTATCATTTATTATCATTTGACCATTACACTTAGGGCACGGTTCACTTAGTATTTTTGATTCTTCAGACAAGTTAATGACTTTCTCCATACGATACCCGCAATTTGAACATTGAAGAATTATTCTTTCTAAATTTTCGAGATCTGTTGATAATAATATTTTTTCAACAAGATTTAGAGAAAGTAAATTTTCCACATTACTTAGTCCATATGATATGCAACTGTCATCTTTGTTTAAGATTGTTAGAAACTCTTGCATGATATTCTTCTCACGTATATACTTGACATTTTGTAGCAAATCTTTACTTCTATTCACCAACTCATAGATACCTTCTTCACTTGTATATCCAGTATCGACCACTCCGAGGATTTTAGATTGAAGTTGATAGTGAAGATAGTTTCCTTTAGCAAATTCTTCTTTAGTTTTACCAGGACCACCAATTATTATTCCTTGTAAAGTTATGTTCGTGTTTAAAAAGAATTTTTCAGCATATTCTGCAACTCTCTTATAGAATTCATGTGCCATTTGTTCAATTACACGTTCATACCTTCTTTGAGATTGCCCTCCAGCATCATGTTTTCCTGGAACCCCAGAAGTTATTGTATCAAGTATGTATAACTGTCTACCTTTTAGAATAGCAAATGTTGCTTCGTTACGATCCATCACGATTAATCCATAAAACTCTTTTTCAGTAATTATCTCTTTTAGTGGATCTAAGTAAAATTTGCTATCACATCTGTATAAATATGTTCTTATTGGTTCAGATGGTATTATCATATGTATTTCCATTTTTTCATCACCTGGGATTCCTGTTGAAATATATCCGCAAAAAATCACTAAACCATTTTCAGGAACTGTTTTAAATAGTTTTAATCTTTGTATACAAGATGTTAATGCATCAAGTACATGGTGTCTAGTTCTCCTGTCTTTAATGTTACTTGCTTGTGAATACTCTTGTTTTAATGCATTCATGACGTCAGATATTTGACGCCCTGGAGGTATGTATAGGCTTATTAATTCGGTTCCTCTACCTTCTTTACTTTCTAACTCTTTTATTAATTTTTGAAGTTTATACTCTTCAATTGAACTTTTTTCACTCAATCAATACACCTCTACAAATCTGAGAAAATTCAAGTTAGAAAATATTATAAACTTTCTTATGAATTAAACTTTATTATGATGATTATATGAGAAAAATTGTTGTAAGAATAGGGGGACATTTATTATTCTCTTCAAAGAATAAGATAAATGTTAATTTAATTAATGAATTTTCCAGAATACTTAAAAAAGCTTGTGACGAAGGAAATATTATACGGTTAGTTATTGGTGGCGGTGATTATGCAAGGGAATATATAAGTGCAGCTGAACGCATAAATGCATCAGAATTCGAGAAGGATTATCTAGCGATATTAATAACACGTGCCAACGCGTTTTTATTTAAATTGGCACTTAAAGAGTACGCATATGACTATATCCCACAAACATTAGATGAAATATTGAGAGTAAATAGTTTAACAAATAAGATAATAGTTTGTGGGGGATTAACCCCAGCTCAATCTACTATGAGTGTCGCTGCCACCATCGCAGAAGCAATAAAAGCAGATTTAATAATAAATGCTACTAATGTGGAGGGAGTATATTCAAAAGATCCTAAAGTATATCATGATGCAAAACTCTTAAAGAAAGTATCTACACAAGAATTAAAAAACATCCTAAAAGACCAACAAACAAAAGCAGGGTATTACGAACTTATAGACCAACAAGCAATAAATATAATTGAAAGAGCAAAAATACCATTAAGAGTTATTAATGGTGAAAATGCTGAGAATATAATTAGAGTAATCAATGGTGAAGACATAGGAACTTTAGTAGTACCAAAGAATAACTGTTCCTAAAGAGAGTAAAATAAATATATAAGAAAATTGGTAATAATATTTGGCCCACACTAAAAAGGCGGCGTCGACTAGACAAGGGGTTAAACCCCTCGTATGAATAGTCGGCCTCCAAGTGTGGGTAAACTTATGTGGACCTAAAATTTCTTTTAGGTCTGAATAAGGGTTCAATCCCCGTAAATGCCCCCGCAAAAATTATTATGCGGCCGTACTAACCCCGGTTGATCCTGCCGGACCCGACTGCTATGGGGGTGGGACTAAGCCATGCGAGTCAACACCCCAGGCAATGTTGGGGTGTGGCGTACGGCTCAGTAAAACATGGCTAACCTACCCTAGAGATGGGGATAACCTCGGGAAACTGAGGATAATCCCCAATAGGGGAAGAGTGCTGGAATGCCTCTTCCCTCAAAGGGTGTCAAGAACATGCCTCTTGACACCGCTCTAGGATGGGGCCATGTCCCATCAGGTAGTTGGTGGAGTAACGGTCCACCAAGCCTATAACGGGTACGGGCCGTGAAAGCGGGAGCCCGGAGATGGGCACTGAGACAAGGGCCCAGGCCCTACGGGGCGCAGCAGGCGCGAAACCTACACAATGTGCGAAAGCACGATGTGGTCACCCCCAGTGCTACCCGCTAAGGGTAGCTTTTCCCTGGTGTAAGAAGCCAGGGGCAATAAGCGGGGGGCAAGTCTGGTGTCAGCCGCCGCGGTAATACCAGCTCCGCGAGTGGTCGGGGCGTTTATTGGGCCTAAAGCGTCCGTAGCCGGTCTAGCAAGTTTCCAGCTAAAGCCCAAGGCTCAACCTTGGGAAGGCTGGAAATACTGCTAGACTAGGGGGCGGGAGAGGCTGGGGGTACTTCTGGGGTAGGGGCGAAATCCTATAATCCCAGAAGGACCACCAGTGGCGAAGGCGCCCAGCTGGAACGCGCCCGACGGTGAGGGACGAAAGCCGGGGGAGCGAAGGGGATTAGATACCCCCGTAGTCCCGGCCGTAAACGATGCGGGCTAGGTGTTAGGTGGACCTTGAGTCCACCTAGTGCCGCAGGGAAGCCGTTAAGCCCGCCGCCTGGGGAGTACGGCCGCAAGGCTGAAACTTAAAGGAATTGGCGGGGGAGCACCACAAGGGGTGAAGCCTGCGGTTTAATTGGAGTCAACCCCGAGAACCTTACCGGGGGCGACAGCAGGATGAAGGCCAGGCTGACGACCTTGCCAGACGAGCTGAGAGGAGGTGCATGGCCGTCGCCAGTTCGTGCCGTGAGGTGTCCGGTTAAGTCCGGCAACGAACAAGACCCCCACGTTTAGTTGCTACTCGATTCCAGTAGGAATCGAGGCACACTAAACGGACTGCCGCCGCTAAGGCGGAGGAAGGAGGGGGCCACGGCAGGTCCGTATGCCCCGAAACCCCCGGGCCACACGCGGGCTGCAATGGCGGAGACAATGGGTTCCGACCCCGAAAGGGGGAGGTAATCCTGCAAACTCCGCCTCAGTTGGGATCGAGGGCTGCAACTCGCCCTCGTGAACATGGAATCCCTAGTAACCGCGCGTCACCAACGCGCGGTGAATACGTCCCTGCTCCTTGCACACACCGCCCGTCGCTCCATCCGAGTCGGGTTTAGGTGAGCTCTAGCCTGTAAGAGGTTGGAGCGAACCTAAGCTCGATGAGGAGGGAGAAGTCGTAACAAGGTGGCCGTAGGGGAACCTGCGGCCGGATCACCTCCTACGTTATTATCATTGGGGGCTACGATAGGGATTGAACCCTTAGATGCAATCTGAAGAGTAAACTCTTCAGATGAAGGGTGGAGGGATATTTATCCTAATGACTACCATGCATAGTTAGGTGCGTGACTTGGTATAGTTTACAGGATGTGTTGCAACTAAGCCACCTGGTGGATGGCTTGGCTAGGGCGCCGAGGAAGGACGTGGCAAGCGACGATATGCTCCGGGTAGGCGCATGCAGCCTTAGAACCGGAGATCTCCGAATGGGACTTCCTAACATGGGTTTAAACCCATGTTGTTTGGGATTTTTAAATCCCAAACGGGAACCCCCCGAACGGAAACATCTTAGTAGGGGGAGGAAAAGAAATCAATAGAGATTCCCTGAGTAGGGGCGACCGAAAGGGGAAGAGCTCAAATCGAACCCACTAAGGAAGACTTAGTGGGGATGTGAGGTTAATGGGGTTCAACCATATCCCTCCCTACTGAGGGAAGTAGAAGTGGCCTGGAATGGCCCGCCTTAGAGGGTGATAGCCCCGTATACGTAACCTCAGGGGAGGGGGTTGAACCCAGAGTACCACGACCTGGTTTGGTCGTGGGAAGTTGGGAGGCACTAACTTCCAAAGCTAAATACGTCCCTAGACCGATAGCGAACTAGTACCGTGAGGGAAAGCTGAAAAGTACCCCGGAAGGGGGGTGAAAAGAGCCTGAAACCAGGTGGCTAAATACGGTATGGCCTGAAAGAAATGAATCTTTCCAAAGGAAAACCTGGCGACAGGTGAGTACGAGGAAAGATGATCAGGGTCATACCATCCGTCTGGAAACACGGGCCAGGGAGTTCATGGTTGTGGCGAGTTTAAGAGGTCAACCCTCGAAGGCGTAGGGAAACCAACATGCCCGCAGCTAACTTTTATGTTAGCGAGGGGCGGGGTCCGAAAGGGCCTGGAGCCACAACCATGAAACCAGAAACCGGGCGATCTAGGCCTGGGCAGGGTGAAGTCGGGGGAAACCCCGATGGAGGCCCGAATGGGTGTTGACGTGCAACTCACTCCAATGACCCAGGCCTAGGGGCAAAAGACCAATCTAGCCCGGTGATAGCTGGTTCCCTCCGAAGCGGGTCCCAGCCCGGCCCACCCAGAGACCGTTAATGGGGTAGAGCACTGATTAGGTAGTAAGGGATCGAAAGATCCCGCTACCTTTTCAAACTCCGAACCCATTAACGTCGTAGAAGGGTGGAGACGGGTGCTCGGGGTAAGCCTGAGCGCCGAGAGGGGAACAACCCAGACCGAGGTTAAGGCCCCTAAGTGCCGATTAAGTGTCCGGAAAGGCGTCTCCGGCCATAGACAGCGGGGAGATAGGCTTAGAAGCAGCCATTCTTTAAAGAGTGCGTAACAGCTCACCCGCCGAGGCCGGAGGCCCTGAAAATTAACGGGGCTTAAATCGGCCGCCGAAACCTCGGAGCCCCCTTCATTGAAGGGGTGATCTGGTAGGAGGGCGTCCTAGTTGGTCAGAAGCTAGGTCGTAAGATCTAGTGGACCAACTAGGATTGCAGATCCTGGCGGTAGTAACAGCAAAGCCGGGTGAGAATCCCGGCCGCCGAAAGGGCCAGGGTTCCTCGGCAATGCGTCGTCAGCCGAGGGTTAGCCAGTCCTAAGGTGGAACGTAATTCGTATCCACCGATGGGAAGCCGGTTAATATTCCGGCGCCATGGGGGTACGATTGCGGCAACGCAAGCCTAACCCCTGACTCCTCAGGGTAGGCTGAGTGGGGTCGTCGCCCCATTCAAACGTTGAAGTCCAGGGAGAACCGTAATGGTGAGAACTGGACGAAGACGTGATGAGCTGCCTTTGGCAGTTCAGCCGATCCCTGGGGACCATGAAAAGGGGGTTAGGAAGGATCCCCCATGCCTGTACCAAGAACCGACACAGGTGTCCCTGGGTGAGAAGCCTAAGGCGTGTCGGGACTACCCTGGGGCTAGGGAACTCGGCAAATTGGCCTCGTAACTTCGGGAGAAGAGGTGCCTGATGTCTTCAGCATTTGCTGGGGACATCAGGTCGCAGTGACTAGGGGGACCCGACTGTTTAATAAAAACATAGGTCCCCGCTAGCCCGTAAGGGTGTGTACGGGGGCTGAATCCTGGCCACTGGCGGTCCGTGAAACCCGGGTTCAACCGGGCGAAGCGCCGCCGAAGGCCGGGAGTAACTCTGACTCTCTTAAGGTAGCCAAATGCCTTGCCGGGTAAGTTCCGGCGTGCATGAATGGATCAACGAGGTCCCTACTGTCCCAGCCCAGGGCCCGGTGAACCTACCTGGTGGTGCACAGTCCACCAACCCCCAGTGGGAAGAGAAGACCCCGTGGAGCTTTACTGCAGCCTGCTGCTGAGGGATAGTTGCGAATGCATAGCGTAGGTGGGAGTTAATGAAGTAACCCTTTCGGGGGTTATGGAGACGCCAATGGAACACCACCCTTTTGCAACTATCCCTCTGACCTAACCGTATAGGTTAGGGACAACGGCAGGTGGGCAGTTCGGCTGGGGCGGCACGCCTGCGAAAAGGTAACACAGGCGCCCAAAGGTTGGCTCAGGCGGGTCAGAAACCCGCCGTAGAGGGCAAGGCCAAAAGCCAGCCTGACTGCGCCCTTGAACGCAAGGGGCGCAGAGGGGAAACCCGGGCCTAGCGAACGTTCGTGTCCTCCTTAGTGGAGGCCGGACATGACAGAAAAGTTACCCCGGGAGTAACCGGCTCGTCGCGGGCGAGAGCTCACATCGACCCCGCGGTTTGGTACCCAGACGTCGTCTCTTCCCATCCTGGGAGTGCAGCAGCTCCCAAGGGTGGGGCTGCTCGCCCATTAAAGGGGAACGTGAGATGGGTTTAGACCGTCGTGAGACAGGTCGGGCTCTATCTACTGGGGGTGCGGGTCGCCTGAGGGGAAGGTACCCCTAGTACGAGAGGAACGGGGTGCCGCGGCCTCTGGTGTACCAGTTGTCTGACAAGGCAGCGCTGGGCAGCCACGCCGCGGAGGATAACCGCTGAAAGCATCTAAGCGGGAAGCCTCCCCCAAAAAGAGGCGACCATTCCCCAGCATAGAGTATAGGCGACTATACTCGGCTGGGGACGAGGGTGGGGATAGAAGATCCCGTTGATGGGGTGGAGGTGTACGTGCCAAGGTCGAAAGACCGAGGCACTCAGCCTGCCACTCCCAATAACCCGAGGTAACACATCCTGTAAACTATACCAAACGAAACGCCTAACTATGCATGGTGTCTATTTTAAAATGGGGGGAATGTAGGGTAAGTAGCGAGGCGGGTTCCGAGTAAAACTGGCGACAGTTTTACTTGAGGAAGCCCACCCCCACTGTGGCGCCGCAACCCCATAAGGGGTAGGGCGAAAGCCCTAGCTATGGCACAGAAATAACACCCCTTCTGGTTATATGAGGATGATACACGCACCAAGCCTTGCAAAAGGCTGAATTAAGCTGTTGACGAGACCAGAAGAGTGGTTGAAAAAGCCAGGCTTGCGGGGGCAAGGCCAAAAAGAGCTGATGAGCTGCCACACGAAGCTCAGGTAGGCCGCTTAGACGAATCCCGCCATAAACAAAAGGTGGGCTATCGCTACTTACCCTACATAACCCAAAAATTGTTTACGAAACTCGTTTTCTAAATTCATTAATTCAATACTATTTTTTGAATTAATATAACATTTAATTAATTTTTCATTTATTGACATAAAGTTTAACCCCCACTTAAAAAGTGATAATAATTTCACGGCTAAATTCATTTCATCTAACAAAATCAGTGCTGCTGCAAATGCCTCAACGCTGCTTAACATATATGGTTTCGCATAATTAACAGGGTTAGCTGCAAAAAACAATGGTAAACGCCTACTATTGTAAAGGTCTTTGAAATTATTTAAGATATCTTGATTCTTCCAAGAACAATCAATGACTACTAATCCCCCGTTTCTCACAATAGGTTTATCTAGTGTACTTAATATTTTTGTGGAAAATGGATTCAAAATAATAGAATTTTTATACACATTTTTCAATGATTTAATAAATTTTACAAACCCAAATTTTTTAAGTTTTATTGAAGTACATTTTCGAGGATCGCATTCATGAAGATGCCAAACATATAAAGGGAACATATTATCATTAACCTAAAAAATATCTTAAACTAAACACTTAAATTTTAGTTTTAATCAAATATGAGTGTGATGAAAAATGAGCACAGCCTTCGTTCTCATAAACACAGAAATAGGTTCGGAAAGAGAAGTTGCTAAAGAATTAGTGAAAATAGATGGTGTTGAAGAAGCTTATGTTATTTACGGTGTTTACGATATAATAGCAAAAGTAAAAGCTGAAAACTTAGATAAGTTAAAAGAAATAATAACACTAAAAATAAGGAAGATGGAAAAAGTAAGATCAACATTAACTATGATTGTCGTTGAAGAAGGTAAGAAGAAATAAGAATGAAGGTAAATGGTCATAAAATTTCATATAGGAATTGACAATACAGATTCAATTTATGGGGGATGTACAACATATGTAGGAGCATTAATCATAGAAGAGCTTTTAAAAATCAAAGGTATAAACTTTGTAGATTACCCAAACTTAATAAGATTAAATCCCAATATACCATGGAAAACTAGAGGAAATGGTGCGATAGCGCTCAGAATAGAAATTTTAAATGATGAAATAATCGATAGAATAAAAGAGAAAGTTGTTAAAAAAGTTTTTGAAAGTTCACGTATAGATGAGGGTGCTGAACCTGCAGTAGCTTTCTTGAGGGGTGAGATCCCAAAACTACTAAGAAATTTTTCCGTAGATGTTATAAGGAGATTGGTGAATTTAGAAGAAACAATCAGAATAGCAAAGGAAAGCCATGTTGAATTTGTAACGTTAGAAGAGAATAAAAATAAAGGAATTGTTGGGGCCGTAAGTGCAATAGGAATGACTATGGAAGAAGATTACACTTTTGAACTTCTTGCATATAGGAAGAAAGAAAATTACGGAAAGAAGAGGATGGTAGATGAAAAAAGTGTATATGAAATGGATAGATTAACCTCACCATACACCTTTAATAACATAGATTATAGTGAGAGAAGAATATTAATTACGCCTAGAGGACCGGATCCAGTATTGTTTGGAATTAGAGGCGAAACCCCAAAAATACTCTTAGCAGCTCTAAAAAAATTGAAAATATATGAACCCATAGAGAGATGGGTAATATACAGAACAAATCAAGGCACAGACAATCATTTCAAACATACAAAGGATCTTATGAATATAAGAGAATACGACTCTGTGAAGGTATGTGGCACTATTTGCACATCACCAAAAATAATACAAGGAGGACACACGATATTAACAATGACGGATGGAAAAAATAACATTAAGTGCATTATATATGAGCCTACAGGTCATCTAAGGAAAATAGCATACCACTTGCTTCCAGGAGATATTATAGAGGTTTACGGTTCAGTAAAAAAGTCGGGAAAAGAGGACCTGACAATAAATGTTGAAAAAATTTATATAAAGAAAATAGCACATATAAAGGAAAAAGTTAATCCAAAATGCCCAACATGCAACTCAACAATGAAATCAGAAGGGAAAAATAAAGGGTATGAATGTAAAAAATGCAAATATAAAGCAAATTTAGTGAAAATAGAAATAGAAAAAGTAAGGAGTATTATAGAGGGTTTATATATGCCTACCCCAAAAGCTCAAAGACATTTAACGAAACCACTAATAAGGTATGGACAAGAAAAGGAAAAACATCAAATAAAACTAATTAAAAATTGGTATTGGAGTGAAACTATTAAATGTAGAGAGTAAAACTTATTGCCCAGAAAAGAATATTTAATCATAAATAGAAGAAGCGGGGTGGGCTAGCCAGGTTATGCCGCGGGGCTCATAACCCCGAGGTCGGTGGTTCAAATCCACCCCCCGCTACCAATTTTTAATTAATGTTCTTCCTTTGGCTTGTTTCATTCCTACAAGCAAAACAGAACTGATATACTAAAGTTTATTTAATGTCATTTTACGATCTAAAAACCATTACAGATACAAAGTAGTCAAAAATTTTGACCATACTTTAACTAAAAACTATGATTTATGGTTCCTTTAGGAACCATAAGAAAGGCTTCTTTTAAAACCTCTTCTTATAGTTTACAACGAATAAAAACTGAATATAATGGTTACTTATTGGATGCAAAAATTCTCGTTTTAATAAAAGCAAACTTAAAATAGTTATATTTATAATGAACTATAATGATGCGTATAAAATCTCTAAAAATCATATATATAAATATTTCTATAATCATAAACATAAAGAACCCCATTTATCATAGTATTTATGTTAAGTTAAATCATTATATGTTAACTAGTTTGCTAAAATACATCTAGATACTTTAAAACTAAAAGGAAAAAACAATTTATGTATAGTTTACTGCACAGTCAATGGTTTTAAAATATTTATTTTTAATATTTTTTAAAAATAATGAAATTATGGAAAAATTAGAATCATCCATAACTATCATTAATCACTAACAATAATTAAAGAACATTTGGAGGACCCCGTTCTCTTCCTATGGAATAATAAGAGAGTGATAGATGTATCTATCTTATTATGTTGAAGTTTTTAGAGTAATTACTCTATTTCTTTTTATAAAAATGATTATATAATGTAATTCGGAATATATTATAGAGTATTTCTTCATTACCCAATAACATAACAAACATTTTAAAGGTATTTCCATAAGAAATAATGGGGTGACCCTTTGCCTTATATTGATGATGAAAAAGCATACAAATTAGCACAATTTGTTCCAGCAGATGAGAGGTTAAAACTAATAAAAATAGTTTTTGAAGCATGTGGTGAAAATATATCTAAAACTGCAAAAGAAATAGGGGTAACACGAGCTCAAATATATCGATACTTAAAAAGAGCTGAAAGAAAGGACACTCCTTCAGACAAAATATTTTCGAAGGTAATAATTGCTGCATATCGTCTTCGACCTGCACAAACACAAGACTTCTTTAGATTTATCCTGAGGCAAATGAGGGAATTAGTTTCCAAACTATAAAAACTTTGTTTCATCTAATTTTGTTATATAACTTTTAATCCCCAGGATCGAGGTCCTTAAACTTCATAGGTTCAAAAATAATATATTATAGATCATTATTAACCCCCATATACTTTAATTTATAACGGTACTTTTCCTATTTTTGTTATATGTGTGATGAACTATTGTTGTAACGTTCACAAATGATTTATTTGTAATATATAAATTTTTCTATCATTAAACACATAAAACTTAATAATCTACTTAAATTTATGATTTTTCCACATCATAACATTTCAACTAATTTGTATATACAAATCAAGATTTATTTCAACTAACTAAACTAAACACTTTTTTAAATAGTTCACTCTGCAGGTTCTGAATAACTTCACACTTAATTAATACTTATCATACCCCTTAAAAACCCTTGTAACTTCAAAAATACAATGGAAAATGGAATAGGCTAATTAAAAAAAGTTTAATGCAGTCTTCACCCCTACATTTCCATTGGAAAATTACAAAAAAGTAAATGAATTTTAGTTTATACGATTTTTTAATTCTATAAGCTCATTTTCGAATATTTTAGTGGAAAAAACCTTTTTTTAAAATAATTCAGTTTTTAAATATCTTTTTTATTATATTATGCTGTTGTATTCAAATATTTTTGCAAAAGATTTATTACTTCCTTCAATTATAATATTTTATAACCTCCTTTTTTCCTGGAACCACGCATGAAATCATCATCAAGTAGATGATAAGAAAGAGGGGATGAAAAATGAAAAAGGGCAAATGGCTATTACAGTATACTTCCCCTAGTGGTAATAGAGTTACGATCTCCTTAGAAGGCAAGTTTGATGTAGAGAAAATTAAACAACTTGCTGAATTAATAGAATTAATGAACATGTCTGATGAGACTGATTTTAAATATGATATCACAAGTGAGAGTAAATCACGTAGAACAAATTTGAAGGAGTCATTAGTTTTATTGATAGAGAGGGAATTTAAAAATCGTTGGTTTAGCAGTAAGGATGTTGTAGAGGCCTATTATAAGGTATATGGGGAAAGGATACCCATGAGCACAGTTTCTTCCTACTTATCGAGATTATTACATGCTGGTGTTTTATCGTGTAAAGGACCTAAATCTAGAAGATTGTATAATATTTCAGCAAATGTTGTAGATGCTTAACTTATAATTGTGTGATACGTGATATATTTTTATAAAGTTACATCACACTATCCTCTAGTAATATATATTGTTTTACTTTTTCAGGTACAATATACTTATATGGCCAAGTTTTTTCATCCCTTATTAAAATTCCTTCATTTGCAAGTTTTTTCAGTAGCCTGCTTATGTGTTCCCTAGTTTTACCAATACGTTTTGCTAAAGCAGTTCCACCTTTTATCTCTGGATCTTTTGCAATAATTTTTATTATTTGTTTTTCAGTTTCTGTGAGGGTATTTATTTTGTCAACAATGTCTTCTCCTTCTGTCTTCTTAGTTTTTTCTGTAATTTGAGGTTTTTCATGTATTTCCTTAATTTTTTTATATTCTAAGGGGGCTGGTTTTCGATTAATTTCCTCATTTATATTTGCATATTCTCTTATAAAACTTTCAATTCTCCTTATTCTATTATTTATTGCATGTAAATGATCCTCTATAATTCCAAGTCTCTCTTCTATTATTTGTATTCGTGCAAATCTCCGATTTATTAAGTCGAGATAATCTATTATTTCCCTGTAAATTTCTTGCAGTATTTTATCTGATGACTTTTTTTGATGTTCTATGTTCACTTTTAATCACATTTATCATATATCACTTCTCACTTAAAGCTCTTTTGGGTCAAATTTTTTGCAATTAAAATTTATCCTCTTAATGTATTTTGGGTCAATACTTTTTGGGGAGTTTTTGAAGCCAGCTCTATTTCGTGGAGTGGGCAATTCCCCAATTATGCTAACAATAATATTTAACATATTTTTATGATAAATGATGTGATTTTGATACTAAAATCACATATTACAATAGACGAGATAACTTCAAAATATTTTTTTAAACCTTATTCCCTTCCCTTTTAGTGTCGTTTAATTCTTTAAAATTAACAGAAGATTCGGGCAATTTATTTTTTGGCTAAGTGATGATTATTCTAAACTAGAAATAAATAATAAAAATAAAACTAAAATCCTAGGATACTATTTAAATATTTAGGTCAGCCATACTTTTTCAAGTTTATACCTTCAGTATTAATATGGTAGTATTGATAGACCCTCCAGAATATTTTCGCTATTTCTAAAGAAATGTAATTTGTGGGGGATTGCTCATCCCACAAATTATGAACAATTTTAAATCACATGACTACAATTTGATATGTCATGAACCAATGTATGTTTGCTTTTATCTAAGAATTTCTCTTGTTAGAGGGAGAAATTTCCTCGCAATATGTTCATTTTTTAAGAAAATTGTAAGGAGATGGAATTCAAGTAATATTTAAAGTTTATTAGGGGACCTTAAAGATCGTGGAAACCATATTAAACTAAATGAACTTCATCAACTTTTTTACGATCTCATAATATACTTTCTTTCGTGTTTTTAATTGGAGATAAAGTCTTAAGGTTACTGTAATTCTCCGTATTACTTATCATTTTTGCATTTATCTTTATAGCCTTCACCGTGAATAAGGATTTTGATGTTTCGAAGTCCAAAAGAATTAACCTTAAATTACTTTTTTGGTTCCTATAATTTAACATTGCTATTTAATGAATTTTAATATCCTTTAATCGAAACATCAAAAATCCTCTAACAATAGCAGATTATATGCCGATTATAGGTAGACAATTGGGATCTATACTTGAGCCAAGAAATAAAATGCCAGAACCAGTATCACCTACAGGTAATTTGAGGTTAATTGAGTTATTGATATCCTTTCAATCTTACATTCATAGGTTTAAGTCTTATGAAAATTTGCTTTTGATCAAGAGGGGTATCAAAGTTTTAATTAACAAAAAAGGATATCAATAAATGAATAATATTAAAAAAGGTAATAAAATAATTCCCCTTTGATCAATGTAATACTTTTGTACAGTATTTATACTTAAATTGTAAGTGAAATTATTATCAACTCCACCCTAATATAAACATAAATATTTTTATCTACATTTTAAATTAGATTTCATTGGTATAAGTAGTTAATGGCAAAGAATATGGGATATACTCCAACCTCATCATCAATTGCAAGAATTTGAGTCTAAAGATATGATTAATAATTGTGGGGTTATAATATGGATTTCACTTTAATTTAATGAAAATCAAGTTAAGATCAGCATTAACTTTGTATATACACACATCTACTTGTGTATATTAGGATTTAAACTTAAAAATTAATTAAAGCGCAGTCACATACATGATTGCTAATAAAGTAAAAATATGAACTAATCTTGAAAAATTTAATGCAAAATATGAAAAAGTAATGTAATGTGACTAAAATCACTTAATAATCATATATCACAGCTCGTTATCATAACTTGATGATAAATAAATAGATAGAACCTTTTTTTGTTTTGGTCCAAGAACACTTCAAATTTTTAGACCTGATTTAAATTCCTATTTAATTGAATCCATAAGGAATCATAAAAATAAGGTAATCAATTATTTAATCTAAGAATATACAAAAAGATTTTGAGAAGGATAAATAATAAATACCCATAAAATAATTTGATTTATCTTCATATTTTTATAAATGTGAAAACCCCCATATTTCCAAGTATTACTAAAATCATAAATATTGAAACAAAAACTACTATTTGAATGGGTGTTACCTTTATTCCTCTTATTTCCTCTTCAAAGAAGCGTATGAGCCCGGCACCTGTTACCGGCATATAAGGGGATTCTTTCTTTTTCTTGGACATTTTATTCACCTTATTCATAGTTATTAGAACTATAAACATAAATAAATATTTTTATCTACATTTTAAATTAGATTTCATTGGTATATTTATGCAGTTGAGTGAAGTGCAGCAACTTATTAAAGAAATATACTTTAATAGAGATCGTGAAAGAGGTATAGAAAAAACATTTATATGGTTTGTTGAAGAGGTAGGGGAATTTGCAAAAACTTTGAAGAAAGGTTCAAAAAGTGATGTAGAAAATGAATTAGCAGATGTGTTTGCTTGGCTTCTTTCACTTGCTAATCTTCTAGAGATAGATTTGGAAAACGCTTTTACTTCTAAATATAATTGGTGCTGCCCACGATGTAAACAGAATCCTTGTAAATGTCCAATGGAATAAATGTATCCTATAGGAACCAAGAATTTATTATTAGATGAGAGATTACCTAATTCATTATTAAGTAAGAGACGGCAACAATGAAATAAAAACTATAAAATAATAAAGATACCAGATAAAGATAAAAAGTAAACTATATATATTTCACAAATCCTTTATTTAATTAAATAAAACAATAATTTTCTACCAATGTTGAAAATTTCCTTAATATTGAAAATCAAAAATTCTTTTAAATGTTGACCTGAGGAGGGTTTAAAGATAATGTATGAAGTAAATAAGGTTCGTGAAATAATGACAGAAAATGTTATATATTGTGAAGTTCCGAGCACTCGAGTAGAAGTTTTATCCATTATGAAAAAACATAATCTAACATGCTTACCAGTTGTGAAAAAAGGCACTAAAAAACTTGTAGGTATAATAACTCGTTATTCTCTTTTAGAAAAACCTATGGAAGAGCAGACGGCGTTAATAATGACTCGTGATCCCATATATGTTTCCCCTAATCACAGGATAAAAGATCTAGCAAAAGCATTTATTGACCATAGAATTAGATACATACCAGTAGTAGACAATGACGAATTAGTAGGGATGGTTACAGTTAGTGATATTGTTCATAAAGTATTAACTAAATCGACCTTTTATCAACCTATAAAAAACTTCATAGAAAGAAACTTCATAGCGTTATGGGATAAAACTCCTATAAATGTTGGATGGAGAATTATGGAATTAGCAAAAATTTATGCTGCCCCCGTTATAAACTCTAAACTTGAGGTAGTAGGTATTTTTTCAGCGTCTGATATTTTTTCTCATATAGAGATAGTTGTTGATGAACATAAACATGTTGTTAAAGCCGCTACTGAAGGTCAAGAATGGGATTGGGATTCATTAACGATAATATATGTAGGAAGTAAAAAGCTTATACTTCCCGAAAAACCAATAAGTGAAATAATGAAACGTGAAATTGTTACATTAAGGGAGGAAACCAGTATAAGTCAATGTGCAAAGAAAATGCGAGATTTAAACTTGCATATACTTCCAGTCGTTAATTCTGAAGGCGTATTAACTGGTGTTATAAATGATGTGAATTTAATTAAAATTTTAACATGAATATCTTGATTAATTTTATTCATTCATAGACATATACTCTATTATTTTTGCTTGTTTTCCCTTTTTACTCTTCTCGAATAACAGTTGTATTTCCTTCATAATTAAATCAAGTCTTTGTTTATAGTATATTGGCAAATTATATTTTGATATTAAATTGTCTGCAAAGGCCATGTACTTCATAATATTACTCTTATGTACGGTTAATGATAACTTTCCGCCACACTTTATACATCTACCGGAAAATGGAGGTCTATTGTATTTTGTATTACATTTTATGCAACGTACTGTTTGAGTGGAAAATGCCCTTAAATTACCCATTAAATCTGGTATAAAATGATGTTGTAAAACTCTCTCAATAACATCTCTTACATCAACAGCACGAATTTTTTCTGCCATTTTTATTTGTGAAATTATTTTCTCATTCATAGTCTTTAATTTTTTATACGATGAAACCTTTGGTCCTCGATCTATTGACGTGGTATCAATTGTGAATTTAAATTCCCTATATTGTAATGAGGTTCCAAGTCTATCTTTTACCTTTTCTACAATTAAACTTACATCTTTTGGATCTACGTTTAATATAGTTTTTTCATAAAATTCTAGTGGAAAGTTTTTACATACTTCCATATTATGTACCTCGTCGTCAACCTCATTTGGATCTATAATTAAAGTTAGAACAAGTGGAGCATCCATAAATCCTCCAACTTTTTCTGGTAGGTACATTTTAGAAAAATTTAAGAAGGCATCTAATGCAAGTAATATTGAATCTTCATCGCCATCACAGTTTCTTCTTTTAGCAGCGTGCCAATATGGATGTGCAAAACATACTTTTGCATCAGTAAAACCTATAATTCTTCCAATAACTCCACATGAAGTATGAGGTGCTAAACCAATAATTATATGCCCTACTAGATCTTCTTTTCTCCCTATATTATAAAATGGTTCTGATTTATAATATCTAATAAGTAACTCATCGATAAATCTTGACACTTTCACTAAATAATCTGCAGCTTCTATCGGTATTATCACATCTTGTACTTTAAGTTCAACTATTTGATCATCATTATTTAATTCATTTCCATATATATCCCTTGTGTATCCTAACTCCCTGAGTTTTTCAATGGATGTTTTTATTTCTTTAGGTTTGAAATGTGTTAATGGCGCATTAGTGACATCAAACCTTATAGTTCCATCCTTATAAACAAAAACCTCGTTTTTTGCTCTTAGTATACCTTTCTCAAGAGGTTCTGGTATTCCATATTTATTCATTAATTTTTTAACACCTTTTATAACTCTAGGTGGTGCAGTAATCCCAATATTTATACATGCTCTTTTTAGTTCATCATATATATCAAATTCATGTTTACGTATTGGATGCATAATTTCATTACACCTTTTGCATCTATCCCCACTTATTTTAAGTCCACATTTTTCACAAATTTTCACTTCATCTGTTTGACTACCACATTTACTGCATCTGTAATAGATAGTTTCATTTCCGCAATTTTTGCAGATTCTTAAAGGAGCTTCAATCTCAATGATCTTTTTACCAGCTTCTTCAACAATATTCCTATTAGTTGATTTTTCCCTTCCAACTGGAAATAGAACGTGTATTGGGGGTTTCATCTTTCTTTCTTTTGCCTTCTCAGGTCTACCCATTCTTAATCCTACAAATGTGGGTGCTATATCCATAACTCTTATATTTGAAATTAAATTAATAGCTTCTAGTCCATTTTTTGCTTCTAATATTCTTCCGATGTCTCCTCCAATTAAACATGCCTCTAAAACTTTTATATCACTTTCATTTATGAATATCTTACTCTTATTCAAGTCACATTTATGTGGCATCCATATGTTTTCAAGAATTCTTTTTATTTTCGGGTCAAATTCAAATTCCATATTATTTGATAGTCTATACTTCATCATTCTGGAAAGCCACTCTCTGAGATAAAGTACATCATTTGGATTTATTCCCTTCCAATAATATGTGTATTCTGGATGTAACGGTATCTCCAGTTCTTTAGAAAGTTTTATTGCTTCTTCAGCTGAAGGTTTAGAGTTTTTAAATATAATTTCCGTTAGCCTTTCCTTATTTATATGTGTTTTTGATGACAATGCTTCTAAATTCTCTTTAAACTTATTTTTAAATTTCATCTTCAAATCTTCTTGCCACCATTGTTCATCATAGCCTGAAGGTAAGAGCTTACAATTATTTTCTAGAAAATCACCGTAAGATATTAATACGTCTCCAAGAAAGATTATTTCTTTTATTTTGTCTTTTATTTTCTCTAAATCCACTTGTGAATCAATTCTTACTACACTTTCATCATTAAGTTTTACTACTGGGCCGCGTAAAGTATCAACAGGCATAATTATTCCGCTTTTTCCAGGCATTTCCATTTTTACCTGAGTTCCTACTGCTAAGAAATCCCCCAATACGGCCATAGTATATGGATGTAAACCAATGGCTGCTAACCCTGTATTTCTACTTCTACCATACCTAAGTCTAAAACCACCTACCTTAGATGGATGTGCAAATACTGGTCTGCCAACTATTACATCCTCTAAATATTTCTCATTTATATCCCCTTCTACCTCCTCTTTTTTGCTTATATCCGATAACCATTCCCACCCTTGAAACCCTAATTTCTTTATTATTTTAGATAATTTTTGTGCTTTCCCTAAAATTCCATCATTAATAACTCTACATGCTCCTCCTCTTAACTTATTTGTTTCAACTCTTGGTAAATCACGATTTATACTTACTTCAATTTGTGCTGTGGGTACACCTGTAACTTCGACTGGTATCATTCTTATTGCTTTTTCTATTTCTTCTTCACTGTTATGATACTGAAATCTTCCAACATGTCTTTCATGTAACCTTATCTCTTCTATGTATCTCCGTATTTCTTCCTCAGTAGGTTTATACTTGTCTAAGTGTAATAATTGCCTTATATAATCTGCTATAAACACTATCAAAGCTTGTTCTGTGCCGCCTGCTGATCTAATGGGTCCTGCGAAATAAACGGCTAAATATTTTGTTTTATCCGAATTTCTTTTTATCTTTACATGGCTTATACCCTGAATAGGTGCTGCTGTAATTCCCTCAGTTAATATCGCTAATGCAGTCCTTAAAGCTATTTCAGCGCTCTTTTCAATATCAAAATCACCATACTTTCCATAAATTATTTCTTCGGCTATTTTTAGAGCAACTACCTCTTTATCATGTTCTTTCAATAACTCTTGTATTCTTCTTGATATATTTACAATACCATATTCTACAAGTAGACCTTCAACTCTTTCAGCAAGATTTGTTGCCAAATATATTTCACATCTATCTGATGGATCAAAACCATTCTTCTTAACCTTATTCGCTATTTTGTAAATTTCTTCTACTTTAATCTTCAATTCTTTAAAATAAGAATCATCTTCTTCATTTTTAGATATGTGCATTCTTGATCACTATATTCATCATGTAATCTAACTTAAAACAAAATTAAATATTCACTACTTACACATAAACTATTTCACACTTTTTATTGATTTTATAATTTCTATTATTTTTGTATATTCTTCTCCCTCAATCAATGTCCCCGTAACAATAATATCTGCTCCTGCCTTAACTACTGCCTTAGCTTGTTCTACTGTTTTTATGCCTCCACCCACTATCAACTTTCCTTTTATTACCTTTTTTACCATGGATATAACTTTTGGAGGAACAGGAATTTTTGCCCCCGAACCAGCTTCTAAGTATATGAAACGCATACCCAAATAATTTCCAGCTAATGCATACATTGCAGCAATTTCTGGATGATCATAGGGTATAGGTCTAGCATGACCTATATATCCCGCTGCTGCTCCATCACCAACTATTATATACCCCATCGGTATAGCCTCAATCTTATATCTATCAATTATAACAGCTCCTTGTGCTTGTGCATCAATTATATAATACGTATTAGATGAATTTAAAAGAGACATAAACCATATAGCATCTGCATACCTACTTATACCTGATATATTGCCTGGGAAAAGTATTATGGGAATGTCTTTTGTTATTCTTTTTATACTTAATATTAATTCATCAAGTTGACTTTCAGTTACTCCGATGCTACCTCCAATCATTATAGCTGCTGTCCCTGCTCTAATAACGTCTGAAATTCTATCAATAGTTGTTGTATCTATTTTTTCAGGATCTATTAAGGTAATATGTATAGCTCCCTCCTTATTTATCCTGTCTAAAAGATATGCTTCTGTTTTACCTATTTTTAAACTCATTTTTTACCCCCTCATTTGCTTACTTAATTCTCCCGAGTAATACATGTCTATAAACTTACCATAAACATCAACATCTGTGAAGATTGATGGTATCATAATTTCAGCATTTATTTTACAATTTCCACAGGTAATTTTAGCTTTACCCTCTTCCTCATTAATTTCTATTTTTATTGATTTTTTACCACAATTAGGGCATTGGAATATTTTTGGTATTCTTTTAGGCGGTCTTAAAGGCAATTTCTTTTTGTATTTTTTACCCATATTTACCTCGACCTCTTATTTTATTTTTCAATTTTTTCTATAAGAATGTAAATTAATGATAATAACAATGTTACTATTGAAAAAATAATCAAAAAATCCATTAATGATGAAATCCACATAATGATCAGTGATACAATCTTCTTTTAAATATTTAAACTTTAAATATTTCATTGTCCATATTGGCTATAGAATTAAAATGGGAACAATACAGATAAAAACCTCTATAAAAGACCTAGTTTATATAACCCTTCAGCATATGAAGAAAAGAAAATCTAGAATATTATTATCCATTGGGAACATTTTTTTAGGTATAGCTCTAGTATCTTCGATGATGATAATTAGCTCATCTTATGCTACTAGAAATTCTTCCACTTTATTAATGGTAAATTTAAATGAATACCAGTTATGGGTATCAATAATATCCATATTTGTGTGTATAATTACAATATTTAATTCTATGCTGATATCAGTTGTAGAAAGATATAAAGAGATAGGCGTAATGAAATGTCTCGGTGCGAGGAACTCATTAATAATGAAACTCTTCCTTCTTGAAGCAATATTGATAGGCTTAATTGGAGGTATTCTCGGCTTTTTAACAGCAACTTTTTTCACGCTTCCTGTGATATTACAATTGGGTAGTATACCTTCATTAATAAGTTACATACAAATACTATTTGTCGCTTTTTTTGTAGCAATTATAATAAGCACAATTGCAGCAATATACCCTGCACTTTATGCTTCTAAGATAAATCCTGTGGATGCATTAAGATATGAGGTGTAAATATGCATCGTGAATTCTCCGTTGAGACCCTCAATTTAACGAAACACTATTTTCTTGGGGGTACCATTATAAAGGCTGTTGAAAATGTTAACATTCAAATATATAAGGGAGAATATCTATCACTTATGGGTCCTTCAGGTTCTGGAAAAACAACCTTATTTAAACTTATAGGAGGACTTGATAAACCAACTAATGGACAAGTCTTTATAGAAAATATTGACATATCAAAATTAGATGCGTATGAACTAGCTTGGTTAAGGTGTAGAAAAATTGGATACATATTTCAAACGTTTAACCTAATACCAATACTTACTGCAATTGAAAACGTATCGTTACCTATGATATTTGCGGGTACTCCAAAACAAGAGCGAATAAAAAAGGCTCAATCATTACTTGAGAAAGTTGGGTTAGGTGAAAGAGTATTACATAAACCCTCTGAGCTGTCTGGTGGTCAGCAACAACGTGTAGCCATTGCAAGGTCGTTAGCAAATGATCCATCAATAATATTGGCTGATGAGCCTACTGGAAACCTAGATTTAAACACAGGATTAGAAATAACAAATTTATTGAGAAAAATAAATAGAGAAAAAAGCGTAACGATATTTTGTGCCACACATGATTATAAAATACTTGAAGTTAGTGATAGAATAGTATGGATAAGAGATGGTAAGATAGAAAAAGTTGAATTTCGTAATTATATACGCAAAAAAGGCTCCTAGTATTTAATAGTAATTTTCCGCATAAATTCTATGTATTTATCATCACTCAAATATATTTCATCATAACTTTTAAGTTGCTCCGCAATTGATTGGGCTATTAAATGATAACATCTTTCTTTTTTCTTTTTTATAATCACTGATATATAGAAATCTTCGCATTGACAAAATAAATTGGGCAGAACTATATATTTCCCGGTTTTTCCTTCAACAACCCATCTTTCTACATTACTTGGTTTAAATATGTACTTTTTAACCTTCTTTTCCTTGACCAATCTTAAAGCTTTTTTATAGTCTTTTTCACGAAACTTCATACTTTCATTTGACATGATATCTACGCACCATCAACACTTTTTTCCCAGTTAAGAAAATTCTCTATCTATAGATAAAGTCTTACATAACTTCATATAACCTTTAAAAATAAACTTTTAGTAGGGAAATGATTACTTTTATATTTTTGTAAACTCTTTTTATACAAATGGCATGACTGACATATTTGATGTTATAATAATTGGAGCAGGTCCAGCAGGTCTTTTTGCAGCCCATGAAATAGCATATAAAAGTAGTCTGAAGATATTAATAATAGACCAAGGTAGAGACGTCGAAGAGAGAATATGCCCAGCAAGTGAGTACTACTTATGTCGTAAATGCTCTCCATGTAACATTATGTCTGGAGTTGGCGGAGCAGGTACTCTATCTAGTGGATTATTGAATTTAAGGCCTGATATAGGGGGCAATCTAACAGAACTAGTTGATGCTGATGAAGCTTGGCGGTTAGTAAATTACGTTGATTCAATATTTCTTAAGTATGGCGCTTCAGAAAAATTATACTATGGCGACCCAAATAAAATTGAAGAATTAGAACGTAAAGCTGCTGCTGTAGGTGCAAAATTTATCCCTATACCACAACGTCATATAGGTTCTGACAAAGCTGTTCAAATTATAAAAAATTTTAAAAATGATCTTGAACAGAGAAATGTAAAGTTTTTGTTAAAAACTCGTGTTGCTGAGATAAATAAAGGATCAGTACTGCTTGAGAACGGAAAATTAATACATTCAAAATACATTATTGTGGCACCAGGAAGAGTGGGTGCTACATGGCTTGTAAAACAGGCAGAGAAACTCGGTATATCTACATCTCCAGGACCAATAGATATTGGTGTACGAGTTGAAGTTCCAGCTGTGGTAATGGACCCTATAATTGAAGTAAATAGAGATCCAAAATTTCACATATATACACGTACATATAATGATTTTGTAAGAACTTTTTGTGTAAATCACAGGGGATATGTTGTACAGGAACTTTATGACGATGGCTCAGTAGGGGTTAATGGGCATTCACTTGCAAACATGCAATCTTCAAATACAAATTTCGCATTTTTAGTTCGTATTTCTTTAACTGAACCTATAGAAGACACCACTGCTTTTGGTCTTTCAATAACCAAAATAGCAACAATACTTGGTGGTGGTAAACCAATATTGCAAAAGTTAGGGGATTTAAGACTTGGCAGAAGATCGACATGGAAACGTATCTCTCAAGGTCATGTGCAACCCACACTCAAATCCGTTACTCCTGGTGATATTTCAATGGTTTTACCCCATAGAATATTAACAGATATATTAGAAGGCTTAGAGATTCTTAATGAGATAATACCTGGTGTGGCTACATCTTCAACATTACTTTATGCACCTGAAGTTAAATTTTCAGCCAATAGGATTAAGACAAATAATCGTCTCGAATCTTCAATACCAGGGATATATGTGGCAGGAGATGGCGCTGGAGTTTCAAGGGGGATAGTTATCGCTGCTGCTACTGGGATAATAGCTGCAAGAGATATATTAGAAAAAGAAGGTTTTTCAATTGAATAGGGGGCCGTAGTCAAGCTTGGTTATGACGTCGCCCTCGGGCGGCGAAGGTCGTGGGTTCAAATCCCACCGGCCCCATCTACATTTGTTTCTTTTTAGAGTATTTCTTTATTATTTCTGGGTCTAACCTTTTCCAGTCACTTTCAGGTATGTATTCTGACAGTAAATCCCAACCTATGTCTAAAGTTGTTTCTAACGATCTACTTTCATAAACTCCTTGTGCTATAAACCTTTTTTCAAAAGCATCTGCAAACTCCAAATATCGTTTGTCTCTTTCCGTTATAGCTTCTTCTCCTATAACTGCAACTAATCCTCTAAGTTCTACGCCTTCAGCATAACAATAGTATAACTGATCGCTAAGTGATTGATGATCTTCCCTAGTATATCTAGTTGCTTCTTTCATTAACCGTGAAAGTGAAGGTAGAACATTTATTGGTGGATATATCCCCTTCCTATATAAGGCACGGTCCAAGTATATTTGCCCCTCTGTTATGTATCCAGTTAAATCAACTACTGGATGTGTAATGTCCCCACCAGGCATAGTGACTATTGGCATTAAAGTTATACTGCCTTTCTTATTAGTTATTCTACCGCATCTTTCATATATTGTTGCGAGATCTGTATATAGATATCCTGGATAACCTCTTCTACCCGGAACTTCTTCTCTAGCTGCACTAATTTCACGAAGTGCTTCTCCATAACTTAACATATCCGTTAAAATTACTAAAACATGTAAATCTTGTTGAAATGCAAGATATTCAGCGGTAGTTAAAGCTATCCTTGGAGTTATTATCCTTTCTATTGCTGGATCTTCTGCTAAATTTAAAAACATCGTTAACCTCTCTAAAGCACCTGTTCTCTCAAATTCTCTCCTAAAGTATATAGCATCTTCCATAGTTATACCCATTGCAGCAAATATTATCACAAATTCCTCCTCTTTTCCTGGTATTGTTGCTTGTCTCGCTATTTGTGCTGCTAACGTATTATGTGGTAAACCGGATTCAGTAAATAAAGGTAATTTTTGTCCTCTACTTAAAGTATTCATACCATCTATTGCTGAAATGCCTGTCTGAATAAACTCTTTAGGATACTCTCTTGCAGATGGATTTATTGGTGCACCATTTACATCTAATTCTTCTACTGCTATTGGAGGTGGTTTATTATCTATAGGTTCACCTCTACCATTAAATATTCTTCCAAGTACATCCATTGAAACTGGAAATTTCATGGTCTCTCCAGTAAACGTTACTGTTGTTTTCTTTGTGTCTAACCCTCTTGTCCCCTCAAAAACTTGTACAATCGCATAACCTAAACCAGTCTCAAGCACTTGTCCTATTCTTATATCTCCTTCTGGGGTTTCTATTCTTACAATTTCACCATATGCTGCCTTCTGGACCCCTTTTACTATCAATAGGGGACCACTTATTTCAGTTACAGTTCTATATCTTAAACCACTGCCAATTTTACTGAACTTATACATCGTTAATCCACCTTGTAATACCAACAATTTATTTGCTCTTTCCCTATTTATTTACTTATTTCTGAAAATTGCTCTTTAATTTTGTCCATGATATGTTCATATACTTTTTTAAATTCTGAAAATGGCACTATTTTCATTCTTGCTATTTCATCTTTAACGGGTAAAGACATAATTTTGGAGAGAGGAACACCCTCATTTACTTTATTTCTTGCTTCTTTATGGAATTGTATTATTGCTTTTAGCATAAGATAACTTTTTTCAATTTGGCAATAGGAATCTACTGGGTGATATGCATGCTGAGCTAAAAAGTCTTCTCTTATCATTCTTGCTGCTTCAAGAATTTCTTTATCACTTTCTGGTAAAGCGTCAGGTCCAACCAATCTTACTATTTCTTTTAATTCATCTTCTTTTTGTAGTATTGATAGTGTTTCTTTTACTATTTGAGGCCAATCTGGAGCTATATTTTCAATGTACCATTTTTGTAACGTATCTGTATATAATGAATAACTCGTCAACCAATTTATTGCTGGGAAATGTCTTCGTTCAGCTAATGATTTGTCGAGAGCCCAAAATACTTTTACCAACCTTAAAGTGGCTTGTACCACTGGTTCTGAGAAATCACCACCTGGAGGAGATACGGCCCCTATTATTGAAACCGACCCCACACGTTTATCTTGACCTAAAGCTACAACTTTACCTGCTCTTTCATAAAACTCAGCTAATCTTGCACTCAAATATGGGGGGAATCCTTCCTCTCCAGGCATTTCTTCTAATCTTCCACTAATTTCTCTAAGAGCTTCAGCCCATCTAGAAGTAGAATCTGCCATTAAAGCTACATCGTATCCCATATCCCTAAAATATTCGGCTATTGTTACACCAGTGTATATACTTGCTTCTCTTGCTGCAACAGGCATATTGCTTACATTTGCTATTAGTACTGTTCTTTCCATCAACGGTCTTTCTGTTCTAGGATCTTTTAATTCTGGGAATCTCTCTAGAACTTCCGTCATTTCATTACCTCTTTCACCACAACCTACATAAACTATCACTTTTGCATGCGACCACTTTGCAAGTTGATGTTGAGTTACAGTTTTTCCCGTGCCAAAACCTCCAGGTATAGTAGCAGTACCTCCCTTTGCTATTGGAAATAATGTATCAATAATTCTTTGTCCTGTAATTAGAGGTTCATCTGGAGGCAATTTACTTGTAAATGGTCTAGGTACCCTTACAGGCCATTTTTGTATCATGTTTAATTCTTCCTTTTCACCATTTTTCATTATTACTGCTATCGTATTTTCAACAGTATACATTCCTTCATCGGCTATTTCAATTATTTCTCCATCTATTCCTGGTGGAATCATTATTTTATGTTCAACTAATGGTGTTTCTGGAACAACTCCTATGATGTCCCCTCCGGTTACGTAATCCCCTACCTTTCTAATAGGTATAAATTTCCATTTTTTGTCTCTTGGGAGTGCATGCATAGTGACCCCCCTCTTTATAAAGTCGCCAACTCTTCTTTTTATATCTGGTAATGGTCTTTGAACACCATCATATATTTGACCAATAATCCCGGGACCTAATTCCACTGACAATGGTTCTCCCGTTAAATATACAGGGTCACCTGGTTTTAAACCGCTAGTTTCTTCATATACTTGTATTATCCCCACATCTTCCCTCAAGGATATAATTTCTCCCATTAATCTTTCTTCTCCTACTTTTACTAACTCGTAAATTCTTGCCCCTCTCAATCCTTTAGCAGATACCACAGGACCTGCAACTCTTATTATAGTTCCTTTTGCTTCAGAACTCATATATATTCCTCCTATTCCATTATTATTTCCACACCTATAGTTCTTCTTATAAGTTCTCTAATAAACTCTATTGAAGATGAAGGTCCCATTTTATCTGGTATTTCAACAATTACTGGTATTATTTCCTTATAGTACTCCTTTATGTAAAGCCTAATGCCACTTGCTAAACTTTCTGTTATTATAATTACACCAATATCTGGAGCCTTTATTAGCTTACTAAATACAGTTCTAGCTTGTGTAAAGTCTTCAGCTGTATACGTCTCCTTTAACCCAGCTAGCTTAAATCCTATAGCTGTATCTGGGTCTGCTATTAATGCAACCTTCATAGAGTTTCTTCCCCTACCTTAGTTATGTTTTTATACAATATTTTTCGTATTTCATTTCTACTTTTCTCAATAATTGAATCTAGAGTGTTATCATAAATCATTGATTCATCGATTGTTAATGCGATCACTCCTCCTAACTCACTTATATCATCGTATACTAACTTAATGTTGGTTTCATTTCCTGTCCTCATCTTTACTTCGTTTTCTATTTCTTTAATATCAAATTCTATATCACAATCTTTTGTATCAATTTTTATAATTAAATTTCCACCATTTAATGCTTCGCAACTTTCTATTATCAACTTACGAAGTAATTGTTTATAATCTTCTTGTTCTCTTAATTTACTTATTCTATTTTTTAATTCACTTATTATTTCCTCACATAATTCTTCTTGAATTTTTAATATGTCTTCCTTTACTTTTAGCTTTATCTCCGCAATTTTTTGTTTTTTCTCATCTTCAAGCTGCTTAAGATAATTTTTTATTTCTTTGTTTATTATTTCTTCTGCTTGTTTTTTTGCTTTATTTATTATATTTTCTGCTTCTATTTTCGCTTCTTCTATAATTTTTCTTGCTTCCTCCTCTGCCCTAACTATGATGGCTCTGCTCGTAGCCTCTAAATCTCCAAAAATTGATATTTCACCATTTTTTCTCATCATCATTTTTTCACGACCATGCTTAATATTTGCTTTATTATATCTTCCCTATTATTTTCAACTTTTTTAATAATTCTTTTGATATATTCTTCTTTCTTTTTGTTTTCAATTTCTTCATATTCTTTTATTTCATTATATACCTCGTTTCTAATTTCTTTACACCTTTTGTTTAATTCATTTTTTATTTCTTTGTTTATTATTTCTTCTGCTTGTTTTTTTGCTTTATTTATTATATTTTCTGCTTCTATTTTCGCTTCTTCTATAATTTTTCTTGCTTCCTCCTCTGCCCTAACTATGACCATCAATGTTGATTTTAAACCTTCCAAATTTTTCCCCTCATTTATTAAATTGATTTCAGAATAATTTATTTTTCAATAACAATTTAAAACTTTGTCTATTTAAGCTGTTTTTCAATGTCTTCTAATTCTAATATTTTTTCACAAAATACACATCGTAGTCTTATTGGATTTTCGGAAATCACTTTAAATCTTGATACTATTGGTTCTTTTTCGTCTCTGGTTACACATGATGTATTTATGCATTTTAATATCCCAACAACTTCATCTGGTATCTTTACCTTATATTTTTTAACAACTTCAAAATCTTTTATTATGTTTATAGTAGCAGTAGGTGCTATTAATGCTATTTTATTAACTTCATCATCCGTTAGTTCTCTTCCTTCTATTTTCACTATATCCTTTTTCCCGTATTTTTTACTTGGAACATTACATGCTACTGTTACTGTAAACCCTTCTTTGCAAGTGATTCCCAAAACTCTTAGCACACTTAATGAATAACCAGCAGGTATGTGATCTATAACTGTGCCTTCTTTTATCTTCTCAACCTTTAGTTCCTGTTTTCTCAAAAGTCCCCCTCCCAACATTTGCCTTCATTATTAATTTAACCTTTCGTTTTTGAATAAGAATATTTATCTTACTAATTTCCTTTTAAGATATATAGGTGTTTATGAGTCTCAGAGGACGTGATTTCATAGACGTCAGAGATTTCAACAGAAATCATTTTGATTATTTATTTAGACTGGCTGATAAAATGGAACCTTTTGCAAGATCAAGTTGTCCCCTATTAAAAGACAAAATACTAGCTCTACTCTTTTTTGAACCTAGTACAAGAACTAAGTTAAGTTTCGAAGCTGCTATGTTACGTTTAGGGGGGAATGTCATTGGTTTCTCTGAACCTTCTTCCTCATCAGTAGCCAAAGGTGAAAGTTTGGCAGATACAGTACGTGTTGTTGAAAATTATAGTGATTGTATAGTTATAAGACATCCATTAGAGGGGGCAGCAAAATTAGCAGCCGACTTCGCAAAAATACCTGTGATAAATGCTGGATCTGGAGCATTATCACATCCCACGCAAGCACTATTAGATGTTTATACTATTTATAGAGAAAAGGGCAAGATAGATGGACTTAATATAGCTCTCATTGGAGATTTAAAATATGGACGTACTGTGCATTCATTAGCATATGCACTTGCATTCTATGATGTGAACATATACTTTGTTTCTCCTCCAGAATTACGTATGCGTCGTGAAATAATAGAAGACTTAAAAAAGATTGGTGTAAAGTTTAAAGAATATTATGAATTGACAAATGAAATTTTAAATGAAATTGATGTTTTATATGTAACAAGAATACAAAAAGAACGTTTTATAGATCCAAATGAATATCAAAAAGTTAAAAATGCATATAAGATTACTGCTGAAACCTTAAAAAATTGTAAATCTGATCTTATTGTGCTTCATCCTTTGCCACGAGTAGATGAATTAGATTATAGCGTGGATTTTTCACCTAAAGCTAAGTATTTTGTACAAACTTATTATGGTCTCCTAATAAGAATGGCATTACTCTATGCAATATTAGGGGAAGGGTCGTTATAAAATCAATGTTGCTATCGTTTTTATTTTTACAATTTGTCTCTAGTTTATAATAATGAATACTCTTCAATAATTTTTAAATTCTCTTCCCTCCTATACACATTTAACTTCTTAGAATAATATACTAAACTGGACAAAGAACTCCCACAAAAATTACATTTTTCACGTTTCCCATAAATGAATGACTTACACTTCCTACAATACGTATAATCTCTTGTAAATGTAAAAATAGCTAGTTTCTTTTCATTCATTAATCTTTTTAGATACTCATACAAATCATTGATTGATAATATTGGTTCTTTAATGTTAATTTTAAAATAATGCCCTCCAAGAAATTTTTTATGAAATATAGACTCAACTTCAATTCTTTTGTTTAATGGCACATTTTCTTCATATGGAATTATTGTATTAAATGTATACCCACTTACCTTTCTATCAATTTTTTCTTCTATTACTTTAAATCCATAACGGATTCCATCTGATATTAAAAATCTTCTGCCTGCATCTTCGATACTGACTTCAGTTAGACGTATATACCCTTTTTCCTTTATTATTGCCGTAATTTCATCAACAATTTTTTTAGAAAGATTCATTACGTTTTTCGATTCCTGTATGTATTTTCCTGTATGTATTTTTAATGCTTCATATAGTCCTACTAATCCAATATTCCCTAATAGCACATCAGTAGGAGAGTACTTCTCTATGGAGTTTTTAGTAGATAGGAATGGCAATATTCCTTTACTTGTTCTTTCCATTATTCTATTTCTCCCTTCTTCCAAAGCTTTTATACTTATATCAATACTTTCATTTATTTTTGAAAAGAATCTTCCATCATCTCCTTTAGCTTCTAAGGCTATTCTGGGCAGATTAATTAAAATAGTTCCTACAACGCAACTATTGCTTACTAACGATATATTCCTTTCTAATCTTGTAAGATCCCAGCAGTAGCTTGCTATATTATTATTTTCCCAATCTATATTCACTATAACTGGTACACACCATTTAAGAATCAATTCACATACTCTACTAATTTCATTTTGAACATTTGAATCATTAAGTGAATGTGAATCCAATTTTATTATAGGTAAAGGTGTGAGAAAAGGTCTTTTAGCATCATCCCCATCTATGAATACTTCAACAAAAGCTCTAAATAGCAATAATTTTTCCTCAAATAATTCTTCTTTTAAGCTTTTATCGAGTCGCAATCCTATAGCAAATGGTTGTGGGTTTCCCATAAAATCCAGTATTTGATTTAAATGTACTATTGCACACTTTATCTTCTTTAATATTTCATCATATTTCATGTTGCCAATAAATGTTGCCAACATCACGTTTATGTCATCAATAACTTGTCCTACTGAGATATAATTTCTCATAATATGGATTATCTTAACTATTTTCTCTAAAGCTTCATCTAAACTTTTACTTTTTTTTATAGTTGGTATAAAGCTTTCTAAATTTTCAAAATTCAATTCACTTTCTATAACCCACGAACTGTCATAATGGATACTTTCAGGTATAATTCCAAAATATGGTAAACTGTTTATATTTATTAAACCAGAAATATGTGCATCGGAAATCTCTCTTGGTAATCCTCTAATCAACATATATTCACTTATCACCGCGCTTCCTGACCTGAGATAAAGAGTTAAAGGCGGCATTAATGTTTGATTAATTTCACTAATCGTTTTTCTAACGTCGTAAACTGGTAATCCTAACCTTGTCATAGCATGTCTATAGTCTTCTAACCCTCGCTCTAGTAGTATAGAATTTACTATTTCTCTTATGAGAGGTGCAGTTAAATATTTTATGTTACTTCTAAGAATTCTTTCCTCTGCTTCTTCTGCTATTTCTTCAGCAATGGATCTTGGGGCTTCTGCTTCTCTTATTATTGCTTCTACTATTTTCCTTTTTTCAAATGGTTCCATAGTTAAATTTGAAGTTCTTACTAAAATTTTTTTATTTTCCCTCATTACATTTTCTTCCAAATTTTTTAGTAACAACGCTATTCCAATTCCCAATTCTGTTAATTCATATCTTCCTTTTTTCTCCTTTTCTTTTATAATACCTGCGTCAATCAACAATTTTAAATGATGTGTAAATTTTCCAGAATCAATTTTAGGGTTCATTTCGAGTTCTAACATTAAATCTGTAAAACTGTTTTCCTTTGCATTATATAAGTTCAATATTATTTTTCTACGAATAGGATTTCCCACAGCTTTCAAGACTTTGTTTAAGTTTTCTTCATATATCTTATGCATACACAGTAATATCTTGTTAGATGCTGCTATATTACTGTTATCATTGCAATAAACTTTTATTTTTAGTTACCCTTTTTGTTAGTCTTTTTATTAGAAATATTTTTTAAATTGTTAATAAGTTCATCTTCGCTTTCCGCATGCGATAGAACTAGTGGAATTTGTTCTAATGTAGCTAACCTTATTGCTAATTTATCAACTTTTTCCGTGCCATGCATAACAACCATTGCAGGTTTTATTGGATGCACCCTTATTGCGACCATAGGTGATCTTCCCGTACTTACCTTTGTGAATACTAACGCCCTCATAGATGTTTCTCCCATTAATCTAAAGAAATCCGTTCCCGAAAGGCTTTCAATGCATTTTATGCTATCAACTATTGTATGACCAAAAATTTTTCTATCTATCATATGGTTGCAAGCAACTATTTCTCCTTTTACACATACACAAATATCATTTACAGTAACAGGTTCAGCATATTCTCTTATATCAATGATTATATCCTTTTGAATACCAGTCATTAGATTCATATACTCTTTAATAGTTTTACCCCCTCTTTTTTTATCTATTTCTATTAGTGTCATTACAAATTTTTTTATAAACTTTGATCCCGGATTTCTTCTTCCTCCCTCATAATCACTTATCACAGAAGACGTTACATTCATATTGATGGCAATTTCCGATTGTGTGATCTTAAATATTTCTCTCCATTTTTTAATGATTATCCATGGTTTATCAGATAATGTTATCTCTCCAGCAATTCTTTTTGCTAATTCTTCTTCAATCATCTTATATCACAATCAACATTTATTTAAATTAATTGTAGAATAAATTTATTAATGTTTATACAAATTTAAGAATCTATTAGGGGCCGTAGGCTAGCTTGGAAGGCTGCGGGGTTAGGAGTATCCCCCCATTGGGTCCCCGTGACCGGAGTTCAAATCTCCGCGGCCCCACATTATTTATGTTATTGTAAAGTATGAAAACAAATCTTAAAACAAGCAAATAAAGATAAATTTTTCACACAATATAAATATGTTGACTGATTACATGAATGACCTTATAGATCTAGAAAGCATAAAAATCAGAGAAGCCCGTATGGATGATATAAGAAAAATATACTCCATCGAAGAAAAATCTTTTGATGAAAGAGATTTATATCCAATAGAGCTATTAAAGTTTTATTTAAATATTTCACCAAAAACTTTTCTTGTTGCTGAAATTTCCGGAGAAGTAATAGGCTATGTAATAGCTGTTGTTAGACGAGGTTACATTGGGCATATTGTTTCAATAGCAGTTGAACCATCCTTTAGACAAAAAGGCGTAGGACGAATGTTAATGAATAAAATCGAAGAAACTTTAGAAAGTCTAGGATGTATAATTTTAAGACTTGAAGTCAGTGAAAAAAACTTTGCTGCACGATTCCTCTATTTAAACCTCGGTTTTTTAGAAGCATACACGATTCCTAATTATTATTGTAACGGTTGCTCTGCGATAGTTATGTTTAAGTTAAAGAAATAACATCATCAAAAGTCAATATAGTTATTGAAGGGGGGCGTCTGACAACACTTCCAATTCTTGCGCCGATTATGTATTTAACATCTTTTTCTCCAGCGGTGTCTATTATCCTTTGCGTAATAACACCATCAAAAATTATCCCATAAACTTTGTTTTGTTGTTGGATTTCAAATATTAGATCCCTGACGGAAGTTTCCTTTATTTTCTCTCCTTTTTCATCATATAATGTTGCCTTTAAAGTTCCTATATGTTCTTTAACTTTCTCTTCAATGTTTTCAGGTAATGCTACTTTTATTTTTTCTACATGTTTTCTGGTTTGCTGTTCAAAATATTCTTTTGCAGGAATTATATTTGATAAGCATTTTGATATTTCTTTAGCTGTTAATTCTTCGACTTCTTTTCCAGGGGGCGCTTGAGCTATATAATCTATATCCGCCACTTGTAATAACTCTTTTAATATAAGTTCACCTGCTCTATCACCATCAACAAATGCTATTGTAGTCTTTGTTTTTGATAATTCGATTATTGTTTTTGGTATGGAAGCTCCCTCTATTGCTATTGCGTTTTTATATCCATGTTTTAATAAATTAATGACATCTGCTCTTCCCTCCACTATTATAATAGTATCATCAACTGCAACATTTGGTCCTGCTGGCAATTGATCTTCACCAAATTTTATTATATCTAAGGCTCTTACTTCTTTGATTATTTTCTCTAAAATTTCTTGAGTATCCACTTCCTTTTCCTTTTTCCATTTGTCCAATATCTCTTTAGCTCGTTCAATGATTTGCTCCCTTTTCTTTTCTCTTAAGTCTTCTATTGATTTAAGATAAAATTTTGCTGTACATGGACCAACTTTATCTATAGTTTCTATAGCTGCAATTATTAGTGCCGTTTCTGCTTTATCTAAACTTGATGGTATTATTATTTCACCGATAGTTTTCCCTCCCTCATTATTTAACTTTACTTCTATCCTGCTAATTCTACCAGTCCTTTGTAATTCTCTTAGATCAAGTTCTTCTCCTAATAGCCCCTCGGTTTGACCAAAAATAGCTCCTATAATATCTGGTTTTTCAACAATGCCATCTACTTCGAATCCCATGGTCACATTATATTTTGCTGTAATAGGCACTCCTCCCATACTGTTAACACCTTCTAGATTTCCCCCACTATTAATCAAGGTTCATCTTTTTAATAGTACCAAAATTTATAATTTTTGCGTATCTATTATATAGTGTTAGTTAGTATATTAATTAATTTACTTATGCCTCGGTAGCTCAGCTCGGTAGAGCGGCGGCCTCGTAAGCCGTTGGTCGCGGGTTCAAATCCCGCCCGAGGCTTTAGCTTTCTAGCTTAACTCTTTTTCATATTCCTCATTTTTTGGTACTAAAAGCAAAACCATGTAATTTCAAAAAGAGTGAAAACATTCTAGCACCTTTGATTGGTGGGGCCGGTGGGATTTGAACCCACGACCAACGGGTTTCCCCTAGCTCCAGAGCATCATCATTAATTCAGATTTATTTTCTATACAGCTCTGGAGCCCGTCGCTCTACCTTACTGAGCTACGGCTTATCGCCTTTTTCAAGTCCCGACCCTTATACGGCCCCAAAAAAATTAATTACAAAATTATATGTAAACTTTTTTCTTAATGCTAATTTTAAATACTATTATAACAATAAAGATAGAGGGATTATTCAAAATAGAAATGAAAACATAAAAGTTCTAATAAGTTATCAAATACCATTGACTAAATTTATGAACCAAAAAAGAGTAATGAATAAAAGTGCTAAAGAGAATATTTAATCTATTTAAATACCTTGTTTATTTGTTTTATTGATGTTAAATGGAAGAGGTTGTAGCTGTCGGAGGAACTTTTGATAATCTTCATTTAGGTCATGTTCAATTATTATTAAAATGTTTTGAGATTAGTGAACATGTTATCATTGGTATTACTAGTGATAAATTCGTTAAAAGTAAAAATCATTTCATTGATCCATTAGAAAAGCGGGAAAATGGATTACTTTCATTTCTAAAATTCTTTGGAGTAAATAAACATGTAAACGTAATAGTACTTAACGATCATTATGGTCCAACAATACATGATGAAAATATTTCATCTATTGTAGTGAGCGAAGAAACTTTAAAACGTGCTGTTGAAATAAACAAGATCCGTGCGGGTAAGGGGCTTAAACCATTAAAGATCTTTTTTATACCATTATCTAAAGACATAGATTTAAGACCAATTTCTTCAACAAAACTAAGACGTAAAGAAAGATTTTGTGAAAAGTTCCTTTTTTAAATTACAACTTGTAAGGTGATACATGTTATATAGGTGGAGTGATTGTACCCCGTAAGCGATCACCATTTTTCATTGTGAGAATTTACTTCTCTCTCCAATGGCTCTCTCACTTACGGGTAATGTTATATCACTCCACCTAAGGGGTTTCCCGCATGTGGGTAACCCTGGGATTCATTGGATTGTACTCATCCAGGTCCGTCTAATGCGGTTTACCCCTGATTTTAATAAAACCTTCATACTTAAATAAATTTTACTTAGTTCTCTTACATACATAATATGGCGTCTACATGCCCTTCGAGTTTGAAGGCATCAAAATTGATAGAAAAATAGTTAAAATTTCCCAATCTGATAACATTCCCCTCATAGGTTGCATTGCATTTGGAGTAATAGATAGAGGTACCAATATAATTCAAATTCGTCCTATTACACTTTGCCCTTTATCCTGTATTTTTTGTTCTACAGACGCTGGACCTAAATCAACTAAAAGACAATGTGAATTTATAGTCGAATTAGAATATTTAATTCAATACGTTAAACAGGTGCTTAAGTACAAAGGATGTAGTGGCATTGAAGCTCATATAGATACTGTAGGTGATCCACTAACTTATCCCAGCATCGTAGATCTGGTTAATAAACTTAGTGATTTACAAGGCATAAATGTAATTTCCATGCAAACTCATGGGTTTCTATTAAATGAAAAATTAATTGATGAGCTAGAAAGTGCAGGTCTTTCTAGAATTAACTTATCAATTGATGCATTAGACTCTGAACTCGCTAAATACTTATCTTCTACTGAGAATTATAATATAGAACGTATTTTATCACTTGCAGAATATATTTCTAACTCTAAGATTGATTTGCTTATCGCGCCAGTATGGGTTCCACCATTAAATACTTATGAAATTCCACGAATCATTGAGTATGCTAAGAAAATTGGTGCCGGTAAAAAATGGCCACCACTAGGTATACAAAAATACGAGGGTCATAAATATGGTAGAAAACCAAAAGGGGTCCATCCCATCTCATGGAAGAAGTTTCATGAACAACTAGAAGCTTGGGAAAAATTATTCAATGTAAAATTGAAATTGCATCCGAAAGATTTCGGAATATTTAAAGCTCCTAAGCTTCCATACGCCTTTAGAAAGTATGAGAAAATTAAAGTGAAAACTGTGGAGTTAGGCTTTTTTAAAGGACAAAAACTTGCTGTTGCTAGAGATAGAGCAATTACTATAATAAATGCAAATAATATACCAATAGAATCTAAAGTATATGTCAGAATACTAAGAATAAAAGACAACATTATTATAGCTGAACCATCTTTCTAAACTTATATGTATAATAAACACATTAGTACCAAGAGTTAAATATTTATAACTGATGTACACTATGATTGAACAAATAATAGTTAAGGATGTGGTGATAAATGCCATTAAGACCTGGAAAATGTTACAGACACTTTAGTGGTCCACCATACACCAGGAAGGAATATGTACCAGGAGTCCCTCAACCAAAAATAAGCGTATTTGAAATGGGAGAAAAGAAAGGTGTTTTCAATGTAATTGTAAAATTGGTAGCAAAGGAAAAAGGACAAATAAGACACAATGCGTTAGAAGCTGCAAGAGTTGCATCAAATAAGATAATGGAAGAAAATACAAATAAAAACTATCATCTCAAAGTAGTTGTTTATCCACACCATATATTGAGAGAAAACAAGATGATGGCATTTGCAGGTGCCGATCGTTTACAAGATGGTATGAGGCTTTCTTTTGGCAAACCAATTGGAACAGCTGCTAGAATAGAGGAAGGGCAAGAAATTATCATAATAAGAACAAACGAAGAGAATTTGGAGCATGCAAAAAAGGCTTTAAAAGTGGCTGCATCCAAGCTACCACTTCCTACACGAATAATAGAAGAAAGAGTGCAAATGGCCAAGTAAAAACATTAATATTAAACTTTCACACAAAAAAACTTAGAGTTTAAACTAATAAAATTATAATATAGGCCGAATATAGGCCGGGGTGGCCGAGTGGCGAGGCGGCGGACTGCAGATCCGCTCTACGGGGGTTCAAATCCCTCCCCCGGCTTTAAACAATCTATTAGGTTAGGTTTTGTAACTAATGAATATTTTAAAAATTTTAAAAAAGGTTGTCTATTAAATAAATTATTTTTTAATTTTTGAATCAAGAGTGTAGATTGCATTGATAAATAAATCACCATTACACTTGGGGCACTTACCTATACCTTTAAATATGTAATCACCTTCTTGAAAAAGACGTTCCTCCTTGTAATTACAAATTTTATTAACACACTTTATACTAGTTACAATTTGAGGCATCTTAAGAAATCTAAGACGTAATAATTGTTTATATTTGTATGAGAAGTATATTGAGAGAAACATGCATATGATTCC